>JAAOEI010000396.1_pt1 | contig 16958 bp, 12 predicted proteins | sample 7059261 | NCBI WGS metagenome assembly JAAOEI01 (sample SAMN14008812, study PRJNA610033) | viral metagenome | isolation source: viral particles filtered from seawater | place: China: Hangzhou Bay, Yangshan Deep Water Harbour | collected 2017-10-31
AGTGCGCAAAGATCAAAAAGAACTTTTTACTGAAATCAGAAATTTAAATAAATAGCAATCAGCTACTAATGGCAACCCTAGATCAAATCCGTATAGCAGCAGAAAGTGACTTAGTTACCTTTATTAAACTTGTTGCACCTGAACAAGTTCTAGGTCAATGTCATGAGGATGTCTGTAATTGGTGGACACGTACAGATGCCAAGTCACACCAGCTTCTTTTGTTTCCTCGTGATCATGGCAAATCAAGATTAATTGCATACCGTGTAGCTTGGGAATTGACAAAGAATCCAGCTTTACGAATACTGTATATATCAGCTACAGCTAACCTTGCAGAAAAACAACTAGGTTTTATTAAAGGTGTGCTTACATCTGAAATATACAGACGGTACTGGCCTGATCATGTAAATTTTGATGAGGGTAAACGTACACGATGGACCAACTCAGAGATTATGTTGGATCATCCTTTAAGAAAGAAAGAAAATGTTAGAGACCCTTCGATCTTTACTGGTGGACTTACGACTTCGCTTACAGGACTTCATTGCGACATCGCAGTCCTTGATGATTGCGTGGTGTATGAAAACGCTTATACAGGTGAGGGAAGGAATAAAGTCAAAAGTCAATACTCTCTTCTCTCCTCTATTGAAGGTGCTGAAGCGAAAGAGTGGGTCGTAGGCACTAGGTACCACCCAGCAGACCTCTATAACGATCTTCTGCAAATGGTTGAAGATATTTATACTGAGCATGGTGATAAGATCGGAGAAGAGAATATCTACGAGATCTTTGAAAAACCAGTTGAAGACAGAGGCGATGGGACAGGTGAGTTTCTCTGGCCTCGTAGTCAACGCAAGGACGGTAAGTGGTTTGGCTTCGACATGAAAATCTTAGCTAAGAAAAGAGGACAGTACTTAGATAAAGGTCAATTTCGAGCACAGTACTACAACGATCCTTCAGACCCAGACAATGTGCCAGTACCCTCAAATAAATTTCAATACTATGAACGTAAACATATCAGAGAAGAAAACGGAAATCTTTACTACAGAGACAACAGACTTAATGTTTTTGCAGCAGTTGACTTTGCGTTTTCTTTAGGTAAACGGGCAGATTATACAGCCATTGTTGTTATTGGAATTGATGCAGACAACAATGTTTATGTCTTAGATATTGATAGATTCCGCACTGATCGTATTTCAGAATACTTTGATCACGTACTTCATTTGTCAAACAAATGGTCTTTCCGTAAACTCAGGGCTGAAACAACTGTAGCTCAAATGGCTATTGTTAAACAGCTTAAAGAATTAATTAAACAACACGGACTTGCAATAAGTATAGATGAGTTTCGTCCTAATAAAAGCCAAGGCAATAAACAAGAACGTATTTCGGCTGTCTTAGAGCCTCGGTATGATAATATGAGTATATGGCATTACCGTGGAGGTAATACTCAAATCTTAGAAGAAGAGTTGTCATCACGTAACCCTCCGCATGATGACGTAATTGATGCTTTAGCTTCCGTAGTAGACATGGCAGTAAAACCTGCTAGATCAGTCCGTAGGCAAAAGGACAACATCGTGCAGTTTAATAAAAGATTTGGTGGAGTTTCCTTCTAATGGCTGGAACAACTGTTGACATTGACGAAATGATTGAACCACATGTTCTTGCGACTGAGATAACAAGTCGTTGGAATAAGTGGAATCAAGCTCGTCAAAATAAAATTGAAGAGTGGAAGGAACTCCGTAACTATCTGTATGCAACAGATACACGTACTACTTCTAATAGTAAACTTCCGTGGACAAATAGTACAACAACCCCTAAGCTAACACAAATTGCAGACAACCTACATGCTAACTATTTTTCAGCTTTGTTTCCTCAAAAGCGATGGTTTCGTTTCGAGGCTAATGACGCAGATTCAAACACTAAAGCTAAACGAGATGTAATACAGGCTTATATGTCAAACAAAGTCCGTCAATCTGACTTTGAGAATACAGTAAGCAGACTTATCAGTGATTACATTCAGTATGGTAATTGTTTTGCAACTGTAGACTTTGTGAGAGACTACAGTGAATATGAGGATGGTGATGTCTCAGTAAACTATGTCGGACCTAAATTAGTCCGTATTAGCCCGTTTGACATCTGCTTTAATCCTTTGGCACCATCTTTTGAGAATAGTCCTAAAGTAGTACGTACAGTAATGACTTTAGGTGAAGTAGCCCGTAAAGTTCAAGAATCCTCAGATAACGGTTATTTGTCTTCTATTCTACAGAAAATGATAGATAATCGTGCAGCTATGTCTGAGGTATCTGTTGATATAAGTAAATCTCAAGCATATATCGCAGATGGCTTTTCATCTTTAAAAGAATATTATGAGTCTAATTATGTAGAACTGCTTACCTTCTATGGTGATATTCACGATAGCAGTAACAACAAGTTTCATAAAAACCGTGTCATTACAGTTGTGGATCGTTCTTATGTCTTACGCAATGAACAGAACCCTAGTTGGTTAGGTAAGGCTCATATCTTCCATGCAGGGTGGCGGGAACGTCCTGATAATTTATACGCAATGGGTCCACTAGATAATCTTGTTGGAATGCAGTACCGAATTGATCATCTAGAAAATCTTAAAGCAGATGTATTCGATCAGATTGCATATCCAATTATTAAGATTAGAGGTGATGTAGAAGACTTCGACTTCGAACCTGCAGCCCGTATCTACCTAGGTGAAGAAGGTGACGTAGGATACCTAGCACCTGACGCAACAGCACTTAATGCTGATTTCCAAATTCAGAATCTAGAAAACAAAATGGAAATGTTGGCAGGTGCTCCTCGTGAAGCGATGGGTATCCGTAGTGCAGGTGAGAAGACAGCCTTCGAAGTTCAACAGTTAATGTCTGCAGCAGGTCGTATCTTTCAACATAAAACAGCCCATTTTGAACGTGTCTTCTTAGAGCCAATACTTAACGCAATGCTAGAGGCTGCACGGCGTAACATGGATTATGCAGACACCATTCGTGTTTTAAATGATGACACAGGTTTGTATTTCTTCGAACAGATTACTAAAGAAGATATAAAGGCAAATGGACGTATCATTCCTATCGGTGCTCGTCACTTTGCAGAACGTGCACAACGAGTACAGAACTTGACACAACTATATCAATTGAAACTAGCTGACCCTACTATGTCAGCCCACCTGTCAGGTAAAGAATTTGCTCGCTTGATTACAGAGGAGTTAGGTGAACCCGCACTCTTCGGGGAGAACGTAACAGTTACAGAACAAATGCAAACACAGAAAATTGCAACTGAGGCGCAAGTCCAGTTCGAAGAAGAGCAACAAATAGCAATAGAGAAAGGACTCTAATATGCCATACATGAAAGGCAAAAAGATAACTTACGGTAAAGGCACTAAGAAGAAAGAGCCAGTAAAAACCATGAAGGCTCCTAAAAAGAAATAATGAAAGCTGTATGGTTTAAAGAATGTAAGACGAAGGAAGATAAAGATAGAGTACGTCAAAGTATTTTGTCTAGTCAAGAAAGTTTTTTTCGTCTTGAAAGTATTCTTGAGTCAATGCTCAAGGAGATCCCATCACAGGCTGACTATGACAGTCCGTCATGGGCTTACAAACAAGCTGATCGTATCGGCTATAACAGAGCACTAAACCTAGTGCTTGATATTATAAATTTAGATAGTAAGGAATAACCAATGTCCTCCATTTTTACTGAGAATGCTTCTAACCAAGAACAAACTCAGATTGAACAACAAGCATCTCAACAAACTGACCAACCCCCTATGTCATTTGTAGAAAAGCTTGTGCAAGCCAAAGGCGAGAACTGGAAAGATCCTGAAGTTCTAGCTAAGGGTAAGTTAGAAGCAGACAACTATATCCAACAGCTAGAAGAACAGAATCGGCAACTTCGTGAAGACCTCGGTAAAAACGATTATGCAGCACAGGTGCTCGAAGAAATTAGAGGCAAGGCCGCAGATACCAGCACTGCGAAAACCTCTAAGGCTGTCAAAGAGAATATTGCTGGCGTTGAAGAGGAAGGCACACCACCTTCTCTAAACGAGGATGATCTGAAGAGCCTTGTAGAGAAAACCCTTCTAGAACGAGAAACCAAGAAGTCCGTAGAGCAAAACTTAAAAAGTGTTGAGGAAACACTGCGTAGTCAATACGGAGATAAACTTGGTGAAGCCCTGCAGAACAAAGCCTCTGAGTTAGGTTTGTCAATGGGACGTATGGAAGAACTAGCATCTGAGTCACCTTCAGCTTTCCTAGCATTGTTTGGTGACAATCGACAAAATAACAATTCATTTAGTTCGATGATGAATAGTTCTATCAATACTGAAGGGGTAAATATGCAATCCTCGACGGAACGCAACTGGTCATATTACCAAAAGATTCGTCGGGAAAACCCTAATCAATACTATTCACCTAAAATTCAACAACAGCTTATGCGAGACAAAATGAAAATGGGTGATAGGTTTGGTAATTAATGAAAGGACTAGCTAATGGCTGGTATGAACGATAGTGCAGTAAGCACAAACCTTGTCCGCAGTAATCTGTGGTCATCCGAACTGAAAGAGATCCTTCGTGACGAAATGCAAGCACAGCGTTATGTACGTATGCTTGAGGGTTTCCCAGATGGTGATACTTTCAATATCCCGCAAATTGGTACAATTGGAACTAACGATTATACAGATGACACACAAGTCACTTATGATCCGTTAACAACTTCTAACTTTACTTTCACGGTTGATAAGTACCTAACCTCAGCTACTTATATCACCAAGCAAGCATCGCAAGACTCTTTCTATTCTGCACAACTTGAAGCACGTTTTGCCCCTGAGCAAGCTCGTGCAATCTTGGAGCACTTCGAAACAACCACTTTCGCAGCGCCTGAAGCAGGTTTGGCAGATAACGCATCAGTTGCAGTAAACAGTATTGCTCACCGTATTTCAGGTGGTAACTCAGGTAAGATTGAACTTGCTGACTTTGCATACGCACGTTATGCGTTGAAAAAAGCTTCAACTCCTGACCGTGGTTTGGTTGCAATCGTTGACCCATCTGTTGAGTTCCAACTGAACACATTGTCTAACATCGTTGGTGTTGCTAATAACCCAATGTTCGAAGGCATTGTTCGTGATGGTATCGCAACTGGTATGCGTTTCGTTGCTAACGTATATGGCTTCGATGTTTATACATCTAACTTCTTGCCAACTGACGTTAACGACACCGCACTAGCAGAACGTGATGGTGCTACAACTAACGCCTTTAACGTAACTAACGGTGTGGCTAACTACTTCTTCACAACTGAAGGGGATGCAAACCCATTCGTAGGTGCATGGCGTCAAATGCCAGAGGTTGATTACGAGTACAACAAAGATTACCAACGTCACGAGTATGTCACATCTGCTCGTTACGGTGTCAAAAAGTACCGTGATGAAACCTTGGTTACAGTCGTTACTAACCCTAACGTCTGACTTTAATAAAAAACTAGGGTATCCCTTTTTTAGGGGTACCCACTAAAGTTTTCTATTGACAAATGTAATTAGTTAGTTTATAATATCTTTAACACTGGCAGGGACACCTTATATGGCTAATGTAAATCACTCAACTCTAACTGATCCTTACTTGCACGAACCTAAGGGTGCAGCTTCTGCAGGTGCAGGTACAGTGTATATTGCTAATGGATCAGGTTCAGGTTCATGGGTAGAGAAGACTCGTTTCATTGGAGCATATGTAGGATTTGATGAGGTAACACCTGCTTATGCACATTCTGTAACAACATCTGACACAATCATTGATCCTACTTTTACAGTGGCAGAGACTAACGGTTTTGTAGGTGAGACATCCCCCAATGCTCGTCTAAAATACACGGGAACAGAAAACATTAAAGCACAGATCGTTTTTACTATTGCATCCTCTAACTCAAGTGGTACTTCACGTAACTGTGAGTTTGCAATTTTTAAGAACGGTGTTGAACTAGGTGGATCACGTACTATCCGTACTATCGATTCAGGATCATGGGGATCAATTTCTGTCTTTGGTTTTACAACATTCTCCACTAACGATTACCTAGAAATTAAAGTTAAAGGTGATGCGTCCTTTACAATGAATGTAGCATCTGCCTTTATGTCAATTATGGGATCGGCTGCATAATGAAGACAACACTCTTACAGATCGTAAGGTCAATCCTGTCTGATATGGACTCTGAGGATGTGACGAGTATTACAGATACAGTCGAGGCTCAACAGATTGCATCAGTAGTTGAAGATACATACTTTAATATTATTGCAGCTAGGGACATCCCTGAACATAGACGTCTGTTGTCATTAGTTGCATTAGGTGATACAGCTAAACCTACTCACTTTAAGTACCCTACAGACACAAAGAAGATTATACGTTTAGAATACAACGTAGGAACTGTGGCTAACAAAGACTTTAAGGAACTAAAGTATGTAGACCCTCTTGTCTTTCTTGATCGTATGTCCGAAGATGATGTACTGGTAGAAACCTTCGAGGGTAATGTTGACATCTATGTTGCTAATGACCGTGATCCATCCTACTACACATCTTTTGATGATGAGTATGTTATTGTAGATGCATATGATGTAGCCGAAGAGACGTCCCTTCAAGCAGCTAAGACTCGTGCATGGGGTTCTGTCTACCCTACCTTCAGCCAGACGGATTCTTTTGAACCTGATTTAGATAACACACTTATGCCTTTGTTGCTTGCAGAGGCTAAGTCAACTTGTTTCTCATTATTCAAAGGTGGGTCAGACCCTAAGGTTGAACAGTCTGCTCGTCGATTAAAGTCATACGTTCAAAATGATATGTACAAAACTAAACAAGCTAACAAGAGGCCGTATTACGGACGCCATTAATGGTAGAATACGAACATAATCACGAAAAAAGATTTTGTGTCTGTACTACAGATAAGTTAAAAACTAAAGTCTTTATTGAGAAAAGCTTAGGTGGTAATATCTTTTTTAATTTTAGATTTGAAAAAGGTATAGTTCCTAAAGAACTATCTGGATCTTATACAAGTATTAACAAAGCTAAGATTGCTTTAGAAAGTTACCTGCGTAAAAGACCCAAGTCAAAGACTGTCCTACGTGACGAATATGCTGACATGAGAGAGAAGCAACGTAATGCCACAAAGTCTAAATCAGAAGGCAGTTAATAACTTTGTCCGTGGTCTTGTTACTGAGGCTGCGGAATTAACTTTTCCTGAGGGTGCTTCTGTCGATGAACTTAACTGTGACCTTCGTCGTGACGGTACTCGTCGTCGTCGTTTAGGTGTAGCTTTAGAAGATAATTATTCTTTGTCATCTTTTACAATCAGCGATACTGAAAAGATTTCTACTGGTACTTGGATCAACGTAGGTGGTAATGCTGAGTTAGAGTTCCTTGTATTGCAAAAGGGTTCTACTCTTTACTTCTACAATAAAGCTGATCTACCCCATTCAGCACAAATTGAAGCTAACTCAGTTAATTTGGCATCCTATGAATTTGCAGGGTCTGCAGGGGCTGAAACCGCTAAATGTCAATTTGCATCTCTCAATGGTCTTCTTGTCGTATCATCAAATGCAATAGACACGATAGCTATTGAATACGATGCAGGTACTTTTACTGTAACTCAGATTGACTTCCGTACCCGTGACTTTGATTATCAGGGTAGTATTAACGGAGATCCTACATACTTTGAGTTCTACGACAGAAGTTCTGAAGGTGTGGACGCACCTATCGGTCGTCAGTATGATACCTTGAACTCAGGATGGGCTTCTGAAAACAATGGACGTGCAGGGTATACTGCACTAGGTTATTATCAATTAGTTAAAGGTACAGGTGACCACCCACCTCTTACCCATCCGTGGTTTTCAGGTAAGAATACGTCTGACCAACAGGCCGTAACTGAGTGGGAAAAAATTGACGCAGGTACCTCTTTGTCAGGTAACGGTCATTATATTCTTGATTTCTTTAACAAGGACCGTACAACTGCATCAGGTCTTTCAGGTCTTACAACTGAAACCGAATCCTCTCGTTTCAAGTCTGTTGTAGCTTTTGGTGGTCGTATCTTCTATGCTGGCCTAGACAGTGCTAAGAACGCAGGTACAATTCTTTTTTCACGCATCATTGATACAACAAGTGATTTAGGTATCTGTTATCAACGCAATGACCCTACGGCTGAATACTTATCTGATCTACTGGACAACGATGGCGGTGTCATTAAGATTCCAGACGCAGTTAATATTCAGAGATTATATGCTTTTCAATCATCTATCTTTGTTTTTGCGGAAAATGGTGTATGGCAAATCACAGGTGTAGACGGTGTTTTCAAAGCAACTGTATTTTCTATTAATTTTATTTCACCTGTAGGTATCGTAAACCCACAGTCCTTTGTTGAAGCCGAAGGCTTACCCTTCTGGTGGTCCCGTTATGGTATTCACACCCTACAGGTTGATCCAGTATCAGGTCAAGGTACAGAACAAAATTTATCAATCCCTACTATTCAAACTTTATGGGACAAGATAGATTCAAACGCTAAGTCAAAAACTGTAGCTGCATATGACCGTATCAACAGACGTATCTTCTGGGGCTATCCTGACAACGATGAAACAATTGAGTCTAAGTTAAATAATTTTTTGATTCTTGATATTCCTCTTCAGGCATTTTATCCTTGGAAAGTATCAGATCAAACATCAAGTACTTCAAGTATTGCAGGTATGGCTTTTTACTCAGGGTTCGGTGCAACTGAATTAGAGTTAGATGTTACAGCTAACAATGGTGTAGACGATGTTGTCAATTATACTTTAACACCTATATCTTCTATTGATTTAACTTTTACAGCATATTCTACAGATGTAACTGTTCTTGTTTACTCTAGTGGGCATTCAGTTCAAGTAGGGGATTATGTAGGTTTCTCTCATTTTACAGAAACATTCGATCAAACAGGTGTTGGTGTATTCCCAATTTTAACTCCAACTCTTTTTAACAATAATACTTATCAAGTTACAAGCGTGACTGCAAATGATTTTGAATTAACAATTACAGCACCTAGTGCTGCTGAAGCATCTGTAACATTTAGTGATGTTTTTACGACTTACGGTTATTATTATAATACATCACAAAGTATTCAAGATGATGTTGTATCAACACAAATCTCTACGTTCAACATTGGTGACCCAGCTATCGTTCTTCTAGTCCGTAACGGTGCTGACAATAAGCTAACTATGGCTGGCTTCACAAACACTGGTTTCCAAGATTGGGGTGATACAGATTACTCATCTTATGCTGAAACTGGCTATGATTTCCTAGGTGACTTGACAAGACATAAGAATACTCCATACCTTGTTTCCTACTGTCGTTTGACAGAGGAGGGCTTTACAGGCACCGAAGAGGAAGGCTACGAGGCTATTCGTCCATCGTCCCTTAAAGTATCTACAGCATGGGACTTCAAGGATACCTTCAGTGCTCCACAACAAGCCTATCGTCTTAAATATCCAGTGGTGCCTAATCCTAGTGATTTGTCAATATATGACTATCCAGAGGATGTTGTCACTACTCGCTTAAAGATCAGAGGCAATGGTCGATCAATGAGAATTAAATATGAAAGTGAAGCAGGTAAAGACTTCGTTCTCTTGGGTTGGGGATTAATCACAGCAACTAATCCGAGGATTTAATGCCCAATAAAATAAGACCTATGTCTGAAGAGGACATCTTTGATGTTCTAATTCTAGCAAAAGAGTTTTCTAAAGAAGCCCCTAAGACACACAAATGGGACAAAGATAAAACAAATAACTTCTTACACGGTGCGCTAGAAGCACCTAATATGCAAGTCTTTGTTATTGAGTCAGACGGTGAAATAACAGGAGCCATCGTAGGGATTCTTACAGAAATGTTTATGTCGAACAAAGTAGTTGCAACCGAACTAGCTTGGTTTGTCAGTAAAGAAGCAAGAGGAACACCTGCCTCTATAAAACTTGTTAAGACCTTTGAGAAGTGGGCTAAACAAAACGGTGCTGACTACACAGTTATGGGTGACATCAAAGGTATAACAGACCTTGACTACTTATATGGTAGATTAGGTTATGAAGCTGCAGAGACAGCTTACATGAAGGAGTTATAAATGGCGGCATTAACAACAACAATCTTAGCAGCATCAGCAGTTGTAGGTACAGCTTATAGTATTTCAAAAAGTCAGGAAGCTGCATCAGCGCAAAGACAAGCAGCAAGAACACAACAACGAATGCAAGCTGCACAGGCTACTCGTGAACGTAGAGGGGCTATTCGTCAAGCTCTTATTGCTCGTTCAACCATGCAAGCCGAAGCTGCAGGTATGGGTCTTCTAGGTACGTCAGCTTATGGAGGAGGAAGAGGTTCTCTTGGAGCACAACTAGGGGCTAACTTAGGTTATGGATCTATGATGTCAGGTTTAGGCCGACAGTATACAGGCTTTACAGCACAAGCGGCTACTTATCAAAGTCAGGCCGAAATGGGTTCAGTTATATCTGGCCTTGCTATGCAAGCTTTACCTTATGCAGATCAAATAGGTAGCTTTGCAAAAGGGCTGTTCCCCTCTCCTACTCCGCAACAACCATCTTATCCTAGAAATCAAGCATTCTAATGGTATCTCTTCTTACCCTTAATGATCAGATAATCAATGAGCAAATCCTCAAGGAATCTCTCGTTGGTACTCAGATCAGTAAACCTTACAATCCTCGCAGTCTAGTTGAAAGAACTAAGACTCAAGAGGTTTCTATCGCTACAGAATTACCTGTGGATCAGATAGAGGCTGAACGTGCAGCAGGTGACGATAGCTCAGAGGTTATAGCTAAGAACGAAAGCCTTAACTTTGACTATGCCTTAGCTATCAACCAAGCCTATCAGGATGGTCTACCACCTGAGACTATAGCAGCTATCATTGAGGAACGTAAGGAAAAGGGTGAAGACATGTCTCTTAGTGAGTACATGTTGGTTCAACACCTTATGCTCTCCGATGGTGACATAAACCCTTATGCAGCTAGAACCTTGACTAACATGGAAACATGGAACAGGTTGATGCAAGAGGCCATCGAAGAGAATGACCAAAGCGGTGTCGGTAAAGTTCTTAGCTTCTTCGATGTCAATATTCTCAGAGAAATTACTATTGGTGCATTTGAAAACGTAACCCTTAGGTCTAACCGTGAAGGTGAAACTATCAGGGCTGCATTTAACCAAATGAAACCTGAAGAATTTGAGAAATGGGCTTTAGAGTACATAGAAGAACGTAAGGATGAAGGTATCTTTAGTTCAGATAGTATTTGGAATTTGTACAAGACAGCTAATGATGCAACCTATCTAGGGGATGACCCTATGTCTGGTGTTTATGCGTTGTTTGGTGTTGCTGATATAGCTACACTTGGTACATCCAGACTTGTAACAAAACCAGCTTCTGCATTAGCTAGGCAAACAGGTAAAGTCTTAGGTGTCACTAAGTCTAGAACACCAGTAGATGTCATAGCTACTCTAGGGGATGAGGTACAGGCAGCAAGTGTATCAGCTAAATTAGTAGACGATATAGGTGCTCAGACAGATGAAATAGCTGCTAGTCGTAGTCTACCTAAAGAACTAGACCCAGTTGTCGGGCCTAATGCTCGTCCTTCAGGCGTAGTCACAAGGAACCATGCTGTAAAGAATAGAATTGTAGAAGAACTAGAGTTAGCTAATCGTAAAGGAAGCTTTGGTGAACTTGTACCTATAAGCAGTGTCAGAGCTTTAGCTACTAAAACAGCAGAAAGCATCGCTAAGAAGACAAACAACGTAGCTCTTACTCGTTCTGTCAAACCTGTATCTGTAATTGACGAAGGTTCAGATGACTACAAGATCGTAGTTCGTATGGGTAAAGACAAGACAGGTGGTTTCTTCAGACGTAAGATGGACGCAGAAGCCATAGCTAAGAACGATCCTACACTAAGAGTAGTCAAAAGGGAAGAAGGCCGTGGCTGGTACCTAGAGACAGAGAAAAGACTTGACATCTCTGACTTGCCTGAGTCCATGCAGATCGTACAGAAGTCTGACTTCATCAGAGACGCTATCAATAAAATGTTTGGTGCAGCCACAGTTCGCTTAGGTGACAAACTAGGTGCTAAGTTCTTACAGGCTGAGGCTGGTCAGGCTCTCATAGGTGATCTCGTAAAGCCATACCAAAAGAAAATACGTGCAGTAAAAGGTAAAGAACTAGAAAACCTGTCAGATTTCATGACGCAACTACGTGATGGTGAGCTATCACATATGCGTCAGGCTCCTTCTGTAGCTAGCTTTGAGTCCATGTACAAAACTATGTACGGTTCTGCCCCCAGCAAAGCTACTACGGAAGGCTACGAGGCTCTTATTGACATCTTAGATGCAACTTGGCATATTAAATCATCTGAGAGATTAAAGAGGGCCGTGGCTGCTGATGGTGTTTTCCTTCAGATGACCGATGAGTTTGGTAATGTAGCCTACAGAGTATCTCAGAGCCAGATAGATGATGAGTTTATCCTTGATCTAGCTACACTAAGGCCAATTCGTAAAGCTAAACTTCAAGCTGACCAGATAGTTTATAAGGTTCCTGAGACATTCATGGACCACCTATACTTTGTCAATCCTAAGGGTGTCCGAGTCTTAGAACGAGTAGACATCATGCCGTACAATGTCGGTGGTCCTCGTACTAACTCTGAGTTCCGTTGGTTCTTGGGTACTGTCAAGGAGCAAAGACTAGCTTCAGGTAAGTCTGTGTCTGTAGGTTTCAAAACTCTACTAGGTTCTTTCGGTAAAGACCAGATAGAGATGGCTGTATCTCAGCTAAACAACATAAGTCGTGCAGTTAAGAAACTCTTAGATGAGAACGGTATTGATGATATTGCATTACTCAGCCTAAGCAAAGCCCAATATGATGAGTTAGGTGACGTTATCAGAGCTAATAATACATGGAACAAACATGTTACTGACCTAGAGGATTTGCAGAGACTAGCTCAAGCACACAAGTTTAACTTCACAGAACAATTCGTAGCTAAAGCTAGGGATGAAAAGATTTCCATAGGTGAAGCTGGTGGTGATCCTACTCGCTTTGGTTTGTCAGTAGGTGAAGACGTAAGTGTCAAGATGAATAACCTTGGCATGAAGCGTGGTGACACACCTCTCATGGAGTTTGGTGGTAAGTCAGCTACGAATGCTAACCCAATATCAGCTATCGCTGACCAGTTTGGTACTGAAGCTTTTGGTTATGCTAATCGTGCAGCCTCACAGAATGCTTTAGTTGGCTGGAATAAACTAGCAGAGACTAACCAAGGACTAATCAAGAACTGGGACAGAGTTAATGCTCTCCCTAGGAATGATTTCTTGGGTAGACTTTTGGAAGCTGAAGTTACTAAGACAGGTAAGTTCAACGATGTAGCTGCACAACTACGTGAGACACAAGATGTCATCAAGCGTAGGCTCAATCAACCTACTTGGTTGTCAGATAAGTGGGAGTCCTTCACAAGATCAGCTACTGAATTTGTCTTTGAAAAGACGGGCTTCAAATGGGACTTAGCAGCTACTGACCCTGCGTCTAGACTGCTTCAGGTTGGCTTCTACTCTAAGTTTGGTTTCTTCAACCCAGATCAATTCATGCTTCAGGGTTTGCATAGTCTTACCATCGTAGGTATCTCTCCTACCAGTGGTGTCAAAGCACTAGGTATGACAACACCTATGTTGATTATAGCAAACTCTAAAGGTGCAGCTAGACAGATAGCAATTAAACGGTTAGCTAAGATGTCAGGTCTGTCTGAGGATGAGTTGAATACTCTTGTCAGATACATAGATGAAAGTGGGAGGAACATAATTGACAACCAAGTTATCGAACTCCAAGCTCCTCAAAAGTTTGGTGCGGCTAGTACTCTTACGGGCAAAGCTCAAGAATCAGTTGGAAAATTCTTAGATAAATCTACTATTTTCTTCAGAGAGGGTGAACGCTTTTCTCGTATGACAGGAATTATTACAGCCTTCCTTGAGCACAGAGCTAAACGTCCCGACATTGATCCTTTATCTCCCTCAGGTAAGACTTGGATTACCAATAGAGAACAAGACCTCACCTTCCGTATGACTTCAGCATCTAGAAGCTTTGCTCAATCAGGCCCGATGAGAGTGCCTACTCAGTGGTTAACCTTCTCTCTTAGAGCTATGGAAAATATAGCTGTAGGACGTAACTTTACTGCTGGTGAGAGAGCACGTATGTTCCTCGTTATGGGGCCGATGTGGGGTTTGACAGGACTTGGTATAGGCCGTACAGCAGGGTATGTCACAGAGAAATTAGGCTATGCCTCAGATGATCCTCAGGCTATAGAAGCCCACAACATGATTAAGTACGGGCTATTTGACCAGCTTCTAGGTTGGGGTCTAGGCACTGAGACAGCATATGCACAAAGGGCTGCACCTTTGGGTCAGATTACGGATACCTATCGTAAACTCTTTGATGAAAGCCTGATCACTACTCTATTTGGCCCATCAGGTGAAATCGCAGGTGACTTCTACTCTGCTGGTGTCAATGCTATCAGAGCTATGTTTGGTGGACGTACTGAAATGGTACGAGAAGACTTAACACAGTTAGTTCGTAACCTTTCTACTGTTGATAAGATTGTAAAGATCAGAGAACTTATAGAAACTGGTAACTATCGTAGCCGTACACGTAAGCTAGTCGTTGGTGGACTAGAACCTAACGCTGCTGCTGCTGTACTCATGGGTGCTACACCAGCCCCTGTACAGAACTACTATGATTATCAAGAGATGGTCTTCAAGAAGAACGAAAAATATCTTGAGATAAGAAACAGATTAAAATCTAAAGCTGAAAGAGCTATGGCACTATTAAGGGAAGGTGACCAAGAGGATTTCCTAAGAGGTTCTAAACTCTGGGAAGAGATCAATGATGAACTGTGGGCTATGCCATTGTCTAATGAGCTAAAAATATCTCTTCAGAATAGTCTTGTGAACGTAGGTCAAATACCTGACGTTATGAAAAATGCCCACAAATTAGACCTCAGCTATTCTGCTGGTCTTCTTCTTCAACAAATGTATTAAGGAAAAACTATGGCTGGATTTGCAATTGATCTAGGAGAAGCTGGTGCTTCTTATGAACAAGGTGTTACAATGCCTAGTGCAACTGAATTAGGTGCAACCGCTAGAGGACTAGAGACTTTAGGCAGAGGTATTTTCAGTGTCATGGATGACATGGCTGCTGCTGGTAAAAAGACTCAAACACAAATTGATCGTGAGATGTACGGTAGTTTTTCTAAAGACCTGCAAAATCTTAAAGGTCAAGAAGGTTTAATGCTTAGGTCTTCTGTAAATTCTCTCATCTCTAAGTATTCAGCTATGGGTTTTGAGATTGATGAGAGTGCATCTAGTCTTATAAAGATGCAGACAGGTATTGATGTTGATTACCTCAATGTAAACCCTCAGCAAGAAGCCTTGAACTTAGTCAGTAAGAAGATAGGAGATAACCCAGCCTATTTGATCCTTGCAGAACAAACCCTAGCTGCTACAGGTAAGCCATATACACAACAGGATATACTTGTAGAAGCTATCGGTCAAGTTCAGAAGAACGAATCAGCAGCTTTGTACCTGACTAATTCTAAGAACGTGGGGAGACAAGAGTTTTACTCTTCCTACCTACCTCAAGCTACAATGTCTTTAGACAATATAAGAAATTTAGCTTTGGTGGGTCTGGACGTAGAATTAGCAGGTGGCAATGTTAGCCCTGATAGTATCATGCAATTGAGGGCCAAGTTTGATATAATTAAAAGCCAGTTTGTTAAACCCCCTCTAATTCAAGACGATGATTGGCAGAATGTAAAAAGCCAGATTGATACATTAGATCAACTCTTGGTCAGACTTGAGACATACGATGAGGAGAGACTGAAAAAAGTTAAAGCTGGTATCGTTACTCCTCTGACAGAGGCTATAGCTATGCAAGCTAAGACTATGGATGATCCTCTTGCTGCGTTCTCTATCTTGAGTAACTTGGATAAGGTGTCTGAGACTTGGATTGCAAGTAATTTACCTAAGGTTATGGAGCTAACCAAAACTATATCGCCTGAAAGTGTAGAGTTCACTTCTCTTCCTGTCTTCCCTGAGTTAGCCCAGCAGATTAGCCAGAACGTAGAAGAGGCTACACTCACGCCAACAGAAGTTCTTCACACTGAGGAATCTATTACAGCAGCAGAGAAGAGATCACCTAAGGATCGTTTAGATTCTATTAATTTCGCTTATCTCAATCAGGTATCTCTATTCACACCTGACACAATGGCTGAAGACTTCGCTAGAGAAAACTTTGTCAGAGGCTTAGAGATCATCTCTGTCAATATGATAACATCACCTAATATTATGGATGATGCAACTATAGCTAAGATATTCTCAGAGGATACCTTTAATAAACTAAGGAAGCTCAAGCAGTACGATAATGATGCCTACTTGGTAACTAAAGAACGTATAGCAAATGCGTTACGATTCCAGAAAACAGCACAGTCTACAGCAGTTTATGGTGCACTGAAAAGCCCTGAAAACAAATTCCTGACTATAGATGACCAAGGTCAAGTTATGATAAATGAAGAGGCTATTGCTACTGCTTATCCAACAGGTGAGAAAGTCCTTTTCAAAGTAAAAGACTTAGCTAGCACCTATTATAACAATGATCTCATGGAGATGTACAGAGACTTAGGTAATAAGATTCCTATGGAACTAAAACGTGAGTTCAAAGGAACACGTCTTGACTTTGATCGAATAAATGAAGCAGTTAGAAAAGCTGACAGGCTTGTATCAAGTGTCACCAAGTACGATAAACTCTTACGTAGATTAGGTGCTCCTGTTGAGGCAACTGAAGTAGAGCAAATAGAACAAGAAGCTTTGACTGCTGTAACAGCCCCAGATACATCTGATACCCAAGGCGTATCTACGGAAGCACTAAGTAGA
>JAAOEI010000397.1_pt1 | contig 16935 bp, 18 predicted proteins | sample 7059261 | NCBI WGS metagenome assembly JAAOEI01 (sample SAMN14008812, study PRJNA610033) | viral metagenome | isolation source: viral particles filtered from seawater | place: China: Hangzhou Bay, Yangshan Deep Water Harbour | collected 2017-10-31
AAACATTATAGACTTTTGCGACCAAAACGGAATTGCTTGGTTTCCAATCCAACTCAAAATTATTATTAATGAAGACGGAACACGCAGTAAAAAATTAATTACAAGAAAAGATACTGCCGAATGTGTATTACCATACACTCCCAGGAAAAAATATTTTACAGAATGGAGTGAAGCAAAAATAAAAAAGAAACAAAAATTAGTTGAACTCACAGACCATATTGCGATTGATTGTAATAAATATCAACACCTTGATGTAGATTTTAAAGAAAGCAAATATGATTCTTATAGCGACGAAAGCAAACAATTTGTGGAAGATTTTATGAAAGATAAACCTTATTTTAAATCAAGCACCAAAAAATACGGCAAACACATTTTCTTCCAAACTGATTACGATTGTAATAATGATAAACCAGAAACTAAATATGAAGATTGTGAGTTCTTAATGAAAGGCAATTGGTCGTATGCTCCCAAAGACACACTCGTATTTAATCCTATTACTCCACCAAAAGTACAAAATGAAATAATTGAAAGTTATATTGCCGAAAAATCAAAACACGATAAACCAAAAGAAAAAACTAAAAAAGAAAATACAAAAACTACTACAAATACAACTATTAATGAAAATAATAAACTTAATACCGATTATGCTGAATTACAACAAATTGGTCATTTAATTAGTGTTGAATATTTGAACGATTATAATGATTGGCTACGAATTATTTGGGCATTAAAAACTATTGATATTGAATTAAAAGATTACGCAGAAACACTCTCAAAAAAATCTGTTAAATACAAAGCAGATAGTTTTGAAACATATTGGGAAAAAGGAAAAGTTGGTCGTCTTGGTATTGGAACTATTTATCATTACGCAAAACAAAGCGACGAAGAAAAATACCAAACCATTCGTCTTATGAACTTTAAAAATAAATCACAAGATTATATTTCCAGCGACGACACACTTGCCGAAATATTCCTCAACGGAAATGAAGGCAATTATATTTATAAAGACGAAATTGTTTATACTTATTTTAAAAATCGCTGGTATGAAGATAAGAAAAAAGAAAAAATGAAATATAATATCAGCAAAGATTTATACAGACTTCTTTTACAGAAAACTATTAATTTGAAACACGCAGAAATGAATTGTAATAAAGAATTGCTGTGTATTGAAGAAGAAGACCAAACAAATATTATTAATGATAAAATCAAAAAAATAAAAGAAGAAATGAAGTTTTATGAAAAATTAATTAACACAGTTAAATCCTCAAAAAAAACCAATTCTATTGCTGATAAAGTAATCCAACATTTATCCGTTAGAGATTTTGATAATATTAAGTTTGATAATAACCCATATTATTTCTGTTTCAAAAATAAAGTGTATGATTTTGAAAATAAAATGTGGATTAGTCCAAAAAGAGAAGATTATATTTTGACTTATCTTGATTATAATTATGTACCTTCAAGCAAACAACAAAAAGAAAAACTCAAAGAATTAATTAAAACTATTTTTCCAAAAGAAGAAATTAGAAATAATTATTTACATTATCTTTGTCTTGGATTGATTGGTGTGGTGTTGGAAAAGTTTATTGTTGCTAATGGAAGTGGTGGAAATGGTAAGGGTGTTATAAATGAATTAATGTTGGCGTTGTTGGGCATATATGGTTTTGTTGGTAATAATTCAGTATTGTTGCAACCTATGAAAGGTGGTGGATTACCAGAAGTTGCTAATATGAATAAAAAAAGATTTGTTATTTTTCGTGAGCCAGCAGAAGGTGGTGGAAATAAAAAACTACAATTATCTATTATTAAAGAATTGTGTGGTGGTAATAGTATTTCCGCAAGAAAATTATATTCAAACGATACAGAGGTGTCTTTGTGTGCCGTGTATGTTTTAGAATGTAATGATAAACCACAAATGGAAGGACGCTTGGATCACGCTATTGTTCGTCGTTTAAGTGATATTCCATTTGTTTCCACTTTCACAACAAATGAAAAATTGTATGAAAATAAAGAATTAAAAAATTGTTATAAAGCAGACGAGTATTATAAAACAAAAGAGTTTCAAGAAGAATATAAATGTGTATTATTTGATATTTTATTGGAATGGATTTTGAATTATGAAGAAACTACACAAAAGAAGTTTTGGAATAATTTTGCTGATTGTGATATTGTAAAAAAAAGAACTATGGAATATATCCAAGAAAGCGACGAAAAACTCAAATGGATTGAAAATAATTATATCCAAGAAAATGGAACATATACACGAGTTGAAGATATTATGCAAGAGTTTTTACAAAGTAATATTTATTTGAATATGTTAAAAATGGAACGGAGAATGTTTGATAAAAAATACTTTATTAAATATATTTCTACTAATATGAAAATGCGTATGTTTTATAATGAACGGAAAATGATTGATGGGAAATACAGAAGACATATTTTATTGAATTGGCGTAAGAAAACATACGAAGAAATGGTTGAGGAATATGACGAAGAAGAATAATCTTTTCTCCTCTTCCTCTTGGAAAATCTATGAAATGTATATTTTTTATATATATGAACCAAAATTGACCAGTTTGACCAGAATCTGCCCCTATTTTTGAAACTTTTTTTATAAATCACTTTTTTGTTTTTTGAAAAAAGTTTTATTTTTATGGGCAAAAACTGGTCATACTGGTCATATGTTATATATATCTATATAAAAAATTGAATTAAAAAGTATGTTATATATTTAATCAACAAGTTTAACTATGGGTTGGATGAAAAAAAGTATAAATGACGATTTCTATACATATCGCTATACAAAACAAAAACACGAAAGTGAGAACTCGCACGACAGTCCCAGCGAAAGTGAAGAGGATGAATATAAAAATGATGATTATTGCTCGGTAAGATTGGAACGCATTTTGGATTGGATTAATAGTAGTGCGTGTCCTGTTTCTTTTGATGATACAACAATAAAAGGGATTAAAGAATATAGCGAAAGAGAATATTTTAAAGGATTCAGTCATAATCAAGAAACCACAATTAATAATATTTATAATGGTTATAGGATTGAAAAATGGTTTAAAACAAAAGATGATGAATTACCATCTAAAAAATATAAACCTAAAAAAGAAAAAGAAAATTGGTGGGATAGTGATACGCTAACCAGTCGTGATTTTCAACATTATAAAAAAAAATAATTAAATAAAACCCAAACCATATAAAAATAATAGTTATATATAATATAATATGAGCGATACAGAATATGATACGGAAGTAGAGGCAACATTAACACTTGGTGAGGTGTTAGAAGATTTAAAAGAGAGCGACCCAAGTGTATTTAATGTTTTAGACGATATTTTAAATGATTATGATAATTTTTTAAAGAACAAAGAAAAATTAAAAGTAGCAAAAGCACGAGCTATGAAAGCATATTTATCAAGCGAAAAAGGCAAACAAGCAAATAGAAGAGCTGCAAGGAGATATTATCAAAACCATAAAGATAAAATATTAGAAAAACAAAGAGAAAGACAAAAAAATGAACGAGAAAAAAATAAAAATATTGTTAATGTATAAATGAAATTGTTGCGACTTACGACTACTGATGAAAATGCGATATTTGATAATAATTATAACGCAAATATTGTCATTCAACCTAAATCACAAATTGCTTTGAAATCATTATCTATTGAAACCACAATTGCGGATATTGTTATTAATTCAGCAAATGATAGATTACAATTTCAAATTAGTGAAAATCAAGGTCCTTTAACTACACAATTAACTCACGCAACATATAATAGCATTACTTATCCTTCATTATTGGCTGATATGAATAAAAAACTTAATAGCAAATTAAATCCACTAACTCCAAAACCTCCAAATCCTTTTGGAAGCAATATTGGTATGGAAATTGATACTTCTGTTGAAAATAAAGGTCCGGTCAGTATTCGTTTTAGACAAGGCATTTTACAAGAAAATATAAACAAGATTGTTTTAGATAAAGGAGCAGTTGCTGTTAGTCAAACTGGTAGTACCAAAAACACTCGTGTATTTAAATCAGCAGGAACTCCAAGTGGTAATAATTGTTATATGTATGATCCAACGCCAATTGCTCGTGGTGGTGGAGTTTTAAGATTTAAAGTAGATAATATAGGAAATACTACGGATAATTTTATTTTGGGTTTAACATCAGTAAATCCAGATACACTCGCAGCTGGAACAACATTTGATATAAATAATATAAATTATGGTATTAAATGTAATCAAAGAACTGTTGCATATAGTAAAATTGTAGGTGGAACAATTACTGCTACTTCACAAATACCAAGTTGGTATGGAATTGGAAACACAAATAACGATAGTATTGTATTAGAAATTAGTGAAGGCAAGGTAGTTGGATCTGTTTATGATGGAAGTGGTCAGCAACAATTATTAAGTGAAGATTATGCATATCCTTTGGATTTATACCCAATATTAATTTTTCTTGGGGACGGAACACACACTTCTGCAAGATTATATAGATTTACGCATAGTCCATACCATAATGAACCATTATTAACAGAATTAGTCCCAATTGATGAAGGACAAGAAGTATTGACTGACCCCCCAAGACAAACATCAGCAGAAACATTCCAATTTTTTAGTTTTGAAGGGCAATCACTTGCTTCCTTTTTGGGATTTGATAATATTAGAACACCACAAACTGGATTTGAAAAAGTCAAACTTGGTTCATTTAGAGTTGTAGCACCTAATAATTTTAGACCAAATAATATTAGTGATGCATTTGTAGTAGAAATGTTAAACTTACCATTAAACTCTTATGATGGTTTGGTAAGCGAACGCAAAAATATTTTAAGTGTAATTCCAGAAAGCGATGCACAAGGCGTTGTAATTTATGACGCAAAAGAATTGGTGTTTATTGATATTGATAATGCTGAACCCTTTACACTTCGTAATTTGAGAGCGAGAGTATTGAATAATGATTTAAGTGAAATCCAAATGAGAGGATTAGCAAGTTTAGTGGTATTGATTAAAGATCCAAGAGAATAATTTTTTATTTGTTTGAAAAGTAATAAATAAAAAATAAAAACATATATATATATGAGCGACAGCGAACACGAAGTATTTGATGTACCTAAAAGCAAAATAGAGAATGATAATAAAAGCGATAGTGAAGCAGAAAATATTACACAGGAAGTACAGGAAAAACCAAAACCAAAAAAAGAAAAAAAGAAAATGAGCGACGAACGCAGGGCTGCTTTATTAGAAAACTTACGCAGAGGTAGGGAAAAACAAAAGGCAAATAGAGAAGCAAAGAAATTGCAAAAGGAGAACAATAAACAAGTAAAAGAGAATATGAAAGTTGAAAAGAAAGAAAGTAAAAGGGTTTTGAAAGAAGAACAAAGAGAGAAAAAAGAAATTGTGAAAAATGAAGAAATAGATGAAGAATTAGAACAATTAAAAAAAGAATTGAAGACTTTAAAGAGTGCTAATGAAAAGAAAGAATTAAGAAAACAAATAAAATTATTAAAAGAACAACAAGAACAACAAGAAGAAAAAGATAATAATAAACATTTCTCTCCTCAACCTAAAACTGAAACCCCTAAAAAACAAACTCCACCTTCAAGCAAACCTATTCCAGTTGTACAACCACAAGTTAATAAGAAAACATTATTCAAGTTTGCGGCGTGGTAAATAAATAAAATCTATTATTAATATAATTAATAATGCCTAAAAAATATGATATTTATAGTGTTAAAGACCAAAATAGCAAAAAAATTGTAAAAAAAGATAAAATATTTGATTTAACACATAGATTATTATTATGTGGTAAAACCCAGTCAGGAAAGGGTGTAGTTGCTACTAATTTTTTGCTTCTTCCCCAATATTATTTAAACGATTTTAAACCTGAAAATATTTACATATTTAGCAAATCGCTCCAATTTGATAAAAAGACTCTCATAATGATAAAGCAAAAACGAGTGCCTAATAGCAACTTATTTAATGATATTGATGATGAAACATTAAATGTAATTTTAGATTTTATTGAAGAACAATATTTGGAAGCAGAAGAGCGTGGCGAGAAACCAGAACATAGTTTAATTATAATTGACGATTTAATGGAAAATCTAAAAGAACGCAGTAAGGATAGTGCTATTAACAATTTGTTCGTAGCAGGTCGCCATAAATTAATATCGTGTTGGGTTATGCTTCAATTCTATAACAAACTGCCTAATGTAGCAAGACAAAATGCAAATGCGTTAGTGTGTTTTGAATTACCAAAAAAACAAATGGAGGAAATAGAAAAAGAACACAATTATTTGGATACGAAGAAGGAGTTTATGGACAAATATAAAAAGGCAACCAAAGAAGATAGAGGATTTTTTGTAATTAATCACACGAATGATAGAGAGAATCGTTATTTAGATAAACATTTTAATATTATAGAATTACCAGAAGACAATTAATTTTATTTTATTTTCTATTGATAAAATAAAAATGGAAGGTGCATTTGATTATCGTAATTTATTAAGTCAAGCGATGAGTGCTTATGATGAAAAGGTTAGTGAAGCAAGAGAAAAGTTTGAAGCGAAAAATGCTATTGTAGAAGGTATAAAATCGTCAATAGAAAGAGCAACCGATATTCCTGCTGGTATATTTTTAACAAAACCATTAGAAGCTGGTGTAAAAGCAATTGGAACTGAAAAAGGACGCACAGCATTAAAAGAAGGTGTAAAAAAAGTGAGTGATATAATAAAAAATAAATTACAAAATAAAAAGGTAAATGAAGCAGGAGAGCAAGAACCAACAGAATTAGAAGATTTAAATAGACCAACACCAGAAGCACAACAAAGAATTATGGATGCAGACCCAGAAGATTTTGATTTTGGCCAAGCACGATTAACTGATGTATTTGCTGATGCAGATAATTATTTGAATAGTTTATCACGAGGAGAAGAAACTTTGCAAATGATTGAAGCTGCTGGAAGGACGGCAAGAAGAGCGGCTGCAAGAGTGACCCAACAATTATCAGATGCATTACCAGATTTACCAGGCATACAAGAAGCACCTATGCGTGATCAATTAGCACCTATGCGTGAAATGATGCAAAGACAACAAGATAATTTTAATAGACAACAAAATCCAAGAGGACAAGAGCAACCAGAAGCAGACGCACAAGAAAATGCCCAAGCAACAACACAAAGCGATAGTGCTGGTGCAACGGATAGTACTGGTGCAGAAGGCGGTATTAGTGAAGGTGCAGAACAAGCAACCACAGATGCTGTTGCAGATGCGGCTGGCGATGCTGGTGCAGAGGCTGCTGGAATTGGAGCCGCAGAAGTTGGTTTAGACGCATTAGGTCCTGTTGGTTGGCTTGTAGGATTATTTTTGGGTGTAAGCACATTAGTCGGTGGTATAGCTGGTGCGGATAGTGTAAAAAATCCAAGTGTTCCAAAACCACCACATATGGCTTCCGTAGCAACCCAATTTGGAATAGGACAATAATATCCTTTTGATTAAAACTTTTTTAAAAGTTTAGTATAAATGGAACAATCAAAAATAAAATCACTTGTAATAAAAAATAATCCAAATGCTCCAAAGGATAAAAAAAGGGCGATTGCTTTTTTTCTAATGGATAATGGAAAGACAATAAAAAGAAAGTTTGGATATTTTGGAAGTAAGGGAACATATTTTGATGGAGCAAGTGAAGAAAAAAGAAAATCTTATATAGCAAGACACAAAGTTAGAGAAGATTTTAATAATGTTTTCTCTCCTGGTTCATTAAGTAGATTCGCATTATGGGAGTTTAGAAGTAGAAATCAAATTGAGAAGTTTTACAATAGAAAGTTTGGTATTCCAAAAGTAAAAGTTCAAATTACAAAACAAAAATTAGAATAATTTATTTTATTTTATATTTATATAATAAAATGAACTCCGCATTAAAACTAAACGCTTTACAATCTGGCCCATTTACAGCACAAAAGAACCTTGTAGATATTGTTTTACCTGCTGGAAAACAATATGATTTAACAAAATCGTATTTAAATCTTGTGTGTTCTATGACTCAAAGTGACCCTTCTGGAACATCAGCAACCTATAATTGGGCTGCAAATTGGAAAGATTCAACTGGTAGTGCAACAAATACTCACTTTTATAATTCTGCTCTTGTAAAAAATTGTAGAATGACCAGCGACAGAGTAGGTATTTTAGAAGACCGCCGACGCAACGATGTTTTAATTCAACAATTAAAAACTTATTCTACTAACGATGATGACTTTTTAGGAACAAGATATAAAGACTTGTGCCAAATACCAGGTCAAGGAAATATTAAACTTGCTCCAAATATTGAGTTTTTTAAAGAAGGTTCAACTAAATCTCGTGTAAGTGATATGCAAATCCAAATCCCATTAAAAGATTGTTTTGAACTTGCTAATCATAGCAATCTTCCTTGTGATAAATTAGGCGACACAAGATTGCATTTTGAACTTAATTTGGATAGATTAGCCGTAGGAGGATATCAAGGTGCTGGAACACGAGGAACTGAATGGGGTAAAGAATCATACACAGTAATGGAGCAAGATACTACTGTTGGTCCTGTTTCAACACTAACTACAACAGAAGTATTTGAAGATTTAGGGCAATCTCCATTTTGGGTCAATCAAAGATTAGATATTAGTGGTGTTGTTCGTGATGCTTCTGCTGTTGATGTATCATTTAACGAACAAAAATTAATTAGTTCAATAGAATGGCTTACTACTGGTGCTGATAAAGGAAAAATAAAATTAACTATGGATAGTAATTTTGCTACAATTGCTTCTGGTGAAACTATGAGAGATGTTGTTGTGGATGGTACAAATGCTACAATTTCATTATCTGTAAATGAGGCAGAGTTAGTTTTAGAAGAGAGTGCTATGATGGAAAAACAAGATGAATTAGTTTATTCTACATATCTAAATGAAGAAGATAATGGAAACTCTCTTTCTACATTTAGCAGATTATACAGTTGTGAAGAAAATGCTTTTAATCTTCTTGTTTGTCTTCCAGACGCAAGTAGTGATTTAGTTTGTATAAACGGACAATCTGCTAGTCAATTTCGTGATTACCGTATCCGTGTAGATAATGTAGATTTAACAAACAGAAAAGTAGTTGTTAGTCCTAATCCAAGTCCATTATATTATGACCGTGTAGGTATGTATATGTTAAACGCCAACCTTCCTCTTCGTAATTTAATAGAAGTTGAAAAAAGCACAAATAAATTGTGGGATACAAGATATAGTGATGATCCAAAAAAACTAATCTTTATAGGAACACCATTAGCACAAACCCCTCAACGCAAATTAGTACAATTATCTATTAATGGTGATGGTGGTGCTGGTGGTGTGCAATCCATACAATTATACAAACAAGTAGTTAAACAAGTAAAACTTTAAATAATAAGGGATAATATCCTTTTACAAACCCTTTTAGAAATAATATGAAGAGAGAAATATAAAATAATGAAAAAATATTTTATATTTTAATAATATAAATGACTACTCCATATCTATTTCACGAAATCCAACCAGAAAACAGCAAGGCTGAATACACAGAGTTTAACAATATAGATTTTGTTATGACTTTTGAAGGTCGCAAACTTTTATGTAATAGTGTAAAATTACAAGCAGATTTACGAATTACCAAAGGTGGTGCTAATATCACAAGTGCCGATGATATTAAAATGGATGCTTCTATTGGAGGTCACGGTGTGATTGAATCTATTAACACTTCATTTCAAAATGTAGGCAGAATTGAAAACCTTAATTCATATCCTCGTTATGTTGGTATGGTTGCAGACACAACAACAACAAAAGAAGATATGTGCAATAGTGAAAACATTTGTGAAATGCGAGCTATGACTGATAAAATCTTGCAAATGCAATTAGGCGGTTTTATTACAGATGCTTCTGGATCAACCACAAACAATCCAAACTCTTTTAGCGTAAAACCACTTTTTGTTTTAAATAGTGCTGTTGGAAAAGAAGACCCCAATAATGTAGAATTATCATTTAAAAAATCTGGTGTAATCCGTGTTTCATTTACTCTTGCTCGTGTTTTCAATCTTCTTTTTGGAAATGATGTAGATTCAACTTGCGATTATACTTTAACAAATGTTCGTCTTGCTTTTACAAGTGTTCCAGAAGATAATGTAGCAAACACTCTTATTCACAGAACTAAATACCATATTAAACAAAGTGTTTTATCTTCACGCACAAATGTAGCCGCCCAAGTCCCTGCTGTTTGTAATGCTGTTTCAACTTCATTTGTTAGACAAAGTCAAGAAAATGCCGCTATTTACAATTCTTACCAACGCCAACATTTCCCACTTTTAGACCAATTACAATATTTATTTAACAATAATACCAACGCAAGAGTTCAATACACCATTAAAAATAAACAAGATGCTTTACAAAGATATATTAATTCTTTTCGTGATGTTAAACATTCCCAAGTCAATCTCCGTAATTTAGCCGCAAATAAAGCGTACGGTTTGGGTTTATTTTGGGGTGAATATGTTAATCTTGCTAACCAAACTTTTAATATTTCATTAAACTCTGCTGATAGTAATATTTCTTCAAGTCCTTTTAGTATTCACGCTTATTTTCATAGTGTAGTAGAAGTATAAAATAATATGTTATTTTAGAAAAAAAATAAAATAATATATTATAATAAATGAGTTTCTATACACAATCGCTTAAAACTGAAATCCAAGACCCAAGAATTAATGTAAATAATACACGTGCCGAGTTTAGATTACAAGACGAAGGTGCTGTATATCTCTCAAATCTTCGTCTTGGTAATATTGGTATTACAGCAAGTCCAGAAGAATGGAATATTGCGGCTGGAAGTTTAGCTGTTATTGATTCAATTATTTTGTATGATGATGGAACTGAACTATGTGCTATGCGTGATTTTGATTTATATTCTGCTTGGAAAAATTACAATAAAGAAAATGCCTCCAACAAATCTATTAACAATTTTTTAGTAAAAAACGCTATGGGTTATGAAGTAAAAGGACTTGATGCTTCTGGTCAAAGCCAACATATTGCCCCTCTTTTTGACCCAGTAGGTTATACAGCAAGTGAAGATACAACACAACAAGGTTGGTTAGATTTGAAATCTTGTATGCCCTTTTTAGCTTCTGTTGCATATTTACCACAACAAATATTTAAAAATCTCCGTTTAGTCATAAATTACAAAGCTGCTATTGGAACAAGTCAAAACACAACTGCTCCCATTTTAATTACAGATCAAATGGTAGATAGTTCCCAAAAACAAAAATTAGTTTCTGCATTCAAAGGTGTATCTTATGTATCTGTTTTACACGATAGTTTTGTAGTTGATGGTGTTACTGGTTTGACTACTGTTGGTCAAACAAAAACACAAGAAGTTTCCAAAATGTTGAAAGGTTTTGATAATAAAATGTTAAATAAATTGCTTGTAATTTTTACTACTCAATCTACCTTACACGAATCAGAATATTTAGGCAAATTAGGTAGTCAAATGTTTTTAAATCAAAAAGTCAATCTCCGTGTTAATGGACGCAATTTGCTCGTGGGCGACGGATATGATACTCCTGCAAAAACTCTTGCTGGTCTTACGGAAACTTACGGAACACACAATACTTATATGAACCGTCTTGCTCTTCAAAAAGATGCTAGTGGTAATTCTGTTTTAGGAACACAAACTGCGGCTACACTCGGTCAGCAATCGTATGTTGGATTTCTTGTTCGTGAATATATAGAACAATTGGAATTACAAATTGCTCGTGATGGTGAATATGATGATGCATCCCCTGTCGGCGACCAAGCTTTTGTGCGAAACAACGATACTTTTGTTGTAAATTGCTTTGGCGAATGCCCAACAACACTTGAAGTTCAACCAGACGGAACATATTTAATCGCATACACCGCTTAATTAAATTAATATATTAATAAAAATATGTTATAATATATTAATAATATGAGTGAAAACAATAATAACATTTTTTACCAACTACGAGAACAAGATACAAATACGAATGGTTTAGAAAATGGCGATTTTGTATGTAAATTACAGCGTCCTATGGTGTTAAAAGAAGGCGACCAATTGCAAATCAATAAAGCCATAATTGATTCAAGAGAAGAAGATGGGGACAATATAATATTAAAAAATAATACTCGTTTTGACTTTCGTTTTTCATACTATTTAACTAATTATATTACTAACGCAGGGCGAAAAGATGCAAATGGTGGTGCAGTTTGGACTAATGCACAATTAGATCAAGAGCCGTATGTATTATGTGAATCAAACACAGGAATTGTTTTAACTTGCAGTAAAATCTCATTTCCTGGAAAGTTTGAAGGTTTTGGTTTTGCAAATAATATTACAGTTTTTTATACAGATGTAAATGGAATCCGTGATCGTTCAGTAAATTTGACATTTAACTTAAATGATAGTGGCGGCACTTTCACTTGGATTGCAACCGAAGGCGAAAGCGGCAACCCATCACCATTATTTACAGCATCAACTGATGATTTCGCCATACCGTTCAGTTCGCAATACGAAACATACGGTATTACACAAGAGCAATTAGAAGACGCAGTTTTTACAACACAAGAAGATTCTGGGACAACTTATGAACCAATAATAATAAAAAAATCAGTTGAATTGGAAGCAGGAGTATATGATTATGATGATTTTTGCGATAGGATTAATTCTGGTATGACTGAAATTAATTCAAGTGCTTTTTTATATGCTGGTGATTTAACACGAAATGAATTATTAACAACAACTGGAAGTGAGTTTTATGATTCAACTGGGGCAACACCAGGTGCGTTTCAAAGAAATGCTATTTTTGTGAGAGCAGAAAATGCGAGTAGGGCATTTATACAAGAACCTGCTTCTGTATCTGGTCTTGCTAATGAGTTTTGGTTAGGAACTTCTCAATTTGTGTTAAAATATGATGAAATAGTTGATTCTTTTTATTTCCAATATTTGAACTTCCCATTTTACGGAGGCAGTCAAGCTGGATTAAAATATCAAGAATACGAAGCAGGAGTGCATACACCAGCGAGATATAGAATAGTAAATAAATATGGCGGAATAATTTTTGATAGTATAGAAAGTGTTGATCTAGAAACAGGACAAGATTTAAATTTATTTGCTAATAAATTAAAGTTTAATTTGGGTGATTTAATACCAAGAATGAATCGCACTACAAACTCAACAGCAACAGGTGCTTCTGCATCATTTCCCACATATAAATTAAGAGATAAAGAAAATATGACTGGTGCAAATACTTCTGTGGATAGTGCTGTAATAAAATCAGCAACTTTTTATAACCCTCCTGATCCTTCTGGTGTTTCTGGTCCATTATCAAATGTAATAACAGACCAACAAAATGAGATTTATGCGGCTGGTGCGGTTGGTAAAAAAACATTAGAATATGGATACTTTGTAATAGAGTTGCGTGGTTTGGAAGGAGATTTAATTACAGAGAATGACATAAAGAAAAATGTATTTGGTATAGTTTCCAGATATTATACTTCAAACAATTACACAGTTGGAAGCGTAGAGGACGCAATAATATACACACATACTGGACCAACTCAATATTTGAATGATTTGAGAATTAGAATATTAGATTCAAATTATCAATTAGCAGATGGAATTGGAACAGATAATACAGTATTTTTACAGCATATAAAAGCAAGAACACCAATTCAAGAAATACAAGAAGAAGCACAACAAGAAAAAAAATAAAATATAGTGTAATATTATAATGGCTGGAAGAGATAGTAGAACACCAAGTCCCTATTCTGGAAGTTCTGGTGATGAATTAGCAGGTATTTTTGGTGGAATGCAAATAGGAGCAAGTCCAAGAGCAAGTCCAAGACCAAGTGTCGTTCCTAGAATGAGAACACCAAGTCCTCCAACATTTACAAGCAGAAGATTTGCCGTTCCAAAAACAAAAGCACCTAAAAAACCCCAAGCATTAAAAGGTGGAAAAACCCAATCAAAACCCAAAGCAAAACCCACAGCAACAAAAAGAACTGCTGGTAAAAGAAGTCCTCCTCAAAAAAGAAAAAAATAAAATATAATTATTATTTAAATGAGTGAAAGAAAAATTATAATGGAAGTTGCGGATAATTTTAGAAAAGATACTGAAAAAAAAGAGTTTTCTGTAAAAGGTATTGATAAAGAGTTAAACCCCAAACAATATGTTATTGGTACAATTAGAAATGTAAAAAATGAAAGATTTTATAGAGGTGATGTAAATAAACCAGATAAAAAACTCGGTATTCCAGCAGTTAGATTTCGTCCAAGTGTTTTTGGTGATGAACCAGAAGAAAGAGGAAAAATAGCAACATTAGAAGGTGCATTAGGAAAAACAGATAAAACAACTCCCTATGTTGCTATGACCACAGATTTGACGATTGCTCGTAGTTTTTTAGAAAAAAGAATGGAGGAAACAGGTTCAAAGGAAGGATACATTTATGAAATAATACCAGAAACATATATGGATACAAGAAAAGTACTAACAGGTCAAAGAGATAGAAGGGCTGCAATAGAACACGGAATGAATAAAAATAAAGAAGTGTTAGTTGCTGGTAGGGTAAAACCAGAAGAAATAATTGTTATGCAAACAATAAAAGAAAATCCAAATCATAAACAATCAAGAGAACACAAAAAAGCAGTATTAGAACATCAAATAAAAGAAGAAAAGGAGAGAGGTGAAAAAATGTAATTAATCATAACAATCGCAAAAGTAATATTCCAAATATTGAATATATTTAACAATAGTTTTTTCGTGTGGTTCTAAATCGCTCTCCATAAACCATTCAAAAAAATTAGTATCATCAACAAGAGATTCAACTAAATTGTCATAAAAAATATGTATTTTATCTTGTGTTTTATTATTTTCCATATATAAAAAATATTGGAAAATAATAAATAAATAATTACGAGTACGAGTCATAGTAATCCGCCATATTATTTGCCTCCACCATAAACTCTGCATTATCTTCAATAGCCATACGAAGAGTTTTTCTAATCATTTCAGGTGGAAATATGTGAGTAGGGATATTACAATTTTTAAAGTCATTAAGGTATTCTGCTGTGGGTTTCCACGATTTATGCCGTGAAGTCAAAATCTCACGTACCTTCGTAAGAAGTAGAAACTTCGTAATATTAGTATGAATATCATTTACGTGTAAATGCCTGTAAAACCACAACTTTTTCTTCTCTGCGATTTTCTTGGCATACTTCTTTGCCTTCATTTGTTTTCTGGTAATGTGCTTGTATTGGTTCGGCATATTGTTGTGATATGTATAACAATTAAAGTTATATTTTCAAATCAATTTTTTAAATCTTGGGTAAAATTGTGAAAATTAAATTATGAAAAAACACAGACACGAGAAAAAATAGATTATTATTTTTTATTTTTATTTATATATCTTCTTCTATTCCCCAAACTTCTTTACAATATTCTTCAATATCATTCATATTTTCATACCAAGCATAATAAATAATTATATTAGACAATTCTGCGTCCCTCGTATTTTTCCAATTGATTTCCAAATGATAATCATTAAACTTTTGAAACATAAAACATATTTCACTCGTATTAAACTCTGTTTCAAAACCATAATACGCCCACGCACATTCGTCATTAATTCTATAATTAAACATATCTTCATATTGTTGTTCCCAACTTTCGTATTCGTTCTTGGTTTCTTTAATTTCTTCTTTGAAACTCTCAAAAAGGTGATTAATCAAATTGTTAAATTGGTAAAACTTTGGGTGAGGCATAATGCTTTGTTTTGATAACAATTAAACATTAACTTTCATTTCAATTTTTTAAATCTTGGGCAAAATTGTGAAAATTAAATTATGAAAAAACACAGACACGAGAAATAAATAATTACGACCAACCCATAGTATTTAATTTTAATTCTTTAATTACTTCATTTGCTTTATCTGTTCCGTAATTATTATCTATTGCTTGTAAATACAAAGTAATTATATTATGTGAATACTTTTTTATATCAATATACGGTATTTCGTCTTCTATCTTTTCAATATAGTATTGTAGAGTGTGAGTTTTGCCTTCCATAATGCTGTGATATGTATAACAATTAAAGTTATATTTTCAAATCAATTTTTTAAATCTTGGGCAAAATTGTGAAAATGCAGACACGAGAAATAAAAAATATTAAAATTATTATTTTTTATTTTTATTTATTCACTTTCTTCCTCTTCCTCTTCATCAACATATTTCAACATTTCTTCAATTGAATTACATTTTTTAATATCATTTTTCCATTCTGTTCCATTAAAGATTTTATTAATTTTTTTTGGGGTAATTTCAATACACAATTCACCAAAGAATGGTCGTTTCCACATTTTATCAAGCACACCCATATTGGGGCAACAATCAAACATACCATTTTCATTACACCATACTTTTACATTTCTATCATTACCAACATTTTCAATAAGTTCTCCAACGATATTCCAAGAAGGTTGTTCTTCACGGAACATAGGGTGAATTACAATATGATTTTTTGGTGCTTCTTGAAAATATCCTTGAACGATTTTTTGGATTGTTTCAACATTTATGTCTTGTTTTTTCATTAGGCAATAAGAAGGATTACCATAAGTTGGGATACGGATAATAATTTTTGTCGCCATTATGAGTTGTTGTGATATGTATAACAATTAAAGTTTGTTTTTCAAATCAATTTTTTAAATCTCGGATGAAATTGTGAAACTTTTAATTGTGAAACTTTTGTTGTTTTTGTTGTTGTATTATTATCATAATAAAAGTTGTAAAAGTAATTCAATTTTTTATTTAACGAAGACTTGTGTATAAACTTGTTGAAAGTCTGTAATATAAGTTAGTATTGACCAGTTTGACCAGATTTT
>JAAOEI010000398.1_pt1 | contig 16880 bp, 18 predicted proteins | sample 7059261 | NCBI WGS metagenome assembly JAAOEI01 (sample SAMN14008812, study PRJNA610033) | viral metagenome | isolation source: viral particles filtered from seawater | place: China: Hangzhou Bay, Yangshan Deep Water Harbour | collected 2017-10-31
GGGACAGCGTCAGGGACAGCGTCTCGTATGGAACTGCCGTATGGGGTCAGCACGAGGCCGGCGCGTGCGCCTTCTACGATTTCTTCCGCACCGTCAATGGGCTGGCTGTGGAAACCGACAAGTTCCAGGGCCTCACCAATCTCGCGAAGAGCGCCGGCTGGGCAGTGCCGCACGAGAACATCTGCTGGGTCAGCGAGCGCCACAACATCCTGCTACGCGACGAGAACGGCCGGCTGCACAACGCCGGCGGTCCCGCCTGCGCTTTCCCCGACGGCTGGGCGATCTACGCCTGGCACGGGGTCCGCGTGCCGATGGAATGGATCGAGAAGCCGGATGCGCTCACCGCCAAGAAGGCACTGACCTGGACGAACGTCGAGCAGCGGCGCGCCGCTTGCGAGATCCTCGGCTGGGCGAACGTGCTGGAAGACCCGTCACTCAACCCAAAGGTCATCAACACCGACGAGCCTCACATCGGCACGCTGGTCCAGGTCGACCTGCCCGACGCGCCACAGCAGTGGTTCCTCAAATACCGCTGCGGCACCGGGCGCTGGTTCGCGGAGAGCGTCAACGACAAGAGGTTCAACACAGCTCTCAAGGCCAATGCCGGGGGGAATGGATGGCGCCCCGGCATGGGCGATCCCCAACAGTTCATCCCGTTCGTCAGGACGTAACAACCGAAGGAAATGCAACGATGATGATCCACCTAACCGAAGAGATGTTCAGCACCGGGCAGCCGATCGCCCAGGGCGAGGTGAACATCTGGATGAAGAAGTACGCGCCCAAGGCCGTGCTCGCCGGCATTGCCAAGCTGAAGCTCAGCGAGATGAAGCTGGAGAACGGCCAGCTGATCCTTGGCCATAGTGAGACCGGTCACCACCATGTGCTCGAGCCGGTGGCCAAGGACGTACCGATCTCCAAGGCGGCGCTGGCCTTGATCGACGCCGCGAACAACACCTTCGTCGAGCTCCGGCTCTTCGAGCAGTGCCAGATCGTCCACCTGCGCGGGCACGACACCCACAAGGGTTTCATCCTGCCGCCCGGCGAGTACATCCGGGGCATTCGCGAGGAGCAGACGCCCGAGGGCTGGCGTCAGGCGCAGGACTGAGCGGGTGATCGACCTCGCCTATCTGTTGCAGGACGCGCGTCGGGCGGAGGGCTTCACGGCCTTCCTCTCGGCGCGCGGCTGCGAGGTCATGGTGCCGACGAACCCGTTCGAGATCCTGCGGTTCAAGCGGCAGGGCCGCACCAACGTCGTCTACAAGAAGCGCAGCGGCAAGCTGACGATCGTTGGCAACGACGTGGCCTTGGGCGTGAAGGCCTATGGGCAGGTGCTACAGCGGCAGAGGGCTCGGCGTCCGGCAGTGACGAAGCCGCCTGCCAAGGCCTCGCAACCAGCCCGACGCGAGATGAAGCGCGCCAAGCTGCGCGGCTCAGCCGTCCACAAGGCGTTGCTGGCTCGCGATGGCGACCGTTGCTTCTACTGCGGCCGGAAGCTCGGCGACGATCAGAGCCGCGAGCATCTTCTGTCCGTGACGCATGGCGGCCCCGACCGGATCGAGAACCAGGCGCTCGCCCACCATGCCTGCAACGTAAAGGCCGCCGACCTGCCGCTCGTCGAGAAGATCAAGCTGCGCGATCGCATGCGCGCAAAGCCGAAGAGGAAAGCCAAGTGACCGACACCAGGACCATCTCGCGCGCAACGTATCTGCAGGCCCTCGGTCTGTTCACTATGGCGTCGCGCCACCGTCAGAAGGCGGACGAGTTCTCGAACGAACTCTTCGCGCTGCTGGGCTCCGACAAGAGCAGCCACGTCAGCGACGCGGTCTACGATGACCGCAGGACGTTTGACGAGGCGCTGAAGCTGGAGGGCTTTACTGTCGAAGAAGGACCGGCGTCGTGACCGAAGCCTATCCGCTCAAATGGCCCGCCGGCTGGCCGAAGAAGACCGGCTACATGGCCGGCGGCCCGTTCAAGGGCCTCACGCCCGAGAAGGCGTTGAACAGTCTGAAGCGCGAACTGAAGCTGCTCGGCGCCCAGAACGTGGTGGTGAGCTCCAACCTCCGGCCCCGCAACTATGTCGGCGATGTGAGGACCAACGCCCAGACGTCGCCCGGTGTCGCGCTCTACTTCACCCTGAAGGCGCGGCCGATGGTCATGGCGCAGGACGTCTACACGTCAGCCTGGGCCAACATGCGCAGTCTCGCACTCGCGATCGAGGGGATGCGCCAGATCGAGCGGCACGGCGGCGGTCACATGATGGAGCGCGCTTTCGACGGCTTCGCGCAGTTGCCACCGCCAGCAGGATCCACGGCGCCGGCAAAGCGGCCGTGGCGAGAGGTGTTGGAACTTGAGGGGTTTTCGGGTCCGGCTTTCGCGGTGCTCGCCGGCGCAGAGGCATCCTACAAGACGCTGGCCCGCAAGAGGCACCCCGACGCTCCAGGCGGCAGCCATGACGCGATGTCCGAACTCAACATGGCCATCGAGGATGCCAGGGCGGAGTGCCGCTGATGGGCGAGACCACGAAGATCGAATGGTGCGACCACACGTTCAACCCGTGGATCGGCTGCCAGGCCATGTCGCCGGCCTGCGACTTCTGCTACGCCGAGACGCAGAACAAGTTCCGGCATTGGGTCGACGGCTGGGGTCCGCACGGCCAACGCAAGCGGACGTCGGAAGCGAATTGGAAGCTGCCGTATCGCTGGAACCGTGAGGCAGCCCGGCTCGGCATCCGTCCGCGCGTGTTCTGTGCCAGCCTCGCCGACTGGCTCGACAATCGTGTACCGAAGCAATGGCGCTTCGATCTCGGCCAGGTGATCGTCGACACGCCGAGCCTCGACTGGCTGCTGCTCACCAAGCGGCCCGAGAACTACGAGAAGATCGGACCTTGGGAACGAGGCAACGAACCGTCAAACGTGATGTTCGGTGTCACCGTCGAGAGCGCCGAGTATCGCAAGCGCATCTGGACGATGCTGGCCGCCGTCGGCGCCCACTGCCGCGTGTTCGTGAGCTACGAGCCCGCCCTGGGCCCGATCGGCAGGCTGGACGATGTCTGGAAGCCCGGCGACACGCCCCGCCTGGCATGGCTGATCTGCGGTGGCGAGAGCGGCGGGCAGGCCCGGCCGATGCATCCAGACTGGGCCCGCGATGCCCGCGACCAATGCAAGGCGCTCGGGATCAGCTTCTTCTTCAAGCAGTGGGGCGAGTGGGCGCCGGGCGAATGTGCCCAGCATCCCGCGACCAGGACCGAGCGCGTGGCGCAGTTGTGGGACGGCAAGTGGGACTTCGGCACGCTGACGCCCAAGCAGAGCGAGGAGCTGCATCGCGACGACGAACCCGACGTCTACAGGCTCGGCAAGGCTCGATCAGGTGCCATGCTCGACGGCCGTGAGCACCGGGAGTTCCCGACGTGAAGGTCGCCAAGCCCCTCAAGATGCAGCCGTGGTTCGGCTACATGGCGATCGATGCAGCCGGCCGCCCCTGCTGGGGCGAACGGAACGTGCGCGTTTATCCGATCGCCAAATGGCACCTGATGCCGGGCCAGCGCAGCGCTCGCGTCGCTGTGGTCGAGTTGCCGGAGCCCAAGAAGCGGCGGCGGAAGGAGCGCGCATGACCATGGCCGAACTCCGCAGCATGAGAGCGGAAAATCGAGCGCTCCGGCGGGCGTTACTCGCGATGTTCATCGAGGCAGAGCAGGTCGCGGTGACCAGCTACGAGACCTGCACCTACCCCGGCGGCATATTCGACGATGACGTCTGGAAGAAGAACGACGGCCCCGGCTTCCGAATCGCGAAGCAGGCTCGCACTGTGCTTGGGCTCCCCGCGTTCGCCCACCGCGACAAGAAGCGGTTCGGCGGCGCAGATGACGCGCTGGTGGCCTTCCGCAAGGAGGCGTGCTGATGGCTATCCCCGCCGACGAAACCACCGTCCAGGCCCTCGCCACCCACTACGGCAAAAGCCTCCGCACCGTGCAGCGCGCCGTTGTGGATGCCGGCGTGCAGCCCATTGGCAGGGGCGGTGAAGCCCGTCTAACGTCCGACGACGTCCTGAAGGTCCGGGAGGCCCTGCGCAGATGCCCTACAAGATCGCCGGCCAACCCGGCACCTGGTACGAGCCAGGCACCCGAAAGGGCAACGTCACCATCGTCTGGCGAGGCCAGCTTCCCGATGGGCGGTGGACCGAGCTCGTCACCGATGCGGCGCATCAGTCGGGAGCTGAAGCTTTCCTCAAGAGCGCGGCCGCGCGCTGGCACCGTGATCGCCCTCCCGCAGCGGGCGCCGCGGTAGACCTCGACACGGCGGGCCACCACTACAAGGCAACGCTGCGCTCAGACGAGGAGAAGGACCGCGTCGATCGCGTGGTCGGCTACCTCGGCAAGAAAACCCCCGTGGCCGCGCTGAACCAGAGCCACGTCACCATTGCCGCCGACAAGTTCCGTGCCGAGCGCGCGGCCGCGACGGGCAAGCAGACCTACCCGCCGCCCTCCGCCGCCACCGTCAACCGCGAGATCACGACGCCCATGCGCGCCATCGTGCGCTTTGCCGCCGCCCAGGAGTGGCGCTCGCTGATCGAATTGAAAGCGGTCAAGCCGCTGGCCGGAGAAGTGCCTCGGCAGCCGCGCAAGATCGCCCACGACGCCACTGTCGACCGGCTGCTGCAGGCCATCGACCAGGGCATCGCGAATTGCCGCCCAACAGCCAAAGGCCGCGACAAGGCCGCCATCGCCAAGTCCGCCAGCCTGCGGGCCCTCTACGCCCTGATCCTGGTCATCCACGAGCGCGGCTACAGGATCTCGGAATGGCTGCGTTGGGACTGGGAGACGATCGATCTCGGCCGGGGGCAGGCCTCCATCCTGCTGAGCAAGCCCGACCGCTGGCAGGAATTCGATCTGTCGCCGGATGTCGTGGCCGCCCTGTCGGCCCTCGATGCGCGGCCCACCGGGCGGGTGTTCCCCTGGCATGGCCGCTCGGCGGTCTACAACGCCGTGGACACCGTGGCGCCCGAGGGTGTGAGCTGGCGACCCCATGAGAGCCGGCGGGCGGTCGTGACGGCGGTGATCCGCAACACTGGCGATCCGGTGGCCGCCCGCGACTACGTCGGGCACGCCAATATTAAGACAACGCTGCGCTATTCCATGCCCGATATGACCAGTCCACAGACCCGAGCTGGGGGAAGCCGGGTCGGGAAGCGCTAGGACCCGCAGGAACGCTCCCTTGTGTCCGGCCTTGGTAAGGGGGAGGTCCACAGTTCAATCCTGTGCGGCAGCACCATCCGATCCTTTGAAATCAAACGTTTTTCGGATCGGCGCAATGTGGACAACATCGCCGGACTCGACACCGCGCGACACAGAATGACAGAACACGACAGCAACCGTCGGGGAAGCCTGGGGAAATGTTCGCGCGATGTTCGATCGCTCGCGCGTCTACCGCACCGCCCGCTCGAGGTCGGCGTCTACTGCACCAGCCGCGGGATCATCGGTGCGACCTGCCGCTGCGCATCGGTTGGCGCTTTCTTCACCGCGGCCTCGGCGCCCTGCGAGGCCAGGTACTGGCGGAACTCGGTGAAGCGTGGGTCCTGCTCGATCTGACGGCGGGCGGCCTTGCGATAGTCGCCGATTACCTTGGCGATGAACTGCGCCTTCCCGCCCTCGGCGCCGTCGCTCAGGATGCGCCAGTAGGCGTCGTAGCCCGACTTTCCCTCGACCAGGCCGTTCAGGAAATCCATCGCGCCCTTGTCTTCGTACTCCGGCAGTTTCAGCTCGTTGCCGGCCAGCCTCACGTAGGCGGCATAGACCTCGGGGAACTTGCCGAACTCGACCGGCGCACCGTCCCACGAGCCGCGCTTGTCGATACGCTTGGGAAAGAAATTGAGCCGCACCAGCTCGGCATCGATCGGGCTTGCCTTCTCGCTCTGGACCTTCACTGGCGAGATCACGTCGTAGACCCGGCCGGCGCCGCTCTCGGCCAGCCTGATGTCGCGACCCCACAGGTCCATGCGCGGGATCAGGGTCTTGCTGAGGCCCACGATGCGCGCCTCGATGGCGTCGATGGCGTCGAAGGTCTCGCGCCGCGTCGGATCGGCCAGTTGCGCCACGGTCGCCGAGATCGCCGGCGTGAAGAAGCCGGTGAGTGTCTGCTTCACATACTGGTCGGCGTGCTGCTCGGGATCGGAGATCGCCGAGATCAGCCCGGCCGTGCCCTGCATGAACGAACGGTCGAGCGCCGCCTTGGCCGTGCCGCCGATGCCGGCCGCCACGATCTCGCGCACGCTGTCGAGCTTGTCGGGCTCGACCTCGAACCGGCGCGCCAGTTCGGCCATGTTGGCGGCCACGGCGAGCGGCATGGCGATCGGGTCGGCGCGGTTGTAGCTCACCCACTTGTCGCCGATCTTGACCGAATAGGGCGGGATGCCCTGCCGCTCGTTGGCTTCCTTCTTGCCGGGGTCCTTGGAGATCATGCCGGTCACGAGGCCCTGGTCGGCGAGATCGGCCACCACCAGCATGATCGTCGTGCCGGTCGCCATGCGGGCCAGCGCGAGATCCTGCCGGGCACCGCCCGCCTTGATGTCGGCGCGGAACTGCTGTGTCAGGAACGCCAGCGGCGAGCGCTCGACCGAGGCCGAGAACACATTGACCGGCGTCCTGAAGAACGGGAACACGAACTGGATGGCCCGCCCCACGGTGCCATCGTCGCCGCGGGCCCGGGCGACCGCCGCCAGCGCACCGGTCAGCTCGCGGTTGTAGGTCGCGGCCAGCGCGAAGTCGGTCGCCGCCATCCGGACCACCTCCGGCGGATTGTCGATCACCTGGCGCATCCGGCTCGAGGCCGCGGCACCGGTCAGGCCCTCGTCTTGGGCGACACGCTGCGCCTGGGCGTGCAACTCCATGCGCAAGGTCATGGTCTTGAAGAATTCATCTTCGGCCGTCAGGAAGCGGAACGGGATGTTAAAGCCCTTGCCGATGTAGTCGATGCCGTTGCCCCAGACATTGTCCGGTAGACCCAGCGCCTCGCGGCTGATGGCGCGCTGCGGCGTCAGGTCCATCTTGCCGGCGCTGCGGCCGAACTGGCTGTCGCCGGTCCTGAGCGCCATCCAGGCCATGCGGAAGGCGTCCTTCGAGGACTCGATCAAGCCATGCGCCATGGCGTTGGCCTCGCCGGCAGCCACGCCCTCCGGCGTTCCCCGCCACGCCGAGATCAGCTCGCCCACTTTCCGTTCGCCCGTCATCACGCCCATGGTGAGCGTGTTCGAGAAGATGTTGGAGAGATGCGTCGTCGGGCCGCTCAGCATTGCCGACTTCCAGGCCTCCATAGCGGCGTCGATCGTGCGCGCCGTCACGCTCTTGCGAACGAAGTCGGACATCGAGCCCAGGTTGTTGGGTCGGGCCGCCTGCAGGATCGTGAGCCGGCGAGCCAGCTCCTGCGTCGTGGCCGTCCCGCCCACGGCCTCCAACGTCTCGTGGATGGCTTTGCTGGCCTCGATGCCGCCGCCTCTCGGGATGTTCCACGAGGCCAGCGCGCGGGCGGTTTCGGTGCGGGCCGCGATCACTTCGGCCTGGATGGCGGCATGCACGGCCATCTGGCGGCGGAAGGCGAACTCCTCGGCCGGTCGCGCGGTGCCAGCGGCGATGTTCTTCGCCAGCTCGGTCAGGCGCTCGGCCGAGGCCGTCAACAGGCTGCGGGCCGCCAGTGCCTCGGCTGCGCTCATCGGTGCGCCGGAACGGCGCGACAGAAGATCGGTCACGTCCATGCCGAGATCGGCCGCCAGCTCCTCCATGCGCCCGAACGTGACCTTCTCGCCGCCGCGCTTCAGGTCGATCCGCGTCTTGCCGGCATCGGCCATCAGCCCGATCGTCTTCTTGACCGCCTCGGTACCGTCGATGCGGGCGAAGTTGACGTAGACCTCCTTGCCGCCGGCATCGGTCGTCTTGACCAGCCCGGCCGCGAGCTGGTCGGTCGTGGCATCGCTCGCCATGTCCTTCCCGGCAGCCTCGATCCGCTTGGCGGCGACGCTGGATTTCTGCCCCGGCGTCACGGCCTTCACCAGCGGCGCCTTCGGATCGCCGATCAGCGCCATGGCCTCCTCGGACATGCGCCCATACTTGGCGACGGCGTCCTCTTCCATCTTCTGCACGAGCTGGCCGTGACCGCTGACCGCCTTGCCGGCCTGGAAGCGCGCGCCCACGACCTTGACGCCGCGGATGAAGCCCTCGCCGATCACGCCCATGCCGAGGCCTTCCACGGCCGCCTTCAGACGCTTCACGGCCTCCTTGTCGTCGGGCTTGGCGGTCAGCAGCGCCGTCACCGGGTTCTTCAGGGCCGGATGCTTCTCCATCAGGTCGGCCAGTCGCGCCGCATCGGGATCGCGGGCCGCGAAGTCGGAGAAGGCGCCCGTCGCCGCCACCTTGCCGAAGCCGCTCAGCACGATCCCCGCACCCTCCAGCGCCTTGCCGCCGATCACCATGCCGGTGATGAACTGCGCCGCATCGTGGACGATGCCGGCCGTCACCGTGTCGGGCTTCTTGCCCAACGTCGGCACCAGGTCGGCAACGAACTTGCCCGGGTTGGACATGAAGAGGTTGACCTGCTCGTCGCTCATGGCGATCGACGTGGGCCCCATCAGCACGCGCCCGACCGTCGTCGGCAGCGGAATGTCGAGCTTGCCCGCGGTCTCGTCGAGCCAGGTGCCGAGGTTGTCGGCGGCGGTGGCGACCTGCCGCACCGCCTCGCCGGCGCCTTGCGCGACCGCGCGGGGGGCCTGCATCAGTCCGCGACCGACGTCCTTCACGACGGCGCCGACACTGTCGCCAAAGCTGCGATCCTGCGTTTCGGTCGGGGCGGTCTCGATCGGCGCGTCGGCGGCTGCCACGGTGCCGGCGGCGGTCGCCACGGCTTTCGGGGCGACGTCGCCCACGGAGAGCCTGTCCAGCACCTCGCGCGCCGCCCTGCCCTGCTGGAGTTGCGTCATCCGCAGGAACTGGTCGCCCAGGTTCTCGGTCTCCGGGCCGGCGCCGAGATCGCTCGTTCCCGCCGGCGTGAAGGTCTGGGCCTTGGGCTTCGGCGTGACCGTGATCTGGAGCGGCGGCGTCACTTCGGCGATGTCGGGATCGGCCACGGTCTATCTCCTCGGCGCCGGAGTGGCGGCCGTATCTGGACGCTTCTGCACGAAGTCGAGCCACTTCAACAGTGCGACGGCATCGGCGTTGTACTGGTCCTCGGTGATCAGCCCGTCGGCGAAGCGCTTCTGCAGCGCCAGGTTGGCGTCGATGATTTTCCGCTGCGCCTCGGGCTTCGGCAGGTTCGACATCGAGGGCCGGTCGAACGGCGTGTTCGCCGGCACCGGCAGGCTGATCGCCATCTCCTGGGTGTTGATCAGGGAGTAGCGCTTCACCGTGTCCTGGGCGAACTGGTCGACACGCTTGGCGAAGGCCTCCGGGGTCTCGCCCTCGCGCATCGGGTTGGCCGCGACGTACTGGTCGTATTCCTTGATGCCAGCCGCGGCGGTCTGGCGGCTGATGCCGGCGCCCATCAGGCCCGGGTCGAGCGAGCGCATCACGTAGTCGTGGCCGAGGCGGTAGGGCGTGGACGGCGCGCCCTGCTGCAGGAAGGTGGCGTTCTTCTCGAGGAAGCTGTTGCGCGTCTGGCTGCTGATATCGCCGCTGTTGTGCGCCGCGAAGATGTCGTCGCGCAAGTCGCGCGTGCCGAGGCCGCGCTGCAGGCGCTCGTAGCTGTCGCTGTCGTCGGTGCGTTCGTTGCCGCGCGCTGTCTTCAGCCACGAGCGGTATTCCTTTTCCGGCAGGTTGTTGCGCTGCTTGACGACGTCTTCCTCGGTGAGCTGGTTCAGCCGTTCGAGATCGGCGAGGGCGAGGCCGGCCTGTTCGGCAATGACCTTGCGCTTCCTCTCCAGCCGCTTCTCCTCGTAGACCGCGACCTTGCCCAGCCCGTCGCTGTCGAGGCCGCCCCGGATCTGCGGCGGCAGGTTCTCGATCGTGCCGCCCTGGTCGATGTGGGCCAGCGCCTGCTTTTCGAGGTCGGCCTTCTGGGCGGCGTAGATCGCGAGCTTCGTCGAATAGTCGGCCTTGATGGCGTTGGCGACGCGGTCGCGCAGGTCGGGATTGTCGCCCGCCAGGGTGAGGCCCGCCGCCAGCATGGCATCGAGGTTGGGCTTCTCCGGAGATCCCGTCACGGCCAGCGTCTGCGGTGCGCCGATCTTCTGCGCCATCAGGACCTTGAGGTCGCCGACGGTCTGGACCTTGGCGAGGAACGGGTTGGCCTCGTTAACCTTCTGCACGTAGGCCGCGTCGCCGCCATGGGCCTTGATCAGGCCGGCCTGCAGCGGCGTGCTGTCGGGCAGCTTCAGCAGCTCGGGTCCGGCGCCGCGGCCAAGGAAGTGCGTGGTGTAGAGCGTGAGGTCGTTGACCGGCACGCCGGCGGCGCCGAGCCTGGTCGTGCTGTCCTTGACGTAGAGCCCCTGCAGCTGGTCCTGCCGGCCGGGGCCTTCCTTGGGATCGAGCAGCAGCGCGCGGATTTCCGACTGGCTCTTGCCCTTGCCCCATTCGGTCGCCTGCGCGAGCTCGGTGTAGGTGTCCTTGGTGAACTGGTATTTGCCGAGCGCGCCGATCTTGTTCTCGATGAAGGCGTTCGTGCCTCCCTCGGCGCCCGTCACCCGGGCATTGTAGTTGGGCGAGACGCCGCCGGTCGCCGTCACCAGGGCGGTGATGTTCTGCGTCTGGCGGTGGAGCGTGGCCTCCTTCAGCTCGCGCTCCATCAGGATCGGGGCGTCGCCGGTGAAACTCTTGAGGTTGGCCTCGTAGTAGCGCTGGGCGCCCTGCGGATCGTTGCTGCTGATGTAGCGGCGCACCACGCCGGAATGGAACTTGTTGTCGAATTCCTTGAGCTGGACGATCGTCAGCTCCTCGGGCTGGCCCGCCTTCTCGCCGGCCTCGACGATGGCGGTGCGCCCCCGGAAATACTCCTGCTGGCGGGTCTTCTCCTCGTTGAAGAAGGTGGCGCCCGAGGCCACGGCGTCGTCGGCCACGGCCTTGTTGGCGACGTCCTGCCACGCGAGGCGCTGCACCGCCGCATGGCGCGAGATGCCGTCGGCGACGCCATCGGCGCGCGCGGTGATCACGCGGTCGAGCATGTTGCGCTGCGCCTGGTTGCCGGCCTGGTCGAGATAGCGCGTCCTGATCTCGTCGATGGTCTTCAGGGTCGGCACGGTGGCGTCGTAGGCATCCTTGCCGCGCTTGGCGTAATAACCCTTCTCGGGGTCGTAGAGCAGGCCCCGGATTTCCTTGTTGAACTGGGCGTCCAGCTCGCGGGCGCGAGTCTCGTTGTCTTCGGCGGCCATGCGATCGGAGACCCGGTCGGCACGCTCGGCGGTCGCCAGCAGGGTCTGGGCGGCCTGCTGCGTCTGCAACGCCTGCGCCTGGCCGAAGTCGCCGCCGGGCGCCGACTGGAACACGCCGGGCAGAGGACGGGGCGCGACCTCGGGTTGAACCTTCTGGGGGCCTCTAGCCATGATGGACTCCACGACGGAACGGCGGCAGGCTCCCAGGAAACGGGGGGGAGCGATGGCCGAAATCGTGAAAACGGGCGAGCGGGTCTATCACGAACTTGTGCGGGCAGATGTCGGCCTCGGCCGTTTCGCGACCGACCTGGCCTACATCGGCGGTGTGCCTACTCTGGTTTTCGAGTGGCAGGAAGATGGCCAGCCGGCCCCGGGCTCGACGGTTCAGCTTGATCCGCAATACCTGAGCGAGGTGAATTGGCCGAAGGCAAAGTACATGTACCAGTTCGCGATCGAAGATCCGCGAGCCGCGCGATCTCTCGATTGAAGGCCGCCTCCATCTCCGGATCATCGATCCGGGTCGTCCCGCTGCGATTGACCATGGTGCCTCCTGTGCTAGCCTCGCCGCGGGGCCGAAAGGACGACGATGCGATACGTGCTGTTGGCGATGCTGCTGCTGGCGGGGTGTGAGACGCCGACCGACAAGTTCATAGCCGCGTGGCCCAAGCTGAAGGGCCAGCCGATTGGCGTCCTTTATGATCGCTGGGGAAGGCCAGACCGTGTTGTCGAACCGGAAGTGGCGAAACTCAGCGACCAATACGACGGGTGGATCTACGTCTGGAACACGAGCCGCAGCTACGCCTACACCACGCCCGTAACCACTTCTGGTTTTGTCGGATCGACGCCCTTCACGGCCACGACGAATGTACCCGAAAGTGGCACCTGGCTCTGCAGCGTGCGCGTGAAGGCGAACGCGGATCGCCGCATTGTAGACCTCGGTATGAGCGGCTCGCGCGGCGCTTGCTCGCGCTTCGCTGACAGGCTTTAGCTCGCGCATCAGCCGATTCCCTTCGCGGCGATCAGGTCGTCGATGCTTCCAAACGAGTCCTTCTGGCTGGACGAATACCGATACCACTTGTCCGCCACCGCCCCCGCCCCGCCGATCAGCGACGCCCCCACGCCCAGCGCACTGAGCCCGCTGCTGCCGACCCGCGCATTGGCCAGCGCCACCTCGTTGCCGTACTCGACGCCCTTCACCCGGTAGCCCCACGCCTCGCGCGCCGCGTTCGACCGGATCGTGAGCGCGTCGAGCTCGCCCACGGCCGCCGTATCGCCCAGGATATCCGTCGGCGATCCCTCGAGGTCGGTGCCCTGCGCTGCCAACGCGGCCTGCTGGGTGCCCATGATCAGCGCCGTCTTGCGCCGCTGGCGGTCCTCCTCGGCCTTGCCGCGCGTCTCGGCATCGACGGCGAGGGTGTTGGCCGTGGTCTGGTTGTTGCGCGCCACGGCGGCCTGGTAGGCGTACAGGCCCTGGTTCGACTGCGCCTGCTGCTGCTGGCCGCCGATCGACATGACGGTGCCGACCGCCGTCAGGGCCAGCGATGCGCCGGCGAGGATGGTGGCCGTGCTTACGCCGGACATTCGGCCCTCCGGTTCTGCAGCATGTGGGCCTCGTCGGTGAACTCGGCCTCGGCTTCCGCGACGGTCTTCGCGGCCGTGGCGAAGATCATCGTCATGTGCGCGCCGGTCGGCGAGAAGAACACCTGTTGCCGGGGCGCGGACGCTTCCAGCACGTTGTATCCTTCGAGCAGCGACCAGCCTTCGACGTCCTGAAGCCGGTCGCTCACGGAAACGATCACGGCGCCCGAGACGATCACCACAGTGGGGATCTTGATGAGGACGTTGGTAATCAGGCCGTTCGGCGGGATTTCGATGGTTCGCACGTACACGCCGGCATGAATGAAGTGCCGGACCGGCAAGACGACCTGGCTATGCTCGGCCAGGGACGTTGCCGCTACCTGGCGCACCGCAGAAATCACCGCGTCGCTTGTCACCAAGGCGCCCAGCATCTTTATCGCGGCGGGGCTATGCATCGCTCACCTTCTTGAAGAACACACGGCTGGTCTCGGCATAGCCCACCCGGGGCAGCAGCTCGGCCAGGCGGCTCCGGCAGGGCGCGCTCACCAGCAGGCCGGGCGAGCCGATCTCGGCGGTCAGCGCCTCGGCCGCCACCAGCAGCTTCAGGCCCGCCATGCTGGCGCGGTGCGCCTTGCCCACGAAGAAGCTCTCGCTGACGGCCACGGTGCGCCCGTAGTGCGGCAGCGGCGCCGACAGCACGCTGATGAAGCCCGCCAGCTCGCCGGTGGCGGCAATCGCGGCCAGCACGCTCAGCAGCCCGGCGGCCTCCAGCTCGCGATACTGCGACAGGCGGGCCTGCGGCGGCGGCATGCCGTCGATGGCCGACTCGACGGCGTATTCGGCGATCAGCGCGGCAAACTCCGGCGCCGCCTCGATCTCGGCCACGGTGCTGGGCTGGACGTTCATCGGGCCGCCTCCATGTGAAAGCGGTGGAACGCCATCCCGCGTGCACCCCAGGGCGCGGCCGGATCGAACGCGAAGCCCAGCCATGCAAGATACCGGATCGCCGGCGCGTTGCGGGCATCCACCCAGTTCACCAGCCGGCCGTAGCGGGCCAGCATCCAGCCGATGGCGGCGCGGCTTTCGCGCAGGAATCGCAGGCCCGCGCCCGCGAGCTCGTCGCTGCCCACCATCCACGGCACGCCGGGCCCGAACATCATCGATTGCGTGCCCAGCCCCCAGATGGCGATCGGCCGGCCATCGAGCAGCGCGACCCGAGCATCCAGCGCGCGGTCGAGACTCTCCAGCAGGGCGTCCTCGGGCGCGCGGTCTGTCGCGGCCTCGATCTCGGCCAGGTCGGGTGCGCGCAGCCTCGGCGCCAGATCGCGAGCGTGGTCCTGGGTAGCGCGGGCGAGCAAGAGGGTCATTTCCCGCCGCCGCCACCGTTCGGCTTCGGATACTTGGTCTTGATGGCGACGATGGCGGCCTTCATGGCCTCCGCGTCGGCACCGCCCTTCCATAGGGCGTCGAGTTGGTCGCCGATCGGCGGATATTCGGCGGCGCGGCGGGCGCGGTAGCCCAGTGGATCGTCGGACGCCGTCACCTTGCCGTCGTCGGACAGGCGCCACAGGTGGACGGGCGCGGCCGGCAGATCCCCGTTGTCCACAACGAAGCTCAGCCGGTCCTGCGGCACCAGATCTCCGTCGGCCTTCGCCTCATCAGCCGTCATGCCCGCCGGCGGGGTGAGCGCCACGACGCGGCCCTGGTCGTCGCGCCAGATGAGAACGTCCATTACGCGATCCTCCACACCAGCAGAGACGTGTCCTTGCTGTTGCCCGAGAAGTTGTATTTCGCGGTCCCGTCGGTGCGGCTGTTGTCGTTGACGCTGACCTTGATGTTGCCGGCTGGGCTCGTGATGTCGCCGAGCATCGTGATCATATGCGCCTGAGAGGCCCCGGCCACCGTTTCGCGCCCGCTGTCGATGACGCTGGTGGCGTCCCACAGCTTGCCGTTCACATTGGCGATGCCGCCCGAGGTCACGCATACCTTGGCCAGCGCGCGCCAGGTGCCGACGGTGCCCTGCGCGACGCTCACCGTGTCGAAATAGGTCCCAGTGTTGGTGAGGCTGACATCCGCGCCCATCACGGACGAGTATCGCACGCACCACTCGCCCACGACATGCCAGCCGTTCGTGCCGTTGCTCTCGATCTCGATCCGGCCGCGCGGGATGTTGATGATCACCTGCGTGGTGTTCGATCCGGCGATGGTGTCGCTGCCGTTGGGCGCCAGCGAGATCGCGACCGTCTGCGAGGCCGAACCGCTTTCGTCGACGATGGCCAGGCGTTGCCCGGCATTGAACGTGCTGGCGGCCGGCAGCGTCACCGTGCGCGAGGCGCTGAGCGAGGTGTAGGCGATCAGCCGGTCGGTGTTGACCGCCGTCGCGGCGGCGTCGGCGATGGCGCGGCGCTGGTCGTGGTTCAGCCAGGCGAGAGCCGTGCCGCTGACGCCCAGGTACTGGCCGGCCGAGCCGCGCGCCAGGCGGGCGTAGGCGGATCCGGTGTGGGTCAGGGTGTCGCCGGCCGTGGTCAGCTTGTCGATGCCGGTCTGGAAGGTCTGCAACGCCTGGATCAGCGTCAGATTCGTCTGCTCGGTCGCCGGGTCGGAGATCGAGCCGGCCACGAAGCGGCTGATCGTCTCGTCGAACTGCTGCAGCGCCATGTAAATCAGGTCGAGGCGCTGCTCCACCACCTCGGGGTAATAACCGCCCTGGTTGCTGAGCGTCGTGAGCTGCGTCAGCGGCACGGTGCGCACGATGGTGAGCTTGGTGCCGGTGGCGATCGGCGAGCCGCTGAGCGGATAGGTCACGGTGCCGCCGGTCAGGCTGCCGATGCCGGTCACGCTGTAGAGGCTGGCCGACAGCGTCGTCTCGACGCCCGAGGCGTCGGTGTAGATCACGCTGAGATGCGCCGCCGACAGGATCGGGAAGGTGTAGGCAAAACTCGTCGCGCTGGCGTTGCCGTTATGGATCACCTTGCGCAGGGTGCTGCTGAGCGACATTTTTAGGCCTCGCCGAGTTCAAGCCGGGGGATTGTCGCCAGGACGGTGGCGGGCAACGGGTGCGCCTGGCGCACGAAGATGCGGCCGTTCACGTTCCACAGCGGGTCGATCAGGATCTTCTGGTCGCCGGTCGTGAGCGTCGTCGGATATCCCGGCTGCTCGGTGGTGCGTTCCTTGATCTCGACCAGCCGCGCGGATGTAGGCCCGACACTGAGGCCGCGGGTGTCCTTGACCCGGAGAACGACCTCCTGAACCCGCTTGCGGCGGCCCTGCATGGTGGGCTCGCCCTTCTCGATATCGAGGGTTTCGAGATCGCAGGTGTATGCGAGGCCGGCCAGGATGCGGCCCGAGGCGCGCGGGATCGTGATGGCGCCGCTGGCGACCGTGGCGGCCGGCTGCACCGAACCATCGGCCACGATGGCGAGGCTGCGGCCCTCGAGGTGCCAGAGGCCGCTCAGCGTGGTCGAGGCCAGCGCCCAGTCGGAAACGGCCACGGCCTGCAAGGCGGTGCCGGCGGCAATGTCGAGTGTGGCCGAGACCGTGTCGGTATCGGTGTAGGCCGTCACCGTCACCGTCACCTGGTTCTGGCCGCTGCGCAGGATGTACTGCTTGCCGACCGAGGCCGAGGTGAAGGGCGTGTGGCCGGTCGCCTGCAGGGTGACGGTGTCGCCCGCGGCATAGGTCGCGCCGGAGATCGCGAGGCTGCGCGTGGTGTCGGCATTCCAGCCGTCGTAGCGGTAGCCGGAATCGACGCACCAGGTCGAGAACACGTCGGCGAAGCCGCGGCTCCGCATGCGCTCGACATAGCGCTTGGTGGCGCCGCCGATCGTGCGCTTGATCGAGAGGTAGAGCGCGGTCTCGCTGCCCTCCTGGATGGCGGCGACGCTTTCCACCGTGCCCGAGGTCGTGTGGCGCGACCAGGCGTAGACGTCGTGCTCCTTGAGGTAGGTGAAGCCCAGCAG
>JAAOEI010000399.1_pt1 | contig 16856 bp, 28 predicted proteins | sample 7059261 | NCBI WGS metagenome assembly JAAOEI01 (sample SAMN14008812, study PRJNA610033) | viral metagenome | isolation source: viral particles filtered from seawater | place: China: Hangzhou Bay, Yangshan Deep Water Harbour | collected 2017-10-31
GTAAAGTGTTGAAAAAATCACTCAATTGCTCAACGATGTCGGTCATGTGTCACCTCGGCGGCGTTTAATATTTATTGTTACGTAGCCGTTGCCGTCGCCCATCCATGCTTCCGCAGTAGCGCGAGCGTGCGTTGAGTTGGGGTCATTTATCGTTACCGCAAAACGCAAAGTAAATGACGGACAAGTTCGATAGTTCAATTCTTAGGCGTCCGTGTTCAGGTTTCTGGTGCATTCGATAAGAAATCTCGTAGTCACGGATAAAACCGCCGTGCAACTCGCAACTTCCCGACAGATTGAGGCCGTCACACAAACCATTGTCACACTGATTTACTTCTATTTTGTTACATTTAACTGCTACTGTCATATCCCTAAGAGTGTGCAAACTCTTATCTACCGCATTCCAATCTCCGCTGATTGCGTCACATAAATCACTCACAGATATTTCTACTGGCTTCTTTTTCGTGTCGCGATACTTCCGAAAGACTGCATTCAAAATCTTCCCTTCATTTGTCACTGATATAAATATTTCCATTCGTTTTTTTAGTTCAGTTATGTCCAATACTTTTATTGTCATTTAATACACTCCGCAGATCCTTCTTGTTTTCCATTGTCTCCTTGGAGGTCCACTCACCGTACCGCTCGTGCTTCTCACGCTCCTGCTCCTGCCTCCACAGCTTTGCTTCGTGTTCAATAAACAGATCCCAGTCGTTGTTTACTGATCTCATTCGGCTACCCTCTCTCTCCTGTCTATCTCCCGCTGGACGTACCAAATCGCCTTCTTCAAATCTTCGATAGCGTCGTGCTTCAGGTCAGCACGCCACAGATACTTAACTGCGTTACCCAAACAGAAGTTCATGTGTTCGGTTATTTCGATGCACTCCACTCCGCTAGGGTGAGCCGTGTAATGCTTCGGATGATTCACAGCGTCGTCCATGTCACTCCCCTATCTTGCAAAACAGGCAGTGTTCTTTCGGGCAAACGTAGAACTCCCTGTCAGCCCTGTACTTGCTGTCCCACATCGTCTCGGTACTCCACTTGTCCCGACTGTCTGGCCTCACAATGCAAGCGTGAGTAACCTCGCGGTTGCAGATGATGTACCCCCACAGTTGACGACCGTGAACCTTGTCGATCTTGTACTTCTCATCCACGATTACCGTCGCGTACGGATAGTCTTCGGCATTCGTGAACGACAATGCACGCTGCTTAACTTCAACACGCTGCCGAATCTCAATGTCACCACCGTCCGTGTACTGCCACCGTGACTCGTAATCAGGTGCGGCAATCGTCGGTGCCACCATCACGTCGCAGCCTCCGTTCTTCATCCACGACGCCACAGTCAGCACGCAGTATTGAGATTTGTCTAGTGCGTCACGAAAGTCATTCTGACTCTTCATCATCGATAGCTCTTAGATCGATCTCGTCCTCAAGAATCCATTCCGGTTCTTCCTGCATGGTGGCCCAGCGCTCTAGCTGGTCACGATCCTCAGTGATCGCGAATGCGCCTCCAGGCATTTCGGAAAACAGCCTCTCCAAATACTGGTTCACGTCCACGCTAAAGTGACGATTCGCCTCCTCAAAGACGACCATCAAAAGGTAGCGAACCTTGCCGTCGTCCTTCGCAAAGTTGTCCATCAACAACTCCACGTACTCCACCTTCTGATTTCGTATCACGCGACCCTTGATTTGCCTGCCGAACTCAACCAGCATCTCGTCTAGTTGCATGACTAAAACCTTTCGTCGTTGAAGTCGTCGAACTCTTCATGCTTCTGCACGAAATCGGCAAACCGTGTTTCTGATGGAATGAATCGCAGAGCTTGGTGCATCGTGCCTGCGTGCCGATGCTTCTCCACGTACAACCCAACGTTGGTCCTGTCCGCCTCAGCATCGCGATGCAAGAACATCACCACGTCTGCGTCCTGTTCAATCGACCCGGAGTCTCGGAGGTACGACAGCTTTGGCTTTGCGCTATCCGCCTCTCGGTTAAGCTGGCACAGCGCCAGCACCGGAACTTCAATCTCCCTCGCAAGTTCCTTGAGCGACCGGCTGATGCGTCCGACCTGTTCATAGCGTGGTTCTCTCCGGTCAGCAGGCTGAACGATGCCGATGTAGTCCACAATTACGAGTCGCAGGTCGTCGTTCTTGGCGGCAATCGACTTCGCCATCACCTTAATCTGGTCCACGCTGGCGGTAGGTGGAGCGAACAGTTCCAGTGGCAGGCTACGAAGACTGGCCGACGAGTTACTCAGTCGGTCAATGTCATCCTTCGATACAAAAGGCTGTCGTAACTTCTGGGACGGCACCCGTGCGTCAGCACACAGGATGCGAGACGCGAGTTCCAGATCGCTCATCTCCAGCGACACGTACATCACACGTCTACCCTTCTCGCAGTTGTGTCGGGCGATTTGCATGGCCATCGCCGTCTTGCCCATGCCAGGACGAGCAGCAAGGACAACGAGTTCTGTCGGCATCATCGCACCGCAGGCAGAGTCGAAACGTTCGATGCCAGTGAACGACCCCCTTGCCTTCTCTGTTCCTCTTGCCTTCAGGCTATCCAGTAGCTTGTCGAACGCCTCGCCAATCATCACCGTCTTCTTGGACAAGTTCGTCTGCATGGACTGGAGCGCAACCGAACACTGCTCAATCAGTTCTGATGCGTCCGCACGAGGGAGACTGCACTGATGAGAAATCTGCTGGCAGGTGTTGTACAACTTGCGGAGCATCGCCGACTGGCGAACCTGAATGCCGTACCATTTGACGTTCGCCGGTATCCCGACACTGGCGATATCTGCCCAGAACGATGTGCATAAAAACTCTGGGTCAGCGTTGCTCTTGCGCAGGTAATCCATCAGGACAACGATGTCGCCAATCTGCACGCCAGCGTGATATCCAATCCGCATCTGCGACCACAGTCTGCCGAGAGAAGCGTCACCGAAATCCTCGTGACTCACCACGTCGTCAGCATGAATAATCGTTGGCGGTGCCAGTAATGCACAGGCAATCAAAGCCTTCTCAAACTCAATCGCTGCAAGCTGTATCACCGTGGTCCTCCTTGCCAATGTCGTACTTCTTGTCCAGAATCTGCACGAGGTACGCAAAGTCTCGCGACGAAAAGGACAACGCCTCGTTGCGCATCATCGTCGCCGCAGAACGAACAACGTCGCGAACCTGATCACGACGAAACCTCCACGCATAGACCTCGTCGCCAAGGTGGTAAACTACAGTTACTGGTTCGTCGCTCATGCGAATAAAAATGTGCTGGCCGCCCACATAGACCTAGAAAGCAGACGGCCAGCACGGTGCGACAACGAGTCGCACAACCAGGGGTTCCCTAAAAAGGTGTGGCCTCTTCCGGCTGACGGGCAGCAGCTACCGGAGGCGGTGGAATAGGACGGGACGGAACCGTGCCGTTACGGTTTCGGTTCGCTGCGATGGCTCGCATCTGACTCCCGAACCGGGAGTCCAGGCCAGCGGCATCAACGCTCGCAGCACTCTTGGACTGGCGGGTTCGGTCATACGGATTGATGTAGTCGATCTTCAGACCAACCTTGCCGTTGTATTCCTCAGCCTTAACGTTGTACTGGATCGGCCGCGGAACCCACGTCCGGTTCTGCATGGAAGAAAAACTTCCGTCCCATCCGGTCGCATCCACGAAACTCTCAATCGCCTTGGTGTTTGCGGTTCCATTTTTCTTCACGAGAAACACTGCGCCGGACGCCTCCATGTCGAACTGTCGCCAGTCCTCCCACGCAACGCCGTTGAACGCTTCGTCTACTGAAACGACGAGGAACACGCTGACGCAACCACTCTCATGCTGACGAAGCACGTAGTCCTTGATCGTCCCCCGAAATAATCCCTCACGATCAATCGCAAAACTCATCGCTAAATCCCTTTCATTAAGTTCCAGACTTCGAAGCTACCTTTGTCGTACGGAATTGGCTGGCTCAAGACGCGACTCTTGGCCATGTGCGTTGGCATTTCGTTCGGATACAGGCACCGAGTCCCTGCGCCACGACCCTTGCCTGACTCAACAGCCACGTCGTATCCGATGTACAGCATGTGGTCGCACCACTCTCGTACACGAAGACGAATGCTGCTCTTGCCGCTGCTCGGAGACTGAAGGCGAGGCTCGTAGCGAATCCAGTCGTCGCCACCTGGGTTCGGGACGTTGGCCGTGCAATCGTGGCAAATTGCTACGACTGTCTTCCCTGCACGATGAAGTGCATCTAGGTCCGACAGCAACAGCAAGAACGATTCGTAGACGTACGTCAGTCCCTTTCCGAACCCGTAGCTTTCCAGGCTGCTTGCCTTCTGACCTTGGTCGTTTTTCGGTACATGCTCCAGCACATGCTTCACGCACAGTTCTTCGGCTACCGTCAACGAGTCCACGCAAATCATGTCGTGTGCCGCCAGAAGTTCCGTATCGTGCAGTGCGTCACGCAGATCAGAGAACGACGACACGTCACTGATGCGTGACACGTCGACAAATCGCGAACCTTCCTCAAGATCGATGATCAACGGCGAGTAACCGGCAGCGCGAGCGTTGGCTACCAACTCCGTCTTGCCGCTCCCTCCAGGCCCGTACAACACAACCTTGCTGGCACCCGTCTGCCGTCCACTGGAGATGGCAAACGACTTCTTTGCTTGCTGCACAGGAGCCGGACTAGAAGGCAATCTCGTCGGCGGCGGCGGCATCGGTCTGGTTTTCGGCGGTGGCATCATGCTCATTCGTAGACCCCCCTAACTCTGGATGAATGTCGGAGACGAAACTAAAACCTTCAGGCGGCGCGTCTCCATCTCGCCACCCGCTTGTACATGGACCAAAGAAAGAACAGAAGGCACAGGTGTCCCTCGTGCTTGTGCGATACCACCGCTGCCGCAGTTGTGCGTCACGCATGGTTTGAGCGATGTCGACCAGCTCCTCCTCAAAGCGATCTAGGTCTACATCTAACCGTGCGATCTCTTTCCTCTGAAAGTAAAACTGCGGACGAGACTGTATGTCGTCGGCCAACTTCTGGCCCCACTCCGTGGGCGTCATGTCCCTAGTCTGTAGCACCCATCCGTTCTCGGTGCTGGCGGTCTGCCTCCAGCCACCCTTCCCATTTGCTACACGCCGACCTTCAGCGTCAGTGACAATCTTGATTCCGTCCTCGTCCACGAGAGGAACCTTGGTCGGCTTGATGCTTGGCTTGCGTGTGACGTTGTACATCACGCACTCCACCGGATACCCGAGACGCCGGGCTGCGAGACAGTACAGAGAAATCTGATGGTCAACCCTTAGCCTGCGCCACAGATTGCTATCTTCCTCCAGGTCTTCGCCTAGCAGCTTATGCTCAAGCACAGCCATCCTTCCGTCCTGAAGACGCACGATGCCGTCGATCTTTCCGGCAAGTCGAAACGTGCGAAGTGCCCGTCCAGTCTCCTTGTTTACTATCGGCATGGAGAACGACTGCTCGGCCACAAGGTGCTCAAACTGATCATGCTCCCAGCGCCACACGTACGCACAAACCAAACGCACCAGCGTCTCTCGCTCGTACTCCCACTCCAGTCGGTCATACTCCTCTGGCATAAAATCGTATCGCCTGTAGATAACCTCCAGCGCTTCCGACAGGGAGTGCTTGTTTGCCAGTAGCTCTAGGCAGTCGTGATAGGCACTGCCCATTCGCAGCGCCTTGCTGTCTTCGTTCTTGCGCATCCCCAACTCGTACTCAAACCAGTGCCGCTGACGGCACATCTTGAATGACAGCATCCGTGAATGAGTTAGTAACTGCATCAGTTTTCTCCATCCCCGCACAGGTTTCCCCAAAACCAAACAAAGCAACCCATCGCAGCCATGATCAACGCAACCATGTACATCACTCTCCCTCCGCTTGCACTCCTGCGTCGTGATACTTGTTCACCATTTCGTGAAGGTGCTTTGATATCTTTGCCACGAATGCACCAATCTTCGTGTTCTCGCTGGCAGTGGACCGCATGGTTGCGTCGATGTTCAGCAGCCTCACCAGTTCGCTCAGATAAAACGTTTGCAACTTCTTCATCTGCTTCTGCACATCAGCAGTCAGCAGGCCACGCTTCACCTCGTACACGGAGACGCTAACCTTGCGGTCGATGCCCGCACCGCTGGCACTGCCCTTCGATGATCGATTCTTTTGCTTCACAGATTTCGCAGTTTTGGTTGCCATCCAAATCAATCTCCGTGCTGTCCTGTTCGTCGTCCTCACCAGCAATCGCCGCCACGACATTCATGCCATCCCAGTTTTCGATTTCGACTCGCATGATGGGAACGCTCGGCGGTGCTAGGAACCCGAGCTTCACACGACCCTTCTGAATCTCCAGCACCGTCACCACAATCTGTCCGCGTCCGATTGATACCTGCTGCCCGAGCTTCCTTTGAAGAATCAACATGCACATCCTCCTTGCGTTAGTCGTTTCCGTCAGTCAAATACCCAGGAGATTCCTTCTTCTCGCGCAGCACGTACTTCGCTTGCTTCTTCAGCACACGCTTCAGTTGTTGTTCAACTCGCTCGTTCTTGGGTGGCGTGCATCGCAGGCATCGCCAGCACGGAAGTTTGCTTGCTGTGAGATCGCCAGCAACTGGAAGCCACAGATCCCCGCTTCCGCAGCGCTCGCAGAAGACAAGTTCGTCTTCGCTTGGATCGTCCACTGGTCGCACGACCACTGGACCAGTGACATCTGGTTTCTGTCGCACGATCCGAGAACGACTACTTCTTGCTGGGCCACGGCTGAGTTCGAATCGCTCATCGATGCTGCACCCCCATGCGCAAGCACACCACGAACAAACCGAGAGAGAGAAAGAAAGATGCCCCACTTCGCAGCGAGCGAAAAAAATCCTTAGTCGCTGCCTAGTTTCCTTGAGGCTTTCAGGTGGTCAGAGACGACCAGAAAGCCACCGTCATGTTCGACGGTGGCAAAGTATAACGGGATCAAAACAGTTTTCAATACCAAACAGTTTATTTTTTCTTCGGTCGTCCGTTGTCTCGTGGAATCTTGGAGAATCGCTGGAGATCGTCGGCGTCAACCAAGTACATTTTTGCGGAGAGCTTGGTTGCTTTGAGGCGGTCGTCACGAATGAATTGCAACACTCGCATGCTCGTGACCCCAAGATGCTTTGCGGCGTCGGCCACCGTCACTAACCCGCTGATCTCACCTGCAACCTTCTGCGCCTTGCGAATCATGGCATCATCCTCCTGCTTCCCACACGCACCGGATAATCGTCACGACCGGCAATAGGCAGATTACACCTGCAAATTGTCTGGTTCCGCTCTTGACGGAACTTTGCGATCGTGAAAGATACAAATGTGCGGGAAACAGGACTTGAACCTGCACGACCTTGCGGCCACTAGGCCCTCAACGTGTGGACCAAGGTCTTACTCATCACTTGTACCCTCAAGGTTTCCCCCCTAGTGCCAAAAATAACCAGGCTTGGTGTGGCAAATGCCCCCAAGGAGGCACGGGTTTCGGGGGGTTTTCTCATGGATTCGGAGGGGGTACGCAGCAACCCATAAAGGATGCGTCATATTTCCCATAGCGAGGGGACTTATGATCCAGATCTCGGACAACAGGCTGCTAGCGGATCACGCCAACCGTTACTCGCTCGTGCGACACCTTCAGAGAAATTCCGAATACCAACTGTCCCGTTCGATTTCGTCTCTTGGCGAGTACCTAAATCGACAGGCAACCATCGACGACCTAACGGGGGAAACCGTCAGCCGGTGGCTGGAATGGCTGGAGCAGAAGATGGCCAAGCGAACGGTCGCCGGCCATCGGACCAACATCCTATCCATCTGGCGGCACTTGGCCGAGGAAGGGATTGTGCAAGCACCCCGGCAGGTGCGAAGGATAGCGAAGCCGGACCCATGTCCAGTGGCATGGACCATCGACGAGCTGAAAGCGCTGATAGAGCAGGCCAATGGAGCGAAGACGTACATGGTAGATGGCACACCCATGTCCACGTACTGGCTGGCCACGATTTACACGGCGTACGAAACCGGCCTTCGCAAATCGGACCTGTGGCGGGTATCGCTGTCGCAGATACGCGATGACGGCAGCATCCACTCGTTACGCCAGCACAAGACTGGACGTACCCACCAGCCCCGTGTGACGCAGCGTACGCTGTCGCTCTTGCGTCAGATCAGACACGACCCGCCGCTGGCCTGGATCGGAGCGCACGTGAGGCAGTGGTACATACAGTGGAACCTGCTGGTAGCTGCTGCTCGCATACGACCAGGAGCACTCCAGCAAATCAGGCGAACAGGTGCGACCCACCTGTATCGGGAGCATCCCGAAGATGTTCAAAGATACTTGGGGCATCGCACGCCTACGATGCAGAAGCACTACGTTGACCTTTCTCTGGCGGCACCCCAAGTGAACATGCCGCCAGAGTTGTGATAGCTGCGTGATGGTGCTAGTCGTTCCACTGGCCCATTACCTCACTGATGCGCTCTTCGCTCATGCCAGCCTCGTGGAGCGCATCGGCAGTCACATCCTTAACGGTAGCGTTACCATCGTTTCCGGCAATCATCTCTGCAATTTCCTCCCCATGCCCAACGCACCAAGCATCTGTCGTGCGAGAACCTGCTGGGAAATACAGCATAGCCCCACCATCCTCCATGAAACACGACACTGCATCGACTGGATTTTTGAAGAACCTCGTCATGTCTATCCCCTTCTAAAAGAACATCACTCAAAAACCTCACTACTGTCATCACCACCAAAAACAAATTGCCAACAGTCGTCGCATAGCTCAGACATGAGCAACTCCCGCTCGCCAGCCGACAAGTACGGCATCGCATCCTGTATCAACTTTCTGCGATGCGTCCAGTCGTACAGGTCTTGCGGGACAAGAGACAACGTGTGAGTTGTGCCACAGCGACGGCAGTCAATGTCGCACTGCACCCAATTGGAAATGCTCGTTGACATCTTCCACCCCCTACTCAAAGAACATCACCCATAGCGCACCAAGCGTGGTGAACGTCACCACGACTGCCGCAGCAACATCAAAATAAAGAATGTCCATGCTACCCTCCTGGTATGTGAAATCAATTATTCTCAGGTGCCGCCGGCGGCGTCACCTCACGAACGTGAACGTCCTCCTGACCCCAGCGGCCCGTCTCCCGAAGGTAGACAAGCGCCTTGCCCATGTCCTCAAACGGACCCACCACGACAACTTCCTTCTCGTCGTCGTGCAAACCAAGCACGATCACGACCACATGACACCCCTTTCGCATAAATAGGTACTGATGCAACCACGACTACGCTGGCTCGCAACCAGCGTAGGGTGTGGTGGCACTAGCACATGGCCAGCAACTGGTCCATCGTCAGACCCGTCGCGGCCGCCACGTCTTGGAGTTCCTCGTAGGACGCCTCCTTGAGCATGGCAATCACGTCGTCATCGAACTTCACCGTCTCGGCAATCGTCTCACCAGCAGGCTCCTGGGGAGCTGCTGGCGGCACTTCCACTGGTGCAGCCTGCTCCACCGGCTCAGGCTGTACTTCGATCTCGTCCTTGCCGGGGCCAGGACCGCCGTACATTGGCATAAGTACACAGGAGATTTTGATGTCTGGCGTCTGAGACTCAGCCAACACCGGACCAGAACTGTCCAGTGGTATGGTTAACTTGATTTGCCGAGTGCCATCTTCGTCGGACACCGCCATCTTGGTCATTTCAGCAAGGTAATCCGCGTTTAGAGTGATCTCAATGGCGTGTCCAGCGTGTGCTTTGCTGGGATGCAGAATCGTGTAGTCGGGGATCACATCCTCGTACTTCGGAAACCTGCCCTCCACGCATCCCACCTGCTTCACAGACTGGTTCAGGTCGCTGTCGATGACCACCGTCGTCATGTTCACGCTGTGATCTTCCGTGTCGCAGATGGCCACGTTTTGCAGGATCGGCTTGGAACGCTTGTTCTTCGCCACCTGCTTACCGAGGTCGTCCCAGTTCTTGATCGGGACCAACCTGGAAACATCCCCCTGCCCCGCCTCGTGAGGAAACTCGGTTGCGTCAGGTTCAACCCACTCGGCCATAGCGAGCATCCTGCCGTTGGTTGCCACGGCCACACACTTGCCGTCCTTGCGGTCCAGCTTGACACTCGCCAGTGCATACCGGCTGTTGTCAGTGTCCGCTGCCTTGCCAATCACAAACGCTTTTGCTGGTACTAACATCTGAATCCCTTTCGTGGAGAAACAAAAAAGGCGGTGGCACCGTTGCCACCGCCCACTTATGCCGGAACTGTCCCGCCCCAGATTAGTATTCCTCTGGAAACAGCACCGTCGTTACCGATCGGTCATACTCCGTCACAATCAAAACCGTCTTGTCCCAGCTTTTGTACTGAGACAACACCCGATGCCCGTGTCTGGCGGCAGCATCGTTCAAAATCTTGTCGTCCTCGTCGATGTCGCCCCAATCTCCGTTCAGGTGGCGCTGCAAACTGACGTTCACGAATACCGCTGCGTCAAAATCCTCCGACATCCACTCGCTCACTCCTGACGTTGCCACGAGTTGTCCTGACCTCAGTCTCATGTCTATCCCTTTCCTAAAAGTGACGTAAATCGACCAACCATCCCCACGTCTCAAGCTAGTGGGGTAGGCAGGGAGATTTACATCGACAGTGCCATCGCCATCGCTTCCGACGACCGTTCAGCGTTCACGCCGAACAGATTCGCGGATATCTGGCGGTCGTTCCACTGACCGTCTCGCTTGTAGCGATCGTGCTGCAACCAGCCGGTATAAGCGTTCATGGCGTTCCACGCCGTGTTGCCACCGACAGGCGACTCCTTCTCAAACCGAATAATCATTTTCGTCAGAGACTCCATCGCCTTGTCGTACACTTTCTGGTCCGCCTCACATTGCGGATTGCCAGGGATCGCTCCGAAGTGCCGTGTGTAGCACTCCAGCAAAAACCGATGAACCTGCTCGTTGTTCATCTCACGGGCAGCGAGATGGGTAATCATCTCCCGGTTGTCCTCAAGACGTTCACAGTACAAGCCAAGAGCCGCTTGGATCTCGGCAACCTTCTGCTTCATGTCACCCATGTGTCTGGCGACATAGCAAGCCTGCTTCACTTTCACGCTGCCGCCACGGTCGGCGGCATCGTTCATCGGCACGACCATCGACAGCGTGTTCTTGCAAACCACCCTTACGGTCGTTGGCGTAAACCGTGTCGCCGTCATGCCGTCGAAACCCGTACTGGCACAGATGTACGGTTCGATGAAGTCACGGCTCCGTACCGAAAACGACTCCCCCTTGAGCAGGAACCAGATTTTCTTGCCGCCGAAGATAGAACCAGCAGACTCAACTTTCACGATGTCCGACTGCTTGGCCAGCAGCTCGCAAATCTCTGCTAGGTCGATCGGCTGCATCGGCTTCCAATCCTGACTCACGACGCCTAGAACCTGCTTGCTATCGCTCCTGACGTTCGCCACCTGATTGTCAAGGATGATGCAGTCGGTGCCATTAGAGGCCACCAGAGGCCACTGCTCGGCGTGCCACGGCATCGCCAACTTAGCGGCCTCCACCGGAGTAAGTGCGTCCGGTAGCACGATGCCGAGGTTATGCCACGCCCTCTCCTTGTGAAGTACCACCTGATCCGTGTCTGTGATTCCATGTCCCATAACGTTCTCCCTCGTGAAAAAAGAAAGGGGCGACGACGTGTCGCCCCGCAACGTATGCCGGAACTGTCCAACCGCCTTATCTAGCTCTCCTGTTAGCTCTGACCGCTAAACGCAAAGTCTCTCTGTCACCAGCATCCACCATGACAAGAAAAGACCCCGTCTTGTGAGGTGCCACCATGAACCCGACAACCTTGCGAGTTTCACTACACTTCACGCAAGTCTTGGTACTCGGTAACGCCTCCAGCCTGTCAGCGCAAATAGCTGCGCCACAACGTACACATGCCATGACTATCCCTTTCATGAAAAAACACAGAAGCACATAACTGGCTGCACTCCGCAGAGTGCAGCGTGTTGCGGGCTTACATGCGAGGTCCGTTTGAACGTGTGTCGTCGGTAGGTATATGATCGCCAAGCTCAAAAATCTCCGACTCCGCATCGTCGGTGTACACCACTACTGCGTCATCGACGCAGTAACAACTGTAAATCTCCGCAAGTAAATTCAGGTCGGCTTCCTGAATCAGCGTGGTTAGGTGGTCTGCAACTTCGTCCGCAGATACTCTTTTGATTGTCATGCTTGGCTCCCTGTAAAAAGCGTTTCGTGATTATGCGTACACCCTGATCGGCATGTTTTCCATCGCAATCTCTTTGTCCAGCTTCTCGTACACTTCTGCCCAGCTTCTCGTGTTCCACTTGTATTCGCTGTGCGTGATATCAGCTACTTTTCCGACATGCTTGCGAATGCAGTCGTGACTGGCGGCATAGAGAAAGTCCCACGCCTGCTGATACGTTGCATCCCGAAGCTGACCGCGATCGTAAATGTAAACACGACGATCAGATATCATGTTGTTGTACCGAGCGTTGTACGACAGCACCGAGAATCCAAGCAGCGAATCAGGAATACACAGATCCGTGCCGCACTCACGCAAGAGCCACACAAACTTGATTGGTTTGTTTTCCTCTAGTGCCGATCGGTCGTGAACGTACAGGTCGTCGTGATAACACGTCGGCCAGCCTACCGACTTCGACTCCGCAACTAATGTTTGAAATGCGTCCGTAGCCATGTATAACTCCCTGTAAAAAAAGAAGTGGTGCGGCCACAGCGGCCACACCACGTATGCCGGAAGTGTCCCGGCAGCTAAACCGTAAGGCCCATGTTGTTCTTGTAGCAAGACAGAGTGCTTTCAGCGTGCTCAATGCTTGATGCAGCCTCTACTGTCAGACGCAGCAGGTGATAAGCCTGGTTCGTTTCAGAGTTATCCTCGCCGGACAACCCGATAAACTCTCTGGCATACTTATCGACCCAGCCTCCAGCTTCTCGTACGCAAGTGCAAAAAGCATTTCGCATGGCATACCGGCGAAGTGCTGGCTCGGAGAGATCATCAGGAAACAGCACGCTCCAAGCCCACTCCACCTTGCCAGCATCGCTAGGAATGCGATGCCAGCGCTTGTCGTACTGCTTGGATGGTGATGCACTCACTTTGCATTCGCCACGATGCGTGTCCAGGCTGTAATAGCGTTCCTTGCTTTCGTCGTACTTCAGCCCCAGAAGGAACGCTACCTTTCCCTTGAGATCGTACGGAACGTCGAACGTGAACCGCAGACGCTCCATTACACGAACACGGTCTTTCTTGTCGGCTTCCAGCATGAAAGCCCCTAAGCTGGCACAGAAGTCGCCAAAATGCTCCAGAGCGACAGGATAATCACCACTATGCTGCACCAATCCGTCTCCGTACGTCTCAAACTCTCCAGCACGACCATGTACGTAGTTGTGATATCCACGCCGGTACATGTAATCGTGATAGTCCTCGCAGGGTTCGGTAAGCAACAAGTAACCAAACTTGTCGCCACGTCCCAGTGATCGAAATGTAATACTCATGTTCGTCTCCCATGTTAAACATCGTGTCGGGCAACCGTTGCCCGACACCACGTAGCGTGAACCGTTCAGCGACTACTCTCCCTGCTTCATAGACATGCGCCACAGAGACACCTTGCGCTCGTACTCCTGTCCGCCACCGGCACGGGGACGATCAATCCAGCACCAGAAGTGATTCATCGTCTCCCCCACATACTCCAGTTCCACGTCCCCTACGTGCAGCGTCTTGAAAGGTCCCCCGGATGTACTCATGGTGTCTCTGCTTGTGAACGTCGCAGGGCCATGAGACGGACCGTAGAATGCACTCGCATCTTTACGGGGAACGATCGTAAACTCGCCGTGACTTCGCACCCATGATGGTTCAGAAACCAGCGCACGTTCACCATCCTTCACGGCATACCATGTGCTGTGTGTGATCTCAATAAGATCACCTGGTTGTGGCATTGCCACAGTGCCACTTACTGCTTTTGCATTCGACATAACTACCTCCCGTTTGAAAAAGTGTTTGCGGCACCCGATGCCGACACCACTAAAGCCGGAACTGTCCAGGCCGTAGATATATCTCTGGCTGCATTAGGCTTGTGTAATCACAAGACTGGCTGCATTAGATATATGCGCTTGCTGCGCGTATATGTGCGCTCGCATCGTGCCGATTTGCACCACTAAATGCCGGAATTGTCCAAAACGAGATTATTTATACTTTTCTTGTCATGTAGGCATTGTCGGCGGCAAGATAAGAGTATAGGATTGCGACGTTGCAACCACATGGTGTGGCGTGCAACGCAATCACAACTTGGGAGACGAGACATGAAAGCCATGAAAGACTGGACCGAATCAGACATGCGGAAAGCTAGGAAACTGGTGCGAACCGTTCTATCGCACATCGGGAAGATATCGCGATACCGTTGGCGCGTATTCAGCGACGAGCTCATTGACAACGCACTAGCACGCTCTTGGAGAGATATCTACCGACTTGGAGAGGAGCTTGACCTAGACGCGCCAAGCGAGGATCACCTACGCATCATCGCGGACAATTGCAAGCTAGTACGTTCCGATGCCCAGCACTTCCCCGAGTCTATTTACAGCGTACGCGAGATGGCCGGCATACTGGATTGCAGTATCGGAACCGCACACGCTTGGCTGCGCGGGCCCGCCAGACACGACCTAAACGAGATCATGAGGGGAGTGATTGCAGCTTGCCGGGCTGACCGTGATTGAACACTTCCGGCATAAGTAGGTGACGGCAACGTTGTCGTCGCTTGTTTGTTTGTTTCACTTACAGGGAGACTAGACATGACGAATGCAGACTTAGCCGCACTTGTGCGAAACGCACTGGCACAAAAGACCGCAACCAAGAAAGCACCAGCACCAGCACCTAAAGACGATGCCAGCGCAGACGCAGCAGCAGCACTACGTGCGATCGGATGGACGGAACGGCAGATTAAGGACGCGCTCAGCAGCGCAGCACCGAAGCAGCAGGACGCCGTGACGGCTTCCGTTGGCGAGTACAACGGAAGACCAACCTTGACGCTTAAGCGCGGCAGCGGCTTGCCCTTCACCTTCGGCATCGCGAAAGCGCGGATGGTCATCGAAGCCTACGAGCAGGTTAAACGCTTCGCGGAATCGAACGACTAACACGCAACGACAACACCAACAACGCAGACCCCAGCACGATAGCGATATCGTGACTGGGGTGTTTTTTTGCGCCGACAGGAACGAGACACTTAGTAGAACAGGACACGACGACGAGAGGAGACGACGAGCAGGTTTGGAGTAGGTGTGGTGTAGATGCTTGATGATAGTCCTTCCGCGCACGCGACCACGCGCACGAACGTAACTACGACCTGTAGGTGCACTTCCAGCGCCGCCAACTATGACGACCGGACGTTAACCTGAAATAATTTCATGCCGATCGGCACGAAATCGTAGCTCAGCGTACAAAATCGACGAAAAAAGACGAAAATTCTACGACGACGAGAGGGGCCGGTTAGGCCCCCAAGCGCTGGCGCACTTGTTGTTTATTCCCCTCTCGGACTTTTTTCCGATTTTCATGCCAAACGTAACCGCTTGGCGTGAAAATGAAACGTTGTATTCAACGTTGTTGAGCGCCGTGTTTTTTTCTTTTTCTAGTCACGACGTGGCGCGAGCGCTTTTTCTTTTTTTCCTAGGCATGACGTTGTAATTAACGTCTTGCACGTAGAAAGAAAAAACTCAAACGTAAGCGCAGTGCATTCACTCGTGCGCCAGTGCATTACGCGCAGACTCCAGTGCGGTACCGCGCCAGCGCCGTGCATCCCTAATTACACGTAGTGCATTCCGTTGGGCAGGGGGGATAACCGGGTTGCGCTTGTCCTTGTGAGTACACAAGTCCTGCGCTGGTGCAGACGGCCTCGCGAGTACACGAGTCCGTAGGCCTCGCGAGTACACGAGTCCGATGCTTACTTCGCATGCACTCACTTCGTTCGTACATGCTGCGTGCGCATAAAGAACCTTCTTCTCCGCGTAGAGAGAAAAAATCTCTCAGTTTTACGTCCCGCATCACTAACCCTCAGGTGGGCAGTTCCTCAGACGATCACCTTAGCTCGGGAGTCCTACCGCTCGCACCGTGCTTATAGAAGGTGATGAAAATTGCAGGTTCCTCTACCTCTCGCGTCGGCAAGAGTGGATATACCTGTCTATTTTCTCTGCGACACATTTCTGCTCGTGGTCAGCGGCGTGTTCCGGCTGTCGCGTGTTCCGGTCCCTCGTCCGACATGGAGGGCTGCGGCAGGTAGACTTAGTGCTTTCCTGCCTGTCCCCAGAATTTACCAAATGAGAATGGGTGCTGGGAAGATACTTTTCCACCCTCCTGGGAAAAATATGGGGAGTTGTTCGTCAGGTTCCGTCCGTTCCGGGTAGGTTAGCGGATAGAGAGTGTGTGAACTCCTAGTACCCCAGACGGCCAGAGGGGCATCTGGGGTTTGGGGGTTCTTTCTCACTCAGACACACAGGCACCAGGTTGGCCAGCCGTTCCGGTTTTCTGCTGGTGGCGGTAGAATGCTCGTGGCGGGATAGGGTTCGCGACCCGATAAGGCGAGTTTCCCGACTCGCTTTCCCGTCCATTCACTTTCGGGGTCGATACGGGAGTCGGCATCATGGACAAGTCGGTAGCTCGGGGCAAGCTCTGTTTTCTGTGTCGGGACGTTATCCATCGTATCAAGTCTGCCAGCCCAAACCTTCGGTATTCTTTAGGCGACATTCCTGACAGCGTTTTCCATGAGTTTGAGGGGTTGTGCGAGAGTCTGGGGTTTCCGATTCCGCGCGGGGGATGCAAACCCGCGGTATCAGCGCAGACGATTGGTTCATGCCGGAACCC
>JAAOEI010000400.1_pt1 | contig 16848 bp, 19 predicted proteins | sample 7059261 | NCBI WGS metagenome assembly JAAOEI01 (sample SAMN14008812, study PRJNA610033) | viral metagenome | isolation source: viral particles filtered from seawater | place: China: Hangzhou Bay, Yangshan Deep Water Harbour | collected 2017-10-31
GTAGCCGAATGGTATGCCCGCTATCAGCAGGAGGGGCGGGCATGGTTGCCCCGGGAGGGGCGGCAGGAGCGGCACTGGCTGGTGCGCTTCCAAAGCACGACCCGGCATGGCGAAGCCTATGCGCACTGCTTTGCCGAGAGTGCCACCCTCTACCTCTATGCGCCGGACGTGTCCGTGACCGTGACGACGCGGGTGCCGCTCGTCGCCGCCACCATGGACAGCTGGGCTCGACGGGCCCAGCAGGACGCCCCGAGCGCACAGCCCTGAATCCCACGCGCAAAAAAAAACTTGACACCGCACACACGACACGCATAGACTCGCTACCAGTTACCCACGAGGAGAGACCACCACTGATGACATCCACGCTCGCCCCGACGACACCGCGACCCACAACCGCCATCTTCGACATTCTGTATGGGGGGCCCGCCTCCGGCAAGTCCGAGTCGCTGGCCCGCCTCATTGAACACGTCTACCGCACCACGGGCAAGACGGCCCGCGTCTGCGTGGGCGACGGCAGCGCCATGACCTACCACGCCCTGATGGATGCCGGGGTGGTGGAGCTGTGCGAATACAACATGCTGGACTGGCCGCGCACCGTCCTCCAGAACTTGGCCAAGGGCGCATGGCCCGTAGAGGGCCGCTGGGTGTTCCCCCACCAGTCCGACCCCGTCACCGGCTGGACCAACGACCTGCGCAACGTGGGCGTCTGGGTGTGCGAGGGCCTCACCGTGGCGGGCGACTACCTGATGGGCCATGCCCGGGGTGGCCTCGCTGACCTCGCGGCCAACGGCCAGAAGGTGGGGCAGGATTCCCCCATCCGCTTCGTCGACGGCGTCCTCGACCCGAAGACGGGCAAGCTGTCTGAGGGGCCGGGCACCGCGACCGGGGGCAACTCGCCCGCCCACTACGGCGTGGCCCAGCGCCTCCTCGCCGAGGCCGCCAACGAGTCCAAGCTCCTGCCCGTGGACTACGTCATCTGGACGGCGCACGAAGGCTCCAATGATCCCGAGAAGGACATGAACCGCGAACTGGTGGTGGCCCCCGCCATGCCGGGGCGGGCCATGACCGGCCAGATCCAGAAGCTCTTCGGCAACACCCTGCACTTGGTCTCGGTGCCCAAGCGGGTCAAGGCGCAGGACAGCCACACCGGCAAGACCACCGACGAGCTGGACTTGGAATACCGGCTCTATACCCGTGACCACTTCAGTGCCACAGGCAGCGTGACCACCCGCTTCAAAGCCTGTACCCGGGGGGCGAACGATCAAGACGTCCCCCAGTTCTTCGTGGCCGATATGCCCGGCATGGCGCTCCTGCAGTATTACCAGACGTTGGCCCGTCTGCGGCAGGAGACCGCCACCCGGATTCGTGCAAGTGTAACCCAAACGCAGGAGAAGGAGTGACCGATGAGCATGACTGACATGACGTTCCACGACGATACGTTCAACTTTAACCCCGAGCAGCTCCGCACCGCCACCAGCGGCGGGACGGGCACCATGGCCGAACTGCCGCCGCCGGGCTTCTACGAAGTCCGCGTGGTCAGCGGGGGCTTCCGCATGGACCGCGACAACAAGTCCGTGCAGAAGCTCGACAGCAAGGGCCGCCCCATCTTCGCCATCGACCGCATCGCCATTCTGCAGCCGACCGAATTTGAAGGCTCGTTCCCGCTCTTTCAGGACATCTACGCCTCCGGCTTCCAGCCCAAGAACTGGAAGACGGGCGAGGTCCTGCGCAACGCCCCGATGGTCTACGAGTTCATCAACTGCCTCGCCGCCATCGACGCCTCGGCCCCGGTGCCGGACTTCCACGAGAACTGCCTCGCCCTCGGGGAAGCCCTCGCCACGCACCCCACGCTGACCGTGCGCCTCGCCTACAAGGGCACGGACATCACCTACGCCAAGGCGCAGATCGCGCAGGGCGTGGAGAAGAACGTCGCCTACCGCAGCGCCGAACTGAAGGGCCCGGCCTTCAAGCTGCCGGACGGCACCTACGCCACCAGCATCACGGGTCCCTCGGGCGAATTGGTGCAGGCCAAGCTCGTCATCAAGGAGTTCGTGGTCAACACCCCCGAGGCCCTGAGCCGCGTCACCCTCGGGCCGCTGAAGGGCCGCCTCTAACCACATGAGCGCCGTCTACACCGTGAGCGTCGAAGGACCGACACGGGAGACACCCCTGACCTTTACGGGCGTGGGCACCACGAATCTGGTGCCCACCCCGAGTGGGGTCTTCCTCCACTTGCTCGATGCCAAGGGGCACCAGCTGGCGCTGGTGGGCCTGCGGACGGACAGCGACCTCATCCGCTACCTGAAAGAGGCCGACGTCCCCGAGCTGGTGTTACCCACCCACACCTACACATTTCCCACGAAAGGATAAACGCATGGCCAAGACCAACTGGATCGCTGACGCGATCAAAACGCCGGGCGCGTTGCGCAAGTCACTCGATGTTCCCAAGGGCAAGACCATCCCGGCCAAGACCTTGGCCGCTGCGGCCAAAGCGCCGGGCAAACTGGGCCAGCGGGCCCGTCTCGCCCAGACCCTGAAGGGCATGCGTCAGAAGAGCCGCTAACCCCCGATGTCACAGGGGCCCCCGGGCCCCTGTGACACGGTGCTGGAGCCCCATGGCCGCCACCCAATACCTGACTGTTCGTGTCCCCTTCAGTGGATACACCACCGTGGAAGTCGTTGCCACCACGCCCATGTCCGAAGACGATGTGATTGAGGCGGCCCGTGCGGCTGATGCCTACCCCAATCTCCAACAGGGTGTGTTAGAATATCAGTGGGAGTATGCCAGTGTCCACCCTGCCACGCCGCCGTCGTTCCACTAAGGCCGCCCCCACGCCCAAGGTGCGGTGGCAGCTGGTCTGTGATACGGCCCACTGCCCGGGAGAAACCCCGGCTCCCGCGCCCCCGACGTCACGGTCCCAGACCCGCTATTGGGAAGCCTGCCAGTGTCCGCACTGCGGCTGCCTGCGCCTGCCTGTCGCCACCCTGACGGCCCGCCCATGATCTCGTCCCTGACGGGGCCGCTGCCCCAGCACCACTACGTCTGGGTGGATACCCAGTTCACCCACCGCGAGCCGCAAACGCCGCGCTGGGCACCCGCCGTCTGGTTTGGGCTGGTGTCATTCCCGGGCCGGATGTGGGGCTGCACTGTGATGCTGGAATCTGGGGCCGTCTACCGGGCGCTGCCGCCCCATGCGCTGGCGTTCCGTCCCGACCCCGTCCCCCTCACGCCCGAGCAGGCGCAGACGTGGGATTGCTATGGCACGGACTTCAGCACCACCCTCTACCCCTACTTGGTCGGGTTGTGGTGTCAGGTCAAGGCCGGAGAGACGTGCCAGCCGGGACGCCACCTGTTTAGTGTGGCCCCCGTGGGCGATGGCTTTAGTGCCGCGCCCGACCAAGCCAAAGAGTTCCACTTCTTGGCGTTGGAGGCGGGGGGCCTGACGATTCAGCCCACCAACCGCATCATCTACGAAGAGAAATCCTTTACGGTGCCGGGCCTGTGGCCCGTTGGGCTCAAGACCCAGACCGACGTCTATTCCTGCGAATAGCGCCCCCCTGTTTTCTGCTATACTGCGTAACGAGGTGTACATGCGTCCCCGTGGCAATACCTTTATCCAAGATATCCAGCTCTATGACAAGTATGCCCGGTGGCGGGCCGATGACCAGCGCCGGGAAACGTGGTCGGAAGTGGTGGCCCGCGTCCTCAGCTTCCTGCAGCGCCAGCCCCGGGCCCACGCCCTCACGCCCGACGTCTGGGCCCAGTTGCGCACCGCCCTCCTCGCCCAAGACGTGCTGCCCTCGATGCGCGTCGTGCAGATGGCCGGGGCCCCGCTCGACCGTTGCCACGTCGGGGCCTACAACTGTGCCTACACCACCCTGTGCGGGCCGCAGGACATCGCCGAGGTCCTCTACATCCTGATGCAGGGCACGGGCGTGGGCTACAGCGTCGAACGCCGCTACATCGACCAGTGGCCTGCCGTCGCCTCGGGCGACGAGACACCAACCGAGGCCCGCACCTATGTGGTGCCCGATACCACCGAGGGGTGGTGCGAGGCGTTCCGCCGTGCCATGGAGGGGGCCCTTGCCCACCAGCCGTGGACGTTTGACCTCTCCCAGATCCGGCCCGAAGGGGCGTGGCTGCACACCAAGGGCGGACGGGCCAGTGGCCCGGCTCCCTTGCGGCACCTCCTCGACCAGACGTGGATCATCATCCGCGCCCGGGCCGGGGCCCGCCTCCGTCCGCTCGATGTCCACCGTCTCGCCACCCTGTGTGGCTCCATCGTCCAAGTGGGCGGGGTGCGCCGGGCCGCCGAGATTGCCCTGTTCGATGCCGACGATGCCGAGATGCGGACCTGCAAGACGGGCCCCTTCTGGGACACCATGCCCGAGCTGGCCATGGCCAACAACTCCATGGTGGTGCCGACGGGCCCGCCCGACCTGCACCTGCTCTCGGCCATGGCGGAGGCGGCCAATGCGGGCACGGGCGAACCGGGCCTCTTCCGCCGGGAGGGCCGCATTCCCGAGCGCCGTCAGCCCGCCGACTTCGGCACGAACCCGTGCCTGCATCCAGATTCACTCGTTGAAACCATCAACGGTCAGCGGCGCATCGCAGACATTACGGAACCGACGATGGTCTACACCATGGAGGCGGATGGCAAGTTAGGCATCCGCCCGTGCTCAGCCTCATGGGTGAGCAAACGGCAGGCTGCAACGCTGGTCGTGACCATCGCCTCAGGCAAGCAGGTGCGCTGCACCCCGGAGCACAAGATCTTTACTGAGGAACGTGGCTGGGTCGAGGCCCAACAGCTGCGTCTCGGAGATCGGGTGATCCATTTGGTGCGCAATCGGCGTGGTGCCGCCTATGCTGGGGTGAAGTTGACCTCGCAAGATACGCGGGACTACGTCATGGAACATCACTTGGTGTGGGAGGCAGTGAATGGTCCAGTGCCAGACGGCTACGATATTCACCATGTAGACGGCGATACCTACAATAATGCAATCGACAATTTGGAATGTCTGACTCATTCTGACCACGCTCGACTGACTGCCTTGGAGCAGCCCAATAACCATCAAGTAAGTGGTGGGCCGAACAACCGCTTTATGACGCACCCCGGTTCCAAGGGTGGAGCAAAGACGATTGTGCCTGTGCCGGAGCATCTCCAGTCTCGACTGCACCAATACGCAACAGTCACTGGTATTGCACAGGGAGACGTGACCGATGTCTATGATCTCTCAGTTGACGGCACACATAACTTTGTCGCTGACTTCGTGGTGGTACACAACTGCGGCGAGATCATCCTGCGCCCCCACCAGTTCTGCAACCTGAGTGTGGCCGTGGCCCGGCCCACCGATACCCCCGAGACCTTGGCCGAGAAGGTGCAGCTGGCCACGGTGGTCGGCACCCTGCAGGCCGACCTCACCCAGTTCCAGTATTTGCGGCCGCTGTGGGCCGCCAACTGCGAGGAGGAGCGGCTGCTGGGCGTCGATATCACGGGGGCCTGTGACTGCCCCCTGCTGACCGACCCCGACACCTCGCCCGCCCTGCTGCGGCAGTTGCAGCAGGTGGCCCGCACCACCAACGAGGCGCTGGCGGCCCAGATGGGCATCGCGGCCAGCACGGCCATCACCTGCAACAAGCCCTCCGGCAACTCCAGCCAGCTGCTCGACGCCGCCAGTGGCATCCACCCGCGCTATGCCCCCTACTACCTGCGGCGGTTGCGGCTGGCGGCCCGGTCCCCACTGGCCCGGCACCTGCAGCAGCGGGGCCTGCCCATGTATCCCGAGGTGGGGCAGGGCACGTTGGCCGAGGCCCGGGTCTGGGTCACCGAGCTGCCCGTCAAGAGTCCCGAGGGGGCCATCACGCGCCACGACCTGAGCGGGCTGGACCAGCTGGCCTACTGGCTGATGTGGAAGACGTGCTGGACCGAGCATAACCCCAGCTGCACCATCTACTTGAAGCCCCACGAATGGGTGGCGGCCACGGCCTTCGTGGCCAGTGTGTGGGAGGCGGTGGGGGGCCTGTCGTTCCTGCCCCACAGCGACCACGTCTATGCGCTGGCTCCCTACGAGGAGATTGACGCGGCCACCTACGAGGCCCGGTTGGCCACCCTGCCCCCCGACTTGGGGCTGGCCGACATTCGGGAGCAGGTCGATACCACCACCGTCGCGCAGGATTATGCCTGCGTGGGGGGGATTTGTGAAATCTGAACCCACCCGGGTGTGGCCGGTCGCGCTCCACGTCATCACGCCCGGGGCCGACGTCCGGTCGCCCATGTGGCAGAAGATGTGGGAGCGGGCGGGGGTGCCTCCTGCCGTCGTCCAGTGGACGGCGGTGGAGGTGGCCCGTCAGCCCGGCTGGCAGCCCCCCGCAGGCACGGAGGGGCTGCTCCTCATGGGCGAAGAGGCCCTGCAGCAGCTGATGCTGGAGTCCAACCTGTTCCGGTGGCGGGGCCGCACCATGCGCACCTACCGCTACCGGCAGAGCTGGCCCCTGACCGTGCTGGCCACCCTGCGCGTCACCGACCTGCTGCCCCGGGTGCAGAGCGGCCACAGTCTGGACCAGCTGGCCAACCGCCCGGCCCGCTATCAGGGCGTGTGGGTGCGCGACGTCCAGCATGCCATGGCGACGGCCGGTGTGTATCAGAGCCACCACGACACCTACCTGCTCAACCCGGGCCAGCTGGCGTGGCAGGCGTGGGTGCGCGAGGCCCTGCAGGGCACCACGCCCCTCAGCTTCGACATCGAAACCCAATACACGCCCAAGGGCCTGCGCTCCGAACTGGAAGATGAAGAAACGACGGTGGCCGAGGGGGCCCTGTTGCGCATCGCCTTCAGCCACGCGCCCTTTACGGCGGTGAGCGTGCCGTGGCAACAGGAGTATTTGGAGGGGGTGACGGCCCTGCTGCGGAGCCCCCGGGCCAAGCTGGGCTGGAACTGTGTGGCGTTTGACGTGCCCCGCCTGTTAGCCGAGGGCATCGAGGTGGGGGGCCGCATCTACGACATGCAGGATGGCTGGCACCTCCTCCAGTCGGACCTGCCCAAGGGGCTGGAGTGGGTCTCCAGCTTCTACACGCCCTTTGCCCCGTGGAAGCACCTGAGCGATCAGGCCCTCGACCGCTATGCCGCCATCGACGTGGATGCGGCCCTCCAGAATGGGCGGGGCATCGAGGCCGACCTGCGCCAGCGGGGCCAGTGGGACCTCTACGAACGCCACGTCGTGGAGCTGATGCCGCTGTTGGCCCGGGCCGGTCGCCGGGGCAACCGGATTGATCTGGGCTACCAGTCCGAGCTGGTGGCCGACATGCAGGCCGAGAAGGCCCGGCTGACCGCCGAGGCCCAGACCCATGTGCCCCGCCTGCTCAAGCCCCGGGCCACCCAAGCCACCCAGCCCGAGGCCGGGGTAGATCACGATGTGGTGTGGGTGCCCGCCCCCGTCAAGCAATGCACGGTGTGCCTGCAGACCATCACCAACAAGAGCGCCCACCTGAAGGGGGGCAAGAAGAACCCCTGCCACGGGGCCACCATACAGGTGGTGCCGGGCGAGAAGGCCACCTATGCCGTGGTCGAGTCCTTTAACTTGGGCTCCTCCAGCCAGCTGGCCGCCTACGCCACGGCCCACCGGCACCCCGTGGGCGTCCACCCCAAGACCAAGCAGCCCACCATGGACAAGACCCAGCTGGAGAAGCTGGCCAAGTCCGTGGGGGCCACCCACCCCGTCTACCAGCTGGCCCTCGACTACAGCCGGGTGGCCAAGACCCTCAGCACCTACATCTACGTGCCGGATGCCGAGGGTCAGATTCACACCCAGTATGTGAATGCGCCCTCGACGGGCCGCCTCGCCTCCCGCAACTACAACCTGCAGAATGTGGGTAAGCGCGAGACCAACCCGTGGGCCAAGAAGGCCCGCCGCCAGATCGTGGCCCGCGACGGCCACATCTTTGTGCAGGCCGACTCCACCTCGATTGAGGCGGTCGTGACGGGCTACCTGATTGGCGACCCCACCTTCGTGGAGGTGGCCAAGCAGTCCATCCACGCCTATCTGGCCTGCAAGGAACTGGGCTGGGCCTTTACGCCCGAGACGATTGAGCAGGTCAAGCGGGAGCACAAGGCCCTCTACAACCAGTTCAAGACCGCCGTCTACCTCCTGCTCTATGGGGGCGATCCCTACCTGATGCACATGACCAACCCCGAGCTGTTCCCCACCAAGCGGAGCGCCCACGACATCCAGCGCAAGATCTTTGCGTTGATGCCTGCGCTCCCGGCGTGGCAGACCCGGGTGCGGGAGCAGGCCAAGCGGGAGGGCGTCCTCCAGTCGCCGTGGGGCTACCGCCACCACTTCTACGATGTCTATACGTTCAAGCGGGATGCGGCGGGCGAGATTCAGCTGGATGAGGCGGGAGCCCCCCAGATTCGGCTGGGCCAAGATGCCAAGCGGGCGTTGGCCTTCATCCCCCAGAATTGCGCGGGGGCCTTTTGCCGGGACAGCTTGTTATTGATTGGGGCGAGTCGGTGGCGGGACGCCATGCCTGCGAACGTCAGTGTGCATGACGGGTATCTGCTGGAGGTGCCGGAGGCGGAGGCCGATGCGGCCGAGGCCTTTTTGATTGAGGTGTTGACGCGGCCGGTGCCCGAGTTGGGCGGGTTGCGGATTCCCTGTGAGACGGATCGTGGCTACAACTGGGCCGATGCCAGCCCGGACAATCCTCGGGGCATGCGCCCCGGTCAGAAAGTGATGGTATGAAAGCACCCGTATTGCTGGACACCTTGTGCGCACAGCTCCGCGAGGCGGAGTTGGGCGTCTGGGTTCCTCGGATTACCCACCTCTACCAGCTGACGTATCGGGAAGCGTATGCGGCGGGACGGGGCGATTGCGAAGAACGCTGGGCCGACCAGCAGGAGGATGATGACGATGAACGGCGACGTGGCTGAGATGCTGACGATTCTGCAACACCTGCACACGGCTAAGAGCCATGACTATGCGCAGGCCGACAACCCCTTCTCCAACTTTGAGGAGGCGGCGGCCAGTGCCGGGATCCCCGTGGATACCGTCTTTGCCGTGATGATGGGGATTAAACAGGCCCGCCTCAAGGAGTTACAGGCGGCCCACAAGACGCCCCTCCACGAGGCGCTCGATGACACCCGGGTGGATCTGGCCCTCTATGCGGTGCTGCGGGCGGCCTACGCCCGGCGACACGCCGCCCGAGAGGCGGCCGTCACCTTTGCCGAGTGGGAGCCCCCAGCGGACGACGTCGCCTACCACGCCGTCTAACGTGGTGGCACTGGCTGTGGCGTTGACTCCGTCCGCAGGTTACCGTTTTCTTCCAAATCGTTCACGTAGTTTTTGCTGTAAAGTAGCAAGTAGCTCGGGTTGAGGGGGCCCGACGTCTGGCGTGGGCGGCTGAGCTGGATTACGAACGCTATCCAGAGCAGTAAAAATCTTCAGAGGATTATTCACTGGGGCATCTGGCCCCTCTCCTCCCCAATACAAATCATGGGTGATTTTGTCAAATGGTGATTTTCCCCTATTAATAACTTGTTGTTGCAATGCCTCGGCTGCGTTCGCCAGACGTTCTTCTTCGGCAGATGAAAAAAACCGCTCAAATTCCATTGGGTTTTTCATCTCTTCCAACGCCGCTGCGGCTTCCCTGTCATCATTCATGATGGCCGCTTTCACCTGATCCATCCGATGCGGGATACCAAGGATGTTCTTAAAAAATCCCCTTCGATTGTGCGGTTGTCGGATGTCCCGGAACGCCGCTTCGGTCAACGCAGCTTCTCGTAGGGGGTGCGCTGGAGCGACGTTTTGTAACGGAAGCGGGGACCGTAGGCTTTGCAGTGCATCGGTAACTGCTAGTTGCTCAATGCTCACCGGTGGCTTAGTAGCCCGAAGTAATCGAGAAGCAAATGGCAGCTTAACAGCCATCGCGGCGGGCATGGGCATGATCTGTTCGGCTTCGGTGGGAATCTGGTCCTCAAGGATCTTGCCAAGGAATCCCAGCAGCTGCGCCTTCAGGACGTTGTCGTCCGTAGGCTGCTGCATCCGCTGCGCGGTGCCACGAATGGCTTCCACCAACAGGTTCTTTGGCAGTTTTGTCACAGGCATCTAGTTTACCACTTCACTTTGTTGGCCCAGTAGGCCGCGCTCAGTTTGCCCTTGGCAATGTTGGTGGCGTGACGGGCTTGGAAGGCCTCACGGCGCTTGCGCCACGCCGCGCTTTCGCCCGGCTTCCGGGGGCTGCCACTGACGCCCTGCTGGCCAAAGCGGATGGTCTTGACGATAGGGCCGACCTTGGCCACCACGACATGGGACTTGGTGGGATGCTGGGGGGTGCGCTTGGGCTGATTCACGCCCGAGACACCCACCCGCTGCAGGATGGCCTTCTGGACGGGGGTCATCTAGCGCCTCCGTTTGCGGGGGGCGTAGGTGGCCCAGAGCCACTGACCAAGGTAGAGGCCGCCCCCGATGCTCAGGGCCATCGTCGTCACCGACAGGGCCCACTCCAACATCAAGGCCGGGAGTAAGAGTTGGTCCATGCTAATCACCGTGATGGCTTGCGGCGGCGCACAAACTCATCGCGCATCCGTGCTACGCCTTCGATATTAGACAACTCGCGGGAATGGTTAAGGCCCGCCGCATGACCAAACTCATGGGCCAGCGTGGCGAACCGCTCACTCGGGTCTTCAGGCAGAAAGCTGGCGGGAGTGTCAAAGTTTTCAAACCAAGACAGGCGCGGGTTGATTGCGACTTCTCGTGTTTGCCTGTCCATTTGCCCAAGCAGGTTAGAGCGTTCAAAGTTGCTGGCGTCTTGATTTAAGTCTTCGCTGTTTGCAATGCTCCGCATCACGCTGCCGGTGGGGCCACTGGTGACGCTTTTGACAGAGCCACGCAAGATCGGCGCAATACTCATCAGTGTCTCGACATCACGAGCGAGAGAGGGTGAGCCGATCACCTCGGTGGGTGTCGCGGAGTTGTGGGGCACAACGGGCCAGTACTGAGAGTCGGTTCCATACAATCCAGAAAGCCGATCCCATGTAGTCCGGTCAGTATCGCGCCAAGCCGAATGCGCGTCGTCTGACCGTTTTTTGGCGAAGGCCCGGTAGAACAGTTGGCGCAATTCTTGATCTACTGTCCCTGTATCGGGGGGCGCTTGGCGGCGTGGCATTTGGGCCTGCGCCTGCTGCTGCCCCTCGGCCTTCTTGCCAGTGGGCGGCCTGAGGACGGCCTTGTTGACATTCGTCTTGGGCTGGGACGCGGAGGGAGTCGGTTGCGCGAGGAGCTGCTGCAGGTAGGTGAGGATGTCAGCCATAGGGGTTAGACGACGGGGACCATGGGGAGGGCGTTGTCGGCGCTGCCCCCGGCAATCAGGCGGTAGGGGCGGGCCGGGGTGAGTTCGATGAGGCCCATGCGCAGGACCCGGACGCCATACTTGCGGCCCAGCAGGAGCTGGGCTTTCCGGCGCATGTCCTCGTCAAGGGTCTCGTTGCGAAAGGCGGCGAGGAGCGATTCCTTGTTGTGCTGGACGACCGTGTAGGCCACGACCATCAGGGCCTTGTCACGGACGCTGTCATCCGGGTCGGCCGTGGTGACGGCCATCTTCTCCAGATCTTCGTATTCGTAGACGATGACGCCACGCACCGTAATGGTCACGGCATCTTGCGTAATGAGGGACTGGGGTTCCAGCTTAATGGTCTGTTCGGCGACCGAGTGAATCTCGACCTTGGTGAGCAGGGGCCACCAGACCACGATGCCGCCCCGCCCGCAGCTATGGAGCTGGCCCCGCCGGAACTTCATCCATGCGAGGGTGGGGTCCAGCACCTCCCACTTGGGGATGAACTGGGCCACCCAGCTGGCAATCCAGCTCAGCCACGACAGGGCCCCATCCATGGCCTTACGCCTTGGGGGACGGCTTCTTGCCCATCGGCATCAAGATCGAGATGCTGATGCGCCGCATCTTCTTGCCGCCCATGGGGAGCATGGGGCCCATCGGGCCCATCATCTCGTCTTCGTCCTCGTCCTCCTCATCCTCCTCGGGCGTGGGGAGGGGGAGGGCGGCATCGCCCTTGGCGGCCGACCCGGCAAACAACTGGCGTAGGACGGAGGCCAGCGCATCAAACGGATCAGCGGAGGGGGCAGACTTCTTCTTGGCGGGAGGTGGCAGACGCATCGTGGTTATCCTATGTAGGTGGTGCCGAGGGCGGAAAAGCGGCCGTTCACCATGATCGTGGTATAGTCGGTGAACGTGCCGTCGTCGTGGATGTAGCCCCAGTTAAAGCCTTGCGACCACTGGGTGGGGCGGCCTGCCAGATAGTTCGGGTTGCGGCGGCACAGGCCCGGCACCGCCACCCCAGTCTTGACATCCTTGGCGTCCAAGGCGCTATGCTTGGTCGCCGCCTGAAACGTATGGAAGTGCCCGAACCGAATCGAATGCTCGTAGCGAATGACGGCCTGTTCTGCCATACTCTTGGTATTGGGCAGGGTGTCGCCATGGATGAAGTAGAGCTTGCCCAGCTTGACGTGGCCGCCCTGTGGCACCACGGTCCAGTCCCGGAGGTCCAGCAGCTGGGTGACACCCAGCAGGTGCTGGATGCCGGGGTGCTTCTCGGCCAGCTGCGCCAACCACATCTCGTGGTTGCCGATCATCCAATACTTCTGCTTGACGCTGGGCAGCCGCTGGAGCGGCTGCAGCACCAGCTTGGTATATTCGCGGGTGTCCCGGCTCAGGTCCAAGTTGTTCAGGCTGAGCTTCTTGTCCTGCAGCCAGTGACTGACCGGCCCGCAGTCGAGGTTGTCGCCCCCTTCAATCCAGATATCGGGCTTGAAGTCGGCGGCAAACTTAAAGAGGGCGCTGATGCTCCGGGCATCGTGGATGGGGATGAGCTTCTTGTTGCCGCGCTCCCAGCCAATATGCTTGTCAGGACTAAAGATGTACCGTTGGGCCATGCCCGTCTAGTCTAGCACAATTCGGCCGGACGCGCCAGTGTCTGGCCCAATCGGGCCGTGATGTCGCCCGTGCCCCGATGGGCCGTCACGGTCAGGATGTAGGGCCGCTGCTGCCGGTCTTGGCCCACCACCAGCTGCTGGATCCGGACGTCCGGGTCCTCACTGGCCGCCTGATAAATCGGCACCGGGCTGGGCTGGTTATCGCGCACGGAGACGCTCAGCGTTCCGCTGCTCTCGCAATGTCCGCAACTGCTCCTCACGAACCTGCCGCTGCAATTGTGGGGAGAGGACGGTCGGCGTCAAGCTTAAACTGCGCACGAGCAGGTCCCACCCCGTGGGCAGGTTTTCCGTTTCGGGGTTCTGGACGAGCGACCGCCACAGGGGGTCCAGCGGCACGGGGGCCAACCCGGTCAGGAGCTGTTGACGGCCCGTCTGGCGCAACGCTCCCCGGGGACCGATGGGAGCCGCGCCCCCCAAGGCTTCGGGGAGCAGCCGTCCGGGCAGATTCGGCATCTTCTCCCGGTCCAGCGACTGTCCCGTCAACACGTTGCGTCCCGTCAGCAGGGACATGGGCGTGGTAATCAGCGGACTAATCCGCTGCCCCACCTCTTCGCCGACGGTCGCGGGTGACAGGAGACTCAGATCGAAGAAGGGCAGCCGGGTCGTCAAGGCCACCGGAGACCCCTCGCGGCCCCGCAGTGGCACGGTAATCATCTCGCTCGGTTCGGCGTAGCTGCGGACGTCCTCGCGGGTCAGAGGCTCCTGCCCCTCCAGCCGCGACCATTCCCGCCACAGATTCAGGAACTGCTGCTGATGACTAATCTTTGAGGGGTTTTCCACAAACGTGGCCAGCTGCAACGGGATGTTCTTGCGGGTCCACGTATAGAAGGGCACGAAGTCACGAATCTGGCGTTCCACCGGGCTCAGTTCGTTGTAGTCAAAGAGCACCCTGCGCACGGTGACGGAGGCCTGCTCCGCCGACTTGCCCAGCTGCCGCTCATACAGAAACAGGGCGAGCTTGGCGGGGTCTTCAATGCGCTGCTGGTTGAAGCGGCGGACGGCCTCATACGCTGGATTGTCCGGGTTCAGGGGATTGTAGGCCCCTTCCATCACCTGACTGAGGCCGGTCTTGGCACCACGCATGGCCGATCCGGCAAACTCGATACCTTCGCGTCCTGCCTGTTCGCCGATCACACCCAGCCGCCGGGCCTCCTCAATCATGGCGGCCATGGCCGGGCTGGCCTTGGCTTCGTTCTGCAGCGCCCGGGACGCCTGCCAATACTTATTAACCACTTGATGCGCAGGCATGTTCCCGCCCGCATACATATTCGCCACGTTGCCCAAGAAGTTGTTGGCTTGGTGGGCGGGGAACCGGAGGGTGGTGGCCATGGTCTTCCAGAGGCGGGTGCCCTGCCGGAAGATGCCGTCCATGGCGGTGGGGTCCGCCAGCCGCAACTGGTAGGTTTCCAGATTCTTGACGATGGCGGCAGGCAGATACTGCCCCGCCACCGCGTCCGCCAGTTCTTGCGGCATCTTGCTGGACTTGATGAAGGCTTCGCTGAACTGCGTATAGCCGGGCTTGGCCACCGTGGAGCCAAACTCGCCCAGATAGTCCCGCACCAGCTGCGTCTCGGTCAGTGCCCGGACGCTCTCCATGTGTCGCCGCTGCAAGAGTTCGGCGATGTTGCCGACCGTCTTCAGCTTGGGATCGGCCAGCGCCTCTCGGAACGGCACCGTCTTGTCCAGTGCCGACTTCATCGCATAGGAGCGGCGACCGCCCGTGATGTAGGGTCCGGTCTGTGCCCCGATCTCCTGTATGTTGGGCACGTAGTTTTTGGCTGCCGTGCTAACTTCGACTGCGCCCTTGGGCTGCAGTCGCACCGTGGCCGGGTCGGCAAAGTAGGAGATTTCGCCCGTCTTCGACGTCGCGTAGAGCTTCTTCTGGGTGCCTTCGATGGCTTTGCGCAGATTGGCGTTGCCCGCCAGCAGGGCTTCGTCCGCCGCCGTCAGGGGCACCTCGGGACCTTGGCGCAGAATGCGCTCAGCCGCCGTGCGCTCCGCATCGGAGAGGGCCGCCAGCCGTTCGGTCGTGGACTCGGTCACGTCCACGGCGCGAGTGGCCGTGCGCACACCGCCCGCCACATCTTTCGCATGGATCTCGGCAAACGCTTGCGTGGACCGCGCCAGCAAATCCTGCAGCACCGGATTGGCCGCCACTTGTGCCGCCTCGGCACTCTTCGGGTAGGCGGCGGCCAACGACAGGAGCTGCTGCTGCTCGGGTGTCGTCTTCTTCAAGATCTCATCAACAATCGGCAGCAGGATCTGCCCGGCGCGACCTTGGGCTTCGGCCGTGCGCTTCATGTCACCTGCGTTCAGCCCCAGCCATTTCCCCGCCCCCGTCCTACCCTCCGCCACCAACGTGGCCAGCCGCAGACTGGGTGCAACCTCCCCCAACTTCGTGGCCGCCAGCGCCGTCGTGACCCCCTGCTTCGCCGCCCGTACCCCCTTGCCCCAGAGTCCGGCTCCGGCCAGCAGGTTGGTGGGGTCAGTGACCACATCCAGCCCAAAGCCCGCCCCCGCCGTCAGCAAGGGGTGGGCCTTGGCGAACTCGGGCGCTTGTTCCTCGATGACCTTGGACATGCTTTCCCGAATCTGGCTATCGCGAAAATTCGGTTCCGCAAAGGCGGCCCAGCCCCGCTTCAGGCCTTCGGCCAGACTGCCCGTCTGCAAGGCTCCGCCCACGGTCCCCGAGATAAACTCGCCCGGACGGCCCACGCCTTCCAGCAACATCGCGGCAGGCGTCTTCACGCCCTCCCACACCGTCTTCAACAGGCCCGGCTTGTCCGCTGCCACCACTGGTGCCGCCTGTCGAGCTTGCGCCGCAAGGGCTGCATAATCACGAACCGGCGTTCCACCCGATGGAGCGGGAGTAGACGTGGCGCGACGTGCCTGTTCAGCCAGTGCCGCGTAATCTACCTGAGGCATCTACTTCATTCCTGCAAGTTGTTTAAACCGGTCAGCCTCTGCCTGCGTCGCAAACGAATGTTTGGAACCGTCAGGTGCCGTCACGGTAATGCCCGCAGTCGGCGACGGTCGAAACGTAGACGCCAGAACTCCAAGGTTGGGCCGCTGAGACATCGCTGCATACACTTGCTGTTGCATTGCGGCCAACTCCGCTTTGCTGTTTTGCAACGCTTGTTGCGCAGCCTTATCCGTCGGATACATGACAGCCTCAGCAGCAGCTTTATCAACGGCCGCTTGAAATGGCTGGAGTCGTCTTTCCAGAAGTTGGGCCGTTTGGAAATCTGTAAGTCCTTCGGGCTTTGCACTCAGGCGGGCTCTTGCCATTTCTGCTGCAGCCCGCCGTAATTCTCGCTGTTGTGCCAATGAGCCCTCAAACGCTTTTTCAGGAAAGAGAGCTTCTTGAGCTGCCGGAAGATCTTTGGGGTTGATTCTGGATAGCGCCATGGATCTGTCTACCCCGCCCCGCGTCACGGCCGATACAACATCAGCAGCGGTCAGCGACCCCGGAGGAGCGTTAGTCACCAGTGTTTCATATCGTGCGGCCTCTGCTGCTTTTGCCCGCTCCTTCTTCAGTGCCATACGTTGTGCGGGCGTCATCTTGAGTTCAAACACACCTGTCTCGGTGTTTTTGGCAATGGTGGTGGGCACCAAGTCTGCATACTTCTGCTGGAGAATGCTCATGGTTTGACCCGATACATTGAGTGGGTCCTCCCCAGCGAGCAGCTGCTTGAACATTTCCAGCCGTTCCTGTTCTTCCTGCCGTTTCGCGGCCTGCTGGGCCCGGATGTCCTGCGCCTGCTGAATCTTCAGCTGCTCTTGCTGACGGGCTTCGACCTGCTTGGCCTGCTGCGCCTGCTGTAGCTGGCCCAGCCCCTGCTGCA
>JAAOEI010000402.1_pt1 | contig 16829 bp, 21 predicted proteins | sample 7059261 | NCBI WGS metagenome assembly JAAOEI01 (sample SAMN14008812, study PRJNA610033) | viral metagenome | isolation source: viral particles filtered from seawater | place: China: Hangzhou Bay, Yangshan Deep Water Harbour | collected 2017-10-31
GCGGTGCGCTGACGGTCGAGGTGAACGACGGCGGCGGCAGCATCACCGTCGACGGCACGGTCGCCGCGACGCAGTCGGGGACGTGGAACCTCAACAACATCGGCGGCACGATCTCCCTGCCGACCGGAGCCGCGACCGAGACGACCCTCGCGACCGTCGCCGGAGCGGTGTCGTCCTCGAACATGCGCATCGTCGAGAGCGGCCTCTCGCTCCCGATCTCCTCGTCGGCCGCCGAGACCTACAGCATCGACGACCAGGCGACGAACGCGACCCTCCTCGACGCGAACGCGAGCCGGAAGGGCTTCGGCATCTACAACGATAGTGCGCAGGACCTGTACATCAAGTTCGGCGAGACCGCGACCACGACCTCCTTCTCCGTGAAGCTGCAGCCCGCCGCCTACTACGAGCTCGCGGGCCACGGCGTCTACACCGGCCGCATCGACGGCATCTGGGGGGCCAACGGCACCGGCGCGGCGCGCGTCACGGAGTGGTAGGAGATGCCGCTCTTCAACCCTACTCCGAACATCACCGACCGCCGCTATGTCCGCGGCTCGCCCGCCAACGTCAACGATGACGAGTTCCGCAACGGCATCATCGACTCGTCGTTCGTCGAGCAGGTCGTGACTGGCACCGCGACGTGGACCGAGGGCGGCGACCAGCTGCAGGCCGAGTTCTTCTCGCAGGCGACCAGCGACCTGTCCGCGATCCTCAAGCCCGTGACGATGGCGACCGGAGACCACATCACGACGTGCGCGAACGGCATCATGCGCGCAACCCCGAACATGCTCGGCATCGCCATCACCGACGGGACCCTGACGACCTCGAACGTGGTCGCGGCGCTTCTCTATGTCGGCTCCTCCATTCAGTTCACCCTCCGGCACGGGACGCTGACCAACGTGGCGACGACGACCTGGGACATCGCGCTCTCCGCCATCTACACGACCGGCTTCCCGTTCCTCCGGCTGCGCTACACCGCCGCCAACACGTTCGAGGCGCAGATCTCCCTGAACGGAGACGACTACAGCACGCTCGCGCAGACCACCGCGACGAAGACGATGACGCCGACGCACGTCGGACTCGTCGTGTCCGCATGGGGCGCGGGCACGGCCCGCAGTCTCGGATCGTTCGACTTCCTCCGGTACAACGACTAGCCGATGCTCCTCCTCTTCCTCGTCGGCGCGACTGCCGGCACGGCCCCGCCCGCAGGCTCGCCGCGCAAGCCCGCGCGCCCGGTGCAGCCGGTCGTCGTGGACGAGGCCCGTAGACTGGAAGAGGAAAACGAAGAGGCCATCCTGCTCCTGCTCATGGCGCAGGCCGACCTCGAGGAGTGGAACTAGTGCCCTGGCACATCGAAGAGAGCGCAGCCTGTCCGGCCTCTCGTCCGTACGCTGTCATCAAGGACGGCACGGATGAGGTCGAGGGCTGCCATCCCTCCGAGGCCGCGGCAGAGCGGCAGCTCACGGCCCTCAACATCGCGGAGTTCGGCAGCATGAAGGCAGTCAAGGCGACGATCCTCGATGACGACGCATTCCGGCTCCTCGCCATTCCCTTCGGAGGACCGATCCCCTCGCCGCACTCCCCGCGAGGAGTCGACCTCGACGGCGAGTTCTTCTCCGAGCGGACCGAGATCCGCCCCGCGTGGCTCAAGGCTCGCGCTGTGGACTGGCATCATGGTGCCGACAGCACGCTGGGCCGCGAGGTCATCGGCAAGGCCGTCGACCCCGAGATGGACGAGGACGGCTGGTGGGTGACGGTCTGGCTCGACCACGGGTCGAAGCGCCTCAACCTCATCCGCAAGCTCGCCGAGCGCGGAGCGCAGCTCTTCGGATCGTCGGAATCGGTCGCGGGCCTCGTGAAGAAGGCAAAGACCGGCGAGATCATGGAGTGGCCCTACTGGCGGCAGACGCTCTCCACGAGCCCGCAGAACACCCACAGCATCATCCGCCCCATCAAGGCCGTCCTCGCGGACGTCGACCTTGCCAACACCACGCCCGCCTTCTGGTACGACCTCGCACCGCATCTCCAGGACCTCGCCGCGGACCTGCGCTCCTCCTCGCCTCTGGCGGGCAAGGGCGTGGCATACGACGACGGGCTACTCGAGGCGGTGGCCGAGTTCGACCGTGCGACGGCGCGAGCCCTCGCGAAGGTCCGGGAACGCTAATCCTCAACCACAGACAACGGGAGAACACCTGCAATGGCAGAGCAGTTCATCCGTGACGCGGTCACGGCGGGCGAGACGCCCACCGTCCGCATCATGGACGCAATCGGGAAGGCCGCCTTCCGCATCGAGGAGCTCGCCTCCGAGATGACGAAGGCGAAGGACGAGGACACCGCCCGCTGGCAGTCCCTCAACGAGGAGCGCAAGGCGCAGGCCGCGACGCTCACCGAGCTCCAGGGCGAGTACCAGAAGGCCAAGATGGCCGAGGAGAACGAGCGCGTCTCCGCCGAGGTCGCCGAGATGAAGGCGAGCCTCGCCGCGATGCGTGCGCCCTCGAAGGCCGGCGCCCTCTCCGGTGGTCGCGTGAGCGGCAACCGCGGGTATCAGGCGGGCGACTTCATCGGCTCGCTCATCGACATGACCAGCCGCGACCCCGAGGTCTACGCGGCCGCCAAGGCGCGGCTCTCGCAGATCACGTCCTTCGAGTCCAACGTCGCCAAGGCGGCGGTCGGCTCGACGGATGCGACGGGCGGGTGGATCGTCCCGAACGCCATCGTGGATGAGCTCATCACCCCGGCGGCGGCGGCGAACATCTACCGGAACGCGATGACGGTCGTCACCGGCGTCACGGCTCCGGCCATCGACCTTCCGTTCCGTTCGGCTCGCCGGACGGCCGCGACGGTCATCCCGTTCGGCGACCAGAAGACCAACGTCGACCTGGCCTACAACGGCTACACGGCGACGATGTACACCCTCGCGAAGATCCACGACATCGGCAACCAGTTCCTCCGGCAGAGCCGGGGAGCCGCCGAGCGTGACGTCCTCGCGGAGCTCGCCGCGGCGTTCGCGCAGGGCGAGGCGTACTACATCCGCGAGGGCACCGGCTCCGGCCAGCCCTATGGGTACATGACGGCCCTCGCCAACTCCCCGGCCACGTTCACGAGCAGCTTCTCGGCGTCGGCGACGACGCTCGCGGGCAGCATCGCGAATGCCATCGCCACGGCCGCCGGTGCGGTCGCGGCGCGCGCGGGCAACCCGAACGGCGCCGTCGTCTCGGCTTCGTCCTACTGGACGATGGTCGCGCAGGGCACCGACACGGCGGGCTTCTTCTTCGCCCCGGCCAACGGGCCTTCGGCGATCCGCCCCGGCACCCTCGTCACCGCCTTCGGCATGCCGGTCTACCCGGACGCCACGGCGGACATCACGGGCACCGCGTCCGTCACGGACAACCTTGTCGTCGCCGACTGGAGCAAGTTCAAGCTCTTCCTCGGCCAGGCGTACCGGGTCGACACGTCGGACGTGGCGGGCACCCGCTGGGACTACAACGTCACGGGCTTCCGTGGCGAGATGGAGATGGCCTTCGACGCCCGCCCCGCGGTCTTCGCGGGCTACGCGCAGCTGGTCGCCGACATCATCCCCTGACACGGTTAGACTGGCCCGGTCGGGAGCGATCCCGGCCGGGCCTTTCTATATCCGAGAGGGGAGACATGGAGAAGCGAGAGTTCCGCACCCCGAAGGGCCGCACCGTGCGCCTCTGGTGCCGGCCGGGGACCAACGACCAGATGATGGCCTACTCCTGCCTCGATGAGGACGAGTACGGCCTCAAGAACGTCGACCTCGAGGACGGCCTCGCCGCCGACATCGGCAGCCACATCGGCATGGTCGCCATCGGCCTCCTCGTGGACAACCCGCACGCAGTCGTCGTGGCGGTCGAGCCCATCGCCGAGAACGTCGCCCTCATCGTCCGCAACGCCGAGGAGAACGACGTCCGACACCGCCTCGAGGTCCGGCACGGCGCGGCCGCGCGGACGAAGACCATCGTCGACATCGCCTGGGACTTCGAGGGCGGCGACATCGCCTCGATGCACCGCTTCGTCGGGAACCAGCCGATGCCCGATGGCACCGTCCAGAAGACGGCCAGCGTCCCCGGCGTCACCCTCGCGGACATCATCCCCGCGGGCACGATCCGCCTCCTCGTCACCGACTGCGAGGGCGGCGAGTACGCCCTCCTCGGCAACACGACGGCGACCGGCTGGTCGACGAAGGGCCGCGTCGCGGAGATCCGCGGCGAGTACCACAAGGGCTACAGCCGCCTCGTGGGCCTCCTCGAGAAGACGCACGACGTCGAGCGCCTCCGCGGGGACGACGAGGTCGGAGGGTTCGTCGCGAGGCTCCGCGCGTGAACGTCCTCCTCATGCTCGCGCACAGCATCGAAGAGTACCAGCAGGTCCGGCTCATGCATGAGCTCGGGCACCAGGTCTTCTCCATCGGCGCGTACATCGATCCCCGGAGCCCCGGCGACGACAAGCGGCCTCCCCTGCCGGAGGTTCCCTTCCACCAGACCCTCGCCGAGGCGTGCTGGGCCACGCCCGCCCCGAACGGCGACAGCCTGTGGGCCGCGAAGGACAACCTCCCGCAGGTCGTCATCGACTGGGCCGACGTCATCATCTGCCATCACGTCGAGTGGCGATGGCTCATCGGCAACTGGTCGCGCATCCGCGACAAGCGCGTCGTCTGGCGCACCGTCGGGCAGTCGACGCACGAGAACGAGGCCCGCATGGCGGCCCTCCGCGCGGACGGTCTGCAGATCGTGCGCTACTCCCCGAACGAGAAGCACATCCCGTACTACGCGGGCGAGGACGTCCTCATCCGCTTCTGGCAGGACCCCGACGAGCTCACCGGCTGGACGGGCGAGGACCGCCGCGTCGGCAACGTCACCCAGGACATGCGCGGCCGCGCCGAGTGGACGGGCTGGGGCTTCTGGAACGAGGCGACCCGGTGGCTCCCGACCTTCCCTGCCGGTCCGAAGTCCGACGAGTGGGGCGGTGCCGGCGCGCTCTCCTACGACGACCTCAAGGGCTACCTCCGCCGGATGCGCGCCTACATGTACACCGGCACCTTCCCGGCGTCGTACACCCTCGGCCTCCTCGAGGCGATGATGACCGGCATCCCGGTCGTCGCCGCGGGCCCGCAGCGGTGGCGCGCGTTCTCGCACCTGCCTTATGCATGGCGGCTGTATGAGGCGCATGAGATCGCCGGAGTCTGGTCGGACAGCCCGGACGAGTGCTACCAGATGCTCAACCGCATCCTCTCGGACGACAAGCACGCGGAGGAGGTGTCGGCCACGCAGCGCGCGAAGGCCGTCGCCGAGTTCGGCCTCCCGGTCGTCGCCCGCGCATGGAAGGAGTTCCTCGGATGAGGGTCCTCGCAGACTTCCACCACCACGCCCTCGGCGAGTCGCTTGCGATCCTCTTCGACCACTGGGGCGTCGACCTGTACTACCCGGCCGGGATGGACTGGTTCACCTCCGGGACGTGGCAGTTCGAGAAGGCGTTCCACGGCGACAAGGTGGCCCGCCAGTACCTCGAGGGCATCTGGAACGACGCAGACGAGGAGGACGGCACCCTCGTCAAGCAGGACCCGCGCCACCCGATGCGGAGGCTCTACGGCGTCACCTACGACCGCGCCCGCGAGATGGACTGGGACATCGTCCTCTCGACGCTCCCGCACAACGACGAGGGCCTGCACCGCTTCGCCACCGAGCGCGGCGCGCGGTTCGGCATCCAGATCGGGAACGTCATGCAGGACAGCCGCTACGACCTCGCCTCGTTCGTCCTCGCGTCCTCGACGCTCCCCGGCCACACCACGCCCGCCTCGTGGGGCAAGGTCATCGAGTACAACGGCGTCCCGACCGTCATCTATCACCAGGCCTTCGACGACCGCGGCATCTTCCACGCCGACCCGTTCCCCGGCCTCGGCAGCCGCGAGGTGGCCTCGTGGGTGAACTGCTTCCCCGAGACCAGCCCGTACCCGTCCTTCGTCGACTTCGCCCGCCGGTACAAGGACGACTTCGACTTCCGCGTCTACGGCTCCTACGGCAGCGCGCCGACCGACGAGCTCGCCGCGGGCGACGTGTCGTGGGTGCCGCGCATCGGCTCGGAGATGCGCAAGGCGCGCATCGGCTTCCACATGAAGAGCTGGTCCGACGGCTACGGCCACGTCATCCACAACTGGGCCGCGGTCGGTCGCCCGATCATCTGGGTCGCGGGCTACTACCGCGACAAGCTCGCCGCCCCGCTCTTCGTCGAGGGCGTCAACGCCTGGGACATCGCGAGCCATAGCGAGGAGGAGATCGTGGACATCATGCGCCGCCTCCGCGACGACGACGCCTTCTGGCTCGAGGCGTGCGCCGCCTCGCGCGCCCGCTTCGATGAGCTGGTCGACTTCGACGAGGAGGCGAACGTCATCGGCAGGATGCTCGGGCTGTGAAGGTCCTCTTCCTCGGCGACCTCGCCGCCACCGGCTTCGGCTCCGTCACGACCGACCTCGGACGCGCCCTCCTCGACCGCGGCCTCGACGTCCGCTTCCTCTCGCAGAACGAGATGCGCGACACCCTGCCGGAGCCCTTCGCCAGCCGGACGGCCGACATGGCCTTCTACGAGTACCAGGCGAGGACTGCCGGCGTCACCGGCGTCCGCTCGATCCTCGGCGACATCGTCGACGGCATCCCCGGACACCTGCTCGTCAACGGCGAGGCGTTCGGCGACTGGAAGCCCGACGCGGTCCTGCTGCTCTCCGACTTCACCGCCGCCCGCATCCTCTTCTCCCGGTTCGCCGATGCCCTGCGGAAGCTCCCCGTCTTTCACTACGTCCCCATCGAGGGCGTCGACCTCCCGCCGCTCTGGGCCGCCCTGTGGAACGAGGCCCGCCCCATCGCGATGTCCGTCTTCGGGCAGGACGAGATCGAGAAGGTGACCGGCAAGCGCCCGCCGCTCGCCTACCACGGCGTCGACACCGCGACCTTCTACCCGGTGAGCCCGACCCGCCCCATCGACGTGCCGCGCGAGGACAAGCCGAACGCAGAGACCATCCGCCTCACCTCGAAGGAAGGCTGCAAGCGGTTCTTCGGCTTCGACCCGTCGTGGACCATCGCCCTCCGCACGGATCGCAACATGCCGCGCAAGCGGTACGGCGCGCTCCTGCGCTCGATGGACCCGGTCCTCGCCGCCCGCCCGGACGCCCGCCTCGTCATCCACGCCTCGGCCTTCGACCAGGGCGGCTTCCTCCCCGACTCGATCTCCAAGATGAGCCCGGACGGCGGAGGCCGCGTCATCGTCACCGACCGCCCCGGCCTGCCGCGGTCGGTCCTCAACGCGCTCTACAACGCCGCCGACCTGTATGTGACCACATCGGCCGAGGGCTTCGGCCTCTGCATCGCCGAGGCGCTCGCGTGCGGCGTCCCGGCGGTCGGCATGGACTACTCCGCCGTGCCCGAGGTCATCGGACCTGCCGGCACCGTCGTCCCGGTCGGCCACACCTACGACAACGAGTACGACCACAAGTGGGCCTCGCCCGACGAGGCCGCGTTCACCGAGGCCGTCGCCTACCTCATGGATCGCCCCGCCAAGCGCCGGGAGCTCGGCAACCGCGGAGTCCGCCACGTCGAGGGCACGTTCACCTGGTCGAAGGCCGCCGAGGTCGTCGCCGCCGAACTTGCACGGTGGAGTTGACAACCTACACGCGACCGTGCAATACTCCTGTCACCGGCGAGAGAGACCGGCGGAGACGAGGAGAGACGAGATGACGCGCTACGAGCAGATCCGCAGGGAGATCGGTCGCGTGACCATGGAGAAGCACGCCTTCATGGACGACCACTACGAGTCCGACATGGACAGCAAGACCTTCGGCGACAAGGTCAAGGACTACAACATCCACATCGAGGCCCTCGCGGACCAGATCAAGCCCGCCAACAAGTGCGACCACGCGACCGACCCGGAGTGCCTTCACTTCTACGGCTACAAGCCGCTCCCGCTGATGTAGGCTCCCGTCGGTCCCCCGACCAGCCCCTCGGCCTTCCGGCCGGGGGGCTTTCTCGTGTCTGTATCATGGAAGGCGTGACGTATTGGGTGACGCCTTCGCAGGTCCGGACCTTCGCGAACCTTGACTCGACGTCCGGGCGGTACTCGGATGCCGCGCTCGGGTCGAACATCCTCGCCGCGCAGCAGCTCATCGAGCAGCGCACGGGCCGTCTCTTCACCGCGGGCAGCGGCACCCGCAAGTTCACGACCGAGGGCCGCGCGCAGCTCGCCATCCCCGACGTGCGCAGCGTGACGACCGTCACCCTCAACGGCGCGACGCTCGTCGAGGACGAGACCTACTGGCTCGTCGGCGATCCGCGCTTCCCGACCGTCTACACGTCCATCCAGTTCCGCGCCTTCGGCCGCAACCGATCCCGCTGGTACCTGTCGGTCCCCGACTGGTGGGACCGCGGCCTCGACATGGACAGCGCCTACGAGACGAGCAGCCTCCCGAACGACCTCGTCATCACCTCGACCGCGTGGGGGTGGAGTGAGCCGCCGGCAGACGTACTTCATGCAACGAAGGCGACGGCTGCCTGGCTCACCAAGCGCGCCGACGCCCTCCTCGGGAACGCGGTCCAGCAGCCCGACGGCACCGTCTACGCCTACGACCGCTACCCGCCCGAGCTCGACGCCATCGTCTCCACCTACCGCGTAGGCGAGCAGGCGGTCCAGGTCTTCTAGTGGCCGGTCTCGAAGGCTCCGCCGACCTGCAGAAGAAGCTCATCGCCCTCCAGAACGGGACCGCGAACGAGCGCATCCTCCGCCTCCTCGGCAACGAGGTCGTCTCCCGCGCCAAGCAGAACGTCCCGCAGAAGACGCGCAACCTCCACCGCACGATCCGCGTGGACGAGGTCGACGAGCCGACGCAGACGGTCCGCGTGACTGCTGGCGGAACGGGTCGCCGAGGTGCTAACCAGTACGGCACGCATACCACCAACCTCGTCGGCTACGCGCAGTACGTCGAGTTCGGGACCAAGCCGCACGTCATCGTCCCGAAGCCAGGCCGCAAGGGCCGCAACGGTCGCCCTGCGGCGCTCGCATGGGGCGGCGCTCGTCGCCTTTCGGGAAACCTGCGGTCCGGCTCGCGACCCACGAACTTCGCCTACCGCGTCAACCACCCCGGCACCCGTCCCCGGCCGTACCTGATCCCGGCCGCGCAGGAGACGCTCCGAGCCGTCCGGCTCGCGCCGGAGCTCGTGAAGGTCTGGAACGACGCCTCATGAGCATCCTCTCGGACATCCGCAACGGGGCCAAGACCGTCCTCGACACCGTGGCCGGCATCGAGCAGACCTACGCCTCGCGGCCCGCGAGCCTCGGCGCGCTGCCGTGCGCCTTCGTCGATGAGATCCGCACGCAGCTCCTGCACACCGCAGGCGTCCGCCAGTGGGACGGCTGCGAGGTCGACATCTACGTCATCTCCGGCGGCTTCGACAACGAGGAGAACCAGGCGGACGGCGACACCGTCGTCGCCGCGGTCATCGACGCCTTCTCCGACACGCCGCACGCCTTCGGGGCCAACACGGTGAGCGAGCCGGTCCGGGTGCGTAGCGCGAGCGTCGATAATGGAAACGGCGTGACGTTCCCGGCATGGATCGTCACGGTCGGGCGGTTCTACTACAGCGAGGGTCGGTAAGTCACCGGCACAGCCCGATAGGGCAGGAGGTTCACGATGCCCATCCAGGGCTTCACCCGGTTCCGGAAGTGGCAGTTCGGCAAGCAGTCCTCGCACGGGACCGCCGTCACCCCGACCCGCGCGGTCGCGTGGTCCGGCGTCCTCGAGTACCAGCCGAACTGGACGCAGCAGACCGACCTCGACGTCGGCAGCATCGACCCCGTCCTCCCCGACTACCGGGTCGGCGCGGACATCACGGCGAGCCTCACCGGCCCGCTCACCTACGACGACATCCCGCTGATCATGGCGGCAGGCGTCCGCGGCGGGCAGACGGCCGTCACGTCCAGCAGCACGTACCAGTGGACGCATCAGGCGCTCTCGCTCACCGCGACGACGCTGGACGAGTTCACGACGACGTGGGGCGACGACGTGGCGGGCGATGCGTGGCAGGCCCGCGACGGCATCCTCGAGACCATCGAGCTCGGCTTCGACGAGAGCCTCGGCCCGTGGACGTTCACCGGCGGGTGGCGCTACGGCTACGCGGACGGCGGCATCACGCCTCCGACCAACTTCAACGTCGGCTCGAACCTGCCGCTCGTCTTCGGTGCCGACACGAAGCTCTACATCGACAGCACGTCGGGCGGCGTCGGCTCGACGCTCATCTCCGACGCCCTGCACCGGGCCTCGATCTCCATCACCAACTCCATCGACCTGAAGCGGTTCGCGAACGGCTCGAACAGCCGGTTCGCCATCAACGGCTACGGCCTCACCAGCCGCGAGATCACGGCGTCCTTCACGTTCGCCAAGACCTCGCAGACGGTCGGCCTCGTGTCGGAGGCGGCGAAGTGGCTCACGGCCGACCCGACCAACCGCTACGTCAACATCCAGGTCGAGAGCCCGAGCATCATCGCGGGCGTCATCCCCTACTCCTGGGACCTCAGGCTCTCCGGCAACTGGACGGCGCGCACCGACGAGGCCGTCGGCGGGAACGCGGTCGTCACGCTCGAGCTCCGCGGCAGGTATGACGCGGGCCTCGGGTACGCGCTCCGGTCCTACGTCGTCAACAACCGGCCGACGCTCGCGTGAGCTGGTTCGTCGAAGCGAAGGAACCCGTCGCGGTCGCCCTCGGGGCGTGCCTCTGCCCGGGCACGCCTCACGGCGACGGCGACACGGTCTATCTCCGTGCGGAGCTGGACTACGCGGGCGGCCTCCTCGTTCTCTCCGCGATGACCGGGGAGAGCGAGGAACCGCTCATCGCGCGTCTGTCGAAGGCGTACCTCCTCGCGGGGATCGCCTCGTGGACGTTCCTCGACGGCGAGGGCAAGCCCGTGCCGGCGTCGCACGCCAACATCTCCCGGCTCGCGTGGAATGGTCCGGCGATGACCATCGCGAACGCGGCCGCGGACCTGTACGGCGAGGCGGTGCTCGGCCCTTTGGGACTGACGGCGAGCGAGTCCTCGCCGAGTGGGCCATCGGACGACTCGACCTCGCCAATCCCGTCCTCTGGGGACTAGCACCGGAGGCCATCATGGCGATCCACGACGCCACCTACGCCACGCCGCCGACCTCGTACCGCGCCTTCCGCTGGCGCATGCTGCACCTCTTCGAGGAGCGGGTCGGCAAGCGCATCTCCGAGGCGAACCTCGACGCCGAGGCGCGTGAGGCCGCGGCCGTCGCGAACCTCAAGAGGAACATCGGATGAGCGTCGCGGAGCAGGCCAACCTCGTCGTCGCCATCTCCCTGCGGGACCAGTTCTCCCCGTCCGTCAAGCGGCTTCAGACGAACCTGAAGACGCTCGACATGCAGACGGCCCAGCTGCAGCAGGGCATCGGCAAGATCGGTCAGGGGCTCGCGAAGGGCTTCAAGACCGCCGCCGTCGGTGCCGGCGTCGCGGTCGGCTTCCTCGCAGTCCAGGTGAAGGCGGGCATCGACAGCCTCGTCGAGCTCGAGCGCACGACCGACCAGACGAACCGCATCCTCGAAGGTCTCGGCAAGCGGACGAACATCACCGCCGAGCAGGTGCGCGACCTGTCCGTCGCCCTCGAAGAGCAGACCGCGGTCGACGACAAGCTCATCCAGCGCGGCATCAACCTCGGCCTCCAGTTCGGGAAGCTCCGCAAGAACCAGCTCGAGCCCTTCGCCGAGACCGCGCTCGACATCTCCGAGGCCACGGGCACCGACGCGACCGGAGCGTTCAAGGCGCTCGGGGCCGCGCTCTCCGACCCGGAGCGCCGCCTCGCCGCCCTCGACCGGACGACGAAGGCGTTCTCCGCGAAGCAGATCGAGCAGATCCAGAACCTCGCCAAGCAGAACCGCCTCTCCGAGGCGCAGGCGCGCATCCTCGGCATCCTCAACCAGAAGTTCGGCGGGGCCGCGAGCCGCGGGCAGGACTCCTACCGCAAGAACACCGCGCGCCTCAACGACGCCATCGAAGACCTGCAGATGAACCTCGCCGCTCCGCTCCTGCGGCCGCTCACGAGGCTCACCCGGCAGCTGGCCGCGTTCGCCCAGTCCGAGGACGTCAAGCAGGGCCTCACCGACCTCGGTAACGGCCTGGCGAGCCTCTTCTCCGACGAGAACATCAACGCAGGCGTCGGCACGATCCGCTCCGGCTTCGCCTTCCTCCGCGACCTCCCGTGGAACTCCATCAAGGACGGCTTGCAGACGACCGCCGACGTCGCCAAGCGCGCGGTCGACCTCTTCAAGAGCCTCCCGCCGGAGGTGCAGGGCGGCCTCGTCACCCTCCTCGCCGCGAACAAGCTCACCGGCGGCCTCGTCGCCTCCGGCCTCGGCGACATCGCGACGTTCGTCCTCCGCAACCTCACGACCATCAACGCGGCTGTCGTGAACGTGGTCGGCGCGAAGGTCAATGACGGAACTGGAGGAGACGCACCGGGAGTAGGGGGAGGCGTCAAGGGAAATGCCGGAGGGGGCTTCGGTACTTTCCTCCGCGGGCTGCCGCTCATCGGCCTTGCCTTTGAGCTAGAGGACCGCAAGAACGAACTCTCGAGGAAGTTGAAAGAGGCAGAGTTCCTCCGCAACACGATTTTCCGTTCAGGGATCATCACAGGCGTTCCTGGTCTGACGCCGGGTCTGAAGCCAGAAATCACTCCACGGCAGCAGGCGGCTGACCAGTTCGCGGGCACGCAGGCGCTCATCCGCGCGATCCTCGGCAGCGGTCCGCAGGCCTCTCCCGGAGGCGGCGGGCAGCGGGTGCAGATGCAGGTCATCGACAAGCTCTCGACGCTCGCCGCGCTCGGGGACAAGCAGAACGAGCAGGCGTCGAACATCTGGGAGCGCCTCGGGCAGGGGAACATCACCTACCAGGAGGCCAACAGGCGGCTCAATCGGCTCATCGAGGAAGGCAAGGCGACGACCACGGCCATCGAGAACCAGAAGACCGAGGTCAACCTCGCGCCGCAGATCAACATCTCCGCCGCGCAGACCGGGAACGCCATCACGCTCGCGGCCACGGGTAGCCGCATCGTCATCCGCTGATGGGCCTCACGTTCGAGATCGACGGCTCGGCCGTCTCGGACCGCGTCCGCTTCGCCGAGTGGGACCTCACCGAGTACGCCTACCGCGGCCAGGTCGGCACCGGCGTCCTCGTCATGGTCGACGACACGGCGTCCTACCTGCCGCCCGCGCAGAAGAGCCTCGAGGTCGTCAACATCGTCTCGGGGAGGAACTCGCTCCTCTTCTCGGGCTTCCTCGCGGAGCGCACCGCGGAGAAGGGCCGGGCGGCACCGGGTGGCCGGCAGTGGTCCGTCACCATCGAGGACATCAACGCTCGCCTCGATGACCGCATCATCACCGACGCGATGCAGGGGACGCAGAAGCGCGAGGCCGAGACCGACCGCCAGCGCATCCTCTGGCTCCTCTCGCTCGGGGCCATGACCGGCATCACGGCGGGCTACGTCCCGACCGGCGACAACGTCGACATGGACGCCATCGACTACCGCGGCAAGAAGCCCCGCGACGTCCTCGAGGATTGCGCGCAGGCCGCCGGGAAGAACTTCTACCTGTACACGACGGCTCCTGGCGACGTGCGCCTCTGGTACGCCAAGTCCGACGCCGAGGAGAGTCCCGGCCTGCCGCTGTACCGCTCGTCGGTCACGATCACCGACGACGCGAGCGCGGTGAACTCGACGACGCACTTCGCGCCCTACGGCGTCCGCCTGTCGCTCGACCCGTCGCGCGTCTACTCGCGCGTCCGCATCCGGTACAAGGGCGGCGCGAGCACCACGGCGCAGAACAACACGACCGCGAGCACCTACCGAGTCCGGGAGATCTACCGCCGCTACATGCGGGCGAAGACCGCGGCGAAGGCGCAGAGCCTCGCGCAGGGCTGGCTCACGCGCGCGTCGGAGGAGCAGGCGACCATCTCGCTGTCGGTGAACTTCCCGGCCGCCTACGTCAACGAGGTCCGTGCCGGCCACGCGCTCAAGCTCGAGCTCTCGCGCTACGACATCAACGCCTACTACCGCGTCATCCGCCGCACCATCCGCCAGGTCACGGACGAGCTCTACGCCCTCGACCTCGACTTCGAGGACAAGGTCCGCCCGACCGCCCTGCAGGGTCCGGCCATCGAGAACCCCGACGCCGAGGAGATGTCGAACGGGACCGATACCGACCAGTCGGTCGTCATCGACTCGGACGGCATCGCGGTCGTCGGCGGCGCGATCTCCGTGACGAACGGCAACGGCACCGTCATCATCGACGGCTCCTCCGACTTCTTCTCCATCGTCGCCTCGGGGACCCTCACGCTGCCGCGGACCAGCCTGAAGGGCCAGACCTACCAGTCGATCTCGGTCACGACCGGCATCGCGTACGACCCTGCGTCGATGTTCTTCGCCAAGACGGCGAGCAAGGACGGCAAGGGTAACTGGGCGCAGCCTCTGCCGGAGATGGCGCTCTCGGCATCCGGTACCATCCTCCGCATGGTCACCGGACGTGCTCGCCACGTTGAGAATACTGCCGGCACCTCCGCGAAGACGCAGGTGCAGGTCATGCGATTCACCTCGTCACCGCCCGAGGACGCCATCACCGTGCGCTACTACGTCCTGCAGAAGACAGCCATCTGATGACCGATCCCATCGACCGCCCGTACCTCGAGACCGTCGACCCGAATGCTGCGCAGCAGGGCGTCGACTCGCCTGGGCCACAGGCAGGCTGGACCGACCTCATCAACTTCGGCGTCTACAACGGCAACTTCCGGCTAGGGCCTCCGCAGGCCGCGTCGAACATCGACGTCGCATCGTCTGTCTCTGGCAGCAACTTTGTGCCCGGCTGGCGATTCGTCCAGTCGAGCAATGCCACGATCACGGCACAGGTCGTCCGCAATACGTCCACGCCTTCGGGCTCCAACTTCCGTTTCGTCTTGACGAATGCGGCCTCCGGTGACGAGGCGTTCATCGAGCAGGTCATCGACGTCGGAGGCTCGCAGCCCGGCATCATGTCAAACATCGTTCGCACAGCGCACGATGAAGACTTGACGAGCCAGACTGCTCGCACCCTTCGCCTGCAGTATCTGACGGCGGACGGGACGATCACCGGGATGCCGCCCGAGGTCACGGTAACCACCGCTCTCTCGAGAATCCTTGCGTCCGCAGAGGAGGACACGAGCGGCTATTACACGCCGCCGGCAGCTCGCTATCTGCGCGTTCGGGTATCCGCTTCGGCCCTCCTGGGGTCTGTAACAAAGAACGTCAACTTGTACGAAGTGCGCCGCGAGCGAGGCGGCGGGACGAGCCGCCTGATAGACGTCGACACGTCCAGCTCCGCTACCGCTGTCACCTTGATGAACAAGGGCAACGAGACCATCGCGCGGATCAATACGAACGGAGACATCCTTGGCATCGGCGCGGGCGGGTCCGTGCGTCTCCTGTCTCGCCAGCTCATCGCGATCCCATTCGTGCTGCTGAACGTTCCGGCGAATGCGACGACCGAGATGCAGATCGCCGACAACGCCCTCGGGCTCGGGACGCCGCGTATCCAGATGGGATGGGGCGGAGACATCGTCGGGCTGCATTATCGGATGAGCGCTGACATCACCGCAGGTGGCGCGTCGGCGCTGCGCATCCAGGCGACCGTAGCCGGGTCGTCCGTGTGGACTGCGCACACGCTGACGACTACCTCCGCCCAGTTCGACACGGGCACGCAAGACCTTGGCGCCGATACCTTCACCGCTACGCAGAATGTCGGAGTGCAGGTAGTGACATCTGCGACGTTCGCGCCTACGACGCTCGACCTCGCCTGCCTGCTGTTCGTGGCGCTCAAGTACGACGGCGGCCTCTGATGGCAGCCTTTCTCGTGGCATGGAACGAGGCGGGCGACATCGTCGCGACGCTCGATGGTCTCTTCATGGACGGCGCGTACGTCGACCTCCTCGCCGCGGAGGCGAGCGGCCGGAAGATGCGCGACCTCTGGCTCGTGGCCGGGGCCATCGGCTCGGGCACCTGGCCGGTCAACATCGGCGGCGAGGCGCACCGCTACCGCGTCGAGCTCGACCCCGCGCAGCCGCACCGCGTCATCGCCCTCGTCCACCGCGAGACCGGAGAACGCATCGAGCGCGTGGTAGGCTAGTACCCGTCTCCTCTTTCTCTCCGGCCCGCCCTCGGGGGATCCTCCTCCCCTCCGGGGGCGGCTCCGTTTCCGGGACTTGCACGATTGCACGGCGGCGCGCATAATGCGCCTGTGCCGCACGTCGCGGCCGGAGAAGGAGACACGATGGAGTACCTCACCCTCGCGGAGGCAGCCGCGTCCCTCGGCCTGGCGCCGGCGACGCTGCGCTCGCAGATCCGCAACCGCGCCATCACCGGCCGCCGCGTCGGTCCGGTGTGGACGATCTCGCGCGACGAGGTCGAGCGGTACCGGGAGAAGTCCCTCGGGCGGCAGGGCGGCCGCAAGTAGCAGAGAGAGAGGAGACACCATGAACGTCGACGTCGAGGACCTCATCGCGCGGGTGCGCGCCACGATCCGCGTCGAGTACATCGAGTACGCGAGCAGGAAGCGCAAGGACCGCGAGCTCGACCGCATCGCCGAGTACCTCGAGGGCTACGAGGTCGCCGCGGACACCATCGAGAAGGACCTGTCCCGCATCATCCACTACGCGGTCGTCGACCAGCAGAAGGCGAGCGAGTCGTGAACCTCGAGGAGCGCGACCCGCGCAAGGTCCTGTCCAAGTCCTTCCTCGTGG
>JAAOEI010000403.1_pt1 | contig 16785 bp, 9 predicted proteins | sample 7059261 | NCBI WGS metagenome assembly JAAOEI01 (sample SAMN14008812, study PRJNA610033) | viral metagenome | isolation source: viral particles filtered from seawater | place: China: Hangzhou Bay, Yangshan Deep Water Harbour | collected 2017-10-31
GAATGGTTAGAGGAAACGACCATCGCGTTGCGATTTTGGTCCCAGACCGCACAACATTTTCCGTGACTGTTCGTGTCGATTTGCCTTGCCGCACTTACAACGAAATCGTCTTCGGAAGCATTTCGCCCAAGTTTGATGTCAATGACGCGGTAGCTGAGTTTATTGCTGTCGCTACTGTCATAGTAAACAAACGCAAACGCATTCGTTCCGGGGATCGGAACGCAATGAGGGCCGTGGTAATAAAACGCGTCTGGAACGCCCGTGATTCCCACGCCGTACGACATGTTTACCATTGCGCTCTCAAACGAAACTGTGCTGATCGTGCCTGTTCCGCCGTCTTTGTCGCGACCCAGCATGATGAGTCGTTTTGCCCACGGGTGCCACTGGCTCGTAAGCGGGTAGTGATACTGCCCCGCACCGGCAGTCGTTAAAATATGCGGGCCTGCTTGATCTGGCGATGCTGTCGGTGTGTTGCTGTATTTGGCTTTACTGCCGCCGGTCAGAGAACTGCTATTGAAAGCGCCGACCTGATCTTTGTCCCATTGCTCTGAAGTGAGAAATTGGTACTCGATACCGTAGTCGTAGATTTGCCGCATGAAAATCAAACCGACGCCGGGGATGTGGCGCATCGCGGCGTAGTAGGAATAGCTGTGCCCGTAGTTCATCGATCCGAGATACACATCGTAGTGCGTCTGCACCTCTTCGGAGATGCTGGTATCTGCGAAACCCATTCCGCTCACGCCTGTCGTCGCGCCAGCCGTGCCCGCGATGTACATTGCGCCGGTCGCGGGGTTTACATCAACCGACCCATAGGGCGAGGCAGTCCCGAAAGATACGCTCGCGGAACCCGACAGCGTGCCAGAGTTGTTGCGTAACAGATACCCACGGGCATCGCTCAAACGAAATGGACCGCACCAAATTCGGTCGATGGCAGGGTTGTACACCATGCCGATTCCCGCTAACCAATGAACGCCACCGTGCGCGTAAGTCAGTTCGCCTGTAAATGTTGTGTTCATCGATGCGTCGAGCGGGATGCGCGCAAAGTAGCTACTCGTGCCGATGTTCATGCCAGATATGACTTCGTCGTTACCTGGATCGTAAACCAAATATTGATAATCTGGGTTTCGACTCGACGTTGCAATTGTGCTGCCCAGCGATTCCGTCATCGTGTAGCCGGTCGCGCTGATCTGTTTGACCTTGCCGTCGCTCGTTATGGCCACGGGTTTTCCGGCTGTGATGCTGCCGTCGGCAACCAAGTTTACTGTGCCGCCGCTCGCGATACCGGTTAAGGCTGCGCCGGATACAGCCGGTAGCGCCCCTGATCCATCTAGCTGCACGGCATTATTCGCCGAGGTTCCCGCCGTCAAAGTTGCGGCGGTCCCCAAACCGAGATTCGTGCGCGCCGTCGCGGCGCTTCCGACATCGGACAGGTTGTTCGCGGACAGCAATCCATATCCATCGACCGCTTGCTTAGTCCGCAGCGGCGTCATTATGTTCGCGTTATTTGTTCCGGCTTCCGCCTCGGCCTGGCTCGCAATCGTGACCGCCGCACTAGCAGCACTGGCCGCCGCCTCGGCTGCCTTGGTCGTCGCGATCCCGGCCTGGGTCGTGGCCGTTCCAGCGGACGCGGACGCGCTACTTTCGCTCGACGCCGCCGCCGTGGCCGATGAGGCCGCAGCCGTAGCACTGGCCGCCGCACCAGTTACATCGGACGTGGAAACAGTTACCTCTGGGTTCCCGGTGCTCGAATTGAAACTAAGGAACTTGCCCAGGCGATCCGCCTTGAGCGGTAGCGTCATGTCGATGCTGGTCGGATCGGTGACAGGCGCCTGGATCGCGCGGCTCGCATCCTCGCTCACTTGTTGCACAAAGATCGTTTGGCTATCGAGCTCGGTGTTAAGAGACGACGCAAGGAGATCGCCCGCCGTCACGAAGTCGGTGGTCCGCTCGATGGTGCGCGCGCCTGTGATCGTGATCGTGTTGTCGCTGGTCGCCGCCGTGTTCAAGGTAACGGATCCGGTGCCGTTCGACGCGCTGAGCGTGACCTGGTACTGGGTCGAGCCCGAGCCTTCGGTGAGCTTGGTGCTGTCCTTATAGACCGCGATGTCGGTCGTCGCGAGTACCGGGAACGTGAACGCATATGGGCCGGTTCCGGCAGATCCAGAATATACGACGCGGCGGTCAACCGCTGTGATGCTATAGTCGGCCATTGTTCAAAAGTCTCCTTTGATATTTGTACACCGCGGACAAATAAAAATCACCCTGGATATTCCGGCGCGCGATCCGGCAAGTTCTCGCCAGGCGCCCACCAATACTCTTGATTGAAGTCGCGCAAACGCTTGCGCTCAGCCCTACGGAAAGACGCGTCGGCTTCCGGATCCACCATTTTCTTGAGATTGTCCCAGACCAGGCGCTCGAGCGCGAGGCGTCCATACCAGGCACTAGACCCAGGGAAATATCGTTGCAGAAAGTTCACCGACTCACGCCCGAATTTTGTCTCTTCGCCCATACTTAGCTGATACACGTTGCCGACCGTTAGATTTAGAAAATCGTTTAATAAGCCTACTTGCGGTCCGGCAACCGTCGCGCCTAACCCGCGACCGTATTCGTTGCGTTGCGAGAACAGAAAGTCGCCGATGATGCCGAGGCCGCCACCGGTCAAGATTGCCTTGCCCCAGAATTTTGGATCGCTCATATCCATTGGATCTCGACCCTTAAGCATCTCGCGGCCCTGTAGCCCAAGCGCGCCCGCGATGGCCATCGTGACCATGAAGTCGAGGCCGTACTGAACCTTGTTGCCCCAACCCTCGAGCGTCATGTATCGCTGTAAGTTGTTCTGGATAATCGTCGTCGGGAAGCTCTTGAACTGCGCGAAGCCCTCGATAATCTCACCGGCAAGCGTTCCCTTTGTTGTACCGCCGCGCAGAAAAGCCCGCGACCGAATTGTCGCTTGCGGTATCGCTTGCGTCGTTTCTTGCTCAATCATCGTTAAGATTTGCGTCGCGATCTCGCGACCGAGCCCTGGCTTGAGATCCGTGCGGTCCTCGATGTTGGACGGGCGCACGAACTTGTTGCCCTTGTAGTCCTCGAGGTCCGTGTTCCGAATAATGTCCCAGCGGTCAGATCCGATGCCGTACTTCTTGAGCGTGTTGCGTGTCGTGTCCGGCAGATCGTCGAACTTCTTGCCCGCCTGGTCGCCGAGCCATCCGAGGAACTCGATGCCGAACGTCTGCCGGGCGGCTTGTGTCCAATGGGACAGGCCGACGCCGCGCAGCACCTTGTCGGATATTTGTTGCGAAATCTCGGGACCGCTTACCTCGCCGAAAAAACGCGCCTGGCTTTGTGCTAAGTTCATCCAGTTGTCGGCACCGAGCCCGAGCTTGACCGCGAACTGCGTCTTTTCCTGCGCGCTAAGCGGCGCAATAAACTGCGAGAACGCGCGTCGGATAATTCGGTTCGTTGGAATGCCCGCCATCTGCGCGGCAATCCGAGCCGTATTCAAGTCGCCAGGTATCGCAATTATAGGCACGCCACCAAGTAGCGAGGCTTGCAATGTGTTGCGCAAGGTCCCGCCGGTATTTGCAAGCCACTCGCTCGCCGGGATGTTGCCCTCGCCTGTGAACAGCTTGAGCATTTGGTCGAATTGGTACGCGTCGGCGCTTAGCGCAGCCGTCGCCTTGCGCCCGTCATTGTTCGCAATCCGCTGCGCCTCGATCTTGAGCGCCTCGATGGTGTGCCGTGGGTTAGGGCCAAATGTTTCGAGTAGAGCGATATCCTTCGACATAGAGTCGATGTGCGACATCATCGTGTTAAATACGTCCGGATCTCCGAATCGCTCTTGGTAGCGCATCCAGGCATCGGCGTTTTTAAATACTAGGAATCGATGATCCATGCGCCGGTTCGCGAGCGATGCCGGTTGTCCGGTTTGCCCTGGCTTGATTTTGTTTAGGCCGTCCTGGGCAATCGTCTCGTGTACGTCGCGCAGCGCGAGCTCGAGCTCCTCTTTTGTAAACGCGCGGCCAGTGCGCTCGTTGACCATCTTCTCAAGGTCAAGTTCATCGTCCAAGAATCGGATCCACTCGGTCGCACCCGCCTCGCGAACCAGGGTGCTGTTGTGCGTTTGCGGCAAGTTCCAGTTTTTGCGGCTCGGTATCGCCATGCCCGCCGCGTTCGCGCGTAGCCGCAAATATTCAGCGGTGTCTTTCCATTGTTGCGCAATCAGCTTCGCCGACGCGAGCCCGGTGTCTTCGCCGAATACCTCTTTCAATAGATCGAGCTCTTCGGCGCGACCTTGGCGCCCTGTAATCGTCTCCCGGTTTGCGCGCAGCCCGTCGGAGAACCGCGACAATGCGGTGCGCCTGGTCGCCTCATAGGTGCTGTGCAAATTGGAATCGAAACGCTTCATCGACTCATCGATTGCGACCATCGCTTGCAGCGCCAAGCCAGGACGCTGCGCGTCGCCAGTAACAAGGCCGGTTGTGTTTTTGAGACGTTCGTTAAGTTCTTTGAATTTTTTGATCTTGAGCAATGCGAGTTGTTTCTTTCGCGCTGCTTCGTATTTTAATTGATCGAATGTTTCGCGCGCGGCTGCGGCGGCTGCGCCCTCTGCGCCGAGCTCCTCAATCATGTCGGCGCGGTTTTGCTCGAACAGATCGCGCGCATAACGCGCCTGGTCATCTGTTATAGATCCCTCGCGCTGGCCGTTAATAATGCATTCGTCGAAACTCATTTCGCGCAGTCCTTTAATCTATCGAGCATCGATGCGTCTTGCTCGATCTCTCGGAGCTCGTCCTCGACGCGGCGCATCTCCGGCGTCTGCTTGCCCTGCGCGTCCTCGAGAAAGCGCCCGGTCGGGATCATCATGTCGAGCAAATCCGATTGCGCCCGAGCGCCTGTATCGAATAGCCCGATATCCATCGGCGCGTCGCCGCCCTGCATCGGCGCATCGACGGCTGCCTGGGCTCGCTGGGCGCCTGTGATTGCCTCGACGCCTTCCATCAACATTTGCTCCCCGGCGTCGGTTATTTCGCTTGCAATTTGCTGGGCTTGCGCCACATTAATGGTGGAGGTTTCGTCTATGAGATTTTTCTCGTTCGAAGGTATTTGGCCCTCTGTGCTGCGAGGGGATGGCACGGCGTTCACCTGGAACTCATCCAAAGGCGCTTGGGCCGAAATGTCCGCGCGTGTACTAGTATCCGACACGCGCACCGACGAGCTAACCGCATCCGAATTCGAAACACGGCTTACAGTCGCGGGCATCGACCCTAGCACGCTTTCAGAAATTTCGGAGAACTCTGAACCCATCCGCGATTGAGCGGCTTCGTATAGCTGAATCATTTCACGCCGCGCGGCTTGTATAAGGTCGTCGCCGCTTAAAGGCTCCAGGCGCGCACGCATCGCCGGATCCGGTAATGCTGCAATGATGGCATCCGTATCTGGATCGCCGCGCGTAATTTCATAAAGGTCATGACCGCCTTGCGCATGTTTTGCATTGTACAAATTGCGCTCGATAATTATGACCTCGCCGATTGTTCCGTCTTTATTTATGACTTTGAGCTTTTTATCTAAATACCCGCTGTAGGCGTCCGTCCCTCGCGCTTTGCCCTTATAGCCTTCATCGACAACATGATACGTTTTTGCCAGGGACTTGATGAACGCGTCGGCTTCGTCTGGTGTTGATATAGCAACCGTGGCACGCGACACATCCGATATACGATCAAGCTGGCCCGCGTAATTGTCTGCAATTTTTTTCTCGACACGATCCCGCTTTTTTAACGGCCCCGCGACATAATCGACCTCGTGCTCGCCAGCGGCTTTCTGCACTGCCGCATTAAGCTCGGCGTTAAATGCTTCGTTGCGAGCCATAATATCGTCAATAGACGCGTACGCTTGGCGCGAATGAAGTATATCAGCAAGGTTTCCGAGCTCGGCCTCGCTCAGATCCTCGGCCAGTACCAGGCGTTTTTTCTTCGCGTCGGGACCCATTTTCAGGATCTTTTGCGCGTTCTTTTGCGCGACCTCGGCTGCGAACTCTTGGTCTGTGAGAACGCGCGCCGGGAGCTCGGGCATGCCCGCCTCGTCGGCTATGGCATACGTCGAGTTGCCATCGAGTAAGGTGTAAGTGCCGTCGCCGTTATCTTTGACCGACAGCGGCCCGCGCCTTGGCTTTTCACCTCGAGCGGCCTCGGCCATAAACACTTTCGCGTTCGCGACGCCATCCGGTCGGCGGCGGATCGGCACGATGTCTTGGGTCGGAATATCAATGCTGTCAGATGTTGGCTCGAGGTAATAGCGATAATTCGGCGCTATCTCACCGCTGCGGACTAGCTCGAAGTCGCTCGGTCGCGCCGCAATGCTTTCGACGAGCTCGCGCTCAAGCATGTCGGATTGCGCCTCGTAACCCTTTCCGCCAGGCTCGTCGAAATCGTCTAGCCTTTCAACATGGCTCGCTGCGATTGGATCAATTTCCGGTGGAGCATCAACATCGATGATCTCTCCGCGTTCTGGAACGCCGTCGAGATCGCCACGTTCAATTCCTCTTCGGACATCATCGGCGAAGTCTCGAGCGGCTGCGGCGGCTCGGCCCGTTTCTTTGAAGCGTTTCGCTGCTTCGGTGAGGGCGTCGCTGAGCGGGCCTTTCCGGTTCGCGGTGATTTGGAGCGTTTGGATCGCTTCGCCATCTGTTTTCGCCTTTGCTGCGTTTTGATCTGTTTGAAGTGTATTGCCACCGGCTTCGATGCGCTTTTCGTTCTGCACCAGGGAATTGAACACGGCGCGATCTTTGCGGAGGATCTTGATCGTTTCGTCGAGAACCCTTGCGCGTTCCTTAAATAAGGACTCGACCAGCATCTCCTCGCCAAACAGCGTGTCCTGCGTCGCGACGGTAAAATCCTCGTCCATAGCCTGTCGCACGATTGCCTCGGCTTGCGTAAGGTTCGACGGCTCGGTGTCTTTCAGTACGCGCAACAGCGCCATGTGTTTATCTTTGTCGCGCACCAGGCGACCGACGATTGCGGCGTAATCCGTCCTCACAATTTCATTGACCACCAATTGAAAGGATTCGTCTGATAGCTCCACCAGATCATAGATCCGCCGCACGAACTGCGAGCGCGGTGGGAGCTTTGCTTTTAACGCTTCCGGTCGGATCCGCATCACCTTCGCCGCGTCGATAATCATCCGCTCATCGCCTAATGGCGTATTTGCGATGTTAACTAGGGACGCATCGATCATCGCGTCTTGAGGTGTGTGGCCGTCTGTCTCTTTTATAAGGCGCCCATAAATTTTGATTTCCTGGCTCGGGTCATTTGCCAATATCCGCTGCGCAAGGCCTAGCCGCTGGTGCCCATCCGCGATGAACCTCCGACCATTTGCGTATTCATACACGGTAATCGTGCTCGAGAGCGCCGGGTCCCAACGCGTCTCCTTCTCGAGCCGGTGCCCGGAAACGATTCCGCGCTCATCGATGCCGGATTTGAATTGGAACGTCTTCGCATCGACCTCGATCTCTGCCGGGTTAAACCGATAGATCTCGCCATCGAGGTTGTCGTAATGGTGGACATCGAGCTCGGCGACTTCGCGCGTGCTTGGCGGGATCTCGATCCGTTGCTCGCCTTCCGTGAACAGATTTATGATTTCGGCTGAGACGCGTTCCTCGTTTTCGGCTAGGGCTGCGGCATCATTTATCTTGTACGGCGAGCTTTCGGCCATATCGACCTCGCGCTCGAGCGCGTTAAGCGCACCCCTGGCAACCGGCGGAATCACAACACCGGCTTCCTCGAATGCCGTGAATCCCTTGCGCAGTTGCTCGTGCGACATGCGGCTCATCGATTGGCGGATGCTGTTCTGCACACCTTCGAGGCGCACCGCCATCGGCGAAGATCCGACCTGGCTAAGCATCTCGCGACCGAGCTCGCGTTCTGGGAATAGCGTATCGCGCGCCGCTTTGCCGCCGTGCATGCCGCCACTAAGCGCGCCACGGAAGACGCCGCTAAACGCGCCCGCTGCGCCGATAGCGGTAGCCATATCGCCATAGGTATGCTTGAGCCCAACCTCGTCGCGCCAGGCTTTGATGCCTGGTTGTAAGAACAGTTCTTGACCGCCTCCGATCAGCGCATCTATTCCAGCGACGCGCGCGACCGACAACGCAGTGCCGCTGCCAAGAAATTTTTGAGACGCGTTGCCGATAGACTTCCAACTTGCGCCGAGGATTGCAGTGTTGGGACCGAGCGGGCCGGATTCGATTAGATCCATAAAGAAATGCGGTATTGCGGCGCCCGCCTCGGCAACGATGGTCGTCAACCAATCGCTTGAGACATTCTGATAACCGGCCTCGGCTGCGATTGCTTTTGCTTTGACGGCGCTGTCGAGCTCTTCCTGCGTTATCGCCTCGCGGATATTGTTCTCGACCAGGAACTTATTCAGCCGCTCGAGTTCGTGCTCGTACCTTTTGCGACCTGCATCTTTTGAGTCGGATCCGCCCGTCAACCAAGCTGCTGGATTTCCCGTGCCGCCAACAATCGGCAACGCAAGGCCGGTTTCAAATCCGGCTCTTTTAGCGCGCTCGACAATTGGCTCGAGCTCAAGGCGCAAACCATACTCGTATGAAGTTCCCCGAAACGCGCGCCCATATCGCTCGTATGCAGCATTCCAATATTCGGACAGCGACGCTTCGGGGCCTTGCGTTGACGGTTGCCAATCGGTGCCCTGGAAATCGCTACTGTCGGATGCGAATAGCGAGGTCATTGGATGACCTTGGAAAAGTCCAGCACATACGGGTCGCGACGCAACTCGTAGAACGTCGAGCCATCGGGCAGTGTTACCAAGTCGCCCGCCGCCGCGTGGTTCCCGGCGCTATCTGTTAGGACATAGAGCCCGGCGCCGTAGGGCATAAGGTTCAAGCCCTTAAGCATTTGGGCATTGATTACCTCTGGGTCACCTGTGCGCGGGTTTATAAAAACCGGCGCGCCTCGCTCGGTTGCTACGCTTCGGAGGCTTACGTCGGTAATACTATCAAACGCAGACTCGAACGCATCGTCATCACGAGTAAAGTCGCGCGGCAGTATCAGCGCGCGGCCCTTGTGCTCGATCAATCCGCCGACCGCATTTTTGCCGGTGAAACGACCGCCGACGAGCTCGTGCACAATGTTCTCATACTTGGCTTTGTCGTATCGCTCCCCGGCATGGCGTGCCAGATAGACCGCCTCGGATGTTGCCAGAAGATCGCCATATAGGCCGGGCTTGAGTTGCATCGATGCGCCGAGCAACTTGTTAAGGTCATTTTTCATCGAGCCCTGTAGCGGCTCGTCAACCTCGGTGCGGCTCAGAATAGCCTGGCGGCCCCTGAAATAGGCCTTACTCACTTCGGGGTTCATAAGCGCGCCAACATGGGCGAGATCCGACGCCTCAGTCTGACTCGCGATCTGCGCGAAGACGCGGGGCGCGAGCGGCCCGGCAGCTTCCTGGATACTTGAGACAAGCGCGGCTTGCGTTTCAAAATCCGTGCTGGTCTTCTCGAACGCGACTTTTAGCTTCGAGATGGTGTCCTGGGTCAGGTAGACGGGCGCAACGTCGTAGAGGCCAGACGCGTTTAAGTTGGCCCTAATGTGGTCCTTAAGGTTTTGCGGATCTCTGATAATGTCCGCGACGCTTAACATCGGCATCGTTGGCGCGCCATTGGCAGCCGCCGCTGCCGCCATCGGATCTCGCTCCTCGAGCTTGCGCCGCGCCTCGGCGGCCTTCCGCAAACGCTTTTCCTTATCCAGCAAGTATTCCGGTGTTGTTTTACCGGCGCGCCGGGCGGCCTCGATTGTGACGCGCGCCTCATCGGCGGCCCGCAGCATCGCGTCCGATCCACCGCGGCCAATGTCCTTAAGTTCGTTGTTTTCGCGCTCCAGGAAATCGACGCGCTTCATTAGCGCCGCATCGCCAACATCGCCCGCCTGTTTCCTAAACTCGTCTATATCTTTGTCACTGATTGATCCGTTTTTGGTCAGTATGTCGAACCCGTCATTGATCTGGCTATTGATGTCTCGGATCTTTGCCGTGCGGAGACGCTCGGCTTGTACGATGTCTCTCTCGAATGAAATTGTGAGCGACTCAATACGCAAATCATCGATGCCCCGCGCGAGGCCCTTGCCGGTCTTGCGGTCTTTGCGAAACTTGTCGAGGAACGCGCCTTTGTCTTTCGCGTCCCTAAACTCGCGGCGCACGCGTGCAATGTGATAGACGTTTTTCGCCTTAGCTATGTTTGCCTGGATCGCTTTCGGCGTCTGGCCAAGCCCCTCCATCGAGTCCTTATAGGCAGCCATTGCCGCTTTAAACTCTTTGTCGCCGCCCGCTGTTGCGACCTGACCCATAAGCCCCGACTGCTCGAACATACTGTCCGTGATAAAAGTCGCGTCGCCATCTAGGACCTTTTGCTGTTCCTTAATCGCGTCGGCGGATCGGTCGAGGAACGCGGAACGCGCATAGCTTTCCAGCTTGGCCCGCGTTCGCGCAGCCGTTAGCGGATCCATATCCTCGAGCGCCGACGTATAGCCACTAATGATCGCGCCCAGGCCCGCCTGTAAGTCGTTAGGGTCCTGCTTCGTTTTCTTCGCGTTTATGTACGCGTTGCCAATTGCCTCGCGCGCCTTTGCCTCAAGTTGCACGCCGCCGATCTTGTTCGCGGCGTCAAATGCCGCTTGGCCGTAGATGTCGGTCGGTCGCTCGCCGCCGTACTGCGCGAGCACTTGTTCCGGATTTTGGGAACCGGCTCGCGTGCCTTCCGAGATCGCAGTTTGCTCGGCGCGCTTAAACGCGAAATTCGTGACTTGCTGGGCGCGCTGCGCGAGCTCGCCGTACATTTTGCCGGCCTCACGCATCGCGGCCTGGTCAATGTTGGGCGGGACCTCTATCGGTTGATTGAGGCGAACCTGGCGCTGATATGTTGGGTATCTTGGTGCCATTAGATTACACGCATGCCATAACTGCCATAGCCAGACGGGCTAAGTCCGCCGAAACCTCCATAGAACGGTGACGAGGCGGCGGGCTGGCTAATCGCGCCGAAACCACTGTAGGACATACTTCCGCCAGCGCCTGGGATTGTTGGCGCGGGCGCGGCGCCGCCGCCCATATTGAACAAGGAATACTTTCCGCTCGGCCCGCCCAGCATCGCGTAAGTTCCCGCTGACATGGCGAGGCCTGTGATGGCGCTGAACATCGCGCCGCGCCTCGCCGACTTACCGGCTGCGCGGAACTGCGCCGCCTGGTGCTCGGCGCTTTTCTGGATGATGATCTGATTCTGCTGCGCGATGAATCGATTATCGCGCGTCATCGTAAAGTCCTGGAAACCTTGATCGAGGTTGACCGTCATAAGGTTGCCGATAGATCCGCTAAATGGATCGAGTGATCCGGCGGCTGCGCGCGCGTTAATCGTCGCGGCGTTCCGCTTCATTTGCTCGAGCACCTTGATACCGTCCTCGCGGTGCGCGAGCTCTTGTTGCCGCGATTGAAGGACCTGACTCCGCGCTTGCACAAGCGTCTGATCGGCTTGCGCCTTGTACATCGCGTCGGTTGCTTTGCCTTGTTGTAACGTGCCGTATGCCTGTACAAGCGAAGCGGCAATTGCGAGCTCTGCCATTTATTGACCCACCGATACCTTGTAATCGAGCGCCAGGACCGTGAGATCCAGCGGCGCGGGTTGCGTGACTGTGATAGCGCCCTCGTCATTAAATCCGAGAAGCGGTCCGACTTTCTTCACGCCGGTAAATGCCGGGACGGCAGTGTCGAGGATGTCGGAACCAAATGCGCGGAACGATACGAGTTGCCCGTTAACGGTCATCGATTGTGACTCGAACACCTCGGCGTTGACCTCGAGGATGCGTTTCTTAAACGCGCGGATGTTGCCGGACGCGAGGCGCGTTTCGCACGGCATCGTTTTCGCCGTCATCGTAAAGGGCAGGCCGATCTCGAAATTGGTTGCGCTCGCGCGGTCGAATGTTACAGATCCGCTTGATACGGTTTTCTGCGACTGCATCACGCCATCGACGACGACATCGAGCGTTGCGCCCTCGAGGTGTGCGGCAGTGCCGGTGCTAGATGCCGACGCGGAGAACACGGCGCTATCGGTGTGCAATGTCGCGTCGAACGCCTCGACGTAGTAAACCGTCGAACTGTTGATCGTGCGCTTGCAAACGACATACACCGTATCGAGATCGACGCCGACGGCCTCGAACGTGCCCGCTGTTTTTAGCACTGTCGGTGCGACGACTTGCTGGGATCGCAGTAGCGAATAGCACGCAATTGATCCGTCGCCGGAATTGACAATGAACAAGCGGTCGGCTTCCTCGGTCGAGGTTGCGCGGCGGATGGCCATGTCAATCGGCGTTTGCAGCAAGTGCCCTGACAGTAGCGAGATCGCGCTGGTCGTGTAACTGAGCTCGGCGTCGGTGAACACCATTTCATTTAGCGACTTGCCGAGGCGTTGCACATAGAGCGTGCCGGAATCTAAACCAGCGACAGGGACGCCCGGCTTGGCACCGTTACGCGTCCCGACCTTGACCGTAATATTGCTCGGCGTGATTGGTTCTTGCGTGACCTGCGGCAAAAAGAACTCGGACGCGGTCGTGAAAATCTGAAGATCGCGACCGCTATGAATATCGACGATGGCGTTGAGGCTGTCGGTCGTGATGCTTCCGATAATAGCCTGGTCGTCGAGTGACTCACCTAGATCAAAGTCAAAGAAATTATTGACCGTCGAACCCCAGAACGTCGTTGGAAGCGCTTTCGCGCCAGCAAACCACAGGCGGCCTTCGTGAAACGTAATCGATACAGGATAGCCTCGTTCGCTCGACCAGGCGTCTTCGTACCCGAGCTCGAGCTCATAGTCGCCGGAACTAATCGCGGAGTCATCGAACAGCGCGACCTCGGCGAAGACCTCGGCAGACGTTGCACTGTTCACGTTCACGATCCGCATGCGACCGTAGCTACTCGTCACTTGTATAAATTGGCCAACGTGACTTTCGACTGCGAAGGTACTGGTCGCGTCTGGCTGCGTGCTCCAGGCGACGCTTACCGTGGCGATCTTGCTCGAGCCCACGTAGTCGCTTATCACGCGCTTCTGTCCGCTGCCGGTGCCGCCGGTTATGCGGATCGTGCTGCCATTGTAAATGTCGTCATTTGCGTCGGCGCCGCTGTCGAGGGTGATGGTCGCGGCTGCGCCAGCCTGGGCGGTGCCGGTACGTCCATCGTGAAAAATGTTGCTCGAGGCTGTGAGCTTGATGCTTTCAATCGACGCGTTTGGCGTAATGGTGCCAGCCGGGTTCGTCGTCGTAATCGTGAAAGCATGCTTGGGCGCGTTCGTGAAGGTGAGCGCGGAAAGCGTCCATTCGTCGTGATCGCCGCCGCGCACAAGTTTTTGAGGCGGAAGGTCCTCGTGCACCAGGATCATTGTGTCGGCGCTTTGCGCAAACCGTAGCTTGTCGAGCATCGCGCCCGTGATCGAGCTCGCGGCTATAAAGTCGTTGCCGCTTGCATTAATATTGGTGACAAGCGCCTGGTTACGAAAGACGTAGATCCGGCCCGCCGTCACGCAGAACATATATGTGTCAGAGGCTGAGAACTCGAACGGTATCAACGCGACGCCATTCTGCGGGTTCGCGCCGCTCGGTAGCTGGAATATGAACTTGAGGCCGTCGCGCCGCTTGATCCCGCCTTGCGGTAAACAGAACACATTCTCCGCTGTCTCGAGCGCGTTGTAATATTGCTGCAAGTCGATACGCGCGCGAAGCAAAGGATCGAGCGCGCCGGACGCGAAGTTGGTTTGTATCTGGATTACGCGGCTCAACTGTTCCTCGCCTCGATCAACGCGAAGTCGAGAATGTTGTTGCTCGGGCTCGTAGTGCCATCCACGTTGACCGCTTCGCGGAATGCGCCGCCGCGACCGTTTTCGCTTGGTGCGCCGACCGCGACCGATTGCCAGTATTGCGCTTTGGTTATTTGGTCAGTAACCGCTTCGGCAAAGTGCCAACAACAATAGTATTTTATTAGCTGCACGAAGTAGGACGGCATGACGCTTTCGTCCGGCTTAAACTGATAGTCGATATGAACCTCGGTGAAGTCCGTGAAAATTTGGCCCGCGTAGACCTCCCAGCCGTCCGTTTGCGGCGATGAGCCTGGCGTCGAGCTTGTGAACAATGCGCGCGCGCCGGATCCGATTAGATCGGCGGGCAATGCGTAGGCGTGAGTCCATTCGCTCGCGGGTGCATCGGCCAGGCGTGCGAGTTGCGATTTCTTGAGCGTGAAGCTCCATGGAAATTTACAGAGAAGTTGCACCAGCATGTCGTCATAGAGACGGTCGCAAATCTGTGCCGCGTCGGTGCCTTCTGAAAACGACGAAAGGGGCGAGGCCCCGAGCATAATAAGACTGTCAGAACATATTGAGAGCTTGGTATCGCCGGTCGCCATAGCGCCCCCAGGTCAAGGATGCGGGGAGCCCGAAAGCCCCCCGCGATCTTGTTAGTCGGAGTCGGAAACCGCCCCGATGGTTGTGCCGTCGCTGATATCGACAACGCCCGATGCGTTGCTAACGACGATGTGCATGGTCACCGTGCGAGTGCCGCCCGTGGAACCGTGCACCATAATCATGTCGCCGACGTTGAGCGTGTCCGAGAGGTCATTGAAATAACCGCTCGCATCGATGGCCGTGTGGGCATCGGTGGACGTGTAGACGTAAAGAGCGGGCAGGGATCCAGCCAAAGACTGACCACCCAACGCGCCCCATCCTGATCTTGCGAAAGCCATGATTAGGACTCCCTGCTGGTGATTTTTACAATGCCGCCAGCCGATCCATCGTCGATGGCAACCGCACCAGCACCGAACATTGACGACACCAGGAACGAAGTCTTGTCCGCGATGTAATTTATCTCGGTTTTCTGGTTCATGCTAACGCCCATGCCGAGCGCGTCTTTATGGAACGCGTAGGCAAGACGGTCATTCGATCCGTCTTTGGTCAGGCCGCCTTCATCACGGTCGCCGATCATTACGACCGAAAAGCCCAACCACTGATTGAGCGATCCGTCTACTAATGCGCGAACAGAATTGAAGTCGGCTGAGGTTGCACTGGTCTGACCCAACAAAGCCTCGAGCGAATTAGCGTGCATCAACAGCACACGATTATCGGCTGGGACATTGTTCGCGTCCAAGGCCGCCTTCGCTGCACGGATCTTACCGGTGTTCATGTCCGATGCGGATCCGGACGATCCGTCTTCGGCGACCGTGTTTGCAACAGCTACGGATGTCGCTGCGTCCAGGGCGTCGATGACGACCTGATCCATGCGGCGCCCGATTGCGTTGCCGACCGCCGAACTCAACTCGGATCGGTCAGAGAACGAAACGTGGCTCTGGTTGAAGATGTCGCTGTATTCGGACGCGATGTAGTCGGTCATCGTGGCAGTGACGAGCGAATACGTTAGGTTCATGGGTGTGACTTCGGTCTGCGGTGTGCGAACTGCCGCAACGCCCTTAGTCAGCTTATTGAATTTTACGGTGTCGCCCGTCACTGATTTTTCGCGCACGAGTCCGGCAAGTTGCCGGGCAGCTTGGTAGGCGTGCTTCACTTCGCTGTCAAAAATCGTAACGAACGAGGGGGAAATTGTAGCCATTTTTGGATACCCTCGGAAAAAGTTTTCACTGTTTCGCGGTTATCCAAAACGGGCCGCCGGTTAGCGCATGTCCGGCCACAGGGTTATCGGGCGCTTACTGTACAAATATCAATAGGCACGTTTGCGCGTCAAGGGTATTTCTCGCCGTGCATCTCGTAGACCATGCGCTCGACCTTCTGCGTGAACGCCGGGTCGGACCCGTATTTCGGGTCGCGCATAAGCTCCTCAATATCGGCCATAGATGCCGGTGCGACCTCGGCCTGCGCGGCGGCGCTCGGAATATCCGGCTCATTGTACGATTTGCGGATCTTGTTCATGGCGCTGATAAAGGCCGCATTCGATGACGCGTTCGCGATGGCCTCGAGCTCGCTGTCGTTCAGCACCTTGCTCGAGTGGAATTTCATAAGCCAGGCGTCCATCGACTTGATGATCCCGTCGGCGTTGCGACCGAGCTTGTTCATTTCTTCAGCGCGACTGGTTTCGATTTTGTCGGCGATCTCGCCTTGGGCATCGAGGTAGAATTTTGTCAGTTCCTCGAACTGTCCTTGATCGAGGCCTTGGTCCTTGGCTAGTGCCAAGAAGTCCGTCAGAACCGGATCATTTTCGTCCAGGCCTTCAAGCGCCTCCACTTGGCTCGTATCGTATTTTTCAGGGACTTTATGCTTTCCGCTGTCCATTTTTTTACGGAGCTCGCGGTACGCTTGAGCCATAGCATCAACATTCGTTTCGCCTTTCTCCGGATCCCAAAATTGTTCCGGTATGTTGTCCGGTCGCTCGGCAGGCTCGGCGGCCTCGGGCTCCGCTTCCTGCACCAGGTGCGGGGTCTCCGGCTCGGCGGTCGGCTCGGTCGGCTCTTCGGGCGGTGTCAAGTTCAACAGGCTCTCGGGCTTGTCCTCCGCCTCGGGTGTTTCATCGATAGCTTGTGCTTCGCTCATTTGCGGCTCCGGTGTCTTTTGATTCTGCGCTCAATACCGCGCACGACTTCGTTCTCGCCCTCGCGCATAAATCCGTGAGACGCATCTTCGCCTGGCGTGAAGCAAGGGCGCTCGATAGTCGTCTCGCGAAGGTGCGACAACACTTTCGCACCCGCTTCGGTGCTGAAGGTGCGGGCATAAAGTTGGTCGAGGTTCTCGATATCACTCAT
>JAAOEI010000404.1_pt1 | contig 16762 bp, 11 predicted proteins | sample 7059261 | NCBI WGS metagenome assembly JAAOEI01 (sample SAMN14008812, study PRJNA610033) | viral metagenome | isolation source: viral particles filtered from seawater | place: China: Hangzhou Bay, Yangshan Deep Water Harbour | collected 2017-10-31
AGCAGGGCGCAAAGGGAATCGGCGGCTGCGTCCTCGGAAGAGTTCTCGATTTCACGGCCATCGAGGTCCGTTGGATTTTCGTTGGAGACTAGGCTCGTGGGAGTGAAGGGCTGCGGGCAGGTGTAGCCGCCGCAGGAGTTGGTGCTGCCGCCTTCCTTCGTGAAATTCCCCGCCGTCTGTTCCAACACGGCCGGGGAACAGAGGCAGTATTGCGAGAGCCAGTCGCGCAGCAGGATCTGGTTGTCGGAGGTGTAGTTGGTGAAGGCGGTGAAGCCTTGATCGAGGACATCCGTGGATTGGAATTCGGGACTGAAGACGAAGGTGCGGGTGTTGACGCAGCCCTGCCCCGGCTGCGGCCAGCTCACATACACCTCCTTCGTCTCCGGTCGATACTCCGCCACGGGCGCCTCGCAGCAGCTCGTGTCAATATCGTCGAATATGACTCCGCTTCCCAAATGCAGCCAAGCCACGCGCTCGGGTTCCGTCAGGAAACCGTTCCATTCGTAGATGCCCGTGCGGGACAGGAAAAAATGCGTGAAGCCCGTGCTGACCAAAGTTCGTGGATACGCCAAACACTTATCTCTGCTCCTCCGCTCCACATACACCTGCTTGAAACTAAACACGCTCTCACTCACGCTCATCCGCCAGATACCCTTGTTCGTGTAGATCATCAGGGCGCCCTGCAACGGAGCCGCGGCAAGAATCTCCTCGTCATAATCCAAGTCTTGGAAACCAGCAATCGAGTTCGTCCCCGGAACCCAGGAAAGCGGCTGCAAGTAGCCGCTCCACACGATCCGCATCGCCCGCCGGCTGCCGTCCGCCACCACATTCATCAGCACCATCACGCCCATGAACTGCACCACGACTTTCGCCGCGGAGATGCCAATCGTGTCCAGGTCTGCAATATCACGGGTCCTTCGTAAGCCAGATCCGCTCACTGATGCCCCCAACACGTAGCTCTGGGGCTTGTCGAGATTGTTGGTGAAGATGGTGGTGTTGCCGAGGGAGGCGGCATCAAAATATTTGGGCGAAGATGTTGGGCCGCCGAAGCCGTCGCCGAGCAGGCGCCAGTTGCCGGTGCTCTCGACGAGCTCGTAGATGCGGGAGTGGGAGGCGGCGAAGAGGGTGCGCCAACCGGAGAGGGAGTCGATGGGCTGGAGGAGCGTGATGGGCTCGCGTCCCGCAGAACGCACTTGCGGATCCCCGTTGGCGTCCAGATAAATCTGGGCGTTCAGCATCTGGTCATGCAGGTCCTGGTTGTTGAAGGATGAAGACTTGAGGAAGCGCTCGAAGCCGGGGCGGCGGCAGAGGCGGCCGCGTTCAGTGGTTTGGAAATTTTGATGCCAGCGAAAGGCTCCCATCGGAACCAGATCCGGACTGGAGCGCACGTCGAGAGGACCCGTGAGCGGCGAGAGGATGATGGGCTTAAAACAGGGCACGAGAAAAGAGGGTTAAGTTCCTGGTCTCAAGGAGCCGTGGTGGTGGAGGTGGTGACGCAGCCCAGCTTCGCGAGGGCATCGCACACGTCCTGGGCGAAGGTGGCGCTGATGGTGCCGTCGGACTTCAGCAGATAGCTGACGAGCTGCGAGCGAAGCAGCGGCTGGGAGCTGAGTGCCTTGTCAAGTTCGGAACAGGCAGGCAGCCCAAGATTTGGGATCGCCTCCTGCGCGGCAACAGGTTTGAAGGGAGCTGCCATATTGCATCAGCCCACGATCAGCTTCACGCTCCCCGAAGTTCCCGGACCACCTGTGATCCAAGCGTCGTCGATCAGTGGGTCCCCACCATCGGCGCACGATCCGCCGCCGGGAACCACTCCAAATCCGGGGAAGAAGCACGATACGGTTGGCGGCAGGCAGTAATGATTGCAACCCGGCTTGGCCTCCCAGTAACTGGTGCCACCACAGCCCCCGATCGCCCCGCTGGCATTCGCACCAGCCCGACCGTCCCACACCGTCTGATTGGATCCCGAGGAGAAAGTCACATTGCCGGAATCCCCACCCGGACCCCCCGTCCCTCCGCCCGCAGGATTGTAAACTCCCGCCGCGGTGGCTGACACCCGGATCACCTCCACCCCGTCGATCTTTGCCACCACATCCGCCGCGGTAGTTCCGTTGGATTCAAAGGCACCCTCCGTGGCAGCCTCCAACCCTTCGACGGAAACAATCTCCCCTCCGGCCACATTGTAAACTGCCGAGGCCACCACCACACCGCCCGCGCCGCCACCGCCATACGAATTCCCACCACCTGCCCCCGACGAGCGGTTCCCGCGCACCGTGATGCGTAGCTTGGTGACTCCCCCCGGTACAGTGTACGGAAAGCCAACCAAAGCATTCCCGGACGAAACTCCGATGAATGGAGAAATCATCACCTGCCGGCCAACCGCCGCCACGCCACCGTTGGAAACTCCGCTCGCCCCGGAGGCATTGCGGGCCACCACCCAATAATACAGGGTGTCGTAGGGACCCACCAGCGGATACCCTCCCGCTGGCTGCGAGCAGTCGTCGAAAAAGGTTACAAAATCCTGACTGTCCGCCATGGACACGTTGGGGTCATACGAAAGGGAAGCGGGAACATCCGGGCACGCCGCCTGCCCGATCAGGTAGTTCGACACCAACCGGCGGGCTGTGGCGAAATCGTTGGTCTCGCTGCGATACAGGTCGTAGCCCGTTGCTCCGGCCGGGGGAGTGAAGCGTCCATACACGCCGGACGAACCGTAGCCGTCCGAAACCTCCAAATCCGAAACGGCATCCGGAACTGCCCCGCCGGAAGTAGTGGAACTGGTGACGCCTCCTCCGGACACGCACCCCAACGCTTGCAACTCCGTGCAGAGCGACTCGGCGAAGGCAGTTGAGATGGTGCCGTCCGAGTTGAACATCCAGTTGACGAGCTCGTAGAAGTCGGTGGGGCCGTCGATGAGGGACTTCTTGATCCGGTCGCACATCGCATCGTTCGGTGACGGAATGTTATCGATAAAGTCTTGGGGCGTTACTGGTGCCATAAAAGAACGGTAGGGGGACCGGGAGGGGTTGACAAGCCTCATTCGAGGAACCCGCTCTACTAAGTCGGGGTGGAGGTGCCGGCGGAAACGAACTCCCGGGTCTGCAACTCCGGGCGGCGAAGATCCATCGGATATTCCGGGCTGACTTCCTGCGCAGGTTCGGGGAACGAAATCTTAAATTTGTTGCACAACCAACGCAGGTCATGCTTGAACCGGACCTTGTTTCGCTCGTATTCCGCCACGATCTCCGGTTGCTGCCGGACCAGCTCGGCCATGCACAGCTTCCAGTCAACTTCTGGCGTTACCGATTTAAGCTTGCCGAGCAGGAACATCGCCGGGTCCGTGTCTCCGAAAAGAGTGAGGATTGAGAACACTTTATTCCAGGAAATGAGCCAGGTGTTCGTAGTGTAGGGTGCTTTGTTTCTGAACATGTGACCTACCCTAACGTCAAGCGCCTGCCGAATCTCGAACCCAGACAGCCATAGACGGGCCGATAGGTAGGGTTCATCGGACCCCCAAGCTCTCAAACCGACCAAGCCACCGCACGCAAAATACACCTGCTTCGGAATCGTGTAGCAAGCTCCCATGAAGCTGGGTATCTCCTCATCGTCCTTGTAGGACCCCCATTGAGATTCAAGTATGAGCTTGAAGGTGGGGCGGTTCTTGTCGATGCCGAAAAGATTGAGTGTGGCGCCAGTATAAACCCCGCTATGCTTGGCTAGGTCCATCCGCCCCTCCGCGAGCCCGAGGCACGTCCCGTTCCAGCAGCACTCCGGGCGCTTCACCATCTTCGCCAGCAGGTTCTGATACCACCCGGGCTCGAAGCGCATGTGCGAGTCGGTGAACATCAGGTGTGAAGTGGCCACCATCTCCGCCCCCTTGTGCCGGCTGGGCGCACAACCAATCCGCTCCCGGTTCCTCACCACCATCACGTATTCGTCCCCGTCGTAAACGAACGGCTTATCCGAGCAGTCGTCGATGACGAAGATGGGGAGGTCCGGAGGGGCCGTGGCGCGGAGGCTCGCAATCGTAGCGCGGGCTTCAGCGTCATCGTTGAGGAGCGTTACGATGATGGAGAGGTTCATGGTCGCTTCAGTATTTCCTGCACCTTCTGGAACATGCGCTGGTTGATGGTCCGGCATTCCTGCAAATAACCCGTCCGCGCCAGAGCAGCGGAAACCGCGTCCCGCCAGTTGTCTTCCGTTGCAAACGCCACCGCCGGCTTGAGGCGATGGAAGCGCGAAGAGAAGGGGTTGATGATAACCACCGGACGCCCCAGCAGCGAAGCCCAGTAGGCGCCGTGGTAGGTGTTGGTGAGGACCACCCGCCCGGACGCCAGGAACCGCAGCACCTCCGGGAAATCCTCCGGCCGACCGTCGTTCTTGCGGCTCGGCAAACCCAAATCCATCCCGTGTTGATGGTGTTCATACACCACGGCCTCTTGGGAAGGCTCGCCGAAGTTCTCGTCGAACGCCGGATGCAGGCAACTGGCGCAGGGCACGTAGTTCCACGGGTTCCCGAAGTCCCGCAACCCGACGAAGGTGAAGCGGTCCAGCCAGTCTGGGAACGGTGTGTGTTTTGGATCGTGGTAGTTGGAGCCGGCGCCCCAGACAATGCTCTTCAGATCCGCCTGCTCCATGAACACGTCCACGCCCTCGTGCAACAATCCTCCCCCACCAAAGATCACGGGTCCCGGCAGCGGCTCCCGAATATCCACCAGCGGACAGTCCTTGAACTCCGGGAAGTAATCCCGCGGGCAGCACAGGGAATCGCCAAGGTTGGCGGGGTCAACAATTTTGCAAAAAACAGGCGTCATGTTTCAGTAGTGGAAATACTACCAGTCCTGTCAAACCCCCACAATCCCGATTGTGGCCGGGTTGATGCCTCGTTTGCGCAAAAATTCCACGGCCAGCTTCCGGTTGTGTCGTTGCGACAGGCTGGTGGTGCGGTTGCGGGAATCTTCCCAGACCGACGCATGGCGTTCGTGGTAGATGAACCCGTCCAGCTCGACGCCTCCATGCGACAGGATGAGTCTCGCCAGCAGCGCGTCCCACGCCTCCGCCCCCAGCAGCATGTCCGGGAACTCCTTCCCAAACTCGCCCCACCACTGCTTGGAAAATGCGAACAGGTCCCACCCGCAATACGATGCTCCTTTCCGCACTTCCCGGGGAGACAGCGGATTCAGCAACCGGCCAAAATCCCGTCGGTGCATGGCACCCGGCTGGTTGTTCTGCCGCAACTGCCCGATTCGATCCGGCAGATCCTCCCCCAGGCAGGTGTCGGTGTTGGTGATGACGAGATAGTCGGAGTCCTGCATCCCTGCCAACCCGCGATGAATGAGATCCCGGACGTAGGGGAGGAAGCGGCCGGTGGAGTCCTGGAACAGGCGGGGGAGCTGGTTGTCCTGCACCGGAAGGATCTTCCAGTTCGGACACGTCAACTGGATCGAGTCCCGCGTTTTACGGGCCAGCAGGTTGCGCCGGTTGGTTTCCGGGTTGGTGGAGGAGTATTCCGAGTAGGTGAGCACGAATTCCTTGCGGGAGTCCCGGTGCGGGGCCGGAAATTGTATCTGCCCAAAATCAGCCGCCCTCCCCTGCCCCACCAGACCCTCCAGCACCAGATCCACTTCCTGCGCCCGACCCAGATATTCCCCATACTTTAACGATAACTTCGCCTCCTTCTTGGGGACGCTTCCATGCCAGGGGGTGGGGCCGTCCGTGATGAGGGCGATCAACGGAACCTCGGATGCCCGGGCCAGATGCAGGGTAGCGGTGTCGATGGCGACCAAGGCGGCGGCCCGGTCGAACAGACCCAGCAAATCGAAGATCGCCGCCGCCTTCACCCGGCGCAGGTCGATGACGTTGCAGGACGCGGCGAACTTCCGCTGCATCCGGTTCCACAAGGCATCGGCGTGCGGGAAGGGGGAGGAGAACCCACCCAGGGAGATCAGGATGGTGGGGCGGTCGGGGCGGCCGCGCTGCTCCCGCATGGTCCGCTGCCAGAGCTGCTCCTCCCGCACGGGATCCCGCCGGTCAAACACCAGCGGGAGCGTGCCGAACTTGTCGAGGTGGCCGGCCCGCGCCCAAGCCTCCTTACAGAACGATCCCGCCACCCGACCATAGACCAGCTTCCGCCCATACACCTGCGTCGTGGTGATGCGCTCGAACCGCTCCAGCGCCCAAGCTTCGCCGAGATGCAGGTCCTCGAACGCCCCCGGAAACCCATGCCCACGCACATACGACACCCCGCTCACCACGTCCAGATACGTCTCTGCCACCACCAGATGTACCGGAGCGCCGGCCTGATCCGCGTGCCACTTGAGCAGCGGCAGGATGTTGATGATGTCCCCGAAACGACCGAGCTGGACAAACGCATGAGCCAGCTTCGCCGCCGGAGCTGCCTTGGTGCCGGATGCTGCATTGGGACCGGGTGCTACGTTGGGGCCGGAAGCTGCATTAAAGCCCGGCGCTTCCTTCGGCCCCGCGGGGCGAATGCTTGCATTCACGGGCAAGTTGCGGAGCCGGGGAGTATGTGGACGTGGAGCGTTCACTGAGTCTCGCAGAATACGAAGAACACTACCATCCTTGCAACGATGAAAAAGGACCGCCCTGCCGGGGGCCAGCGATTCCAGATGCTGCTTCGAGTTCACCCGCACCCCGTTGGCCGTGTCGCCCCAATGATGCGGCATCAGCTCGTTGGCCCGGTGCGCCCGCGGCACGATCTGCGGCCCGGCGATGATGTCCCACGCCTTAAACACGGCTTCTGAAATTTTCGGAGCGTGCCACTCTGGGTTGGGTGGGTAAATAGAAAGGCCGTTGATGTGGCCGGGGGCGACGTAGGGGCCGAAGAAAGGCTTGCCTGCCGATTTGTAAGCTTGCAGCAAAGTGGTGAGCCAGTCCTTCTTGAGCGGCACTGCATCCGATTCCAGCCACAACCAAGGCAGTCCGTGCTTCGCCGCCTCCCGCGCCACGAGGCGGAATCCTGCGTTCTGTCGCCGCACAATGGAAGAATAGTTGCCGGGGATTATGGGTGGTTCGTTTTCTTCGTAGAGGAATTTCCCAACGACTGAAAACGACGAGGCGGCAATGGCTTCGAGCGCATCGAGATTGGCGGTGCGGTTGGAGGCGAGGAGGAGCGGGAACTTGCGGGAGGCGCCGAGGTCATTCTGCCAGCGCAACAGGTCCTGCGCCTGCTCGAAGTCCCGGTCCACCACGTTCAGCACCACCAGCAGATCCGAAGCGGAAGCCGTGTTGAGCCGGTCCGCCTGCGCCTGCCAGTCCCGCACCACCGGCTGCAAGTCAATCTTTCCTCTCGGAATTCTCCCTTCGCTGATGCCGCGCTTAATGTTGAGCTCGCTTTTTTCCCAGCCAGTGGATTGGCCCGGCCGGTCCTCGCCGGCTCCCGAAATATGCCACACACCATTTCCCCACCCATACCCGAACACCGCCTGCCACGAGGACCCCTCGATCCGTCTCCCCGGAAGCTTGTTCAAGGAATCGCGGAAATCCTGATCCTCGCCGGAGTTCTTCTGCGGATACCCGCCGATCTGCTCCCACGCTTTCTTCCGGAACCCCACCTGTATCGGAAATCCTCCCCGCGCCACGCCCTTCAGCTTCCCGCCGTGCGACTGCCACGCCGGCACCACCTGCACCCACTGGTCCTCCGCCCGAAACTCATGAGCCCGGATGAACTGCGGCAAGTAGATGTCGTCGTCATCGTAGGGGAGAATGATTTCTCCCCGACATTCCGAAACTGCCAGGTTCCGCGTCGCCCCCAGATTAAGTGGGCGCTTCGGCAAATTCACAATCCTCACTTCCGGGTGCGAGAAGGAGAGAGTCTGGTCCGGGAGCGAGTTGAGGATTACGAGTTCCTTGGGTCCGGCGTAGTCCTGCGCGAGGAAACAGGCGAGAGCCTCTTGGAGTCGGTCAATTCGGCCGTAGGTGAGGCAGCAGCAGGAGACCAACGGGAGGCTCATCCAATAATCATCTCCGTGGTGGTGGACGTGGTGCCATCGGAACATCTATTAAATTCCACAGAATCGCCAACCGCGCCAACGAAGCCGTATTGAGTAGGTCCCGTAATGTTCAACAGAGTGGTGCAACGAGTGATTCCGTTGGCGGCCAAAGTGTATCGCATAAACCAAGTCCCAATCGGGTATTCCGGAGAACCCACATCAATGAATACTCCGCCTGGCCCCGATTGAACTTTGGTGATGTATGTAACGTGGTCAACACACCCGCACTCAGTCGTGGTGGACGTGGTGGTGCCTTCGTCGGTGGTCGTGGAAGTCGTGGTGGTGCCTTCGTCCGTGGTGGTGGACGTGGTCGTTGTCTGCGGGTCGTTCTCGCAGGCCATCACGATGATTTTATCGAAGGTCATCTGAAAAAAGATAGCTCCAAGGTTCCACCCAACACCATAACATCTGCTCCAGGTGTAGATTGGTTGGTTAATATCTGAGACGGATTAATCAAAGTGTCTTCGTGGAAGAAAACCCCACCCCCAGTCCCAATCGAAAGAACTGAAACTTGCGCGATGTGGGTAACTGGGTCGAAGAACAGGTACGCATACAAATAGTTCTGTTCCGGAGAATCTCCACACAACTGCCATGTTCCATTCGGAACTTGGAAGTATCCGGAACACACAAAATAACCATGAGGTCCAGGGTCTGTTGTATCCAACGGGATAGTTTCGTCGAACCCGTAAATAGTCACCACCTGACCACCTTCCCGGTCTGGGCATTTAGTCGCAATGGACCCCGGCGTAAAAACTAATCTCGCAAAACCGCAAACGCCATCGGATGGAAACACGTATTCGGAAGTTGTAGTAGAAGTAGTGGTGGTCGGACAAACAATCGTCACTCCATGGTCGTTACCAGTATGGTCATCCTCGCAGGTGGATCCGTCGTTCAGATATTCGCCGCCCAGCAGGTTGCACTGCTCCAGCGTGACGTTGGCGATGCACTCCCCGTCCACGCAGCAGGCGCCGCGGTGTTCTTCCGTGGTGGTGCTGGTGGTTGTGGTGGGGGTGGAGGTGGTGGTAGTGGTGGGCGGGCAACCAACCCGGCGCAGGTAGATGGCGAAAACCGGAGGGTTGTCGCCCAGCACGTTGTCGCCGTAGAAGCTGTCCCGCAACTGCAACGTCATCGGGCCGCCCGTGTGGGTGAAGTTGTGGCTCAGGGAGCTGATGATCGAGTTGTAGAAAGCCTCCGCCGCCGCCGCGCTGGCGCTGTAGGTTGGGGGATTGAGGTTGCCGGTGTTTCCACCACCGTAAGCCAGCGAAATTCCGTGCGCAGACCAGCTCCCGGCCACGAAGCTGTAGGCCCCCTGCGTCCACACCACCAGATAATCTCCGGCGTCGAGATCAGGAGTCAGAACATCGCTCGGACCCGACACGTCCGACACCGCCACCACAGCAGCAAGTTCAAGCTCCTCCCCCACGCACACCGAGTAGTCGCCCATGTACACACCGCCAGCAGCTTCGCAAAGAGTTCGGGTGAGGTTGTTCTCGCATGTAGGTCCCTCGAAGCAGCAGGCTCCTCGGGGCTGTTCGGACGTGGTGGAGGTTGTGGAGGTGGGTGGAGGAGGGGGAGGTTCGTTTGTGGTCGTGGAAGTGGTGCCTCCGGAATCAGGAGGGAGCACGAGCGGTGCTTGTTCTTCCAGCGTCACTTCGCTCCAGCGGCTCTTGCGCGGAGCACAATCCTTGAGCTTCGTCTCCTGCTCACATTCCCACCAGAGCCACGAGCGCACGTCCTCATACTCCGCCCGATACTGCAAATATTTCTGCTGGTCGCAATCATAGTCGCGGGCGCGTTGCGCCTGAACATACATCTTGATCGCCTTCTTGAGCTGCGCGTCGTCATCCAGCAAATCGTCATCGGTCCAGTCGCGCTTGATGCCGTCCCACTCGACGAGGATCAGCTCGGTGCTCTGGATCCACGGGGCGAGATAGATGCGCCCCGAATGCTGCGCCCACACACCCGTCTTCGACCGTCCGCAGCTCACGTCGGTTGTGGGCGTGGGGTAGATGAAGCCGAGCGGAAGCTCGGGGAAGTCGGCGTAGGCGGAATTGTCGGGAACGGGGAATCGCGTGAAGCGGGGGGAGGGAGTCTTGGTGCAATACGGCGGCGGCACCTGCGACCACATCGAGCAGGAGCAGCCGAGCTGCTTGTCGAGAAATTTTTCCAGCCGGCAATAGTCCACCTGCTTGTAAATGATCTCGCTGCACCACTGGATCGGAGCCGATCCGCTTTCCTCCCCCGTCGTCGCCACGAGCCTGTCCACGGTGGAGACTCGCCAGATGCGGCCTCGCGGCGCAGTGAAGACGGTCATGCCGCACTGAAACTTCGTCGCGCAGAACGGAACGACTTGCGTGTTGTTGATCTGGAAGCAATCGACTTTCTGCTGCAAGTCGTAGAGCGCCTCCACGAACATCTTGTCATGGGCGACGCGCAGATTGTAGGGCTCCCCGGTGGGGAACAGTTCCGCCCGCAACTCAGCCTTCAGGGCTCCGAAAGTGATGGATGGGGAGGACACGGGGAGAAATGGTCAGGGCGTTAGGTTGCAGTCATCGAGAAAGGTTCCCTGCGTCCAGTCATGCAGCGCCTGGGACAAGGCTTCCAACGGATCGGATGGGTTCAGGGCTTCCGGGAGAATCGAGGGATTCGGCCCGGGCTTTTTTCGGCCTCCCCACGCGGGGCTTGAACGCTTCACCGCTTGCCAGTGCCGCGACAGTTTGGGCAAGGTTTGAGCCCGCCACAGGCGCGGCATTTTCCGGTCCCCTGACAACGGGTGCAGTCGCCGGGCTGCGTGGGGGCGGGCTGGGGAGCTGCGGAGCGGACGGCTTGAGGAGCTGGGGTTCGTCCCGGAGGCGGAGTGGTGCGTTGCGAGGGGAGGACGGTCGAACCCGGGACGGCGGGTTTTTTTTTAACTCCTCGTAGCGGGCCTCGGAAATCAACAACACGCCTCCGCGGCGGCGCCGCACAAATTCCAGCAGGTCGTTGATCTGCGCCGACTGCGTGGCGTCGTCGAGCTTGATGAGTCCGTCGTCGCCCCGGTGCTCGAACGGGACCGGAGTGCCGTTGGAGTAGAAGATGGGGTTGCGGACGAGTTCTTTGAAGAAGCAGCGAAAAGCCATGGCCGTATAGTAAAACGGGGGCTCGCCGTTTGGCAAGCCCCCGATGATTAAACCCGAATCCCGAAGGCCCGGATCAACTGATCCCAACCGTGGTGGTCGAGGTCGTGGTCGTGCATTCGCCGCCGTAGGTTCCGACTTCGGTGGCGTGCTCGGGCTGAGTGGCCGCGAAGTTCTCGATGATGAGGCCGGCCTGCGGGCATTCGCAGATGACCGTGTAGCTGAACATCGTGAGCGTGGTCGTCTTCTTGGCGACTTTGCCGATGCAGGCGTAGTCGTTGTTGACCGCGGCGAGCGTCTTGAGATCGCCCGTCACGTTCACGACGCGCTCGCTGTTGAACACGCCGGGGTAGATGGTGGACCAATCGACGATCCAGAGCTGCCGGCCGGCATCGGCCTGACCCGCCCGGACGTTGGCGTTGTAGTAGTCGTCGAAGTACTTGTCGAACACGACGCGCAACGTGACTCCCGCCGGCCAGATGAGCGGGTAGTCCATGTAGGTGAAGCCCATGGTGGACTTCTTGAACCCGCCCGTGATGTCGAGGAAGAACGTCGGGTTGCCGGACTGCGCCTTGATGTAGGCGAGCATGGCCGCATGGAACACCGGGTAGAACTGCGAGGGCATGAAGCACTCGAAGACGTTCGGGTTCGGATGACCGACGGTCTCGCGCAACCGCTGCATCTGGTAGAGCGCGGTGAAGAGCGCGGGGAGGTTGAGGGTGCCGCCCTGGAGATCAACGACGCGGTTCAGTTCCGCGTGCTGCTCGTAGATGCCGGTGGCGTTGGCGCGTTTGCCGACGCAGTAGGAGCCGTCAGGGGCGGTGCCGTTGATGGTTTCCAACTGATCCACGGTGCTGAGGGTCTGGTTGGCCAGCGGCTTGTTGCGCAGGATGTTGTTGACCCAGCGCCGTTGGAAGTCTTCACCCACCTGCCGGTTGTATTCCACGGTCGGGAGGTCGTAGAACTTCGCGTAGAGCGGGTTGTTGGCGAACACGAGATCACGCCACTCGCGATACTTTTCGTCTTCGCAGAACACGCTGCGGGTTTCCTCCACCCAGAACGGATCGAGCGAGCTGGTGATGAGGCCCGGAGGCTTCGAGCAGAAGCTCTCGTAGGCGTTCACGTTCGCAGTGCCGCGCTCCGCCACGCCCGTCACGGGCGATTCGAGGTTGGCCGCCGGCAGGAAAGACCCGTCATTCTGAGAACTCAACACCACCCGGTTCGCGCTCCCCACCACGCTCGAACTCACGACGAGCCAGGCCGTGTTGGTCACGGATCCGCCGCCGGAGATCGACTTGATGAAGAGCCGCTCGCCCGCGTTGAACCAGGTGGCCGCGGCCGGGATCGAGGTGTCGTCACTGGTGAGGTCCACGCGCCAATATGATCCGGCGGGATTCAAGGTTCCGTTGGCGTTGCACGCCGCTCCGCCCGTCACTTGCCAGTAGTTGTTGTTGATCGGCGCCTTGCGCTGGGCCAGCACGTAGGGCGCAATCTTGATGAGCCCGGAGTTGATGCGCTGGGAATTGAGCTTGTGGCTCAGGTTCACCTTCCGCGCCGCGAAGAAGTCGTAGAGGTTGTACTGGCGGGCCTTGCACGCCTTGAGCTCCATGTCGTGCATGAAGAGCGCCTCCATGACACGGTAGCTGGAACCGTCCTTGAACATGCCGTCGAGATCTTCTGGCGCAGGCACAGCCGCGTCGCAGACGGTCATCAGACCGCAGGTTTCGATGTTCGTGCGAACGGGAGGTAAGCACTTTTGGAAGATGTCTGTAGTAGCCATAGGTGACTTCAGGATACGACAGACTTATCCGTCGCCAACAAAAAGCCCCGCAATTTTCTGCGGGGCTTCGCGGGAGAGCTAAGTGTGGTAGTGGGCAGTAGTTAGCTGCGGGGGATTTTTCGTCAGTTGGCGAGGGTGCCGGTCTTGAAGCGCGAGAAGAACCCGCTGGCAGGGGCCGCGGGCTGCGCGGGAGCCGATGGAACCGGGTTGATGGCGGAGGGAGAAACTGGTTTGAGTGAGGGGCGGGCGAAGGATTCCGGGAGGGGTTTTTCCTCGGGCGGAATCTCCAGCTTGGACTTCTTTGGTTCGGGGGCCGGAGCAGGCGCGGTGGCCTTGGCTCCTTTGCGCTCCATGATTTTCGCAATGCGGGCCTGCTCGGCCTTCGCCTGCTCGCGGGCGGTGTTGAGGTTGATGGACGTGGCGATGGATGTGACGATGTCGGCGTCGAGCGTCCAGCGTTTCTCGCGCTCGTCGGGTTTCATCCGCAGCCACTCCGAACGCGCTGCGAACTTGCGGCCGTTCTCGTCGAGCTGCTGTTCCGCCGGCAGGCCAAGGATCGCCTTCTCCTGCTGCTTGCAGAATTCCGCCACCGGCTGAATGAGCGGAGTGTCCAGGCCGGAGAAGGCGGAGTGGACGGCCTGGGCGAAGTTCTGGCTCGCCTCCACGGCGCTCCGGTAGATGTCCGCCACCTCCGGATCCACAGCCTCGAACTTCTCCGCCACCACTCGGCCGGTGCGGGGATCAATCACGTCCTTCAGCGCGGGATCGAGCTGCTGCGCCAGCGACTCGGCGGCCTTGATCGAAGCCTCGCGCACGAGCGGAGCCTTGGTCTGACGTTCCAGTTCCCGGCGGGTGTTCTCCAGCTCCTGCTTCATCCGCTCCATCTCGGTCTTGAGCGGGGCCGTCTGGAGATTTTTCTCGGCGGCGGCAAACCGCTTGTCGTCCCAGGTGATTTTGTGCTTCGCCTTGAGGGCAATGCCGGCCTCGGATTCCGGATCAAACTCGTCGCCCGGATGCGCCTGCTCCCAACGCGCCACGGCCTCCAGATACTTCTGCGCACGGTCCTTGATCCCCTTCTCCTCCGGGAAGTCCTGCTCCATCTGCTCCAGCACGGCGAGCTGGTGCTTCTCTTCGTCCGTCAAGTCGATGGAAGGAACCGAGGAAGTGGATTCCGGAGTGCGGGCCTTCTCGCGTTCACCAAGTTTCTCAACGGCCGCAGACGCGGCCGCCGAAGCCGCCGCTCCCGCCACTTTCTCCAGTGCCTCCGCGGAGATCGGGAGATCCTCATACCCCTTGGCCTTCTTCACCACCGGCTTCTTGGTTTCCTTCGGAGTATCGGCCTTCGGCGCTTCTGCTTTCGGAGCCTCAGCCTTCGGGGCTTCCGCAGGTGGCTCCTCGAAAGGCTTGGCCGTTTCGTCGTTCCCGTGAGTCAAGCGATGCTTGAAGCGGGCGGACGAATCCTTCGGCGCCTCGGGCTTGGGGGCCTCGGGCTTGGGGGCCTCGGGCTTGGGGGACTCTTTTGAAGCTGCCTCTTTGGGAGCTTCCTTGTCGAGATTCAGCACGGGCTCGGGGGCCTTGGCTGCCATGGCTTCAGGGGAGAATCCTCCGTCCGTGGGTGGGGCGTAGGGAGGCACGTCTTGCAGGGCGATTCCGATCATAGGTTTGTTATTTGAAGTGCAGGGTTGAGAAAGGTTCGGTGCGGCGGCGGAGATCCTGGAGGGTGCTGACGAAGTCCCGCAGCCGGCGGAGTTCGTTGAGGCGCTCCTGCTGGTCCAGCGCGGCCTTCGGGTTCAGGTCGGAATGGACGATGTCGTTCGTGAGCTCGGCAATCTTCAGCCGACCCTCCGCCTGCACGCATTCCATGATCTTGTCCACCTCCGGGGCGGCCAGCCAAAGTTTCAGCCGGCGGTCCACTTCCGGGTCGATCGGGATGAGTGCGGCGTCAATCGTCATTTCGAGGACCAACTAAAACCAAGAACAGTAGGGAAAGCAAGATTCTTCGGACGATCAATAGCCCGGAGGAACCATTCCGGGAGGAGCCATCGGGGGAGCTGGTTGGATTGGCGGGGGAGGCGGGGCTTGCTGCGCGGCCTGCATGATCGCGGCGTGCTGCTGCATCATCTGCTCCAACGCTTGCTTGAGTTGGAGCGTGATCTGCGCCAGTTGCTCAACCTGCTGCGCCGTCTGCTGACCCTGCTGCGCGGTTTGCTGCCCGAGTTGTCCAACCTGCGTAATCTGCTCGGCCGTTTGCTTGAGCGCCGGAGCAATTCCTTCCGCCACTTGCTTCACGGCCTCCTGCACGGCGCTCTGCTGGATCTGCTGCGCCGCCTGCTGCAACTGCTCGCCCGGATTGGGGGCTTGGGTTCCTTGGGCTGAATCTTGCGGAGCCCCTTGAGCCGCTTCTCCCTCCGCCCCTGGAAGCTGCTTCCTCTCCTCCTGGGGTTTGACTCGTATCTTGAAATCCTTCGGCGCCCCGGCCAGCAGCGCGGCCTGATTGAGCAGCTCGATGATCTGCTCCGCCCCCACCGCCTGGATGAACACCGGGTTGGCGAGGTTCTGAAGGGTCTGCATCATCACCTGCGCCACCTGCGGCTGGTTGATGCGGTTCTTTCCGTCCCGGGCGGAGATGAAACCCGCCACCACGAGCTTGGTCTTGGAGCCCGTGACCTCGGTGCGGCCGTCGAAAGTTTCACCCAGCTCGAAGCCAAGTTTCTTGAGCGGCTCCACGTAATCCGGGGAGGCCGTCACCTGCGCCACGAACTCCTCGTCCAGAAATTCCCGCATCGCGTAGTAGAGTTGCGCCTTCCACGCCTCGATGAAGTTGTCCACGAAAAATCCCGTGTATTCCACGCGATTGCTCATGTTCTGGGAAATCACCCGGATCTCCTCCGCGGTCTGGATGTGGACGCCGGCCGCCCCCACCTCGGAGCTGCTCATGCCGAGCAGTCGCTCCAGCATGTTGACGATGGTGTTCTGGGCCGTGATAAGTTCGACGACAGATTGCAGCGGGAACTGGATCGGCTTGAACATCTGGCTCGGATCCACCTGAGCCACCTTCGCCTTCTTCGAGCTGAACGGGAGAAAGTGGATGCCGGAAATATTTTCCCCTTGGGATCGGAGCTTGGCGATGTCGTCGCGGGTGATCTGGTCCGAATCATACGGCACCACCTTGGCGAGATTCTGCTTCGCCGCTCCAATCATCTGCGACTGGAGGTTCGAGAGCTGATCCTGAGAAGGCAGGATTTCCAGCGCCATCGAGGGGTTGCGCCCGCGGTTGTCGTCAGCGTCGTAGCCGCAATACAGCACGGGGCAGTACGGGAACGGCTCGGCCCAGATGATCTGGTCATCGGACGCCATCACGAACCGGAACCACACCGGATGCTCGTAGTCACCAAGACCCCAGATTTTCGGGACCAGCTTGCAAAACATCTCCGTCAGGAACACCGCCTTGTCCCGGTCGTCCTGCGCGTAGAAAGCCGCCTGATCTTCGCGATCCGTGGGCCACGCGCCCAACTCGCGAGCGGGCCGTGCGGTGCAGGGGTAAATTTCCGTGAAGTAGGAGCCGCTCACCCGGGAATCAAACCAGTTGGTGCCGATCGGAATTGCGCCTGTGTTGTAGTAGAGCGGGTTGTCGATCACGTCCCCGTAGCGGGCAACGCGCCAGTAGCACGCCCACTCACAGCCGGAGTCCGTGTTGAACGTGCTCGGCATGTAGTTGAGGTCGTAACCCATCCGGGACGGGTGCGGGATGCTGTAGCGGAGACCCTCCTTCTTCGCGTAAGGCTCGCCCTTGTCATCCACGGTCATGTCCGTGTGCCACACCTCGCTCGGGAACATCAGCGCCACCGAATACA
>JAAOEI010000406.1_pt1 | contig 16661 bp, 16 predicted proteins | sample 7059261 | NCBI WGS metagenome assembly JAAOEI01 (sample SAMN14008812, study PRJNA610033) | viral metagenome | isolation source: viral particles filtered from seawater | place: China: Hangzhou Bay, Yangshan Deep Water Harbour | collected 2017-10-31
CCCGGCCCTCCACGCCCTCTACGGGCCGATCGCGGTCACCGGGACCCGGACGGACTTCGTCGTGGCCGCCCCCGGCGGGGACCCACTGGGGACCCGGATCAGCGCGTTCAGCTTCACCGGCGCGATCCGGGGGAAGAAGCACCGCGGCCAGAGGCCCTCGAAGGTGGTCGTGGACGACGGGGAGCACCCGGACCGGGTCCGATCTCCCGTGACCCGGGCGAAGACCTGGGACTTTCTCACGAAGGACATTCTGAAGGCGGGCGATCGGTACACGGTCTACAGGGTGATCGGGACGGTCCTCCACCCGGACTCCCTGCTCGAGAATCTCCTGGCGGCGCCGGGCTGGCGGTCTACCCGCTGGCGCGCCCTGGAGGCCTGGCCCACCCGGATGGACCTTTGGGACGAAGCGCGCGCCCTCTGGGCGGACCTGACCGATCCGGAGCGGGTCGCCACCGCCCGCCGGTTCTACCTGGCCCACCAGGTGGAAATGGACGCTGGCGCCCGGGTCCTCTGGCCGGAGGTGGAGTCCCTCTGGGATCTCCTGGTCCTCTTCTGGGAAGGAGCGTCTGCGTTCCTGTCTGAGAAGCAAAACGACCCCCGGGATCCGGATCGGGCGGTCTTCGACCCGGAGACCTTCCGACGCTGTCAGGTGGACGGGGGAACGATCACCGCGGCCACGGGAAGCGGGCCGCGGGGTATCGGCCGCCGGGTATCGATCGGGGCCTGTACCCTGGCCGCCCACCTGGACCCGGCGATCGGCCAGAAGTCCGGCCACGACTACAGCGCGCTGGCGCTGGTGGCGAAGGACGCCCACGGCTACCGCTATGTCCTCGAGTGTTCCTTGAACAGGGAACCGCCCAGCCGCCAGCGGGCGCGCGTCTGGGACCTCTTCGAGCGATACCCGGCCGCCCGCTTCACGGTGGAGGGAAACGGGTTTCAGGCCCTCTTCGCGGACGACTTCGACCGGGAGCGCCGGGAGCGCCAGCGGCGCGGCCAGGTCTGGGCCCTGAAGGTCTACCCGGTGACCTCTACCCAGAACAAAGAGGATCGGATCTCCCGCCTCGAACCGGCCACCGCCCACGGGTGGCTCCAGTTCGCCAGAGGTCTACCCCAGACCGTGATCGAACAATTTAGACAGTTTCCCACCGGGGCCCACGACGACGCCCCGGACGCGATCGAGGCGGCGGATCGCCAGCTGGCCGGCGGCGTCCGGGTCCGCGGCGGGTCCCTTCCCACCTGACCCCCTGGAGCCCCCGTGGCGATCCTCCCCTTCCCCCTGACCCGTGACCGCACGGCGCTACCGGCTGGCCGGGACCTCCCGTCCACCTGGGCGGAATGGCGGGCCTGGTATACACGGCGGGATGTGGCCTACCATGGCGGACTCTACGACGCCGCGGACCGGCTGGCCTACCAGCTTTTCCAGGCGCGCGACGACGCGAACGAAGTGATCGCGGAGACCCGCCGCCTGACCCGGGATGTGGCCCACGTCGTGGACGTGAACCGCCACGCCCTGGCGCCGGAGTCCCTGACCCTGACCCTCACCGACTCCGCCCAGGACCCAGACCTGGTGGGCGGCTACCGCTCGATCTGGAAGCGGTCCGGGTTCGCGTCCGGCTTCGACACGGTGGCCGGCCAGTTCGCCGGGCTGGGCCGGGTGGGCCTGGCGGTCCGCCGGCTGTCCCAGACGCCCCCTTATCGATCCGTCCTGGTCCCCGTGGACCCCCGACACTACCGGGCGATCTACGACGCGGACACGGGGACCCAACTGGAGCGGGTGATCATCACGATCCCCTTCTTCGACGCCGCCACCGTGGACGGCGCCGGCCAGGTCACCGAAGACGGGACGGAGCATGTCTGGGTCCAGGAGTTGACCGCGGACACGGTGACCACCTGGCTGGACGGCGTCCTCCAGGACGACCAGACCGGGGACCACCGGCTGGGCGTCGTCCCCTTCGTGAACGCCCGGTACTACCAGGCGGGGGAGAGCGAACACGGGATCTGGGCCGCCCAGGGGCTGGACAGCGCCCTGGCCCTCTACGACTCACTCCAGGCCCAGATCGCGGCCATCGGGACCCGCTACGCGAACCCGAAGCTGGTGATCAAGGGAGCGGAGATCGGGGCCTCTTCAGAGCTGTCCCTCTTCGGGCGGGTCCTTAACTTCTTCGGGATCGGGTCCGTGGACGTAGTTGCGGAGTACCTGGAGCCCTCCCTTCAGCAGCTGGGCCACCTTCTGGAGAGCGCCCGGGAGATCCGGGAGACCGCGAAGGAGACCCTCCCGGAGTTCCTGGTGTCCGGCGCTGGCGCGAACGCCAGCGGCCGGGCGCTGGAGTACCGATCCGCCGCCCTGGTGGCGAAAATGGGCGCCGCCCGCCGGCGGCTCTGGTCTGAGACCGCCAGCGCGCTGGACATGGCGCAAGCGATGGACGCCGGCGCGCCGGTGGACCCAGACGCCACCGTGGCCCGGATCACCGGCGGCCCGGTCCTGCCCGTGGACCTGAAGGCCCACCTGGAAGCCCTGGGCCTGGCGAAGTCCCTGGGCGTCCGCCAGGCGGACATAGTCCGCGCCCTTCAGGACCTGGACCTGGTCCCGGACGACGCGGACCCGGAGGCCTACGCCGCGGAGATCCTGGACGGGGAGGCGGACCGCGCCACCCGGTTCTTCGTAGATCGAACCCGGGCCGCGCCCGAGCTGGAGTAGACCGTGGCGACCGTGAACGCCGCCCTGGCGGACGCGGTAGTGGGTCTACGCCTGGACCTTCTTCGCTTCGAGGCGGGGACCGTTCAGGCGCTGGTCCGCGCCTACACGGGGGCCCTGGCCGACACGTCCGCGGCCCTCGATCGGGCCCTCGAAGAAGCGGGCGCCGGGCGCCCGCTGTCCCCGCGAACGGTGGAGCTGCTGTCCGCCCGCGCCGCGGCCCTCCGGGGAGACCTGGTGATCCTCCTGGGTCGCCTTCAGGGTGACCTACGGGAGGCCCTGGACGCCGCGGCGCTATCCGAGGCGGCCCAGCTGATGATCACCTTTCAGGAGGTGGTCCCCGCCAGCGCCGGGATCGACTGGGTCCGGCCGGCGCCGGTGGACGTGGCCGCCGCGGTCCTATCACCGGGCCGCGCCTACACGGAGTCCCTGGCCCTGGACCTCCTGGTGGTCTACGACTCCGTCCACCCGGTGATCGCCAGGGGCGCCGCCTCCGGCGCGTCCGTCCCCGCGCTGGTGAAAGACCTGAAGCGCGCCCTGGGCGCGATCGCCGGGGGCCGGTCCCGGCTGGTCACGATCGCCCGAACGGAGATACAGCGGACCGCGAACGCCGCGGCCCTGGCGACCTACCGCGCGAACGCGGACGTGGTCCAGGGCGTGGAGTACCTGGCGACCCTGGACAGCCGGACCTGTCCAGTCTGCGCGCCGTCCCACGGACAGACCTGGGACCTGGAAGACCCGGCCGCGCCAGCCATCCCCCGCCATCCCCGGTGTAGATGCTTCTACGCCCCGGTTTTGAAGTCCTGGACGGACTTGCGACTGGGACCCTCCCAGCGGTCCCTCTTCGACGGGGCGCCCTCCGGCGGGGACGACTTTCAAGACTGGTTGAAGCGCCAGCCCGAAGCGGTCCAGCGGGAGATGTTGGGCGCCGCCCGCTTCGAGGCCTGGACCGCTGGCGCGGACCTGGCCGACTTCACGGACGGACGACGGATCCTGACCCTGGACGATCTCCGCGCCCGCGGCGTGATTCCACCTGACACGGAGTGAACATGCGCCATCACCTGGTCCCCCTGGTGATCCTGATCGCCCTGGCCCTGTCTGATCCGTGTGACGGATGGAACGCCGTCTACGATCAAAGCGCCCCCCCGGGCTGCGACTGATCCCACCTGGCGCCGCCCCCGGCGCTTCCCTCGATCGATCTCCCGGCGCCGCCGGCCGGTCCCGCTTCGGGACGAATGGGCGTGGAGGTCCTGATGCGACGTTTCCCCCTGTTCCTCTCACCTGACCCGCCGGGCGGGTCTGGCTATCCGCCCCCTGCGCACCCGCCGGCCTATCCCCCGAAGACGCCCCCGGACCACGTCCCCGTCTCCGCCCTCCAGGCAGAACGGGAGAAGCGCCAGGCCCTGGAAGCGCGCCTGGCGAAGATCGAAGCGGACCAGGTGGCGGCGGACCGCGCCGCGGCGGAGAAGCGCGGGGAGTTCGAGGCCCTCTACACGGAGACGAAGGGGGCCCTGGAAGCGGCGGAGAAGGAGCTGGCCGACTTCAGGGACCGCGCCCGCGCCCGCCGCCAGGCCCTGGAGGCCTCGAACAAAGAGCGGCTGTCCGCCCTGCCTGAAGACCTCCAGCCCCTGATGGTCCCCGGGCTGGACCCGGCCGCGGCCGCGGACCAGTTGACGAAGCTGGAGGCCCTGGCGGAGAAGACCGCCACCCGGCCCGCCGGTGGCCGGCGCGGTGGCGGGACCCCCCCGGCGCCCGACCCGATCCCGGCCGACTGTATCCGGGAGGCCGCCGCGGCCGGTGAAGACCCTCAGTGGTGGTTCGATCACGTATGGAACCGCCCGAAGCGCCGCGCCTACCGGGAGCGGACCGGCGCGCCCTGATTCCCTTCCCCCGCGGGTATTCCGTCGGGGGCTCTAACCCCCCGACAATGGAGGCCCTTATGGGCTTCGAGTACAGAAAAGGCGTCCGGCGCCTGGTGAAGGCCCCGCTGGACTCCACCAGCGCGGACATCCTGGTGGGAGACGCGATCACCGCGTCCGATGCCACCTCCGGCTACTTCAAGGAGGTGGACGCCCTGGCCGAAGGCGTCTTCGGGATCGCCGCCTCGAAGGTGACCCTGGCCGCCGGCGGCGCCGACGGCGATCACTTCGTGATGGTGGACGTGTCCGCGGACAGCGTCTACGAGGTGGCCCCGGACGCCGGTAGCGTGACCCAGGCCCTGGCCGGGAAGACCATGGACGTGGGCGCGGACGCCCGGTCCGTGGACATCAACGGGTCCACGACGGACGACGTCTACTGCCTGGAGGCGGACGTGAGCGGGAACAAGCTCTACGTCCAGATCCGCAACACCAGCTACACGGGGGTCTGAGATGGCTTCGATCGACGTTTCCCAGATCCCCGAGGTCGTGAAGCGCGCCGGCTACGGTGTGATGATCGAGTCCTACGAAGCGGTTCCGACCCTCTACCCGCTGTTCTCCGAGATCGTGTTGCCCGACGAGATCGAGTCCCCCTTGTACGGGGACAAGGGGTCGGTGATCGAGGACATGGAGCGGTTCAAGGAGCGCGAAGACGGCCAGGAGATCGAGGCCTCCAGCGCGGAGACCGCCTACACCTGGCGGATCAAGTGTCGCCAGTTCAGCCGCAAGATCGTCCTCCCCGCGCGCCTCCTTCGCGCCGCGAACGCCAGCGCCCGGGTCCCCGGGATGATCGCCCAGTTCGCCGGCGGTTTCGGCCGGGTGGCGCCGCTCCAGAAGGACGATTTCTGCGCGGACATCTTCCAGAAGGGCACCCTGACCGCGGGCTCCCGTCCCTTCTTCGACAACACGTACCCGGGTGAGACCGACTCCAACGCGGGCTTCATCTACGACGGTCTCCCGTTCTTCGACACCGCGCACACGATCAGCGGCGGGTCCGGGACCTACGCGAACCACGTCGTGTCCAGCGCGCTGTCTCAGGCGAACCTCCAGACCGCCCTGACCGCGATGACGAAGACGAACGCCGTGAACGAACGCGGCGAGCGGGTCCTCATTCAGCCCACCCACCTGATGGTCCCCCCGGGCCTGGAGTACACGGCGAAGGTGATCCTCCAGTCCGCGCAGGCCACCGGCGGGAACAACAACGACATCAACCCGATCGCGGGGACCCTCCAGCTGATGGTGAACCGCGCCCTGGACGACGCCGCCAGCGCGTCCTCCTGGTGGCTGGTCACCTCCGGCCAGTCCCTCCGGGTGATCGACGTGGAGGTGATCGCGGAGTTCGAGTACGGGGCCGGCGTGAAGAACTGGCGCTACTCCTACTGCGCGAACAAGGCGGCCTCGTAGCCCCTGGCGCTACTCCAGGCGGTGGGCTGGCCTTCGGGCCCTCCCGCCGCCCCGGGTAGCGCCACGGTCTCCGGGCGCGTCCGCCACCGCGGCGTCCATCTCTGCGGTCTGTCCCCGCCATTCACTACCGCGTTCGCGGACGCGCCCACCTTCTGGAGTCCCCGTGGCCTTCACTTACGATCTCACGACCACCCGGGGCCAGGTCCGCCTCCGGGCGGCGGACACGGACTCCACCGCCTATGTCTTCGACGACGCGGAGGTCGATCACGCGATCGACCAGACCGCCACGGTGGACGCCGCCGCGGTCTACCTCCTTCAGATCCTCCTGGTGGACGGCGCCCGGCGCCAGAAGAAGTTCACGATCGAGGGCCTGTCTATGGACGACGGTGGGCGGGTAGACGCCCTCGAAGCGGCGATCCGCCAGCTGGGCGGGGGGATGCCCTCCTTCGCCGTCCGCCTCCCGGAACTCCTCCCGTCTGATCGCTCCTTCCAGGAGCCGATCTGATGCGCTCCACCGCCCCCGGGCTGATCTCCGCGTTCGCGAAGAAGGACCTGGACTACAAGGTGGCCGCCCTGGTGGCGGACTCCGTGGCCGGGACCTCCGTGGAGGTCCTGATCACCAGCGCCCAGTCCTTCAACGCCGCCAGCGGGATCACGACGCCCACGACCACCGCGGCCACGGTGACCGGCTACCTGGGCCCGCTGGACCAGCGCCAGGCGGCGGACGCCAGCGCCTACCAGATCGGGGACGTGGTCCTTCGGGTGGACGCCACCGGGCTGGGCACCCTGGACGCCGCGGCCACCTTCGAGGTTCAGCCCTCCGGGCCCCTGTATCGGGTGATCTCCGCCACCCTGGACCCCCTGGGCCTTCACTGGGTCCTGGTGGGCCGGCGGAGTACCTGATGGCGGACGGCGTCTCCGTCCGCCTGAAGACCGCCCAGCTGAACGCCGCGATCCGGGAGTTCGCCGGACGGCGCGCCCCGGAGGGGGTCGATCGGGTCGTCCGGCGGACCGCCCTGGCGGTAGTCCGGGAGACCGTCCGGGGGATTACGACGGTAGCGCCCACCCGGGTGGACACGGGGCGATACCGCGCCGGCTGGCGCGCCGCGGCCGGCGCCGCCGGGCTGTCTACCACCGGGCTGTCCAGTGGCCCGTCCCAGCCCGGAGACGGACGGGGGGCGATCACCGGGGAGGGCCTGAAGGTCCGCGCCCGGCTGGTCAACGCGGTGGACTATGCCTTCTTCGTAGAGACGGGGACGCCTACGATGGCCCCCGGTAACCACCTGACCCGGGCCCTGGTCCTGGTCCGCCGCCGGGTCCCAGGCGACCGATCGAAGGGATCCGTGGCGGACGAACTGGGCCGCGCCTGGAAGGGCCGGACGTGATGCACGCCACCGCCTACCACGACAACGTCCAGGCCCGCCTCTTCGGGCACGCCGCCGGGCTGGCCGTGACCGGATCGCCGGTCCAGGTCTACCAGGGCCAGGGCGCCGCCCGGGAGCGGGTCCCGGCTACCGGCGCCTGGGTCCGCTGGTCCTTCGAGCCGATCGGCGCCACCCGGGTGGGCCGCTTCGACGCGGACGAAGTCGCGCGCGTGGACGCCGCCCTCCTGATCGCGGACCTCTACTGGCCGGTCTCCACCGCGAACGCCTACGAAGTCGTCCGGGCCGCCAGCGAACTGGCGGACGCCTTCGAGCTGCTGTCCCTGTCCTTCCTGGACTACGTCTCCGACCCGTCCAGCCCGCCCACCGTGGCGGACGCCCGGATCCGGGTCCTGGACCCGCCCAGGGTGCGCGCCCTACCCACCGCGGACGGCTACGACCGGCGCCGGGTGGAGATCGTCGCCACCTGGATCTCCCGCTTCTCCGCCTGACCCCCTGACCTGGAGGCCCCCGTGGCCGCTCTCGACGCGAACAAGATCCCGTTCAAGGGGGCGATCACGACGATCGCCCTGGCCGATGACACGGGGACGCCCAACACCCTGACCCTCACCCTGGTACAGGGTAGCGCCACCTGGACCGAGCCAGGGCGCGCGGTCGCAGAGGCCCGGGAGCGGGGGCGCCACCTGACGAAGCCCACGATCGTGGAGACCGACGATCAGAACGTCTCCCTGTCCATCTCCGCGCTGGTGGACACGGTCTACGGGAACACCGCGGTGAGTCTCCGGGAGTTCGTGACCTTCACGAACGGCGCCAGCGCCTTCGTCTCCACCGCTTCGGGCGCCGCCCCGTGTGTCAAGGTGACCCTCACCCTGAACTCCACGGTGGACGGGGGCGGGTCCCAGACCGTGGTCTTCGCCTACGCTCACTGTGATGAGCTGTCGTGGGACGACGCGGGGACGGACGGTCTGGCGACCGTGTCCCTCACCTTCACCGACTTCGAGTCCCGCCCAACCTACGCTTGATCGGGCCCTTCTGGGCCCTGGGCCGGACTCCGGGGCGTTCCCACCGTCCTATCCCACCCGGCCCGGGGCCCTTCCACTACCAGCGCCTGGAGGGATGGTGCGCGGGTTTTCACGACGCCGGGGAGAAACCCTGGCCTTTCATCGGGACGGCGAGACGGTGGAGATCACCGTGTCCGCTCTCCCGTTAGGTTTCCTGTCCTGGCTCCAGGCGGCGTTCCCGCCTCCGGAGCGGTTCGTCAACGGGACCGCGCAAGCGGAGACCTCGAAGGCGGGGGAGTACAACGATCACCTCACCCTTCTGGCGATCCTGAAGGCGGCGGACCCCGGGACCTTCGAGGCCGCCTGGCCGCCCACCAGCGCCGGCCGCCCGGCGTATGAAAAGACCGCGCGCGCCGTCCTGGCGGAGTTCCGCCAGGCCTACTTCACGGACGGGGAGATGCGCTCGATCTGGCTGGTCGTAAAGCGCCTGTCTATGGACGCGCCGGCGCGCGTGGAGTCCCGCCTGAAGGGGCCGGAGGGAAACTGACAGGGGCGGGCGGTGGCTACACGGTCCTGGGACTGATCTTTCAATGGTGCAAAGACCAGGGCCGCCCAGACCCGGCGGACTTCTACGCCCTCCCCCGATGGCTTCAGGACCACTGGCTGGCGTTCTACCGGCTGGACCTGTCGGGCCGGTTCCGGGGCGCGCCCCCCGCCCACCGCCCACCGCGGGCGCCCTCGAAGGAGGGCACCCGGACCCGGACCCGCAAGAGGTGATCCCGTGGCGATCTTCGACGCGCTCGAGTTTGAGGTAGGCCTGGACCTCAGCGGCGTGAAGCGCGGTCTGAAGCAGACAGAGCAGCTGGCGACGAAGGCGGGCGGCGGGATGGCCGCGGCGTTCGGAGCGGTGGCCGCCGCGGCGGCCACGGTGGGCGCGGCGTTCACGGCGATCGGAGTCGGGGCAGTTCAGACCGGGGCCCAGTTTGAGACCTTCTCAGCCCAGTTTGAGACCGTCCTGGGAAGCGCCACCGCGGCCCAGTCCCGGATGGCGGACCTCTTCGACTTCGCCAGTTCTACGCCCTTCAACCTGGACGAAGTCGTAGAAGCGGATCTGATCCTGGAGCGGTTCGGCCAGAACGCCCAGTCCCTCCGGGTCCCCGTGATGGACCTGGCCGCGGCCCTGGACATCTCCCTACAGGACGCCGCCAGCCAGGTGGGCCGGGCGATGACCTCCGGCGCCGGTAGCGCGGACCTTCTCCGGGAACGGGGGGTCCTGGCCGCGATCGAGCTTCGGGAGGCAATGAAAGCCACGGAGATGGGCGCGGACCAGTTCCGCCAGGCCCTGATCGGCGCGATGACAGACCCGGACGGACAGATCGCCGGGGGGACGAAGCGCCTGGCGGCCACCTTCAGGGGCTTGACCAGCAACCTGGCCGATGAATGGACCCGGTTTACCAAAGAGGTAGCAGACGCCGGGATCTTTGATGCCTCGAAGGAGGCCCTGAAGGCGACCCTGGGACTCCTGGACCAGAACCGGGAAGCGGTGAACGGGATGGCGCAGACGGTGGGCGGCGTCCTGACCACCGCCCTCGAGGGCGTTGTCTTCGTCGCCGGCGGGCTGGTAGACGCCTGGACCCTGATCAAGGGGGGCGCCCTGGGCTATGCCGCGGTCATCACGGAGGGCCGGGTGGCCCTCGAAGAAGCGGGCCTGGCCGCGGTGGACTACGCCCGGGCCCTGGAGCGGATCCCGGTGATCGGGGACCAGATCGGGGCGGGCCTGGACGGACTGGCCCAGTCTTTCCAGGTGGCCCTGACCGACGATCGAAGGCTCCTGGCGGAGATGGAGCGGGAGGCGGGGGAGATCGCGGACAACTTCGGGCGCGGCGCGGCGTTCGCCCTGGAGTTCTCCGCGAACGTGGACGCCGCCCGGCGGGCTACCGCGGCCCTGGCCTCCAGCGCGCCACCAGCGCCGCCTGAAGACCCGGAGGGACCGGCCACGGTGGCGGACTCCACGGAGTCCGCGAAGGCCGCCCTGGACGACGTGGCCGGCGCCGCGGTGGCGGCGGAGACGAAGGTGGCGGACGCGACCGTGAACATGTTGTCCTTCGTCGCGACGAACGCCCAGAACCTGACCACCGCGATGACGGACTTTACGACGCTGGCGGTGGACCAGTCCCTGATGGCGGTGGCCGATACCCAGGCGGCCCTCCAGCGGCTGGGAGACGACGCCACCCGGGAAGAACGCCAGCGCCTACTCCAGCAGCTGGAAGACCAGAAGGAACAGGGGCGTAAGCAATTCGGTCTGGCGAAGTCCTTACAGATCGCCACCGCGATCATCTCCGGGGGCGCCGCGGCCCTGGCGGCCCTCCAGACACCGCCGATCGGCTACGGGAACAATCCGTTTGGGTGGATCATGTTCGGGACCACCCTGGCTACCACCGCGGGCCAGGTGGCTTCGATCGCGGCCCAGCAGGCGCCCTTCCACCAGGGTGGGATCATCGGTGAACGGGTCGGATCTGACCCTTCAGAACGCCGGATCATCGCGCGCCAGGGTGAAGCGGTCCTGACCGCCCAGGGCGCCGCGACGGCCGGCGGGTCCGCCGGCGTGGCCGCGCTGAACCGTGGAGACGCGGGGGGCGGGCGCGGCCAGACGATCGTCTGGCAAGTCGGAAACCGCGTGTTGTCCGCGGCGTACCTCGAAGCCGCCAGCGCCCCCGGCCCTGTCCGGGCTTCCACCCGTCCCAGCCGCCCCCGTGGGCGGCGTAACGTCTACCTGGCGGTTGCTTAGATGGCGGAGACGACCAAAACGGCGCTTCGGGGCGTCCTGGTCCACGATCGACGGTTCAGCGCCGCGAACGTGGACGCCACCCTGTCCAGCTACACGGAGCGCGCGCCAGAACCAGACCAGCCCACCGCCACCGTGTCAGGTTTCCAGCAGCTGGAAGCACTGGGGACGGCGGACGACGCCGGCGCGGCGTACAACGTCAAGAGCCAGGTCCAGGGCCCGCCCACGGGTGGAGACAAAGGCGGGCGCGCCCGGTGGAAGAAGACCACGGATGGGTCCACCTCCTGGCGCGGCTGGTTGAATGCAAACAAGGTCAGCGGCTTCGAGTTCGCCAGAACGGGGGCGGCGTACCTGACCCCCGCCGCGGTCAGAACGCCCGGCCACAAAGTGGTCTGCGCCTACCGGGTGGACGCGACACCAGCGATCGCCGTGTCTGTCCTGGACCCAGACACCGACAGCTGGACTCATGCCACGGTGGACGACGGGGCGAACAATCCGCGCTTCCCGGCGCTGGTCCGCCTCCCCGACAACACGGACAGCGGGGGCCGCCTCCTCTGCTTCTATGTGACCCAGACCACCAGCGCGGGGACGACCTACGACACCCTGGACTTCGCCTACTCCGACGACGACGGCGGGACCTGGACCAGCGCCGGGCGCCGCCTCGAGGGCTTCCTACAGGACGCCACCGGGGACACGGTGGAGGCCCTCCAGGTGGTTTACCACGCCGGCTACCTGACCGCGGTGATCGAGTCAACGAACGGCCTGGCCTGGAGCGCCCGCCACTATCTCTCCGACTCACTGGGGAGCGCCTGGACGGAGATCGAGGGCCCGATCTCCGTGAAGTGGTCGGCCCTGTTCACGGACGCGAACGGCCACGTCAGAATGGTTCACACGGACGCCGCGGCGGGCGCCGGAGGCCTCCACGCCACCGTGAAGCAGTCCCCCCGGTCCACCTTCGACACGTCTACGACGCTGGCGAATATCGCGACTGCGAACGTGGACGCCGCGGCGCTGGCGTCCGGAGACAAGTCCCTGGCCGCGGTGGTAGACGACGAAGGCTACCTCTGGGTCTTCTGGCGGGAGTACACCGCCCGGCGCTACTCGATCCGGGCGGATCGCTACGACCCGGAGACGATGACCAGCGCCCGGGATCGGTGGCTACGCCCCGATGGGACGGCGGCTGTCCGATGGCCCCTGGACGCCGGGGGAGACGACGCGACCCACCTTGTAGAGTTCTGCGCGGTCCCGTACAAGGGGAAGATCCTACTGATCGCTAACGCCACGTCCACCGCTGGGACTACGGACTCCTGGCTGTCCGTCGTGGAGCTGGGCGGCTGGTCTACCGTGGACTGGGCTACCCAGTCCTTCGGGGGCTACGACGCCGCCGCAAAGAACACCTCCGGGCGCTGCTACCTCCCGATCGATCTCCCGGCGAACGTCTCCGGGTGGCTGGCGGCGGGCGGTGGAACGGAGACCCTGACCACGGTGGGCCTTCACATTCAGTCCACCCTGGGAAACCCCCGGGATTACGCCCGGAACAATACAGGTGGCGGGACCTCCGGGCGCGCCTGTCTGGTCCGCGCCCGGGTCAGGGTGGACACGGGGACCACCCTGACCTTCCCAGAACACGCGATCCGCCTGGAGCGGGCGGACGGGTCCGTGAAGTATCGGGCCACCCTTCGTCTGTCCCAGACCGGCGCCCGCCTCTGGGACAACTACGCCGCGGCCCAGGTGGGATCAGACGCCACGGGCCTACCAGACGGAGAGTTCAGGGACTACATCCTGACGATCGAAGCCACAAAGGTGGCCGCTTACTGGAAGACGCCCACGGGGACGACGTGGACGCTAATCGCGTCCGGGACCCTGACAGACGGGGGAAGCGGTACGAGCTTCAATAGTGTCAAGTGGGGCTGTCTTTCCAGTCCTGGAAGTGGGACGAACTCCAGCCGGTGGAAATTCGTAGGGACCTCGATCGACGACGACGCCAGCCCGATCGGGGTCGCCACGTTCACCAACCCGGACGACCTCCAGGGGCGCGCCTTCGCCCAGTCCGCCCTTTGGCTGGACGCTGGACTCCAGATCCGGGCCCAGGGTGGAGCGACCTACAAGGGGGACGCCTGGCGGGTCTCCGCCCGGAGTCGCTACGGGATCGCGAACCTCCACCCGGAGATCAATCCCTCCCCGGACGTGGGCTGGTCGTCTGTCTCCACGACAGAGCAGATCATCGCCTGGAGTCCCGCCGGGAGCGGCGTGGACAGCCGCCCCCTGTCCTCTTCGATCGGGGTCTGTCTCCTTCGTCCCAACTTCTCCACCGCCTACTTCGAGGGCTACAACGGGAGCGCCTGGACCACGATCCTGACCTTCGACATCCCGGGGACGATCGACGGGAGCGCCGGCGCCCTGACCTGGACCGACCACGGGAAGCGGGTAGCGCCCGCGGCGGGGACGAACCCGAGCGGGCGCTTCCTGGAGATGGACGAACTGGTGGGCGGCTACGCCCTCCTGACGCACGGGGGCGGGACCACCGGCGCCCAGATCGTCCAGAACGCCGGCGGCGTCTGGCGGGCGGCCACCTCCAGCCGGGCGGCGGAACTCCTGATCGACGCCAGTATGATGGGGACCCTGGGACCGACTACAATCAAGATCATCCCCCGCCAGGTCCTGGGAATCGCCCACGACGTGGGCGGGAACTATCAGGCCTGGCGTCTCAGAATACCCGCGGGCCAGGCGACGAAGGAGGGCTACTACCGGCTGGGCGGCGTCGTGATCGGGCCCCTGGCCCTCTTCGGGACGGAATACAGCTGGGGACGGAAGGTCACGACGGAGCCGATCGCGGACGTGGTCGATCTCCGCGGCGGCCAGAGGCGCGTCCGCCAGCTGGCGCGCCCCCGGACCACGGTAGAGTTTTCCTGGGCGGATCCGCTTTACACCGCGGACCTGTACCAGCCCGATCCGGACCCGGACTACCTGGTGGCGAAGACCGGCGCCGGCCGGGAGGGTATCGCCACCGCCCACGATCACACCCTGCTTCGGGGTCTTCTTCGCCGGACTCGAAGCGGTCAGGATCCGGTGGTCTACCTGGCGAACGTGGACCCGGAGGGCGCCAGCCAGTCCACCTTCTTCTACTCGAGTCCTCAGCGGTTCCTGTACGGTCGCGTCCTGGGCCCGGTCACGGAGACGACCCTCTGGGGAGACGAAGCGGACACTGAAGGGATCGCGATCAACGCGATCACGATCTCCGGGGAGGTCTAAGCGGTGGCCTACTCCCGATCGGAGCTGGAGGGCGCGCGCCTTCACTGGCTCCTGGATCTGACGATCCGGGGGCGCGTCTATCGGTTCAGCGTCGAAGACCTGACCGTAGACGACGACGGGACCCCGCTTCACTACGCCGCCGGGCTGGCGGACCTGGAGTATGAAGACGCGATCAGCGCCCCCGGCGCGGCCCTGGAGCCCGCGGCGGCGCTGGTGGAGGTTCTGTTCTTCGGGGACACCGCGGACGGGTGGGCGGCGCTGGTGGCGGGCGATCACGACATCGGAGACGCGACCGGGGACCTGGCCCTCTGGAAGGAGGGGACCGCCTACACCGATCGACACCGGATCCTGTCCGGCCCGCTGAACGCGCCCACCTTCGGGGCGCCCCTGGAGCCCGTGACCTTCGAGCTATCGGAGGCGCCCTGGGAAGCTCCCGGGGCGGTCTTCCCGCCGGTGGACGCGGTGGTTTCCGCGGATACCTGGCCCAGGACCAGCGCCAGCGGGACCCATCAGATCGGCGCGAACGTGGACGGGCTGGCCTATCCCTTCGTCTTCGGGTCCCCTGGCCGGGTCGATCCCTACGGGAACAACTACCCGGCCCTCCCGGCCCTCCTGGTGGAAATTCCGACTGGCGGTGACAACACAACGGGGGACGCTGTCCTCCTGGTGGCGGGCCACCCTACTGGCGCCGCGGTGGCGTCTGGGTCCGGGTCGATCCGGATCTGGAATCGATCGGAGGCTACCTGGCCGGCGGGCGGCGCCCTCTTCTCTCCCACGATCACCTTCGACCTACTGGGCCGCCAGGTCACGATCGTGACCGTCCAGAACGCGGACGGGCTGATCACGGACGGCGATGAACTCTGGGCCGCCTTCGTCCGGGGGGCAGACGGAGGGCTGACCAGCGCCCGGACCGCGGGGACGATGCGCGCCGCGGACGAAGTCGTGGGCTACCTCCTGGACCAGACCGGGATCCGGGTCCTCCCGGTAGGTCTCCGCGGAGAAGCGGATCGCGCCTTGGCCGGGATCCTCCTGGACTTCGTCGTGAATGAGACGCTAAATCCCCTGGACCTGGTCCTGGACGATCTACTCCCGCTGCTTCCAGCGGTCTGGCGTATCGGGCCGGACGGGTGGGAGTTGAGGGCCTGGCGGTGGGACGCCACGGGGGCGGACGCGGTGGCCCGGATCGACCCGGAGACCTACGGGGGAGAGCGCGCGGACGTGGCCCGGACCTCTTCGATCCGGGAGGTGGTCAACGAACAGCGGATCCGGTTCTGCCTGGACGTGGAGAGCGGGAACCACCGGGGGCGGATCTCCTACGCCGCGGACCCCCGGACCAGCGATACGGAGCGGGAAGCGAACCCCTGGGCCTTCGCTAGTGTCAGCCGCTACGGTGTCCGGGCCGGCCCGGACCTGGAGACGGACTACGTGATGGTCAAGTCGTCCGCCGCGGCCCTCCTGGACTGGCGGATCGCCTACTACAGCCAGACGCGCCAGGAGGTCTCCTACCTCCTTCCACAGAGCTACCAGAGCTTGACCCCCGGGGACGTAGTTGTCCTGACAGACAACGATCTGGGCTGGACCGATCGCGTCTGTCTGGTCCTCTCCGTCGTCCGGGCGCCAGGTCCCACCGTGATCACCGTGTCCACGGTCCCCAGCTGGGTCCGGGATGCGCCTACCTCCACCTGACAGGAGCCGCCGTGGCCCTCTTTCTGACCGAAGACCATTCATACGCCGGCTACGCCAGCGCGCCCACGTCCGCCACGGACGGGATCGCGCGCGCGCAGAGGGCGGCCCTCTGCGCCTGGTTCGTCCAGGTGGCGGACGAAGCCACCGCGGTGGTCTCCCTCCTGCCCTTCTACTACTCCGCCGCCACCGGCGTCTGGGTCCAGGGGGAGACCCAGACCCTGAACGCTACGAACGGGTTCGCGTTCGCGATGAACCCCCTGGGCGATCGGGTGGCGGTGAAGGCCACCGCGTCCGCGTCGTCCATCACGTCCGTGATCTACCGCTTCCAGGAGGACCTCTGATGTCCCTTCTGGTCCCGGGCGGTTTTCTCCACGACGGTCTACGGTGGCCCCCGGCGGCGGACGCCACCGCGGCGGAGACCTGGACCGCCTACCCCCTGGACGCCACGGGGACGGACAGCGGGGACACCAGCTACCTGGGAAGCGCCGCGGCGTCTTCGATCACGCCAGCGTATTCCTTCAAATCGTTGTCCACCACTTC
>JAAOEI010000407.1_pt1 | contig 16645 bp, 22 predicted proteins | sample 7059261 | NCBI WGS metagenome assembly JAAOEI01 (sample SAMN14008812, study PRJNA610033) | viral metagenome | isolation source: viral particles filtered from seawater | place: China: Hangzhou Bay, Yangshan Deep Water Harbour | collected 2017-10-31
AACCAGCCAAACCAGAATGTCCATGAGCTGAAAATCGATTTCATTTTTTCTTCCTATTTAGCGGGCTGCCTGAATTCAACGATTCCTTTTACGGCTTTCGCGAGATGGTCTCTTTGATTTTTGAGCTGCTCTGGCGGCTCTTCATAGAGAGCAATTAGAGAATCGAGTTGATGAATGGCCTCTGCCGTTAATTCTGCTATTCTGACTTGTGCTTTTAGAAATGTCGAATTCAGTCGCGTTTTTTCTTTGGATAATGCACGAGTCGCTTCTCCGCGTCTCCTAATGGCAGACTGGGCTTTTTTGAGAATTTCTGTTCGATAGCGGTAGTTTGGGATATGGTCAAAATTCGCCTTCCCTTTCAGCGCCTCTTTCGCCCATTCAGTTGGCCTGCGATCCGGGTTGATTAGCACTCGAAAGGCGAGGCGTTCCATCTCGGTGAGCTTTTCGATAATTAGGCACGGAGCGGAGCTAAGCTGCGCTGTGAATGCGCCGATGGCTCTTTTGACTCCGTCGATCAAGTGCATTTCTTCATCAACGATCAATGGAACCAGGATGCCTCGCTCGCATGAGGCAAGGAACTTTTCGCTTGGCTCGGCATCGCCAACGAATGTTTTTCCATTTGGATACTCAAGATCCATCGAAAGCACGCGAGCTGGCACGGCATTCTGGATGAGCTTTTTGAATTTTTGGAGATCAATTGCATTGCTCATTCCTTGAGAATACAAACCGAATGTCATTTTCTCAATTGCGAATTACTCAAAGGAGCCGTCAATGGCAGAGACTTACGACAGCACGCAGGACACCTTGGCCCACATTCGAATGGTCCAAGACTTAATCAGTGAGTTCACAAAAAGACTCACTAAACGTGGAATCGATCACGACGCCAGTAAGCTGTTGGAGCCAGAAAAATCTGCTTTTGATGAAAATACCCAGAAGCTTCGCGGCTTGACCTACGGAAGCCCTGAATACAAGGCATCGCTTGATGCAATGCGACCAGCGATCGACCATCACCAAAAGAGCAATAGTCATCACCCGGAGTTTTACGAAAATGGAATCAACGGAATGTCTCTGCTCGATTTGGTCGAGATGTGCTTAGACTGGAGAGCTGCTGGGATGCGACACGCAGATGGCTGCTTTGCTAAATCCGTGGAGCACAACCGCAAGAGATTCCAGATGAGCGATCAGCTTGCGGAGATCTTCTTGAACACAAAAAAGGAGATGGGATGGTGAGAAAGTCGTTTCAGATTCACTGGGATGTGAGTTATGGAATAGCCAAGAGGCGCGGCTGGAGCGTGATTTACGATTGTCGCGTTCTCTCAAGTTTTGAGCCGTACCTGATAGTTGCTCTGTGGAAGGCTTGGAGAGCCTGGAAGTTTATCCTGGATTCGCGAGCACGAGATGAAAAAGAAGCGCCCAAGACTTCAAAGTCGCCATGTCACAAAGAGGGCTGCCTGGAATCGGTACAAGTATCCCACGGGACTCATTGATACCAGTGCTTTTCGCGGACGAGTCGCCTGGTGGAACTACGCTTCGCTCGCGAAGACCACGCCGTCTGAGCCGCTGGGCTTCGATCTCCTGGCCCAACATGTTGGTTGGTCGGATGTCGTGGCAATTGGTTTGAATCAGAACTGGGAGATCGAAAAACTCAGGCTTGCTTCAAAAACGATTTTGCATGTCACCTTGAGTCCTTATTTGGCTTGGGTGATGAGCGAAAAAAAGAATCTTTGGTGCAGCACGGTTTACATTCCGCCAGGACTGGCCTGTGACTTTGTTTTTCCGGATGCGAATTGGGTTCTTTTGAAGACTCTGGAGATCACTGAGTCTCCCTGGTTATGGATTGAGGCAGCTCAAAGGAACACCGAAGAGTGGATCTATGTTTTAGTTGACAGAGCCACCAAAAGGCGTCTTCACGATATTCATCCCGTTGATGTCATTGAAAAGTTCCCGGAATCAGAATGGTCATGCGAAACTCTTTTGATGGAAGACAACGAGTGGATCAATTCGGGTTCGAAAATTTGGACTCCAGCCCTGGAGAGGATGTTTGTGCCGATGCTTTTCAGAAGGAAATTGACGATTGTCGAGAATTCTTGACCGAGCAACTGATGGTTGGCATGGGCTGCTCTAACATAACCGCCTCTGTGGTGATGCTGCATGTTGGCCAGGCGATGCTTTATCAGTTCTACAGAAATGGCGTGTGCTACCTTGAGAACTTCGGAATACTCCGGTATCGAAATGGGTTAATCGAGATTGAGCCTAGCCAGGCTTTGATCGAGAATCTTGAGCGAATGAAAACACACAGGGAGGCCGATGTGCTTTGCCTGCTTGGTACGAAGATTCAGGAAATGAAGGATCTCGACGATGTCCAATCCGGGAACAGCACCAGGTCCGATGTGGGAGCCGCCGAGAACGTATCATCCGGGGCCAGCTCCGACTCATGAGGACTGGAACACTCTAGTCCAGCAAGTAGCGCGTCTCAGCAGGATGGCTGGAACTGGACTGAATACTGGAGTTGGGTTTTTTCCGGACCAGTCGGACGATGGCGGTGGATCTCCAGTGCAGTTTGTGAAAATGCTTGATCCGCTCTTTCCAGGAACATACGACCTTCCGGGAATCGGAGATGGAAACTTAATGGTTCCGGCTTCTGGTAACAGGCTGTCGAAAACCAGTTCAGTTGTTTCTGTCGTAAACTACTCAACGAGCATCTACGCGCCGATTGACGGTCTTGTGATTGTGACAAGATCTAGCTCTGGCAAGTACGTCGCTTTGCAAAGCTCTGGATAACAGGAGTTTTTCGGTGCCTCTTTTTCGCTCGCTTGGAATGAGAATTCTTGATGGATTCATTGATCGTCTTGCGATCAATGGGCCTGTCAGAATAGACACGTTTGCGATTCCACGCCAAGACTACATCTCAAGACTCAGGAACGTCGGAGATCTTTATCACGCAGTTGGCAAAATCACTGATCACACCACCGGGTTTAATCTTGGAAATTTCGTGACGAGCCCTGCTGATTATTATTGTTCTTCTGATGAAAGTGATGGCTACAGAATAGACGATGTCAATCACGACTTGCTTTTGATGCCGAACGGCAGCGGAGATTTCAGTATCTCTTTTTGGATTTATCCATGTGGGTACTCAGGCCAAGATCATGTGGTCATCGCAAAGGCTCTTAATACTGGATTTTATCGCTACAAAATCAGTATTAGTAGTTCATCTGTGATTACGTTTATTGCAGCAAACCGATTTGGGACGGCAGAGGAGAACGTAACTTCTCTAGTTACTTTCGGAAGATGGAATTTCGTAGTAGCAAGATGTAACGGGACTGAAAGGCTGCTTAGTCTTGACGTGCTTGGAGAGGACGGCGTTGTCGATCGCAACAAAAAAGATCCCTTGATGGACGTCGGATGCTGGAATCCCGCTGGGCCATTGACGGTCGCCGTTGATTCCGATCTGGTCTCCGGGAAACTTGCCGCTGGAAGATTTCTTTTGCAGCAGGTTTGTTTCTGGGGAAAGGTGCTATCAGGTCCAGAGGAGCGAGAGCTATTTTTTGATGGTCGCGGAAATCAAAGATGGCATGATCGATCGATTCCGGATACATACCAGGTTCACGCGGGCGCGCCAAAACTTGGTCATGTTGGATCTGTTGGTCCGATCATGCAAGATGTAAATGGAGCCCAAATAACGGTTATTCACGATGAATATGAAACTTCTCCGTATGTCCCATGCAAGTCTTGTGACTCTGAGCCGAATTGCTGGCATTTCGCAAACAGGGACGTGAGCCCTGATTCGATTTCTGTTCATGTCACATGGGTCGCTTCGATGAATTCGAGCTCGGCTTCTTTGCCGGTTTCGAATGTTGTTTTGAACAGAAATCAAAACCAAATTGTTCAGGGATTTCGATTCGGACGGACGTTCGAGTCTGAAGCGATTCCGCTCACAAACGGCATTGAGGTTGTGTTCTTTTTGGAGAGCACTCCATATCACATGTTGACTTATGATTATCGGCGGTATTTTGGTGTTGAATGCAGGTTTGGCGAAAAAAAGAAGATCGTAAAATTCCGCCTCACTTCTGGCGTTCCGCTTGTAAAAAATCCTGAACCTGGAGCAGAGAATGTCTTCAAGTCTCCCAGTCCTTCAGGGGCAATGTTCAATTTTCCGTATTCAGATTCTTTTCAGCAGTACGCAAACGAGATTGTTTCTGCTGGGTGGACTGATTTCGCACAAGTTTTGAACTATGAGCCATTCCCGTTTAAGCCGGGAGTTGAAGCCGCTTGCCTCGTTGCCAATGGATATCGATTCACGATTGGAAAAGAGGAGCCCTGGAGTCGCGGTGGTGTTTATGGTTGGCAGATGGGCGTTTCGGAATTCGCCTCGAATCCACCGCAGACAATGGATTCTTTGTACAACTATTTGATCAAAGCTAGAGGCCCTGGTGTATTCCCAGGTCAAAGGGTAGTTGCCACTGAGACCGGATTGAATAGCCCATTCTCCGCTGTCGCAAAAGATGCGATTGTGGCTCATGACGAAAAGAATAATCGAACCGATCTGAGCGGGCTCCCCTTTGACGTATCGGCATTCATCGCCGTTATGACATCCGGTCAGTTTGTGAGACCAGAGTCGTCTGTTTTGTTGAGCCCCCAGATGAGAGCGAGAACAGGAGCTCAAGGCTGCATTGATTGCGATATAACTGCATCCTTTTACAGTCAATACAATGTGTTTACGCTAAATCCTAAAAGACTGAGGAGCGTGACAATTCCGAGAACGAAGTGTCCGCAAAAGACGACATCTGGTGCAATTTCTGTTTATTCGAGTGGCGCTGCCGAGGAAGGCGTCCCTGATGCACAAGCAATTTCCCGTGTGTTTTACGCCGGAGAAAACAACAGCCTCTTTCTTTCTGAAGGAGCAGATAATTCTCAGTCAATGTTAGTCGGCGGGACGTTGAGGCCAGATGGTTCGATGCAATTTTCAGGGCAGATTGAACAGACTGGAACCGATAATTATCCGTCTCTTTTTTACGATATCCGCCCAGACACAAAGATCGATCCCAACAATCCAGGCACCTACCTGGTTCCGATCTCCAAGACAACGAAACTAGACGCCAGGAGGGGGCTTGATTTCGGGTTGAATTTTCCGATTCAGCCAACGGAAACGATCGACGAATACAATTCTCGGCGGCTTGAGTTTTATCAAGAAGAGAATCCTGATAGCGGTTTTCATGTCACGACAGATGGCTGGGGGCAATTTCCTTATCCCACTGGAGCTATGGCTACGATCACAGTTGGCAACTGCAATGATTGTCGTCCTGGAGATTGTGTCGGAATCAAGTTGGTTCCAAAACTAAAAAACATTGTCTGGCCAGGTGGCGGAACCGGGGTTTCTGAAATTGATTTCGGTCGATCGCTTGGGGCTATTACCGACGTTGCTGGCACGGAATGCAATTCCAGGATCTTTCCGGCTCGAACAATCGGCTCTACGACGGGCACAACAAGTCCGCGAATTGTCATAGAGATTATTTCCGCTACTACGAAATTTGATTGTCCAGATGTAATAGTGGAAATCAGATACAAACTGACTTATCAAATTTTGCATCCAGTGCATGTCCACATCGAAGACACTCGTCTTGGTCATTACAAGCAATGCCAAGACCATCCAAATCCATACGATTTCTGGTTGGGATGGGACGACACAACTGCCCCTCAACCAAATCCAAGGACGATTATTCACGATCACGACGAGTTCTTTGTTACTGGATACACGCAGTTCAGAGTGGCGACGTACAAGCAAGCATTTTCAGATGCAGATCAGTGTCTCAGGCCAAATCCAAATCGAAATCGAACGGTTGATCTGCCGTTTTTTAGCGACGTGGCGGTGTCTCCTAGAGCGCAAAGATTCCAAAACCAAGCTGAGGCGGATCTTGCTTACAGTGGATGCACTCCAGGTCAAACTGCGCCTTTTACTGGCCCTCCAACTCAGTGTGCTCATTCAAATTTGACAGCCCATTACTGCGCGATTGGCGCTGGAAAAAGAGACATGGGTTATACGCCAATAGAGTACGGCGGAGATGGTTGGGTGCATGATGTGATTACTACTTTCACACCAGCGACCGCCCCCGCGTTCGATGTGAACGATCCCGATGTCTCTCTCGGTGGAGGGCCAGTGGAACTGAGATCTGTTCCGGTTGATCCATCGGCTTACGTTCTGCCGTATGGATATTCGTTGCAATACCAAGTCAAGATCGAGAGCACTGAAGACACGTTTTCGTTTAACGGAACGTATGTTTTGATTAAGGATCTTGGAAAGAATTGGGTTGTCGAAACAAATGTGGCTCCATATCTCATCGCAGTTTTGTCATCAGGGATTTGGACTCTGGAATTCTTTGCGCCAAACGATTCTCAGGACTGCCGCAAGGTCGTGGCTCGGTACAGGATTGCTGGGTATCCCGACAGTCGATTTAATCGCCTTGGAAAAACTCAGATGCAATTAGTGTCTGCTGATTGGTCTGTTGGGCAGTGGCCATTTTATGTGATTGTGGAGCCTGTATGACGCCAACAAAATTGCCGCCTTGTGTTTTTCGTGGAGAAGTCTTTAAGGAAGACGGAGAATTTGCTTGCCTTAACGAGCTTCGTGATTCGAAAACAGCGAATCTTTCTGCGTGCAACGAATGCCTTTTAAGGCAGCCTCAAGGCTTTATCGAAAACGTCGCTTCCAATGGTCCTGGATTCATTGGCTCTGTTGTTTCTGCTGCGACAAGGATAGTTTCTGGCGCTGTTGGAACAGCGAAAGCGTACTTCGGAATTGATCCAGCTCCGGAATCAGAAGTTCAGCGACGGTATTCAATTTGCGAAACGTGCGAAATGAATGTTTGCGGTCAATGCCTGCACGCTGGCTGCAATTGTTTCATTGGAACAAAAATCAGAATTGCTTCACAATCATGCCCACTTGAAAAATGGTTGACTTGCGATGCCGACATACAATCCGTTCACGGGCGAAAAGATTGATTGTTGCCCAGAAAATACTCCAGTGGAAATGCCAACCGCCATCGTTCGCGAGCGGTGGTTCATTTGCATGAAGTGCGAGCATTTCCATGAAGCAAAATGCGAGCTTATCTCTGTTGATCTGGCAGACTACGTTCGCAAGGTGACTTCCAAGTGCCACGTTGGAAAATGGTAGTCACCCTTGGCGATGAGGGTTCGCTGCGAAGTCAATTAGCGGTTCAATTTCATCTTCTGACCCAACAAGCATCTGATAGCTGGCGCTTGATTCTTTTGGGGCAATATCTTCAAGAGCCCTATCTCCAGGGATCTCAACTGGAAGCCCAAGCTCCCTGCGGCGGCAATAAACCTCAAGTCGCTCAATCGTTCCTGGTCTCGTGAGCGTTGGCTTTGAGACATCCATGTCTTCGGTCATGCTTAGCTCGCTGGTTTTTTGGCTTTTTCTTTCAGTCTTTGAGTTTCTGCTTGCTGAATTTCCAGTCGATATCGCTCGCCTTCGTTGATTGAAAGTTGCCGATCAAGCTGAAGTTGCTGCATCTCAATGACGGCCTTGAGGTTGTTGGCACGGATTTTCGCAGCATCTTCTCCATCGATTAGTGAGTCAATTGCCAAGACGATTTTTGAATAGTCCTCCGAAGAGATTTCGTCAATCAGCTCCTGGGATTCTTCGTAAGTCAGCTTGACCGTGTTTCTCGATCCGTGCTCGACGGCGGCTACCTTTCCTTCCCATGTTCTCATCCATTTCGCAGCCTCCATGTCATCCGGAAGTTGCCCTTGGACGAAGTCGTTCAGCGCGGCAAGGATCACGTTTTCGGAGACAGTGTCTTTGATTTCTGACTTGGCAATCTTCGACAATGCGTCTTCGAAGATTCCCTTTTTAGCCTCCCTGAGTTTTTGTGATGCCGATACGATTGCGCTGATTCCGATGACCAAGGAAACTTCTGAGCCATCGGCTCTTTTGACCGAGAATTTCATTGCTATCCCTTTGGAAGATTGAAAATGCCAAAAACTGTCACTGGATCTGGTTCATGGAAGCTTGGCACATTTTCCATGTCAGGATCAGGAGGAGTTCCTGTTCCAGATCCAGGACCGAATACTCGCGGACTTATCGCTGGCCTCGAAATCAAATTCTCCGGTGCCTACTCGGACGAAGTAGATGGAGAAAAAATGGCACAGATCGATTGGTCTGCTGCTGGATTCAAGTTTAATGAAGTGCCTGGTGATGGCCAGTCTAAGGGTGGTCAGTCTAATCGTTTTTGGATGCGAAGAGCTCAAAGGATTGAGTCGCTGAACTCAATCAGCTTGGACATGTATTCCTATCTTTCGATCGACGGGGGAATGGGATTTGGCCAGGATCAGCTTGGGCTAGGGATCATCACAAAGGAGATTACGTTCTTCATTATTCGTAATCGCGCGAACGGAGCTGATTTGTTGATTGGCGGTGGATCAAATGCTCCCTGGACGGCGATTCTTGAAGGTGAAATGACATTGCCTCCAGGATATGAAGCAGTGTTTGCAACGCAGAACGTAGAAGCCTGGGGAGTCGAAAGAGGGATCTCTCAGTATCTGAAGCTTACGTCAACTGGCGGTGCCTGTATTTTGGATATCTACATTGGCGGCAGGTACTATTCCTAGTCGTGACAAGAGCTCTTCTGCTGCTTCTTCGTAGTACCTTAAATTTCTTTTTGCTTCCGGCTCGCCTTCAGGAATCATCAGCTCCAAAGCCAAATCGTCTTCCAGCTTATCTGGGTCTGTTAGCATGGCGCTGAGTTGAGCTGGAGTCAGGTCAAGGATCTCCATTGGAGATCCAATAAGTTTTTGCTTCACGAGATTCGCGATCATCGACTCGTTGGTGTGGTCCGGGTTTGGCCCAGAGCCTTTTGTTGAAAGCCTGAGCAGCTCCGTGATTTTGATTTCATGGTTTCCTCCGGAGGCAATTTCTATTTTCTTGTCCATGTCGATGGCGAATTTAATGACTTGCTGCTTAGTCATCTGATCAAGCATTTCATCAATTTCTTCAAGCGTCATGTGCTCACGACAGCACTGCCATGCCTCAAATCGAAGCGCTAGTATCGATCTCCTAGCGAACTTCGCTTTGAGCTCTGGAGATTTGCCGTAGAACGACCTTCTGAAAGAAGCCATCCAGCGAACCAGGAATTCTTTCGTGGCGAATTTTGGGGATTCTTTTAGTAGCGACAGAAGGCTTTTTTCCCAACAAAGACACAGACTAAGCCAATACGCTTCGAATTCGGCGATTTTCTTGAAGGTTTTGCCGGTAACTGGGATCTCGCGGCATCCAATTTTGATGAATCCGCCGAACCCTGCGTACTTAAAAAACATTGGCGTTCGCCTTGATCGAGGCCGATGATTTTGCGAGACTCCCTCTGGATTTGCCGCCAAAGTACCAGCCGAACGGATAGCAAGGCAAGGTAACGGGCATTCTCAAACAACCTCGATACGGAGATCGAAACCATGCCAGCCTGCGATTATCGTTCAGGGAAGAGTGCTCGTTTGTGGCTCGTTAAAGTCGAGTCGGCGAACTGCGGAAACGCACCATTCTCAAGTTCAGCTTCTTTTGCTCCTACCTGGACTGGCTTGAACACGACAGCCACCAGCTACATTGGAAACTTCAGCAAGTTCCCCGATCTCAATGTTGGCTCGACGATCAATCCGGTTTTCACGGCTGAAGGAAACGGCTGGCAGAAAACCGTCGAAGGTGCTGGGTCAGGCAACGCCAACTTTTCGGTGATCCTGGATTCCAGCAGGCCGCTCGGTGATCCGGCTGGCCAGAACATCAAGTCGGGATCTCTGTACGATTTCGTGATCACGTTTGGGTTCACGAATGCCTCTGATCTGACTGCGAACTCTGCCGCTGGAGCGATCGTTGGTCGCTTGCGGATCGGAAAGATCGGAAATCCGATCGATCTTGGCGGTGGAAACGTCGAACAGTCCATTGAAGGTCTGACTGATGGTCCGGTTTACGGACGCATGGTTGGACAGCCGGATAACGCGACCAGCTAACCGGGCTGATATGAGCGCCAAGAGGCCACGAGTGCGTCCGTGGCCTCTTGGTTTTTCCAAAGGGAAATTGCATGAAGTTGGGATGCGCCGTCATCACGGCACCAAGGAAGACATCCTATCTTGAGCAAACGGTTCGCTCGCTGGCGATTGCTGGCATCGAACGAGTGCAGGTCTACGCAGAACCTGGATCTGATACCGAGTGCTTGAGGAGCACAAAAAGCTTGTGTGAATCCCCAGTGACGTACTGGACTTCTCGTCGCGGCAATTTCAGAAACTGGATGGAGTCGGCGAGAAGAATGGTCGAAATGGACCATGATTTGATTCTGATGGCTGAGGATGATGTTCTTTTTGGCCACACATCAATATCTGATGCGACAGCTTGCTGGTCCTTTTTGGACAATCCAGGATTCTTGAGCCTCTACACGCCGACTCATTACCAAAGATCGTGGCTTGTCAGGAACTCTGATGGTGTTGTTGTCGCTCAGCACATAACGACCGAAGATGTTGCCGTGCGATACGCCGAAAGGGTTCCTGGTTACACGGCTGAGCCTTTTGATTATCCTCCCGGCCTGTATTGCCCAAGAATTGATTCGCTCTTCGGTGCGCTTGGACTGGTCTTCAGTCGAGAAGTCTTGTCGATGCTGCTTGAGAACGATGTGGCTAAGTTTTGGAAGGACAGGTATCGCGAAACAAGCAGTGAAGATCTTGCATGCGTGGACTGCTGCATTGGAGAGGTCATGCAAGTCAGACATCTGAAGATGTGGTACTTCAATCCAGGGCGAGCGCAGCATCTTGGAGAAACGAGCTCTCTTGATCCATTGAGAAAGATCTCTCCGCTACGAATTTCACACAACGTATTTCTGTGAGGCAAACATGATCAATCCATCTCAAGCCTGGTGCCTTCAGATCAGCACTGGCTCAGAATGCTGGCCCAGGACGCCCGGAGGCAGCAAGTCAGGATGCTCGAACTGCACTCGCGGATTGGCTCACGAAAAGCGCCGCTACCTGATGTCTCTGGATCACATCGAAAAGGCATTGCAGGCTGTTTGCGGGTTTGCCACGGAGTCAGCCCCGTGTCCACAAGGACGCAGGAAGGTCGTCGGTCTTTTCGGTGCTGAACCGCTGCTGCATCCGCGATTCCCAGAAATCGTCGATCTTTTCATTCACTACGTCCCTGATGCGCTTCATCGTGGACTGTGGACTTCGTTGGATTGGCCAAAATACATATCCCAAAAGTGGGGAGCCGCTAAGCCTCACGTTGATCGTCTACTTGGTCCTGATTGCGATGCTCCTTGGGGGGTTCATCGAGAGACCCATCTTTCTCATTTTGAGAAGCCAGGAATCAGAAGAGTTGGATATCTGAATTGGAACAGGCATGGCGACGATCAGGTCTGTGAGCATCAGCCAGTTTGGGTTTCTGCGAATTTTGTGACCAATGGCGATGAGAAAAAGAAGTGGGATTTGATTTCGGACTGCTGGGTTCAGAAGAACTGGTCTCCGATTGTTGGGTATGACGCCAACAACGAGCCGAAGTTTTACTTCTGCGAAGTCGCAAATTCTCACGACCGACTGTTTGATCTTGGCGTCGGAATTCCGCTTACGCCTGATTGCTGGCGTCATTCAATTACGTTTGTTGAAAATTCTGACGGTGTTAAGGTTCCGCAAGGATTCTACGCTGACCAAATCAATGCCTGCTGTCCTGGATGCGGCTCGTGCGTTCCATTGAAGGGACGCAGAGACATTGAGCTCAAAGACGACATTTCTCCAGACAATCTCGAAAGGCTTCGAGCGATCGGCAGCCCTATGGTTGCTCGCGGAGACTTCGTTGAGTTCGGCGACTTCGAGAGGAATTCTTGGCAAGAACTCGAACACCGAAGGAGCGGCTGGGATCCACAAGTTTACGTCAAACGAAAACTGGTCTGATCTGAGATGAATCCAGATATTCGCGGCATAGTCGTTTGCGTTGGTTATGATGACATTTTGTCCATAACTTTACGCAAGAACATGAGGCATCTGAGTGAATGTTTGGTCGTTACGCATCCAGATGACCACAAGACAAAGTCGTTGGTGGCTTCCGTCCCTGGCGCAAGGACTTTTGAGACAAACTCGTTTTACGAGTACGGCGCGAAGTTCAACAAAGGTCTTGCAATAGAGCTTGGATTTGAAGAGCTTGGGCGAGACGGATGGATCTTGGTGTGGGACGCCGACATTCTTTTCCCGGAGTCAATGGATCTTGGCGGCGTCGAATCAGGGAATCTTTACACACCAAAGAGATTCATCCTTGAGGACGCTAAGTCGTGGAGTGAAGACTTGGATTGGTCGTCGCTTCCTTTGCGACATGATGTTGAATTCGCTGGATACTTCCAGCTCTTCAATGCGTCAGATTCTCTTCTTCGGCAAAGGCCGTGGTATGGAATTGACTATTCGCATTGCGGTGGATGCGATTGCGTCTTCCAGATGAAATGGCCATCGCAAAAGAAACTTAGGCCGAACTTTAATGTTCTCCATATTGGGCCATGCGACACCAACTGGTTTGGTCGTTCCTCAGAACGAATGGATGGCCACTTGATTGGAGAATCGGAAGAGAATCGTCAGAACATGGAAAAGTTCTTGCGAATGAAAGGCTGGGGTAGACCAAGGACGAATGAGTATGTCGCAGAAAAAGTCACTGTTGATCACGAATTGCTTGCTCGATTTTCTTGACGATGTCGTCCGCCTTTTCTTTTGCTTCGTCGAGAGTCTTGGCCTGAAGCTCTAGGTATTCTGTTTGTAATCCGGCGACATACAACCTAACGCCACAAAAGACCGGAACGACGCTGACGATGTGCATCGGATTGACGTAAGTTCCGTCCCACAGCTTCACGAAGCTCATTTCATGTCCTTTCGAAACACATTTCGCGATAAGCGAACGGAGGTTGATAGCCTTTTGGGAATGGTTCTGACGTGCCAACTAATTCTGGATTGAAGACTGAAACCAGTTTCGAGAACTCGATGGCGTCTTCTGTCGTTCCGGAATGATGCGACCTGAGCCACGTCAGCCAGATTTTTGATAGCTTCCTGGTAGCGATCTTTCCGAACGTGTAGTCAGTTTCGTAATGATCGACTATGCCCCTGGAGATCAGGCAGCACCGAAGATCTCTTGCAGCAAATATCCACCACCCTGATTTGCCGTCGCCTTCGATATCCATGACGAGGCGGCACTCAAGAGCTTTGAGTGCCGCCTCGTTTTGTCTGTGGATCAGTCCCATGTGATCAATGCCTGTTTTTCATTCGACGCTCAGTGGCTAAAACGGAATATCGCCCTCTTTATGTGCTGGCGTTGGCGCAGGAGCGTCATCGGGAATGTCTCCACCACCAGCGTCGTCGCTGGCATGGTCGTCATGAACCACGTTTTGGTTGCCTTCAAGGTTTTGGGCACAAAGAGGTGCGATCGTGGACATCGTGAACTCTTCGAGCCATTTACATTGAGCTCGATCGTCCCAGACAGTTTCTCCGCGAACTTCGATCTGAACGGCCTGCGGAAGCGGCCCAGGATTGTCTTTGGTCCACTTCTGCTTGATCGGTTGAGCTTGCTGCGAGATGAACATCCCAGTCTTTTGCTGTTTGCCGGTTCCTTCGTGAGTTGGGGCCATCTCGAACGGCTTTGACAGGTCCACGTTCGGGAGCTTGAGTAACGTCTGTTTTCCGTAGCCACTGCTGATGTTGATGGCGACCTTGTAGATCTCTTCATCAAGGAACGTCAGGACGACATCTCGCCGCTTCTTTCCTTCGTATTCGGCGTCCCGAAAAGAGATTCCAATCAAGAGCCCCTCGAAAGCTGGGAACTCTTGCTTTTCATCGCCCTTGCCGACCGTGAACTTGCCTTTGCTGATTCCAATCCATTTGGCAGCGCTGGTGGTTTTCTTCAGACCCATGTCTTCCCTTTCTCAGTTGGAATTTTCGAGTTTGTCATATTCATCCAGGACTTCCCTGATTTTATCACGTTCTCTTTTGGAAAGGAATCGAGATCCGGAAGCCATCAATCGAATTCGAAATGTGAGCTCTTTCCCCTTGGTTGATAATGCGTTTGACTTTTTTACTAACCTCGCTTTCTCAATGAGTTCTGATTGCGTGATTTTTTTGCCAAGAACACTTCTCCCGAAATCCAGAGCGATCTTGTCGTCAACAGAAATTATCTCTGTTGTTTTTTTGTACGATTCATGGATCTCTTTTTTGAGATCTTCATCGTCTTGCTTTTTGTCTTTGTCAGACATTCAGAGTCGCCCTGTGGCTAGTTGGTGTTTTCTTGGCAGCACAGCCTTCGCGGCCTCATGACACCGATATGAACATGGCGACCAGCAAGCTGTTCCGCAGTCATTTCCCCTGCCTGAACCGCTTTTGATTCGCAGACCGCACACAAAAGTCGTCCATCTGGGGGTTGTTCAAGAAATTCAACAGGACCAGAAAAAGTGGCATTGCCGCACCAATAGTGCGGAGTGTCTTTTTTGCTTTGGCCGCGAATTCTCGTACTGACGTATCGAACTCTGTGAATCAGGTGTCCGCGAGGATTCAGAACAAACGGAACCGACTTGATCCACCAAACCAAATCCGGGTCTGGCCTTCCGCGCTTCCTTGATGGCTTTCTGATCGCGACTTTCATGAAACCTCCTGTGCGGGAACCGACTTCTTTGGTGGTTTTTGGAGCTCCCAGAAGTCCGTCGTTTTGACTGGCTTGTTCCAGACAGGAGATTCGGGAGAAGGGATTCTGGCCAGTCTTTGTTCTGTTCCTGTTTTCAAATCCCTGATAAACATCTGACCTTCATTGGAGCGAATTGCGTAATTCAAGCTCTGCTCACGACTGAACCAAGCTAGTAGCTGCCTGAAGTTCATTGGTCGATTTGAGTGTGCGTTTCTGAGTCTCCAAAAGTAGTTGTCCCATGTTTTCTGGCAATCTCCGCCAGACTTCCTTTGTTTTTTCTGGTAGATAGGTCCAGTCACCCGCTTGAGTTTGCCGTTTGTTTGCAGCACGACACGTTCGGATTTCGGGAATTCGAATCCGCAATAGCAGCACTTCCCCTGGTTTCTTCTCCAGAACTCATGGCTTTGTGGTTTCTTGCACCTCGGACATCGCAATGGCTCTTGTTCTTCGCCATTCTCAAGCCGCTCTTTTCTTTTCTTTTCGATCTCTTTGGCAGAATCGTCGAGACACCATTCGATATCAGAGTTACAGCTAGGATGCCTGTGCCAGTTTCCACCATGATCTTGTATGATGCAACGGAATTTTCCAGACTCAACGAATGCTCGCAGTCCTCTGCCGCAGGCTTGGATCCACATCTGAATTGCGCCAACTGCCGTCGCAAAAATAATGTGCTCAATCCAGGGCCAGTCTACTCCCATCACAAAAACAAAGCGGTTACAGACCACGCTGATAATTCCGGCCTTGTGGAGCATTTCGGCATACAACCGCATGGCCTTGTTGCTTTTGTAAACAATCCTTTGCCCATCGGTGTCCCTCTCTCCGAAGTAAACATCTTCTCCGTCGATCGAGCACGCGCTGATTCCGCTCTTGCGAATCTCGTCGCAGAACCACAAAGAAGATTCAACATCAGGAGCAAAAAGAAGTGTTGGCCTGAGCTCTGGGTTACTCTCAAGCAAGTGTCCGACGACGGAGCCGACGACTTGGTGAACCATGAAACGCTTCGCAAGCTCTCCGGTATCAAATTCTCCGCCAGGCACTTTTCGAATGTCCTTGAGATCGACTTCGTCAGGTGCCAGAACTTCAGCCGGAACGATTGCTCCAATCTTTCTCATCTCTGATGGGCGACCGAAATAAACCAGTTTCGCCTGATGATCGCCAAGATTGACCGGAGTTGCCGTCAGCAACAGCATGTCTGCTTCGTTGGTGAGGTGATGAAGAAAAAGCTCTTTTGCAAACCCGTTGGCATTTGCATGCGCTTCGTCGATGATGACTTTTCTGGCGTCGTGATGCTCTCTGGATTTGAAAGTCTTTACGGCTGCTCGTTCGCTAGGAATCATCGCTAATTGGGCAATTGCCTCCAAGTCTTTTCGGTCATTGTACCCAGCCGCACGACAGCCATGCTCGATACCAGAACTCAGAAACCTTTTGTGCGTTTGTTCAAAAATTGCTTGTCTATGAGTGTAGAAAATCGAAGCGACTCTCCTTTTCGACCAGTCGCTAACGAACATCTCTGCAACGCGAGTCTTTCCAAATCCTGTTACGGCGCAGCCGACTACGGCCTGGTGGCCAGCCGCCCAGGCTGCGTTCACATTCTGAATGGCCCTCTCCTGCATGGCGTTCCAGGCTGCGTAGTCCGGAACAGCAGGTTCGCGGTAGTTCCATTCCGGAATTCGCGTTCGCGTCTTCTGGATCCATTCCGTTAGTCTCGGCAATGGATCATCTGGTATCTCAATGATCTTGTTGAACAAGGTCATCATTATCTGTCGCCACCTCTAAGGAATCGAAGTTTTTTGATTGCTAGTTCGGCTTCGGCGATGGACTCGCTTGTGGCCGAAGATGGGTTCGAAATGACTTTCTGGACGACATCCAAAAGGCCGTCGTAAGAAACTTGCTTGGATTTCGTTTGCGATTGAATTCTGTTGAGTTTTTCCGCCATGAATCATCTTTCAGAATCTG
>JAAOEI010000408.1_pt1 | contig 16634 bp, 29 predicted proteins | sample 7059261 | NCBI WGS metagenome assembly JAAOEI01 (sample SAMN14008812, study PRJNA610033) | viral metagenome | isolation source: viral particles filtered from seawater | place: China: Hangzhou Bay, Yangshan Deep Water Harbour | collected 2017-10-31
TGGTCAATATCGGTGTTGATCGCAAGTTGAAGATCTCGGATCTGAAGGTCGACTAACCGACGACACTAGGGGAGATCCGGGGAAACTCGGGTCTCTCTTTTGGATCCGTCCAAAGTAGACACTGAAGACTGACCAATCGCCCCAAAGTAGGAGCTAAAATGATGACAAACCAATCGCACCGTCAACACAAGATCATCAAATACAGAGGACCGTCGCGTATCAGCGCCATAAAGGCAGTGCGGAACACATTCCGTGATATGACATTGAAGGAAGCAATGCATATTATCGACGCGCCATACTTCAAGGTGACGCAATCGCAGTATTACACTCTCATCGGCGCGTATTGGGATGTGGCTGCACCGACGATGATGTCGCCTTATCCTGTCCGTAGGGATATATCGCCCTATGATTTTGAAGAGATCGGCGCGGTGAATGACCTGACTGGACGCTCGACCGACCGCCGCATAGTGGAATTTTGAACCCTCTAACTAGCCGTGGCCGCAAGGCTTCGGCCTTTTGATCCTTTGACTATGGAAACCTTGGTCTCTCTCTTTTGGACCAATCCAAAGCAACACCTACCGCCACAAAATGAGGATCTAAAGAATGTCCAAACAGATCGACAAGTATGCCAGAGCCAAGCGGGTTGCTGACCAGATCACCCGGGAACTCTTTGGCGAGGATGCTGTCCCTAGTATGCTGGGAACAGGTCATAAGTTAAGACATCTTCATCGACTTGAACTAGAGAACCTTCGGGAAGCTAATCTCGATCTCTTGCACAAGTTCCTAGCGCATGAGTGTTGGCTGCAGCACTATTGCGTGGCAATCAGTGAATGCGAGGAGAAATAAACAAATGTCACACAATCCGAAATACAATGAGACGGTCACCGTAACGGGTGAAGCATATCCACACTTTGCGGGCCATCATGGCACAGTTGTCGATATCGGTACCAATCTGGATGGCCGACTGACATACCGCATTATGTTCGACAAGATCGGCATCCTTTGGGCTCAGCCTAGCGAGATCCTGAAACTTGTCGACGATCCCTGTGACGAAATGATCCCTAATCCTTATCGGAGGAAGTCCAAATGACCATGCAAATCGCAACCATCATCTTGCCGCTTTACGACAATGACGGCGTGAGTACGGAGCAGATCCGCTCGTTCTGTGATATCAAGCTGCTGAAGGCCTTTGGCGGTTTTACCATGGATCACGCCGATGGCGCCTGGATCAACTCTGATGGTAAGGTGATCTACGAGCCCGTATGCAAGTATGAGATTGCCGCCGATTGGTCCGTGTATCTCAACCGCAAAATCCTTTACCAGATCGCCAAGGCATTCTGCATCGACGCTCGACAGGAGTGTGTTTTCGTAGGGTTCCCCGACAATGTCATCTTTGTTGATGCAAAGGTGGGGTCTCTTTTGGATCCGTCCAAAGTAGACACTGAAGACTGACCAATATCCCCAAAGGAAAACCAAATGAAACACTCTATCGACAATCATGGCAAAGCGAAGCGTGCTGCTGATGATGCTACACGCGAACAATACGGAGACGACGCGGTTCCATACACGCCGGACTCCGGGGCGCATTCGTGCTGGTTACGCCACTATGAACTTGCCATGCGCGTTCTAGAAGATCCCGTTCGCCCTAGCGGCGACTGGTGGCGCAAGATCCGCATTCGGATCGCTCAATATGTTGCGCCGAAAGGGTTCCGCGTCGTTGGGTGGTGGGAGCTATCACCCGTCGAAGGATCCAAGATGGTGCGATGGTGGTGTTACGATTGCCATATGGAAGTTGCCGCGCGTGGAAATCTTTTCTGCGCGGAGTGCGATGGTGATCTCATTGTGCCGCTGGTAACTGACAACGGAGGATAACATGCAGCTAATATTCACTAGCAACGGCTACGATTTCTGGCGCGACGATGACGATGGTAGATGGAACGCCGTTCCCCAGGGAGATGCTCCGCCGACGCATTGCTCCTATGCATCTCCTGTTGTAATAGCAGGCCTCAAAAACGTTAACCTGCATCTGTCGGAGATTGAGTGGCCGTCACCCCGCAAGGTGGATGAAGTCAATTGGCAACCCTTGGTAACGTTCGAGGACCAAACAGCAAACTATGTCCACGGCTTCGAGGCGGGGATTATCTGGCTTAGGATGCAGGCCGGAGACGCGGAGATTACAGAGACAACGCACCCCGAAAACCGCGAAACCTTGATCAACATAGCTAACGTTTGTGGCTATGCGATCGAGATAGAACCATCCGGGTTTGAAGGCTGGGACAACTTGAAGGCAACCAAGCGGCCGAAGAGAGGGTCACTTACAATCGTGAAATGAACCAAGCTAGGAGGGCATGAGATGTATGCCAAGCATCAACCGATCATCGCTGACTATGCGAAACAGTCACCGGACAAACTGTCGGACGTCTATACGTTCATCCTCGCAACCATCCAGCAAAGGCTGTATCACGTACCGCGGGTCATGCGAGACATACGAGAGAATGGTAGTGATAGCGCACATCTCTGGGGCTTCAAGTACCACGCCTATAAATTCATGAAGGAAAACAAGCGGGATATCTACGATACCATCCTCGCGATACAGTCGGACCACGATAGGCTGACCTATGTTGCTAGCCTTCCCGGCCTTGGGTTGGTTAAGGCAGGCTTCCTGCTTCAGCTTGTCTTCGGCGAGGCAGGCTGTCTCGATACTCACAACATCAACCGCTTCGGTCTCAAAGCTGGGGCCTTCAAGGCATCGTCCTTCAAGATGGCGAAGACTCCACAGACTCGCGAGCGACTTGTCGCAAACTATCTGGACCTTTGCCATAAACTTGGGGGATCCGAAGGACTCTGGAATTCGTGGTGTTCCCACGTGGCCGATGTTGATCCCGACTTTGTGTCGGCTGATCAGGTCTCGGCTTTCCATGTCGAGGCAATCGTCAACTGACCATATGGAGGTCATCAAATGAAACAAACCAGCATCGACGAAAGACGTTCCCGCAGAAACCGTCATCTGCTGATCTTTGCAAAAGGCAACCTTCAAGACGCCATCATGAACCTACGCCAAGCGGACGAAATCATGGATGATGTCGACGACTTCGTTGGTGGGTTTGAGTCCCTGGTGAAGGATGTTGGGAAGCTGATCGAGAGGATCGACGTCCTTAAGGCAAAGTATACCAGCGACATTGTGTCTTCAACTCTGGAGAAACTGGGAGAGACCAAATGAGTTACCAAGAATATCTGGATCCTGTCGAGAAAGGGATTATCGACAAGATCATCCAGAAAGCCCTAGAGCTGAAATATATGATCTCGGTGAACGACGAAGAGGAGGAATATGTCCGAAGATCGCGAAACTATGCCGAGGTAACCGAGGCGGTCGGCATCTCCGACGTCACATATCTTTTCTTCAGGAATGAAGAGGGCCTGCAGTTCAATGACAACTTCATGGCCATCTACGATAGGAAGGAGTTTGGTGGCATCCTCCTGGTTCACGGTAACGGGGAAGACGTGATCAGCGATTACACTGACAACGAGCATATGAAACAGCTTGTTGACCATGCCCTAAAGACAACGCACACCGAAAAATAGGAGAAATCCAAATGACCATGACCATCCGCATGAACGCTTACCGCTGCGACGTGACTGTTCCCGACGCGGTGGGCAAATCCACCATCTTCGAATTCGACAATCGCAAGGGTATCGAGCGTGGCGCCGTCTGTACCGCCATGAAGGCTCACCTTGGTCTCACCTTGGACGGCCAGAAGAAGCAGAAGACGCGACATCGGCGTCGTTCCCGCAAGAACCGTCATTCAATCCAGCAGGAGGTCGCACAATGAGCTATCAGCTAAAGATCGATGAGATACTCGAGGGTCTCGTTAACTGCAAACACCCCTACGCCGAGCAACACATCAAGGCTGTCGAGGCTGTCACAAACTTGGCCGCTAAGGCTCTAGCCCAGAAGCTAGATATTCTTTGTTGTGAAGCTACCTTCGAGGGTATCGGATTTGGTGGGACTTGTGCACCGTTCTATCCGAAATATAAGGGTCAGCCTTTGCCAGAAGCTATCGAAGGCTTCGACAGTGAGGAGGAGTGGTAAGAATGACCATACGCAACATGATCGGCATCCTTGGTATCGTCTATGGGTTCATCTTGGGTGCCGCGGTAACCGCCCTGATGTATTTCGGGGACGCACTGATGTCTATCGAGGAGACGCTGAAATGAGCTATTACGACGAACTCACAGAAGAAGAGAAAGACTACTGTCAATGGCCGATGATCGACTCTCTAAGACTTGATACGGCTATGGTTCTCTGGGAGAATGTCAATGATTGGTGGTCGCAGTGCTGGGACCGGGATAAGCAGACCATCAAGGACGATGCTCCGCAGTATATGATCGACATGGAGAACTACAGAGGATATGCCGGTACCTGTCAACTTAGGCATGACCTGATGCCGCTGATTGAGCCGCTTCATCTGGCGTGGTGTATCTCTTTCCAAAAGAACAACTACGGTGAGTCCTTCGACTGGGATTTCACACCTTTGTTTCTCAAGGAGTGTGTAGATTGGAGTCAGGACACAGGTCCTAAACTCAAGGAAAACTGGCTGGAGATCGTCAGACGTTTTTCCTTCCAATCTCTTTGGACCAATCCAAAGCAACAATAAGCCGGGGCTTAGGTCCCCGGTTTTCTTTTGAACCGATCCAAAGGAGGGATCAATGAGAGACTATGTTCACGAACACTTCGCCAAATACCCGGATGAGACACATCGTCCCTCCATCAAGTGTAAGGATGGGACGGTATTCTCTGTGCAGGCCAGTTACTTTCACTACTGCTTCCCGCGAGAGACAGGTCTCAAAGAGTACCTCTCAGTGGAGGTCTGGAGGGATGGAGGTCGGCGACGTAGGCTTAGTGATCCAGAGGGCTACGTTCCAGTGCGTAACGTCAATCGCAGGATACGGGACCATGGTGGTCCCGTGGAGGTCTAAATGGGACGTTCTGTTACAGTACCGGAAGATGCTGCCTTCACAATCTTCATCCGACCGGGTCTATTCACGGAGGAGTGGCAGGAGTGGCTCGACAAGCTAGTTAACCTTCTGATGGAGCGCTACCCCGCAATCTGGCATAAAGATAATTGGGTAGAACACATCATCGCGGCGAACAGTCGAGGTTATTTCATGGTCTGTGAATACGACCCAGTACTGTTGTGTGGAGGAAACCGAGTCAGAGGGCTTGTCTCTCTGTCCTTCGTTCCTTGGAGCTTTAGGAAAAAAGTAGCGAAAACCTGGGCTGATCTGATCGAGTCTGATTTGCGAACTGCACTGAGGGATTCAGGCCTTGGTACCCTCTACAGGAAACTATCAACTTCCGTAAACGGGGAATCCGTCTACGGGATAGACTTCGAGGCATACTACGGGTAGTGGCTTCAGGTATGACAAGTGGAATTGGGGCCGGACACTTAAAGGTAACTTTTAGGGTTCGGTCCCTTCAAGTGTCGACCAAATCGTTCACTAATTATGGCTCCCGTAAGTTACCTCTGTGGAAAGGAACGCCGTGCCCGCGGGCCGGAGGGTGGCAGGTTCGATTCCTGCCGGGAGCGATAATTTCCGAAAAACAGTGAACGATATGGTAGACACATGGAGGACGATCACATGGAACTCTATAGACGACCCGACAGCAAGTTCTGGTGGGTCAACTACTCGGTACCCGGCCAGAAGTCTATCCGTAGATCAACAAAGAGGATCAACGTAAGCGAGGCCAAGCTGGTTGCTGCGTCGTGGTATAAAGAGGCCCATGACGCTGCGCAACTTGGGATCAAGCCTGAGATCACTCTGGCAGACGCCTATCAGCGCTATATCGACACCATGAGGGGAACGCGCTCCTACGCTGAACTGTGTCGCTACCGGGACAAACTCCTTGGTATCGGCCGGTGGAAAGGCAAAGTGTTTCACCTTCCGGCGTCGATGAAGATGTCTGAGCTGAAGACCCACACCATCTCACAGCTGCGGGAAAGGCGTAAAGCTGAGGGGTTGGCACACAACAGCGTCAACCTTGAGCTGAAGGGTCTACAGCGGACGTGGAACCTGTGCCGCAGGGAGTGGGGCTTCAATGTTGATCCGGGACTGGTCTTCACTATGCTTAAGGTGAAGCCTAAGACCCGCTACCTGTCGAAGGAGGAGATCAACGCCGTCTTGGAGTGGCTGGATAAGCCGACAATGGGCTATCGTCGGGCATACACCCTGGCCGTAGTCCTTCTTGATACCGGTCTTCGGTTCAGCGAGGCGCTCAACCTTCGCTGGTCCCAGATTGAGATCGAAAGCCGTCGTATCCGCGTCTACCGTCAGAAGACCAGCTCTTGGTCTACCGTACCGCTGACCGATCGGGTGGTTGCTGTTTTGGATCAGTCCAAAGAACAGGCCAAGCCGTTTGTCAACATGGCCCGCGGCGTAAAGTTGCTGCGTCAAGCCATCGACGAAGTGTGTAACGTGGATGAGTACGTTCTGAGATCTTCCGGTAAGGCTACAATCCACAGCCTTCGTGATACCTATGCGACCCGTCTGGTGACCTCTGGGATGAGCCTATATCAGGTCTCGAAGCTCCTGGGCCACACAGACATCAAGATGTCAAGCAAGTACGCCCACCTGGAGATCGACCGGGTGGCTGACGAGGCCCGACAGATATTGGAGAGATAATGCGCCAAAATGAACTTGAGGAGCTGCTGATCGGGTGGCTCCTTCTTCCCTTCAAAGTCAGTAGCCGACTGTGGGCTATCATCATCAAAGCAGGAGCAAGGAACTGATGCGTATCACCCGCCGTAACCCATTCACGAATGAAATCATCAGCCGCGACATCGACTGCACCACCGAGCAGCTCAACTCGTGGTACTACCGGGACGTCCCCATTCAGAAAGCCATGCCGCACCTTTCAGCGTCCGACCGCGAGTTCATCATGACTGGTATCACCGATGAACAGTGGGACAAGCTGTTTGGTGTTGCTGAGGAGGAGCCCCCCGCTTGGCTCGAGCCTGACTACGAAGATTGGGATACCGTCGACTCTGGTATCGATGAACCGGCCTTCTGAAACAGTTGTTCTCTATCTGGTGGCTACACACCCGCGACGGATGGAAGATGATCGGTACTTCTGACGGGAGGAGGCATGATGACAAGTGCGAGCAGTGTGATGAAAGAGATGGCCTGGGAGCGTCGTATGATGGGTCTCGGGCAGTCAGCCTTCGAAAAGAGGGAGCGGGAGAATAAGACATTCACCAACACCAAGGTCGGTCAGACAATCATCACCGACATGGTGTATACCTATGCCGAAGCTATAGCCAGCCTTCAAAAGAGGCTGGTTACATCGAGCAACAACAGGATGAACAAAGGCCCATTACTGTTCCTGGAGCCAGCAACCTATGCCCTTTTGGCCCTCCGAGTGATCCTGGACAACTCCTCGATCATGAACGAATCGGCCACCAAGGGAATGCCGGTCAATCTACTTGCAAAGCGTATCTCGACCGTAATCGAGACTGAGATCAACTTCCGCAACTGGGTGGCTCAGTCCCGGCAGAGCGCCAGAGCATGGGCCAAGGAGATTGGTCTTAGGGGTTCTGTTCAATCTGTCGCTGAGAAGCTGATCAAGGAGCAGGGCGTTACCGGTCGAACACTCTTCAACTGGAAGCATGTCTTCAAGGATCTCACTGAGTATGAGTGGAGTAACGAGGTTCGTATTCATGCCGGAGAAGAGCTTATCATGGCTCTGGTGGAATGCTTCCCGCACTTCTTCGCTATCACCCTAGTGGCTGAAATGGGGAAAACAACAAAGAGGTTCAAAAAGACAGAACAATTCGAAGCAGAGCTGAGACGGCTTCATATACACCACAAGTCGGCTGAAGCGCTTATGATGCCGATGCTAACGCCACCCGTACCCTGGGCAGCAACTTAGGTCTTCTTTGGACCAATCCAAAAGAAAGAGAGGTCAGAATGCGGTATTCCGGAGGATACTTGGTTCATCGTGAACCGCTCGTGAAGTCGTCGATCTACAAGCACACCGCGGATGACCTGTCGAAGATCAGTCCAATAACCTTGGAAGCGGTAAACGCCGTGCAGGCAACCCCGTGGCAGATCAATCCGAATGTCTCGGAGGTGTTCTTCAGTCTGTTCACCGACCCCAAACCCAACGACCTTATCCGTTCGTTCATTCCGGTTCGGCCTGTCCTCGATAAACTTCCGGATGAAGTCTGGGAGGCAATGAGTAAGGAGGATCGAGACGATCACAGGATCAGGCGTCGGGACATCAGGAAGAACTACGACGTTGCCAAGTCGGAGTTCCACGAGACGGAGGCCATGTTTGTCACTGCGTCTGAGTTGTCGAACAAGAAGGAGTTCTACTTTCCCCACAACATGGACTTCCGGACCCGTCTCTACCCAATCCCCACGATCCTCAACCCTCAATCCAACGACCTTGCCAAGGGCCTTCTTCGGTTCGCTGAGGGTCACCCTATCGGTGCTGGTGGACACTACTGGCTCACCATCGCCGTAGCCAACTCAGCGGGACAGGACAAGCTGGAGTTTGATGGGCGAGCCCTTTGGACACTCCAGAACGAAGACCTACTTCGTCGGGTCGTTAGGGACCCTCTGAAGAACCGGGAGTGGACCGAGATGGATGAGCCTTGGGTATTCCTTGCTCTGGCTCATGACTACGTCTACGCGGCCGACATGGATAACCCGCATGAGTTCGTTTCCCAAGTCCCTATCCAGCTCGACGGTACCTGTAATGGGGCGCAGCATCTTTCCATCATGGCACGTGACATCGTGGGAGCTGAGGCTACCAACTGCCGCGACATGGAACACCGGAACGATCTATATCTTGATGTAGCCAACCGCGTCTGGGCGATGGTCCAGGAGGATGTTAGGAGAGGAGTGGAAGTTGCTCGAGACTGGATGCCGAAACTTGTAGAGGCAAACTCCAGGCGTAAGGTAGTCAAGAGAGCCGTCATGACCATCTCCTATGGGGTGACTGAGTTTGGTATTGCTCAGTTCATGATCGATGACGGCCATGTGGGAGAGCTGGACAAGCGCCAGCAGTGGCCAGCCGCAAGGTACATGAGGGACTGCATCCTTAGCTCAATCAACGAGACCCTCTCGAATGGTCGTGAGCTACAGGCTTGGTTCTCCAAGTGTGCCACTACGGTCGCCGAAAAGGGGAAGCCCCTTCAGTGGGACACCCCGGTTGGGTCCAAGGTGACACAGGCCTACAAGACGCTGATCACCAAGACGATCAGGACAGCCCACGGGCGTCATATGATCTACGAGGAATCAGACGGAACAGGCATGAACATCTCCAAGATGGGCCTCGCCGCTTCACCGAACGTGGTTCACTCTTGTGATGCTTCACATCTTCAACTGACAACAAAGAGAATGGCAGATGAGGGTATCCGCAGCTTCTCTATGATACACGACAGCTATGGTACCCACGCCTGTCACATTGAGCGTATGCGTAACATCCTCCGGGAGGCTATCTACGATATGTATCGAGATGACTACCTTGGAGCGTGGCGTGAAAGTGCGATGAGATACTCCGGCATGGATCTCCCAGAGCCTCCGAAAAGGGGTTCCTTCAACATAGAGGAGATACTGCGGGCTCCCTATTTCTTCGCATAGCAAAAACAGTGAACGATTTGGTCGACATACGGAGGAGGAAACGGCGTCGGACGAGTGCAGTCTGACCCGCTTCCCCTCTGCACGACGACAGCATTGGACCGCACATCCAAAGAGCTGCATGAAAGTTAGGCGTCGTGATCGATCATGATCACCCCCGGCCCGTCTCATCAGAGGCGGGTCGGTCCTTTTTTGAACCAATCCAAAGGAAAGTCACAAGTTGGCTAACGCAAAGAAACACCCCCTACCCACCCTGGTAACGCCGGTCGGAATCGCGGCTTACGCATGGGTCAACAAGCCTGACACCAAGTTCGCCAAGAACGACGACGAAGGCTCCTACAAGATCACTGTCGTCCTTGATGATACCAAGGAAAACCGTGCCTTCCTCGACCAGATCGAAGATTTGGCACGAGAGGTTGCACCTAAGCTCGAGCCTGCCGTCAAGATGAAGAAGGTGCTGACGCATACTCCGTGGAACCTCCCGGAAGATGACGACAACACCGACGAAAAGCTGAAGGACGAGTTCAAGGGCAAGATCAGGCTCCACGCCAAGTCGGCGTTCAAGCCGGGTCAGATCGACACCGCCCGCCAGGGTCTCCCCGATAACATCTTCGTAATGTCGGGTGACCATGTCCGCGTCAAGTTCCTGATCAAGCCGTTCGACGGGCTCGGTGGAGGTATCAGCCTGAAGCTGAAGACCGTCCAGCTCGTTCAGAAGGTTCACCGTGCTGGTGGCATCGACGCTGACGGCTTCGACGATATCGAAGACGGGTACGTCGCACCTACCCAGAATGACGGCGACGATTTCTAATATGGCAGTGGAGTTCGTGATCTGGCTTAAGCCGGTCCCGGCCTCCCGTCCTCGTGTCGCTCGCAACGGGGGCGTCTTCTATCCGAAAACACATGCATCCTACTATCAGGAGCTAAAGAAGTTTTTCGAAGGAGACGTCCCCAGCTTACAACTGCATGCAGAGGCAAAGTATAGCGTCGAGATCGATTTCGTTCTCCCAGCAATGAAAACGTCTAAGCATCCAATTCCAAGGCAAGACATAGACAATCTTTGTAAGCTGCCGATCGACGCGATGACGGCGTCCGGTAAGTATTGGTCAGATGACCATCAAATCGTGCATTGGGTCGCTACTAAGCGCTTCACCAAGACGAATGAAGAACCTCATACTAGAATAATCGTAAGGGGGGTATATTGACTTCAAAACCATCGCCACTCTGGCGGGCCTGGGCGGCTGGTGTCTTCGAGGCCCGGATCACAGTACCCACCAGTGGGGCTATAATCCGGATGGAGACGACCGACTATGAGCTACTCCAGAATTTCAGGGCTCGGGTCGGCGTTGGGTCTCTGGTTAACAGAGGCAAGAAGAAAAACCCGCCATCTCGGAACGACATCTGGATCTACCATACAACCAACCTGGATGATGCAAGGACACTCTGCCTTTTTGTCGCTCCGTTCCTCGGCAATCGTATGACCCAAAAGGTGGCGGCTCTTGTCCACCAGATAGAGAGCAACCCGCATTGGCAAAACAAGAACCCACAAAAAGCAGCCTCGTCCGTAGTCACCAACCCTGCGCCAGATGCGGAGGATCAGACAGCCTCGGCGTCTACGACGACGGACACGGCCACTGCTTCTCAAACTGTGGAACCTACTGGCTGACGGAAGACGAGCTGTCCTCTTTCGGTCTCGGTTCTTTGGATCAATCCAAAAGGAAAAACACAAAAGTGAAAAGCTCGGAGTTCCTCCGGGGCGAGTTCCAAGACCTAGTGTCAAGGGGCATCAGTGAAGAGACATGCCGTAAGTTTGGTTATCAGGTTGGATCTTCCAAAGATGGTTCCAAGGTGCAGATCGCTCCCTACTACGACAAAGAAGGCGAACTTGTAGGACAGAAGATCAGGGACGCAAAGAAGAACTTCTCAGTCATCGGTAAGGTGTCCAACTCTCTGTTTGGTCAGAACGTGTGGGGCACTGGAGGTAAGCGTGTCGTTGTCACCGAGGGTGAGATCGACGCCCTGTCCTACGCCGAGGTCTCTCGAAACTGGCCGGTGGTCTCTGTTCCCAATGGGGCCGCGGCTGCGAAGAAAGCCATTGAGCAACACCTTGGGTGGCTCGAGACCTACGACGAGGTCGTCATCGCTTTCGACAACGATGAGCCAGGACAGAAGGCGGCGCAGGAGTGTGCCAGACTGTTCACTCCGGGTAAGTGCAAGATCGCTCGACTTGATCCCTCCTACAAGGACTTCAACGAAGCTCTGAAGGAAGGCAACGGTAAGGCTATCGCTAACGCTGTCTTCCAAGCCAGTGAGTATCGTCCTGACGGTGTGGTCAAGGTTCGTGATCTGATCGATGAAGCCAAGAAGCCAATCACCGTTGGTCTACCTTGGGTCTTCGAGACGCTCACCAAGTCTACATTCGGCCGTCGTCCAGGCGAAGTGATCATGGTGGGTGCTGGTACCGGCGTCGGAAAGACCGACTTCCTGACACAGCAGATCGCCTACGATGTCACAGTTCTCGAGAAGCCTTGTGGTTTGTTCTTCCTGGAACAGAAGCCTGTCGAGACCCTGAAGAGGGTGGCTGGCAAGATAGCTGGCAGGACGTTCCATATCCCAGATTCGGGGTGGACCCAGCAGGAGCTAGATGAGACCCTGGAGCATATCGACTGGCTCGATCGTCTGCGCTTCTACGACAACTTCGGAGCGACAGACTGGGACATCATAGCTTCCACGATCACCCACTTGGCTCAGGCTGAGGGTTACGAGATTTTCTACATCGACCATCTCACAGCCCTGGCCGACACGAGTAACGAACGTGAGAGCCTCGAGGAGATCATGAAGCAGGCCGCAATGTTGGCCAACAGGCTTCAGATCATCCTGGTCATGGTGAGCCACTTGGCTACCCCTGATGGAACTCCTCACGAGGAGGGTGGTCGGGTGATGATCAGGCACTTCAAGGGTGCCCGTGCCATCGGCTTCTGGAGTTATTTCATGTTCGGTCTGGAGAGAGACCAGCAGCATGAAGATGAAACCATACGCCAGCAGACAACATTTCGCGTACTCAAGGACCGCTACACGGGCCAAGCTACTGGAAGGACATTCCTGTTGAACTACGACAGCGAACATGGACGTCTCTATGAGCCTGACGGCTTCGACGCTCCTCTGAAACCAGCCCCAGTAAAAGGGGAACACAATGACTTTTGAGGAGTTTCATCGGCTTATGCAGGAGGACGAGGGAAACTGGGATATGGACGAGTTTGACCCTGATGGAGGAGGACCCACGACCAGTACTGAGATTACGGCCCCAAGGCTCACAGCTAAGGACGTCCGCATCTACGCCTTGGAGAAGGCGCTGTGGCTGAAAAGCGTAACTCACAACACTGACACCTCACCGATGACCGGTACACAGGCTATGTCTCTGGCTGAACAGATCGTGTTCTTCATAGAGACTGGTACAGCCATCAGACCGCAAGATCCGGCTATCATCATCGACGGAACGGTGCTTGCACCAACACCAAAGAATTGAGGAAACATGCTATTCGCAGACGTTGAAGCGGATGGCTATCTCAACGAACTGACGAAACTCTGGACAATCCAGCTTGCTGAGGACGAAGGCGACACAATCGTCTACGCCGATCAGCCTGGGTACCCTCCCCTAAAAGACGGCCTGAAGAGGCTCAAGGACGCCGAAAAAGTGGTAATCCACTTCGGCCTTGGGTTCGACCTTTGGGCCGTCAACAAGGTGTACCCAGGAACGCTAAGGCGTGAGCAGATTATTGATACTGTCGTCCTGTCCCGTCTCAGAACCGCTTCGAGTAAGCAACACTCGCTGGCGGATCTGGGGGAGGAGATTGGTATCAAGAAGGGTTCGTTCGACGACTTCAGTCAGTTCAGTGAAGAGATGGCCATCTACGGAAAGCAAGACATCCGTGTACTCCAGGCGATATGGTACAAAAGGCCAAAGCCAAGCATCCTTAGTCTTAAGGAGGTCTATGAGGCGTATCCAAAGGCTGTTCACTGTGAGCATCGCGTTGCCTACGCTATCGCAAAGCAGGAACAGCATGGGTTTGCGTTCAATGAGGCCGAGGCTGAGGCTCTTTACGCCGACTTAGCCCAAGAGAAGATGGACCTCGAGCGGAGCCTACAGAAGGTATTCCAGCCGATCATCCACGTTCGGTACTCAGATAAGACCGGGAAAAGGCTCAAGGACAAGGTAGAGGTATTCAACCCAGGGTCCCGCCAACAGATCGCAGACCGCCTAATCCGTAAGTACGACTGGGACCCCACCAAGCATACACCATCAGGTCAGATCAAGGTTGACGAAACGGTCCTGGAAGACCTCCCCTACCCTGAAGCCAAGATGATTGCTCGGTATCTACGCCTGGGTAAGATGATGGGGCAGCTTGCGGACGGAGACAACGGGTGGCTCAAGCTATCCAAGAACGGGCGTATTAACGGTCGGGTAAACCCCATTGGGGCGCGTACCCACCGTATGGCTCACTACAGTCCAAACGTGGCCCAGGCCGACAAAGATCACCGTATGAGGGCTCTCTACGAGGCCGACAAGGGTGATGTACTTGTAGGCTGTGACGCTGAGGGCCTGGAGCTGCGTATGCTGGCCCACTACCTCGCCAACTATGATGGCGGCAAATATGCCAAGACGGTTGTCCATGGAAAGAAGGAAGATGGTACAGACGTCCATACGGTGAACCAGAAAGCCGCTGAGTTCTATACCAGGGATGGCGTCAAGACAGGCGTCTATGCCTACCTCTATGGTTCCGGTGACGCTAACCTTGGTCACGTCTTCCGTACCGACTGGCGGAAGGGCGGTATCGAGTTCAAAGAAAGCAACTCGAAGCTGGGTAAGGGTGTCCGAGATCGTCTCCAGAAGGGTATTGACGGTCTCGAGGCTTTGGTCTTCAACGTCAAGCGAGCCCACATGGAGCGGGGAGGTTTCTTCCCTCTGGACGGACGCTTCGTCGAGTCCAACTCCGACCACTCAGCACTCAATACCCTCCTCCAGTCCTCTGGAGCTGTGGTCATGAAGTGGGCCTTGGTCCTCTTTGATGAGGAGCTGGAGCGTCGGGGATGGGAAGACAAGGTCAAATACTGTGCCAACGTACATGACGAGGTACAGCTATCGGTACCACCTGAAATGGCTGATGAGGTCGGGAAGCTGTTCGCCTCCAAGATCACAGAAGCAGGCGTCGTCCTGAAGGTCAGATGCCCACTCGCTGGGTCCTATGAAATTGGAAAGAACTGGTCAGAGACCCACTGAGGTACTTTGGATCAGTCCAAAGAAGGAAAGCATTATGAGTACCACCTGTTACACCCTGGTCGGTCTTCCCGGATCAGGAAAATCAACATTTCGGAAGAGTCAAATCGAGGCTGGTTTCTGGGATCGAAACATCCTGGTCAACAGCCTCGATGATTACATACATGCCCACCGCGGTGAGAGGAGCTATTTAGAGGCATTCCCTCTACTGATTGATGAGGCTTCTGCCTACTGCGATGCTGTTATGTCTGCGGCCGCTTCTCAGCGCCTTTCTGTAGTGGTGGATCGAACGAACCTGACACGCCGACATAGACAGCTCATATATGCGGCACTTCCTCACCATAATCACGTCTGTGTCTGGATCGACCCACCGGAAGTGGAGCGTCAGTTTCGTATGGAGCAGAGGAAGGATCAAAACATCCCTGAATACATCCTGAAAGGCATGGAGCGTCGCTTCGAGGCTCCTAACGTTGAACGAGAGCCTTGGTTCTCCTTCGTATCAAGGGTAACCGAATGAAGATCACAATCAAAGCCGACAATACCGACAATAGGACCAACCAGAGGGTAGCACTACGCATCGCAGAGGAGATGATCGACCAGGGTTTCCACCAGTGGTTCCGTGGAGGTAACAAGCGGCCCATCAAACGGGGTATCATCACAGGTGAAGCCCGGTTAGCCAAGAGTGGGTCGGTCACCATAGTGGTAAACAACGATGGGTAAGCTGGTCGCCTACATCGATGCCGACATCCTCTGTTACCAAGCATCGCTTGGAATGGATGATGAGTTCGATGGAGGCATCATCATCAACCCAAAACACGCGGCAGAGATGTTCGACGAGTTGGTCGAGTGTTGGATCAAGCATCTACCTCCTCTCAAGAAGGTCTACTTGTGTCTGACAGGCGACGAGAACTTCAGATACGACGTCGCTGACAACTACAAGGGTCAGCGCACAGATGTCGGAAAACCGCCAAACCTGAAGCCTCTCAGACGACTCCTCATGGAGCGTGATAACATCCTGATGACCGAAGGCCTCGAGGCAGACGACGTCATCGGCATCGCCTGTAGTGAGGACCCAAAGGGACGCATAGCCGTGTCCCTCGACAAGGACATTCGCACGGTTCCTTGTCTCTTCTATCGTCCGAAATTCAGGAAGGCCAAAGCTGAGGGTCCAGACCTAATCACTGAAGACGCCGCAAACCTCTTCTGGATGCGCCAGACACTCATTGGAGATGTAGTTGACAACATCAAAGGTCTCCACAGGTTTGGCCCAAAGAAGGCTGAAAAGCTGCTACCAAGGGAGGCTCCTCTGGAGCATCTATGGAAGGCTGTGGTTCAGCAATACGTCGACTACGGGAGCACCAGGGAAGAAGCCCTGAAGAACGCCCGTCTAACCCGCATTCTCAGACATGGAGACTACGATGCCGTTTCGGGCGTCCGACTTTGGAACCCCTCTTAAACCCTACATCGCGCGTCGAAAGGAAGGGCTTTTGCGAGAAGCAAGGGCTTTGCTTGATGCTGGTGAAACAATCTCCCTGGACCTCTTGAAAGAACTCGAAGAGGTAGGGACTGATATACGCGAGATCTAATGTCCAATACTATAAAGATGCCTGACATCGAGCCCAACACGGAATACAAGTGCATCGACTGTACAAGTCCGTTCATCTTTAATGTCGGAGAGGTCTACAAGACAAACAGCGTTGGTAGGTTTGTCGTCGAA
>JAAOEI010000409.1_pt1 | contig 16630 bp, 27 predicted proteins | sample 7059261 | NCBI WGS metagenome assembly JAAOEI01 (sample SAMN14008812, study PRJNA610033) | viral metagenome | isolation source: viral particles filtered from seawater | place: China: Hangzhou Bay, Yangshan Deep Water Harbour | collected 2017-10-31
TGGCGATCGCCGCGGCCGCGTCCGAGACGAGCTCGAAGCTGACCGTGGCAGCGCCGCCGCTGGTGACGGCAGTCGTGACCTGGATCACCAGGTAGAGGGGTTCGCCGACACCGAAGTCCTGGGGCGTAGCGCCCAGGTCGATGACGTCGCCATGCAGCGAGCGGCCGGTGCCGGTGGCCAGGGCCCCCGCATCCGAGAACTCGAGCAGTTCGTCGAGGATCATTTCACTTCTCCTACGTTAAGGTCAGGTGACCTGGGCTTCGTCGGTCTTCAGAGCGTCGACCCGACGGATCGGGATGCCGCCCCAGCTCGTCTGCCAGGTGCCGCCCACGTTCTCCATGGTCAGCGTCGAGTTGGCGACGCCGTTGGAGGTCTGCCGGCGCAGGAACCCGAGAACCTGCTTGTCCATGTACCACGCAGCGCGGCCCATGGACGGGTTCGGGATCTCGGTCAGCGCCTTGTGCATCAGATCGTTGAGATCGGCACCGGTGCTGATGTCGGCCGTCAGCAGAGAGCGGTCGATGTTGGCAATGCGCACGACGTAGCGCCAGTCGCGGACGCACAGACCGCAGCGCCACTTGTAGTGCGTGCGCAGGGCCTGCATGCGGCCGGTGTTCGAACCGTCCGACGCATCCTCGACAGTCACCTCGCCCAGATCGCGCGAGGTCAGGCCGGCAGTCGACCCCTTGGGGATGATGCCGGTTACCGTGGTCGGGCTCCAGACCACAAGCCAGATGGAGGCATTGTCGCTCCCCGATCCGCCGCCGTCGATGATGTTGTCGCCGTTCTCAGCCGAGAGGGAGGCGAAACGCGGGGCGAAGCCGGTGAACTCCTCAGGCGCGGTCGTCTCGTCCCCGTAGAACAGGGTCGAGCAGAACTCCTGGTTCATGCCTTCGATATGCGGGCGGTCCTCCTGCAGCCGGAAGGCCGCCGGATCGCCGGCCATCTCGACCAGCTGGGCGTCAACCTCAGCGTAGTCCTCGAGCGAGCCGCAGGTGTCGGTGACCTGGACAGCGCGCGACTTGGTCGGCTGCACGCCGCCATAAAGCTTACGCCAGGTCGGGGTCGGGAGACCGGAACGGATCGTGCTCTGGTGGCCGGTCGGGAGGTTGCCCTCCATCCAGGCCATGTCCATGAGCACCTCGTTGGTCTCATTCAGGATCTCAACGACATCAGCGATGCTGCCGTTGGGATCGGTGACCTTGGCCAGATCAGCCAGGGTCGGGTTCTTCACTCCAAGAGTGGCCATCTAGGTATCCTCCTTCAGGATGCCTCTTTGAACATCGATGGATACATCCGCTTCAGCCGCTCCTGGTCGGTGAGGGTCGTCGACGCCTCCCCGCGTACGTGGTCCGGCTCTGCGTACATGGTACCCAGCTTGTGCAGGAGTTTTATGATCTCCGGGTGATTGCCAAGCCCCAGGCCTTCCGGGTTGTCCTCCGACCACGGCTTGAGGGCTGCGACCAGGCCGGGGCTCTCCATCTTCTTGAGGCCCAGCTCGGCGATCTTGAGGTTCGCCTCCAGCTGCTGGCCCCCGAAGTTGGGGTCGGCTTTCGTCTGTTCAGCCCAGCTCTTGACGCGCGCCTCGTACTCGTTGAGAGCCGTTTCGCCCGCTTCAAGAGACCGCTTGACGTCGAACTCGATCAGCTTCTGGAACTGGTCTTGCGAAAGCCCAAGTTCCTTGGCCGTCGGCCCAAAGGTCTCCAGTACCTGATCCACCTTCGAAGTGTCAATCAGCTCCTTGAGATCGTCAGGAACATCGAACTTGTAGGCCTCAGGAGGCCCCGCGCTCTCGTCCCCGTCGACCGCACCTTCACTCTCGGCACCCGCCAGCAGAGTATCGGTGGTCTCTTTGCTGGCGTCGGCCCCCTCGCCTACCAGCGTTCCCTTGTCAGCCTCGGCAGCTTCCGCTGCCTCAGGCGCTTCTTTTTCCTCAGTGGCCGTGTCAGTGGCCGTGGCCGCCTCAACCATCCGTCTGTTCCTCTATCAACTTCGTCGCCCACTCCGGATGCTTCGAGAGCACCTGTTCCCAGACAGCAAGGCCTACACTCCGGGCCCCCTCATTGAACGCGGTCTGGGTCGCGTCGTGTGGTACGTATGACCGCACGTTAATATGACACAGCACGAACACAAGATCAGAGAGCCACCTGCGCCCGCGGGGGTCCTTGAGTACAGACAGGAGGTCTCCCTCCCGATCGTCACTCAGACGCTGCGCGGTCTCGACCTGGTCCGGGTCGCTGGTGTCCTGTACGGTCAGCCTGCGGTCGCGTTTAGCCACTCTGGCCGCCCCTCATGATGCGCGTCAGTGCGTTGGGGTCCTGGGTGTCGATGTTGCCCAGGGCCTGCGCAACGCCTGCACCCTGCTCTGCCTGGTCCATGGCCATCTGCTGCTGCTCCGCCTGCCGCCTGGCCTCACGCACCCCCTCGACCGTGTCCTGGTCATGCAGCAGAGTGGGCGGCGCGCCGATGATGTCGAAGTACTGCCGGAGTGCCTCGTCCTCGTTGACCACGTCCAGGATGTTGGGCTTGACCTGGGCAAAGTTGGCAGCGAACGACATGCCCCGCTCGAGGGCACCGGCCGCGACTGCCTCCTGTGCCTGGGCAAGGAGAGAGATGTACTGGATCTCGAGGTCCACGCCCTGGAGCTCCTCGGGCGCAGGGCCGATCATGCCGGCATTGTAGGCGATCTCGAAGGCGTCCTCCACCACGGCATTGAACACCTCGACGTTGAGGCGCTGCAACACCGGGCCCAGCAAGACAAGCTTCTCCTCGTGGCGCTCGGCCACCTCGGTAGCGGTGATCTGCCGGCGGTCAGACATGATCATCATCGCGAACAGATCAGCGTAGAAGCCGCGGTTGATGCGCTCCTGCACCTCCTGGATGTCGAGCAGCATCTCCTGGATCCGAGGCTGCGGCAGGTAGGCCGGAGCAAAGCCGTTGCCGCTGACCTGGTCCACATAGGTGGTGCCACCAGGCAGAGTGCTCGTCGGCTTACCCTTCAGGCTCGGCGGCGCAGTCATCGGCGGGTTGACCATCTTGTCGATCGCCTGGGCCTTGCGCTTCTGCTCGTGCTGAAGCTGCTTCACGTCCGCCAGGTGGTCCATGCCGGGGCCGCGGCCGTACACGTCACCGCCCAGGACATCCCACCGGCCGACGTAGAACGGGCGCTTGTCGTGCCCACTCTCGCGCAGGAGCTGGTCGCCCTCGGCACCGTACTCGAAGTAGCAGTCCAGGAACGGCTTGTTAAGGTTGTCGTCGCGCCCGGGGATGGTCGCACGGCGCGGCTGGATCATGTGGACGACCTGGATCTCCATGTCGTAGTTGCCGGCGTCCCACATCTGCTTGACGGCGCGGGACACCTTGCTGAAGTCCACGTCGCGCGGGTCTGCAGGGTTGGCAACGAAGCGCTCGACTATCTGGCTCACGGTCATGGTGAACTCGCGGCCCAGCGTGTCGATGACGCCGTCCTCGTCCTCGGCGATGACGTATTCGCCCGCAGTCAGCGGCCGGTACACGGCCAGCTTCCTGGGGTCCTTGGCGGGGTGCCGGTAGAGCGCCCCGGTGCCAAACGCGCCCGTCTCGGTGTAGAACGTGTGCACGGCGTTGTAGAAGTTGCTGTTGCGCAGCACGATCCTGGTGGCGCGTGCAGCCTGGTCCAGCCACTCCTTCACAGTCTGGTGGTCATCACGATCTGGGTCTGGAGTGGCGAGCCGGAACCAGGGACGAGCAGGGTTCGTCAACCCAGACATCATCCCAGCTGACATCGTGCGCAGCGCCTGGGTTGCCGTGTTGTCGATGATCTTCGTGGTCCGCTTCCGCCCCTTCGTGTTGCGGCTCTCGAGCAGGAACCTCCCCCGCCTGGGGGTGATGTAGTCCGCGATCTCTATCCAATGGGATCTCCAGCTCGAGCGGTCGGTCTCCAGCGCCTTGTAGCGCTTGAGCACCTGGCCGCGCTTCGTCTTGAAGCCGTAGCTCGAGGAGCCGTAGGCGTTCTCGGGCGAATACAGGACCACAGGTCAGCCCCCCAGGAGCGTCTTCGACGTGGTGGTGGCGCTGTCCGTCGACACACCCAGGCCGCCGCCCGTGTTGGCGATCGAGCCGGCGTTACCCTTGGCGCTGGCGGCGCGCATGCGCATGCGCTTGCGCAGCGATGAACTGGCCGCGTCCTGCATGGTCGGCGGGGGCGGCGGCGGGGGCGGTGCCTTTGGGGGCTTGGTCCCAAACAGAGAGCCGCCCGGAAGGGTGGCCCAGGATGCGATGGTGCGGCGTGTCAACTTTTCATCTCCCAAGATTGATTTGTAGAGGCCATAGGGCGTCAGGGCCCACGAGTTGGAGCGTAGCACGCGCTTCGTCATGCCGACGCAGTTGTGGACCACAAGCGGCCACGAGAACCGTGCGACAGGCTCCAGATCCACCGAGCAGGGCACAACGGTCGCCCCCCTGGAGCTGTGATATTCGACGATCGTATCCACGTCGTCGCCCTGCCATGTCATCTCAACGCGCCCCCTGAGCCAGTCGAACCCAATCCAATCATCGCCATCCTTGTCCCGTACGATGCACCAGACGTGCTGCCAGTGCCCCAGCATGAATGATAGAGGGTGCGTGCCCTCTGGTTCGAAGATGACGAGAGCTGGAGTGTCGTATGTCATCGACTACCACCAATGATATCCTTGAGGGTCGGGGTCAAGGTAGGCCTCTGCCAGGGGTGCTTGAAGTTGGCGATCTGCTGCGCCCTCTCCTTCTTGTACTGCTCGAGCGCTGGGTCCTTGAGGGGCTTCTCGCCTCGCGCCAACATATCACCAAACACCGCCCTGGCGCTGGCCCTGTCCTTGATGGCAGCGCCGCCGGCACCGCGCTTCATCTTCCTGGCCTGCTCCTTCAGCAGCTTCATCAGCGCCTTGTCGCTCTTGCGCTTGTTCTGCCGGATGACCTGGCGCGAGGTCAGGTTCTTGCTCTCTCCCGTCTCCTCGTCGAACGCCAGGTGCTCTGCGGTGATGCCGTCGTCCCCGTCGAACCGCATGTTCACGCCGATCTTCAACGTCATTGCAGCCTCCTAGCTGAACGGATCGTAGTCCCGGTCGTCGTCCACTCTGCCCAGATGGTTGGCCCGAGCTGCGAGGTTGACCGGGTGTGCATAGGTGAGGGCCAGGGCGTCCGCCAGGTCCGGGCTGGCGAGCCCGCGCTTCTTCATGTCGGACTTCTTCTCGAGCTGCAGCAGGTTGCGCACGTTGAACCCGTACTCGACGCCGGTGAGGTCCGTCATCAGGTCGTCGCTGTCGGGCAGGCGCACTCCGTCGGTCAAGGCATCCTTCATGCGCCCCCACATCTGGGCGCGCATGTTGGCGTAGCCAGGCAGAGTGGCCTTCTCCCCGCTGTTGATCTCGATGATCTCATGCCCGAGCTGGCGCAGCCGATCGACCACTCCGCCGCCCACTCCGCCCCCATCGACGAACACCGCGTCCGGGCGCTCCTTGTTGATCTCCTCGCCCACAACCGAGGCCAGGGTCATGGTGTCGATCCCCATCCACTCCATGTAGGGGTAGGCCTCGCAGTCACGGCCGCGGCGCTTGTACAGCACCGATCGGTCATCACCGAACCTCGCCACGTCCAGGCCGTACACCAGCGGCTCGTGCGGCCCGACGTACACGTCCCGCATCTTGTTTTTGAAGTACAGGTCCATCGGGATGAACTGCATCGAGCCCGCCCTGGGGAACAGGCCACGCACGCGCACCCGGAAGAAGTCACTGTCCTCGCCCCAGTCCTCGGCCCAGGTCGCTATCTGCTCCTTGTTGGTGATCTCCACCTCGCGGCTGTCGATCGTGCGCCTGATGAACCGGTGCCGGAACCTGCCCACCATCTGCTGGAAGAACATGCCGCTGTTACGTGTCGGGTTGCCGAAGTCAAACGTCATCGGCTCGCCGTCGGTCAATCCGCCCTCTCGCACCTCGTAGATCTTGTCGGGCACGGCCGACGCCTCGTCGAAGATGTAGAACGGAGTGCTGTTCGCCGCGTGCAGCCCTGCGAAGGCCTCGGCGTTCTCCTCTCGGCACGTCTGGGCGTCGACCCGCCAGTTGGCCGGGTGACGCAGGTGGTACATGTTGAGGGAGCCGCCGCCGGCGTTGAGCTGCCACCAGTGCTTGGTAAGCCCCATGTTGTGCCACTTGGCCAGCTCGGACCAGGTCTTCGTGCGCAGCTGCTCGGCCGTGTTGGCGGTCACCACTCCCTTGGCGTAGGGCCTGGTATCCATGATCCAGCGGATGATCCACGCCACCAGGGCACTCTTGCCGATGCCGTGTCCGCTGGCCGTGCTGAACCTGATGGGTGCAACAGCCTTCACTCCGTCGAAGGCGCGCTTCTTGACCTCTTCCCCCAGCTCAATGAGGAACGAGCGCTGCCAGGCGTCCGGCTCGCGCTCCTTCAGCTGATCGCTGCCCCATGGGTACGAGAGCATCACATGGTAGAGTGGATCAGCGTAGGTCTTGCCGATCAGCTCCGCCAGGTCGGCGTCGCTGAGGGGCTCAGATGTCGTCAAAGGGAGAGTAGTCTCGGACATCAGATGATACGTGCTCCGCGCTCCGCCCCTTGCACTGGGCGTTGTAGTCCTCGGTGACCTGGGCCCGCCGGATACCGCACGCATAGCAGACCTCGCCACGGCCGGCTCCCGGGGGCGGTGGCCCCCAGGTGTGAGGCTTGCTGATGTAGGGCGAGGTCATGCCGAGAACCCGATGATGTAGCCGTTGCCGGAGGCGTAGCTCGGATCCGGTCCCGTCGTGCTTTGGATCTTCGCCTGATCCTCGACCTGCTTGGTGTTGCTGGACCCGGCCCTGTAGTCCACCCCGGACCCGATGGCTCCGGGCAGGCCAGAGGCTGATACCACGCAAGTCTGACAGTCCTGAGGGACGCCGGCGACGAACACCCAGAACCCGCCCGCGGCCCGGGCTGTGCTGTCCCCCACCCAGAGAGACGTGCCGCTGGACGTAACCGTGTCGGTGGCCTCATCGACAAACAGGTGATCATAGTCAGTCGAGTACCCGCCGCTGCCAGATTGGAAGACGGTGACCCCCGATCCCGCGTTCACCCGCGTCGCATCGTGCGACACGAATACCATAAGGCTCGCATTGCGCTTGGTCAGCCCGGTGGCGGCGAACACGTTACTCGCAGGCAGCGCGCCGGCGTGATGGATCGTCGTACGTGGCTTGTAGGCGATGATCGTGTACGTCCCGGAGCTGAACGTCTGGCCACCACCACAGAGCAGCCGCAGCTGGTCGTACTTCGTGGTGGTGTTATTGGTCATGAAGTGCCTGACCTCTTGCGGGTTGCTGTCGGTCCCGTCATTGCCGAGGTCTTTGATCATGGCCACGACGGGTGCCTGGGTGTTCAGCCCCAGCACCGTCGCCCAGCCATTGCGGCCTGTCGTCGCGACGCCATCGGAGTTGATGAACATCTGCCCGAAGGTCGTGGCTGTCTCGCAAGTGATGCTGTCCCCCCGGTAGCCGGCATGGTTCGACGACACAAAGGTGCCGCCTGTGCCCACCTGGATGCCAGAGAAGCAAGCGGCGCTGACCTCATGGTTCTTGAAGAACACGTCCGCCATGGTCGCCTGCTTACCCAGAGTGACATCCTCGGTCGCACCAGAGACCGAGCCTGTGTAGCGTCCCTCGACCGGGAGCCTGTATCCCATGACCACGATCGTGCCGGAGGACCAGGTCTCCCCGCCGCCCCCGCCGTTGGCGCGGAGGCGGATGGCGTCGTGAACAACGTCGCCGTCATTCGTCATCCCGCGGATGTTGCCCGGAGCGAGCTCGCTGGCTGAGAGAGCGTTCCACGACCACCCGGTCGGCGACAGCTGGTTGACCGACGTCATCCACAGATCACCCTCCATGACCGTCGTCGCCGTGTCTGTCGTCAGAGGTATATCCGCTGTGCTCCGGTTGAGGTTCACCGATGAGAACTCATGCCACACCTTGTTGATGGTCCCGAACGCGCCACCCTCCGGCCGGAGGTCCATCTCTATGTTGGACCCCCCGCTGCTCCTGGTGGCAGCGATGAACCTCAGATGGATGTGGGTGAAGTTGGTCCACCCGATCGTGTTGATCTGCGAGATGTCGATGACATTCTGGCCACTGTGGGTGGCACCGATGTTGATCACCTCGATCTCAGGCTCCAGCAGGGGGACACCTACCGCCCTGCGCCTGCGGATGACCTCGCCCCGCGTGTGCATCAGATGCTCTTGACGTAGACGACCGCGTCGACGTCGCTGATGCTGGCATCTGCACTCAGGCGGAAGTACCGCATCGCTGTCGAGATCTCGAAGTAGCCGGCCGCGGTGAACGTGATGGCGTTGCCCAGCATGTCATTGGCGGCGATCCAGTTGGTGCCGTCGTTGCTGAACTGGCCAGTCAGAGTGCCGCTGTTGTAGCCGCTGCCGCCGCCGGAGAACGTCTGGACCGAGGCGACGACGCCGCTGCCCTGGCGGAACTCGATCGCCGTTGTGTTGTCGTTGGCGGTGATCGCCGTGAAGGTGTGTACCCCGTCTGCGTTGGAGTAGGTGAAGGCCATCAGTGGATCTCCTTGTCGTGCTCGCGCTTGTAACGAGCCATTGCGTCACGGGCGGCCGTCAGCCGCGATACGATGTCGACGTCGCCGGTCATGGTGACCTCGGCCCGGTCGGTGAACATGGCCAGGTGCCGGCCCAGCAGCTCGAGCGCCTTCAGCACCACCGACGGCCGGTAGCCGTGGTCGCCGGTGGGATCCGAGTTGTAGTCGATCTGCTCGATGAGTTTCTGAAGCACATATCGCTGGTCGACCTGCACCTCGTCGGCCACTCTGGCCATCCCTGCCGTGATCGCGGCAAAGATTTTAGGATTTTGATACAGACGTGTCCCGCACGCCTCGGGCTTGGCATAGCCCGCGCGGCGTGCGGCCTCAGTGCGATTTTTACACGTCAGGAAATGCTGTACATAGGCCTGCTGCCTCTCATTGAGATCCGAGCGGGGTACCCGCGGCGGTCGGCTCATGTGCCCTTCTCCTCTCAGCCCAGTAGTTGGCTATCAAAAGCGCCTCGGCGACCCCATCGTTCGCCTTGACGTTCCAGTCCACTCTTCCGGGGTATAATACGTGTGCCTTCGAAAGGCTAGAGAGTTTGTCACGGGAAATTCCATAGTACCTTTTCCACACCGCCGGGGTCACCCGCTCCAGCCTGAGCTCCAGGGCCATGACCACAGCGTCGATCATCCCGAGCATGCGCCCGAACTGGAATGTGCTGGCCACGCCCTGGCCCGGCATCGAGTGCACATCCTCGACGACGACCACCTCGACGTTGTCCAGGAAGTCCATCACCCGCATCACATCAACCAGGGGCTTCCCCACCTTGATGACCGGCATCCTGCACGATCGGATATATCGACCACTCTCGGCATGGATCACTCCCAGGCCACCCTTGGCACCCGGGTCAACTCCGCAGATCAGTGTCATCTCCGCCTTCTCCTCTCCTGCTGATGTTCAGCCTCTCAAGCTTTTCCTGATTGGCTTTGTATTTGGCCGCGGCCTCCTGGCACGCGGGGTGCTGCATGTAGTCCTCCCCCAGCAGAGTGTGCGCCATCGCGACACACACGGCCAGCTCCATCTGATGGGAGCGCAGCGCATACGTGTCGGCCGGCATGATCAGGATGTCGACCCCGTCCCGCTGGGCGGCCTTGATCTCGCGCCAGTGCCGCGGCTCGACGTCAGTGAATTTCAGCGTAGCCATATCAATCCGGCTCCTTCCAAACCTGCAACACGGCCTCGATGACCGCGCGAAGCGCCTCCACCTCGCCGGCAAGGGCACGGTTCCTGGCTTTGGCGGCGCGCCACAGCTCCTGGTAGACCCGGGCCATCTGGTGCATGTCCGCCATGACATGCACCATTTCCTCACGGGTCATCTCCGTGGTGCTCTTTACGCCGCCGTCCGGGCACTGCACTGTCAGCCAGTCCGCCTGGGCCTGCTGCGAGCGCGCCATGAACATCCAGTCGGTGACCGAGATCTCGGGATCGGGCTCTTTGTCAGTCACTGCTCCGCCCCCGCCGCGTACTCCATCGCGTGCTCATACAGCTCGGGGTCGTTCTCGGCAACATAGTCGAGCGCGAGGCAGAGTAGTCGATGCAGCTCGTGCTGCCGCCTCATGCTCCCGCACTCTGCCTCCCGCTTGATGATGGTCGCACGCCACGGCTCGTCAACGTCCCATGTGTCTCGTGTCATCGCTCGCACCGCCCGATCCGCGCGGCCGCCTTCTGCCGCCACGGCGAAGCACCAGTAGGACACGGCCAGCGAGAGGCGGTGTATTCCGTCGCTGGTGGTCACCACGCGCATCGCGGCCTCTGCCAAGTGCCCGCCCGCGGTGCGTAGCCGCTCATTGTCCGCCGTCAGCATTTCGATCAGGTCGGGCTCTACTCCCCGCGCTTCTTTCATCACTCTGCTCCTTTCCTATTCCACATTCCGCCGCTGTGCTTTACCCCGCCCCCGCCCTCTCGCTCCACTCTGAACCCAAAAAATCTGCTCCACAAGCTTGGGCGTTGCTCCAGGGTGCTACATCCCTGGGCACACCCCCGTAGGGGGTGCCAGGGTGGAGCACCTGGAGCAACGCTGTGAGGTGTAGCAGGAGCAGCGGCGTCAACCTGGAGCAAACCTGGAGCAGACCCCCCAGTTTGCTCCAGGTGCTCCAGGTTGCTCCGCTCCACTTTGGAGGGTCCGCAAGTGGAGCAAAAACCGCCGCGTTTCTGACAGCTGGGTGCACATTTACAGGTGGGCAAACGGGCGGTGTCTGCCCATTTACGGGTGTGCAGGCGGGGCTCCTCCACGTCGCCCCGCGCATGGGCGAGTGCCTCCTTCAGGCCGCGCACGATGCTCTCGAATGCGTCGCTCATCGGATGATCCTCGGTTCGGTGGGGCACTCGATCACGAGCCGGGCCCCGCATTTCAGGAGCGGCTTGTCGCTGCTGTAGACCACCCTCGAGCCGGCCGGCAGCTCGCACTCGAAGCAGTACTCCCCCTTGCCACTCTTACCCCTCGAGATGCGCACGGGCGGGGCGGGGTCGGGGTTGTTGATGTTCGATCGGATGACGTGCTTGTTGATGCTTACGTAGTACATCATTCCTCCAGCCTCATAACCCACTTGCCGTCGTCGTCGTAGAACTCCCACTTCAGCTCGTGGGTCGACCAGGTGTTGTCGACCATGTCAAGCAGCTCCACGTAGTCTGGCTGAGTGTCCTGGGCCTCCCCGGCCTGCACCGCAGCCAGGGCGTCCTCGAGGCTGCTGAAGAACCCGAAGAACTCCTTCGAGGCTCCCATCGGGTAGTAGCTGCTCCAGGCGAACGCCATGTAGCTCTTGTTCATATCGTCCATCACTCCGTCCTCCTCTCCTATCGTTGCAGGTCGCGCCTGGCGCGGCGGAGCTGCTCTTCGATGCCGTCGAAATGCCCGAGTGCCGTGCTCCGTAGCTTGGCGCGGAAGGTATCATTGTCTGACCCGCGAGACATGTTTGCGAGTGCATAGGCATGTAGTAGTGCCTCAATCGCAATCCGCATATGGGTCGTCGCCATTTCGTCGCTCATGCTTCTCTTGCCTCCTATCGATGCGACGGCCAGGGCCGGCGCTTGCTTCCACTGCCCCAGCACTTGTCGCACACATCTGTGGTCATAGCCGCGCCGCCGATGCCCCCGCGCCACGTCGAGGTGTCACCGTAGATCTTGTAACCACTCCCCGAGCAGTCCTCGCAGAAATCGCCGTCCTCGATCAGATCGGCCCTCGATGACGGCGCGTAGCGGTAGCACTCTGCTTTCCAATCCCTGGCCATGTTCCGGTCCTCACTCTGCGTTGATCTCTGCAGTGATCTTGTTACGCAGCGCTGCCTTGGTTTTCGCGTGGACTATGGTGCCGTCGCCAAGCACGGCGCGGAAGCCGTCGCAGTTCTCGTGGTATGAGCCGATCAGGTCCATTGCGCCGCTGCGGTTGAATTTGGCGTAGACCTTCAACGCGCCCAGGAACTTGTCGTTGCTGAGAATGATCTTGGCCATGTTCAGGTCCTCACGTTGCCTTCAGTTCACACAGCTTGCAGCGGGTGTGGCAATCATGTCCGATATACCACTCGCCCCGAGCCGCCGGGCACAGGTCGCGGTTGCCGGGCTGCTCGCATCGTTCTTTAAACCATGCGCGCAGTCCTTCATCTTCCCAGTGTGCATTCATCTTTCCGGTCCCCGTGTTGTGGTTTCACTCGTCGACTGAAATCTGGAAATCGTCGCCCCAGCCCAGTGCCTCGGCACTCTCGCAGGCGTCTGCGATAGCCTCAGCCTTGGAGTGGTAATGATCGCCATCATACGTTGCGTCGAGGTTGTCGTCGCGCAACTCATAGCGCCAGGTGTAGCCGGCCTCTTTGGCCCAATCGAAGGGGGCCAGGATATAAGCATAGCGGCGCTGGCCGGTCTGGGTGAGGTCTGGGATGTCTCGCGGTTTCATTCCAGCAGTGTGCCACGGGCGGGTTTAAAAGGCAACTTGTATTTTTTACAGATCGCGTCTAATGTAGGGGCCCGACCTTAGAGATGGAGGACAGAGTGGAACAGTGGCACATGGATAAGAAGGTCCTCGGGTCCATACGGAAGAGGCTCCGCGGCCGCCCGCGGAAATACGACCCACCCCCGGAGATGGCGCGGGCCCACAGGGAGCTGTGGCTCGGGCCCCGCTCCCTGGACGAGAAGCTGTCAATCATCAGCGCCGACGTGGGCTTCCCGGTCTATCGCCAGCTGATGTATGCGCGCTACGGTTCGCCCAGGTCCCCGCGCCCACAAAAATAAAATGGCCCCCCGTTCGGAGCCGGCAAATCCGGCGGTATCGAGCGGGGGGCCAGGTGGAGCAAGAGCAATGGTCTGTAGGCGAGGATGAGGATAACACCGATGATGGAGAAAGCAATAAAGCTGGCGAAGGAGATGGGGCTATATGTGTTCCCCACCGTCCCGAACGGTAAAGCGCCGGCGTGCCGAGGTGGGCACAAGTCCGCCTCCAGCGACCCCGCCGAAGTGGAGCGCCTGTTCAGGGAGGCACCAGAGGGCGCGGGGATAGGGGTAAACCTCATGGAGAGCGGGCTGGTCGCGATCGACTACGACGCCTACAAGGAGGACCCCGACGACGCCGCCTGGATCGCAGAGTGCGGCGAGAAGGGGCTGTTCGATGATGCGGTCATCCACTCCACCCCGAAAGGCGGCATACACTACATATTCGACGACGCATACATCCCGCGCTTCCCGGGCCAGGCCGGGCTCACGATCGACATCAAGCACAACGGTTACGTTCTCTGGCCCCCCACCGCCGGCTATAGCCGCGTGCGCGGGCCCAATGGCAAACGCTGCTTTGAGGAGATCCCCAAGGAGCTGGAGAAGGCGATCACCGCGGCCTCCGGCCGCGTTCGCAAGAGGCTGGGCGCTACCGGCACGAGCACTATGTTCGCCACGGCCGACGAGGCGATCGAGGCCCTGCGCAATGACATCCCGGGCCAGCGGCACGACGCCATGATGCGCGTCGCTATCGACGTCTACGGTGACCACATCGGGGAGCCCGTCGAGCGCATCGTGGACGCCGCGATCGCCAGAGTGCGCCAGGCGCTGGGTAAGAAGGACACCGCACGCCTGAAGGAGCTGCTCGACCCCCGCGAGGGAGGAGAGCTGTGGCGTCTGGTAGAGGGTGCCGGCAAATTTGTGGGCCGCTCCGCCAGCGACGACCTGGTGGCTGCCGCGCGCTCTGTGTTGGAGCGGGAGGGCACCTGCGGGTCCGAGAGCTACGCCGTCTGGGAGGCCGCGGAGGTGCACATCCAGCGCGAGGCGCGGGAGGCCGCGGCCGTCATCCTCCAGGACGCGGACGACGACGCCGAGGTGATCGGGCCCACCGAGGAAATGGAGCCTACCCAGTGGATCTACGGGGCCCACATGGTGCGCAGGCGCGTCAGCGTGACCGTCGCACCCGGCGGTGTTGGTAAGTCCATGCTGGCGATGACCGAGGCCCTGGCGGTAGCGAGCGGCCGGCCCCTCCTCGGCCAGAAGATCTGGGGGGCTCACTCTGTTCTGGTGTGGAACGGCGAGGACAGCGAGGAGGATCTGCGCAAGCGCTTCCGCTGCGCCTGCAAGGCGTTCGAGCTGACACAGGACAACTTGATCGGGAAGATCTACCTGAAGGGTGCAGACACCTGGCCGGTGAAGCTGGTCATCGCCACGAAAGGCGGCGAGGTCACGATCGTCGAGGAGGCGGTGAAGGCGCTGAAGGCGTATATCACCAAGCGCAAGATCTCCCTGGTCATCTTCGACCCGCTGGTTGCCATGCACATGGTCAGCGAGAACGACAACGGGCAGATGGAGGTGGTCTTCAGCGTGCTGCGGGACATCGCGAAGGAGTGCAACTGCGCGGTCGAGGTGGTGCACCACTCTACCAAAGAGGGTGCCAAACACGTCAACGAGGGCGGCGAGCGCGCGGCCGAGGCGACCGACGCCAGAGGCGCGGGGGCGATCGTTGCCGCCGCCAGGTCGGTGCGCCACCTCGCCAACATGGGCGCCCAGTTTGCGAAGGAGCGCGGGATAGAGCGCGAGGACAGGATGCACCTGGTGTCGGTGACCAGCGGCAAGTCCAACCTGACGGTCATGAGCGACGCTGCGTTCTGGTTCAAGCGCCAATCGATCGCCATGAACAACGGCCGCGGTGCTTACGTCGAGGGGGACTATGTTGGGGTCGCCATGCCCTACAGCCCGCCGCAGGCCGCGCAGCGGGATCCGAGCGATCTCCTCGCCGCGGTGCTGGCGATCGCCGAGGCCCCACTCTCCCAGCGCCGCGTCAGCGCTCAGTCCCCCGGCTGGGCCGGATACACGGTGGCGCGTGCACTCAAGCTGGACGTTGGCGAGGGAGTGGCCCAGTCTGCCAAGTCAGAGGCGGAGATCACCAACTTTACGGCCGTCAAGAAAATGCTCGCCGAGCTGAACATGGCCGGCGGCATCGAGAGGGACGAGGTCCTGGACGACGCCCGCAGGTCCAGGGAGGTCTGGGTTGCCACCGGTGACGATGAGTTTTATGCGGAGCTCCGCTCGGAGATCGCCGCACTCAAACAGGAGGCGGGGCGATGAAACGGCGCAATGTAAAATTTTGCTTGACCTGTGGGCATAAAGCGAAGACGATGCGCCATCGGCTATGCCGCAACTGTGGCCCCGCTTTCTGGTTGATACGACCTATGACCGAGGACGAGTTCGATGCGGAATGGAATGCACGCGAAGAGGCCCTCCGGCTCCTGCGCGCTCTGTCGGCTCAGGAACCCGGAGGCCCGCAAGCTGATGGACCCGAAGTATCGGATGAAGGTGGTGAAGGCAAAGAAGGGTAAGGGGTCCTACACCCGCAAACAGAAGCACAAAGGAGCATCGCAATGAAGACCGTCGTTAAATACCTGGATCAGCCCCGCGTCTGGATGGGCGTGGCGCTTCTCCTTTCGATCTGGCTCACTCTGCTCGGAGTGACCCACCTGGCGTTTGAATACTACACTCTGATGTTCAACGCCGTCTGGGCCGCCATGCAGGAGTGTGGGGCGCTGACCCGCTGCTGAAAAATAAATGTTGCGCGGGTGCAGGATCTGTGTATACTGCACCCTGAAGACACCGACACAGACAGGAGACAAAGACATGAACATGAAGACCCTCGAGGCCATGAGGAAGCATCGCTTGACCCTCGCCGTTGCGCCCTCCTTCGATGATCAGATCTCTGTTGCCCTGATGAGGCTGGACGACCGGATCGATCATAAGGTCGTCCACTACACCAATCTGGCCATTGCTGTCGAGATCATGGTCGAAGACGCGGCCTTCCACCTGGCCGGCGAATGATGACCCTCCAAGGAGATAAAGACATGCAGCTGCTCCCGCACCAGATCGAAGACGCCCGCTTCCTGGCCAGCCGCAACTTCGCCGGCTGCTTCTCGGGCATGGGCTCTGGCAAGACACTGACCGCCCTCGAGGCCGCGCGCCTGGTAGGCTGCTACGTGCCCGACGATCCTCGCAGTGTCACTAAGCTGCTTGTCATCGCCCCGCCTATCGCGTTGCGTATGTGGGCGAGCGAGATCGGTCGACACCTGAACAGCAAGGCGACCATCCTGAAGACCGGGAAGACCCCGATCCCGCCCGCAGGACAAGCGCTCGTTTGCTCCTACCAGATCGCCACCCGCCGCGCGGTCGAGCTCGAGGCCTGGGTCGCCGGCGGTGTCGTCATCTGCGACGAGAGCCACGCGCTCAAGTCGGTCAAGGCCAAGCGCACGAAGGCCATCCTCGGCCGGGGCGGCATCGTCTCCCGGGCGTCCCACGCCTGGATGCTGACGGGCACCCCGTCGACCCGCTGGAATGATGACCTGTTCCCGTTCCTGTGCCGGGCCGACCCCCAGGGCATCAAGGCGCGCTGTGGTGGGATCAGCTTGGAGCGCTTCCAGGCCCAGTTTTGCATCCGGCAGAAAAAGCAGTATGCCCACATGCCCTATCCGGTCTGGGTGACCATCGGGAACCGCAACACCGACGAGCTGGGCGAGTGGATCTACAAGGGCGGCGTCGCCGTCCGCCGCGAGCTGGAGGAGGTCTGGGCCCAGATGCC
>JAAOEI010000410.1_pt1 | contig 16603 bp, 15 predicted proteins | sample 7059261 | NCBI WGS metagenome assembly JAAOEI01 (sample SAMN14008812, study PRJNA610033) | viral metagenome | isolation source: viral particles filtered from seawater | place: China: Hangzhou Bay, Yangshan Deep Water Harbour | collected 2017-10-31
TTCCGCAGACGATGCCGAAACTGCTCACCGAAGGTGAAAAACCCCTTCCGCCGAAACCGGAGGAACAGTGGACTACCCAGCACACCCTGAGCGACAGTCGCTACATCCAACCCGGCCCGGGTGAAAATACCCTCAACACAATCCCGGTCGAACAGGCCAAAATACCCCCGCAGGTGCGGCCTGAGAATTTCAACCGCAACATGTTCAAAGAGGAGGGAATCCTAAACACTCCTGAAAACCAGCAACGAGTGCAAATGAAACAGCTCGGGTTGACTGAGGAGCGTTTGCAATCCGCGGACAGAAATGATGTAATCGCCATGTCGAGGGTGATTCTGGAACGCCTTCAGAACGCGATGAAGGAACTCACCACTTCGTCGGGGGATTGGATTTTGCATGAACCCACGGAGGTAACCCAAACGGGGGTTACGAAGAAGGTGGTCATGACCCAAAAGCGGGGCGAAACCGCCCATCAGAGTCAGAAACCCCTGATTGATAGTTTGGAAGAATATGAACGTTCATTGATCCAGAAAGACCTCGAGACCATGTCACCCGAGCAAGCCGCTGGACGGGCATTGAATCGGGTGCTTGAAAAGATTCGGAGGTCGAGTGAGTTGTATGTGCAGAAGTGGGATGAAACAGTTGGAAAGCTCTACGAACAAAATCCTGACATCTATTCACAGGCTATCGAGAAACTACAATTTCTTGAACAAGACCCGAACTTTGCGGGTGCTCGTGCCCAAGCGTGGTTGAAGACGGCTGCGAATTTTGTGAATTTTATGGAGGTACCCACCTCACTTGCAAAGGCTAGTGGTAATCGGGTATTTGAGGAGTATTCACAAGTGGCGGCAGCGTCGGTACAATGGTTTAAGGATACGTTGTATAGTCCAAAAGACCTCCCACCTAAGAAACAAAAACAAGCCGAGGTTTGGAAAGCTCGGGTTGCCGAAGAAATACCCAAGCAACTCAACCGACTCGAAACGGAGCCGGGATTGCGGTTTGAGATTATCAAAAAATACCAAATCCGACCCAAAAACTCCGTTGCCAGTGAGGACACTCGTTCGATGGTTTCCCCCGAAGAACTCACCAAGATGAGTAAGCGGGAACCGGGACGTGCTTTTGTGGAATACTCGAATCAGGAGATTGCCACGCTCATGGCGGAAGTAAAAGTGCTGGAGTCGTATATCAAAACACAAGTTCGCGGCACCTACGAACGAGAGGAAGGACTAGCAAAATCGAAACGTGGGCAGGAAAAAAGCATGTTTCAGTCGCTGGAAGAACTCATGGAGGAGCGGAACAAAGAGGGGGAGGGTTACGAAGGTGATGGGTGGACTGCCCTCCGTGAGGCGATTGTGCATTCGAGTGGGTTTTTGCACCCCGACGCAGCGTTTGAGCTTTCGCACACAACGGATGCCAGCAAGAAGTGGGCGAGTTGGGTTCACCGGATGGAGGCGAAGGCGCAGGCACACGAACTTGAGATAGTGCGCAAGATGTTGGTGGAAGCGAAACACCCAGTTCCCACGGAACCAGACGGAGTGCTCAAGATTCTTGAAAAACAACCAGACAAAACCAAAAAGAACATCCGTGCTAAAGCGATTAAAGACACCATCGTGGCGGAAATTCTAAAGGTTGATCCGGAAACCGGAGAACCCGACAATAAAAGGATGGATGTTCAACGGTTGAATCGGTTCCATCGTGTTTACGAATTATATCGGCAAGGTACCTTTGGGATTATGACCGAGAACATCCCGGGTCGTAAAAACAAAGAAGGCTACCAAGTTAAGCCATTACCAGTAAACGGGTTTGACCTGAAAACAGAACTCACTACCCCTTTGTGGCAACGACAGGATGGCACTCCTTTGTTGGAGGGACATTTCATGACGAATTACGTCAATCCCTTCATCAAGATGCTGAGTTGGAAGGCCAAGCCTGACCCAATGGCGGAGCAGTTCAATGCGGTGATGGAGAGAAATACCAAACTCCGCACGGCGGAACTCGTATTGCACGAGTATTTCTTGCATGCCGGTTTGCCTGACGGTGAAGCGAAAGCTATGGCAGAATCGGTGTTGAAAACGACTGCCGCCTTTGACCTCGATCAGGCAACTTTTATGAAGTTGCATTCGGGAGGTAAGAACTTTGGCCAAGCATGGATCACACCAAGCCAACAATTTGTGGGCATTTCCCTCGAAACCCTCGCAAAGAAGATGGGGGCTAGTCCGCAGCCGATTAAGAAGTTCATGGCTTCGTGGTTGGTCGGGCACGAACTGAGTCACCTGCTCGAACAGAACCCCGAATCTGCGGCGTATCGGGGTGCGATGAAAGCGATTGTGGGTGTTGAACCCGAAGTGCGAGCAAACCTTGTGGAGCAGATGTTCCGAGCGGTCGTGCCTAAAGAGATGCAAACTGCCGAGTTTCGCGAACAACTCGAGGTTCGCAAGGCGTGGGCACGTTTGGATTCGACGGAAGCACTCGCGGATTTCACATCGTTGATGGCTCTTGGGTTGAGTCATGCCAAAACGAGCAAACGCTTTTTGGATACGGTTAAATTTGACATGAGCATCCACATGCAGGATTTCATGCGGGGTAACTATCGCAATTTGCAAGACCTCGTGAATGGATTGCACCATTACACCTCGGGTTTGCTAGCCGACTCTCCAACGAGGTATGCCCAAGCGGAGTTTGTGAAAAGCACCTTCGAGGGTCTGCAAGCGGCACTTCGATCAAGTAAGGAAATCGAAATGATTCACTCTTCGTGGATGAAGTTGCGTGAACACTCGTTGGATAATTACTTCGAGAACGGTGCTCGGTTGAATGACCTCGAACACATTACGGAGTTTGGAGCACGAGTGGGACCTGACGGGGTAGCAGAACTCACCACAAAACCCGCATCGTCCATCATGCCGGAGTTGAAGAAGCTTAAATCACAATTCCAAGACATCATCTATGGAAGAAGTAAGCGGGAGTTAGAAGAACACTTGGGTGTGCAGTTGGGAAGAGTCGATGAAAAGCTCACCCCGTTCAACCAATTCGTGGCGAAGTACTCCTACATCCAATCGGTGGCCGAAGCGAGTGACCTTTTCCACGGTGCGAATGTGGATTCTAACACCGCGTTGGTGCAGATTATGGCACCCCTTTCCACGGATGGGAAGAAATTCAATCCCGACTATTTTAAGAAAATGGTCGATAACAAACAGGTGATTAACGCAGTTCAAAAAATCATCATTGCTAAACAAAAAGCAGAACGCTCCTTCACCGAGACGGAGATGCGGGACACCCTTCGCAAGGAAGGAATTACTCACCCCGAGGTGGTTAAGAATGCCATAACACTCGAACGAATTTTTGACGAAATTCAAGGGGACGGCACAACGGGATTGTCCGCTTTCATCATCCGCACTCGCATGAAGAAGAGTGAGTCACTCATGGCGAATTTGGTAATGCTGAATGACAAGAATCCGATGGCGGGTGGCACGGGTCAGATGAATGCCAAGAAAGCCACGTTAATTGCGGAAGCACTCATGAACCACGTGAGGACGGGTGACCCGAATGCGTTGATGGGACTTCCTCCGATGACCCCGGAGGTGCTACAACGGCTTATTGACACCGCAGCCACGATGCGTAAATCGGAAGACTTCTATCGAGGGCAGGTGTCGAATCGTCCGTGGTATCGCCCGTTGCAACGGCGGGGAGATTATGGGGTGGTTGTAAGACAGAACGGTAAAGTGGTTGAAATGCGGGCATTCGACTCGGCAGATAAAGCGTTGACCTTCACAAAAGAGCAAGAAGCCCTAGGACTACAAGTTAATTTTTATGACGATCAAATCCGGCGTTCGCACCTCAAACGCTTAGATGGCGAAACCATTGCTGCGTCTGCAAAGATGGACCAGGATGTTTACGAAGAAGCGATGGTGAAAGTGGGGTTGTCACCCGACGATGTTCAATACATGAAGGACCTCTACACACCCGGGTTGGCCTACGCCAAAGCGAAGGTGAAAGAGGGGATGGGTGGGAACCTGAGTCAGCGGAAAATGGTTGCTGGTTACGAACAGGAAAACCTCCTCCGCGGGTATTTGGATTTCATCACGGGCACCGTACATGGACAATCCCGAATGCTTGTAAAACAACAAGTGGACCTCACGATGTTGAATCCTGACATGACCAAGAATCCACAAGTACGGGATTGGCTGAGGGACCATGCAAAAACGGTATTGCAACCTCCCACGCCTGAGTTGGTGGGCATTAAATCTGCCGTATTTCTGTGGACTATGGCGTGGAACCTGAGTAGCATGGGGGTGGAACAAACCCAACCGCTTGCCATTACATCATCTCACCTTGCTAAACACGGTGGCGAAGCTGGTTTGGCTTATAAACTCATTTTCAAAAACCAGGCCAAGTGGTGGGCGAAAGCATTTAACGACAACTGGAAACCCCAAGGCATTTATGAAACCGCGTTGAAGCGAGCACAAGATGCGGGGGTATTGGATAAGGGCACACTTGGAGAATTGTACAATGAGGAAGATGCCGGGCTTGTGCAACTGCGCCGATTGGCCACCGATCAGAATTTGTTGGAAAAAGGACGTGACATACTGCATAACAACTTCTATAAGTTTGCAAATATTTCAAAACAATTCTATTCAGTTTCTCCTCGTGCCACAAATGCTATTGCATTCCTCGCAGCGTTCGAGATGGCGGTTAATCACGGGATTTCCGTATCCGATATTGTAACTCAACAAACTGCATCGGGAACTACCACGATTGAAACTTCAAAATTACATAAGGTAAAACTCACTCCTGATGCCGCATACCAATTCGCGGTTGACACCGTTCGCACCACGAACTACACCGGCGGAACGGTCAATCGACCGGGGTTCTTCCACGGGGCAGGTCAGGCTCATGGAGTGGTTGGAGCGATGTATTCACTCGGGGGATATACACTCAACAGCATTGCAATGATGTTGAGGTATGCGGAGAAGTCATTTAGGGGTCAAACCGCGGCAGAACGACTTGCCAACCAAAAAGCGTTTGCTATGCAGGCAGCAGCACAGTTTGTGCTTGCGGGTGCTGTGGGGTTTCCGTTTGCGGCGGCAGCAATTACAATCATTGATGATACGTGGCCGGCAGTGCAACTCAAAAAGAATCTCTACCAACTCCCGGCGACCCTTTGGCAAATGGTGGGTGGGGATGCTAAAATGGGAGGTTGGATTTCGGATTTGGTCATGCGGGGACCCATTACAGCATTTACCCCGATTGACACGGCAAGCCGAACAAGCCTCGGAAATGTGCTGGGAATTAATAATCGTACGGGGTTTAGTTTCACTGATGCGGCTGGACCGGCGGTGAGTGTGTTGGGAGGATTACTTCGGGCGACACGTGCGGCTTCGCTGGGACAATTCGGGGAAGCACTCGAACAGGGATCACCCGCAGCGTTGCGGAACATCGTTAACATCGTGCGCGATGGTGGAGACTTCCGAGATTACAAACAACGGTTGATTAAATACAACGACCTGAGTGACCCCGCGGATGCAACACAGGCACTCATGGCAGGCATTGGGTTTAAAGACCCGATGATTTCACAGGAAGCCGAGAAACGAAGGATGGCGGGGACAATAAACAAACTCGAAGCGAAGCGTTGGGAAGGGCAACTTAACGAACTTTCGGACGCTATGTTGCAAGGGAAGATTGAAGAAGTCAAACTGGCACTGCTAAAGAAACAAGCTGAGAGTGGCGGCACATTCAATGCGGTGGCCGGCGCACGGTCGGTGATTGATAAGGTGTTAGCCAAAACATATCCGAGCGACCCGTTCGGTGAAGGTCCGAATTCGACCGTTGCGGAACGCCAGAAACTGGCAATGGCATTCCCACAGCGGCAAGAACAAATCCCGCAACTCGAACGGTTGAAAAAGAAAACCGCATTGGAAGCGATGTTCAGATGGCCCGGGTTAGGAACCATGAGTAACACCGAACTTACCAATGCGGTTATGATTGACCGACTAAGGGCTATGAATCCCCTGTTGACCGAAGATATGGCCGCCTCTATGGTGAGGCAGCAGCTACACCCTTTGCGGGTACGTTGAGCGCAGCGGCAACCTCGGGGAGTGCAACATAAATACGTTCCACTCCCTGAGCGTCTTTCTTTCGCAGGCGAACCACCTGTTCGGTTTTCTCCAACTGCGTGATGATGTTGAACAACTCCTGTCCATTAACTTCTTTCCACATCACCGCAGACACCTGTTTTTCCGGCATGATGCCGTTAGCCATTTTGAGGATGTCCAACAGCTTGGTGCTTACGCTATTCAACTCGTTGCGTCCCATGCCTTGAAACACCCGGGGGAGATTGCGTTCCATGCGTTCGAACATGGCGAGTGTTATCTGCAACACCTCTTCGGTTATAACAAGGTCTTGAGACGTGCTTAGTGCAACAAGTTGGGCCACTTTGAACACTTGGAGGTGTTTCGTTCTATAAAACCCACGAATTGTTGGATCTGATGGGAGTTTAAGATTCTTATACCAATCAGTAGCGAATCGCTTCCCTGACTCAGACCATTCAAACTCTCCACAAGCCAGTTTAAGTCGGTTTGCGAAGTTAACCAACCGTCCCCATGCGAGAGTCTGAGTGTTAGTTCGTTGAGGAAACGCGATACGTTTGTCAGCTTCGTATTCGTTAATAAATATAGCTCGGCGTGTAAATCCCCCCGAGATAATGTCACCGCGGAGATAGGTGGTGACCCAGTCAGGGGTGGTACATCCGAGGAGATTGATACAGGGTCCGTTAATAATGTCATTACCTTTATTTTTGGTTTTGGTGTCATAGTAGTCTTGGTCATACGCGGTTGTTAAGAAATCAATCATATGACCGCTGTTGGGTCCCAAAAAATGGGACAGCTCGGTGACAAAGATTGAATAGGGAGTGAACAGTTTTGTTTCGTCCTTCCACTTGAAGGTGCGTTCGTACGTGGCCCACTCTTTGACGAGGGCTTCTTTGGTTTGGCATTCCGCAGCATAAGGAATGTCATTGAGGAAGCGGATAAGTTTCTTCGCTTCGGACATGGCGGAGGTTTTGCCATTGCCCGGTGGACCGAGTAGGACAACATACAGATTCGGATAGAACACATAACGTCCCCACGGGAGCCACACTTTGCGGCCGACAATAGACGCCATTGTAGCAAGCCCACTCCAGAGGAAGTATTCGTCTGGGGCTTCGGTGCCCTGATTGTATAACGTCCAATCCGCAAGGAAGTTAGTTGAGATGGAGGATTCATTTGACATAGTTTAAGAAGGTTCCCCCAATGGTGGGGTTCGAAAATCGAACCGCACCAAAGGGGGATTTATTAACTTGGGTTGTTAGATTGCGTGCTTACATTGTCCCCAGCTTGGGCCATAACCTCCCTCGAAGGGAATAACAAGGGTCCGGCCTGCAATGACCAATGGATTGTTGAACCACTCGCGGATTTTGTTAAGTGCAAAGTCACGCTCATCCGTTCGGAATTGTCCAACCAGAGCATCATGGACTTGATGGAGCGGCTCAACGCTAAGTGCCCCACTGGGTCGTCGATTGGCCGGATCAAACCAGAGGCGGTGGGCAGCGAGGTTGGTTGCGTAGGTGGTGTTTTCTTGGGGTTCATTTGAGAGGGCTTGTTTAATTGTGGAACTATCATCACGCCGCCCAAAGAACGGACGCACGTGACCCGAAGCGGATATTAACCGCCCGGTTGTTTTGATTTCCTGTTTGACCCATTCGTGCCATTTCAACACGCCGGGATATCGCAGGAAATAACATTCTTGGAGTTTCTTAGCGTCCCCACTGGGGATGTTTACCTCTCCTTCACTTTGGAGGAAGATGGTTGCTGACAACAAAGGGGGTTTCATACCATAATTAGACCCATGTTGGCAGCACTTCGACCCGAAATAAATGGGGTCGCTTTTACCGATGCCCGAGATGGTCTTAGCAAGGTCAGCCCGGTTCAACCGGCTAATCTCGGGACCGAACAGAAACATTCCGGCAATCACCTTGGCGATTTTAATACCCGCCAACAAATCCTCCATCATGGTGGGGTCGCCGAACTGGGCACACCTTGCGGCAACGGTCCATCCATCGGCACCGGAAAGGTCGCACTGGAACATATCGTAACCGGGGTCAGCCTCGAACAGGTCACGATCGTATTCGGGGATAGTTTGGAGGTTATAGCCGCTGCCAGTTGGACTGGTGTAACAGGTAATTCGTCCTGTTTCGGTGCCCACAACATTATAACCGCAGCGTATCCGACCATCCCCGTCGGCACTGATGGACAGCATGGAGATGCGGGTGAGTAACGAGCGAGCACGAATCGCCAGTCCGATAAGAGGGTGTTGAGTTTGTTTGTACAATTTAAGCAGAGCTTCATAGTTTGCGGTGGGGTTTTTAGTCACCCGATTATACTGAATGGGGAGTTTTAGTTTTTCATAAAGGAAGTCCGTGAATTTGGGGCTTCTCACATTGATGGGTTCGCCGGCCATATTGTTCATGAAGGTTTGCACCTCATTGAGTTTGCCCTTCAACTCATCAACGCGAGCTTCAGCCTTCTCTTTGTTATAACGAATGCCCTTCACCTCCATGTACAAAAAGGGATTGAGCATCCGCACGTTGAATTGGTAATGTCGCTGTGCGACCGGGGTAAGATACCCATCGAGCTTGGAACTGATTTCGTGGGTAACCACCGAGTCCTTACAGCAATATTCCCAGAACACTTTTTGGTTGCCGGACTTGCGGTCCATCTTATAGAAGGGTTCTCGGGTGTAAATGGAAGTAAGCACTCCCAAACCCTTTTCGAGTTCGGGATACAGCTCCCAGTGTTTTAACATCGTGTCGTCAACGACCCCGCGAATCGGACACCGATAGGCGTAGGTGAGAACGAAGTTGTCATACAACGAGTTCTGCAACGTTTTAGGAATTGACTCATCTCCAAGCACGGAATGCAATGCTTCCCACAGCAACATCTCATCCCCCTCGGACCAGTAGGAGGTGCCGTCCCACCGACTGAAGGGGATTAGAAACGCATTGTCACTCGCAGGGGCAATCGACATACAACTCATGGTGTGGATACCACCTTCGATGTCCATAGCGAAGCCACGTTTTTGCTCTTTGATAACGCTCAGCCGCATCAGAATATCCGACAGCGGGAGATTTGTCTCAAGGCGTCGTTCGGGGAGCATCAACTCCGGCATATTACATTCGCTAGCCGCACGCCGCAGGTCGAATTTGAACAGCGGCAGGTTGTGATACTCTGCCACTAACGAATTCGGACTAATAGACGCTAGGCATTTGCGGCCCACAAACGGAGCCACAACACCCATAAACAAACTCCCCCTCCACTGACTCACCGGGAACGGATAGGAGAACTTGCCTTTTTTGTTAACCTTCACGCCCTCGAGGGTGCGAGTGGCATGATGCACTTTGTCCCCTAAACACATCACGAGATTGGGTTGATAATACTCAAGGTCGGCTTGTACCGTGAGCGGGTCATACACCCGAATTGCGTAGTCCGAAGGGGGCAACGTACTCGAAAGAGTGCTGCCGATGATAGACTCGGACATGTGGTTCAGAACGCTGTCAGACAGAAGAAGTAGTTTCACTATTCGTATTGATTGAATAATTGGTTAAACACAAAACGCTGAATGAACTCTTGGTCGAACGGGGGAATGTCTTCCCATTCGATGTCGGTTACGCGGCGACCCATCATAGCAGTTTGCAGGATGTCACCATTGGCATTATAACTAACAAGATACGAACAATCACGAACATTGATGATGTGGGTATAAGTTTCCATATTAGGTGAAACTGATAGATTGATAATTAGAATAACGAGTTTTGTAGGTATGTTTAAGACGCTCCAATGCAACGTTGTAGTGAGCATCGTCGATTTCAATACCGAGTGGCACGAACCCACTCGTGATAAACGACACTAATGATGATCCAACCCCCGCGAATGGGTCGAGGATGGTTTGTCCTTGGGTTGCCACCGCGGAGGTGATGAATTTCCACACGTTGTGAGGCTTCACGAACGGGTGGCCATACATGCGCTGTTCGAGGTCGTTGCTTTCGGTCACGAGGCTTGACGACTGAGCTTTGGTGAGAGTGGCATTCTCCCTTCGCATCACGATTGCGATTTCGGTATTCTTAGTATAATTTTTTCCTGCAAACGAATTGATGCAGGAATGTGTTTTGTGCCATACGAGAGGCCATCTCTGCACTTTGAAACCCGCCTTCACTCCGAGATCGTGAAGAAAGCGAAAGTTCATGTAATCACACCACATAACCACGAACGAATGGGGGCGACTCACTTTGTACAACAAGGGCAACATCAACTCGAACAAGCGGAGGTTATCTTCAACATCGTGGGTGTCTTCGATACGATCTACATCTTGAATGCCACCATGTACGTTGTTTTGCTGCATCATACTTACGTCGATGCCATAAGGCGGATCGCACACGATGTGGTCCACACACCCCACGGGCCACTCACCCAAAACCGCCAGCATGTCGCCCTTAAACAACATCTTCGACACCGGGAAAGAAATGGATTCTTTGTTGGTGCTGGAGGGAGTTTCCGTTAACTCCAAGAGCGGGGCGTTTTCGGGTTCGTTACCTAGAGGTGCAACTGCACGCGACACACTTGTGTGCTCGAGCTTCGCCAGTTGGGCGAGTGCGAGGTCCTCATTCCGACGGAGGAGTTTTGTAATAGCATCCCGTGGGTGGAAGGCACTCATCACGAGTTCGTCTTTGGCTTGAATATGTTTGGCGAGTTTCAATGCCAGGTTAACATCGCTGGCTTGCATTCCCAACAACTCACCCGTTTCACGCTGTCCCCACTTGGAATTGTTGAGCACTCCGAGTTTGGTTTTCAACGCATGAATCTCTGCTACGCAACACACCCGCTCTTGCCACGACATGTCCTTTCGACGGACATTCTCCTCCAACTCAAGCTCCCTCAACACATCCGGGGAGAGTGTTTCCTTGTAGGTGACGGGAATTTCTTCCCAACCTAGTGCAACCGCGGCAGCATAACGCCGCCCACCGGCGATTAACTCTTTCGACTGATTAATTACGATGGGGTGAATCAACCCAAAACGTGCGAGGGATTCTTTCAACGAGGTAATGTCCCCGAGGTCTTTCCGCATACGGTCACCGACAATGATTTCGCTTATTTTAACATTCATACATTGAAACAGATGGAGTTGTGGTTGGAGGTTATATCAACACGCATTAAACGATAATGCGCGTCAGAGGGGTCACAGGGTTGGGGGTTTTCTACGCTAACAAACGATAGCACTTCTTCGAGCTGGGTGATAGGGCCAAGTGCCGTTGGATGCACTAACACATAACAATCATAATCATACTCAAGACCCGTTTCGGGGTCTTTGATGGTGGAAGAAAAGGCAACCCGCACAGGTTCGCCTCGGAAGTTACGAGAATCACAAGGAGCGGTAAATAGTTTGCTCATTCGGATTCCCACAATTTTAGAGTTTTCAAAAACGCCTCTGCGCGTTGAGCGGCAGTGGCATGAATCGCATATTTAGTGGTTGACTCACCTCTATAACCAATTTGATATAGATGCTTAACAAAGGTGTCCCAGAGTGGTTTTTTACTGGAAAACAATATATGTTCCGCCTTGTGCATTGCATTAAGGTCATTTAAGTAATCCGGGGGCGTATAATCAAAACCTTTTTTGTTCGGAGGTTGCCATAACATTAGATTTGGATGCACATCAGATTCTACCTGAGTCCACCCGCACGCTTTAGCGATAGCTATTCGTTGTTTTATGTTATTCATTTGGCCATTTGTTAGTGAGAATCATTTCCGCAATCATACCGTAGTTGGAGATGTCCTGTAACGAATCTCGGATGCTTTCATTTTGGGGTTTTCTGCGTTTCTGCCCCATTAGGTGTTTGAGGCGTTCAATCTTGTCAGACAGTCGAACAAGCACGCCAAACACCCCGAAGGCCGAAATGTTTTTTGAACCGTAGTCGAGTTGTTTCCTATCGAGAAGGATAACATTGTCGAGTGCAATGCGGAGCGCGTTACGCCCGGCGACCGTTTGTAGATCCAGCACCTTTTCAATCTGGCCGAGTGCGGATTCGAAGGCGGGGTCGTGAGTGGGGAGGAGTGATTTCATAAGTGAAAAAAGGGGGAGCACCACCCCCGAACAGGCGGGTGATGCTCCCGTTGATTAACTAATTAACCCTTGGTCACAAACCGAAAGATGGTGTTTGAGGGCGGATAGGAACCCGAGGCGTCCTCGCGGATTCCCACGATTGCGGTGAGGGTCTTGCCAACATACTGTTGGCCATCACCGAACTTACCCGCGGCGGACTCGCCATCGCAAGCCACTTGAAACAACCGCAGGTTCTTCTTGATCATGTCGGGGGTGAACTTCTCGGTGGGGGTCACACTCATCGTGTGAAACACCGGGAACCCCGGATTGATTGTCTCCTGAGAGGTAGAACGCTCAGGGTTGACGGTTTTGAACATGATGTTGATGTTCTGACCCGTGCCGGCCTTGTTCGGTTCGAGCTTGAGACTTGCGACTTGCAAGTCGATGGAGGCTTTTGCGAGCAGCGGACGGGACGTGTCAACGGTCGTGAGGTCTTCGTTGAGGATGTTGAGTGGGTCGGTCATATGTTTTTCTTTCTGTTAACTAACTGTTTGTTTTTGGTAGGGTTTAGTTGCCCCCATCTACGTCTACCCGCGTAGGTGGGGGAATTGTTTTACTGGAAAAGGCCTAGCGTTTTGAGAAACGCTTCGGCTCGTTGGGCTGCGGTGGCAGAGCGGACAGCAAAGCATTCTTTGTGGGTAAATTTACCCTCTTTACGGCCACAAGTAATTAGAAACAAGTTGCATTGGTAATCCCATTGTTGCTTTGTTGTTACCAACACCTTCTCCGCCTCGTGCATGGCGTTGAGGTCGGATAGGTAGTTAGGGCATTCGAGGTGTTCGCTCCCGTCCGGAGCTATCCATGATTTGTAGCGCATGTCAGCGAAACCCGGCGAGCCTTTGTATTTCCACCCGCACGCCTTTGCAATCGCGATTCGTTGTTGTTCAGGCGTCATATTAGTTGTTCTGCAAAAACCCCTCGCAGAAGTTCCACAGCTGGGTGTTAACCCGCTCGACCCGAGTGGGTTCGCGCAATTGTTGCGCTTGCCGACCCGTGGGGAGTTCGTAGCCACCCCGAACACAGTGCTCTTGCACCATGTTCATGGTGGTCCACAAATCGTGGGGCTTGTCCTCGTCCCGGCGAGCGGACAACAACCCGCCAAGAGGGATGTGATCCACATAATGCGTGTTATCATCGTGTGCCGCGAGCAGTCCCGCTCGTGCAACCGACCTGCGCTGGTCAGGACTCAATTCGTGGCGCATCATTTTGGAAACAACGTTCCACGTGATGTCAAACCCATTCAACACCGTTGAAACGAGTTCCTCGGGTTGGGCTTCGAGGTGCATGCGTTGCACGCTTGAGGTATCAACACCCCAGTGCGAAACGGTCAACCCGTTCGAGCAAACGAGGCGAAACACTCCCGCCTTCAACATGAAGCGGCGGGTTCGATTGTGCGAGTTGGTGAGTACCAACTGCGGAACCACATCGCCCACAACGGACCGGGCGTGTGGCTGGGTGAAGCGGATGGTATGCAACCCGTATTGGGGGTCTTTGCCGCTGCGTTTGAGGATATCGGTAGCCTCAAAACCACGGTTATAACACTCCTCGATAACTCGACGTGAGTCAAAAAACACATATCGACTCGATACATCGGGGTGGGGATGGGTGGCGAACGCACTCGGACAGGCGGATTCTAGTTGTGTGATGGTCATAGGATTTAGTTATTAGGGGTTTACTGGTCGGACATCTAAGGATATTTCGTGTTGAATTACGGCATCAGCAGAAGGAGCAACCCAGTGGGTTACTTTGAGAACTTCATAAACGTAAGTAGGAGTTGTACTTGTTGGCAATATGCGGATATGTTCCCCAATCCAAGGGACAGTTTGCAGATTGAGGGTGTGTATTGTGAGTTGGTTTTTTACTTTTAGGTGGACTGTCATTCTAGGTTCCTTTCGTCTTTTTCACGGTCTCGTTCCGCATCGGCCCGTTCGCAGGCGAGTTCATACGGAGAAGGTTTGTCTTCGTCGATTTCTTCCGGTTCAGTGAGCGCGTCAATGTCCGCGTCCGTAACGTTGTCGGGCAGGTTTTGCTCCGTGAAGGAGCGGCGTGGTGTCTTTATCCGTTCGAGTTTTTCAGTGGTGGTCATATTGATTTCCTCAGTTTAGATTTCACCCAACACTTGAAGCTGACCCACCACATCGGCCCCCAATACCAGCGTGATCGGCCAAGTCGGTAAGCTTCGTTCCACAACATTTCTTGGGTGATCTGCTCGTTGAAGCCAGCTTCCCGGCACTTTTCTTGGAGTTCTCTTAGTCCCATAGGGTTTGTTTTTGTTAGGTGAATATTTCCGGCTTTACCGTCTTGAGGATGGCGATGGTGCGCTGGCGGGCGGAGGCACCAACCAGTTCCAACATCCATTTGGAAATAAACTCATCGCTGTCTATGTCCACAACATCCTTCAGTGCTTCAAAGTAGAACTTTTGCTGTTCTTTTGTCAGCCTCGCCTCCGCCTCGTTCAACAGCCGACGAGGGGAGTCGTCGGAGAGGTAGTCCGGCAGGTCGTTGCACCCGCTTCCGTTTTTATTCATCCACGACCATTCGTAGACTTCTGCTCCGTGGATTTTGTACCACCCCATCCACTCTGCCATGGCGAGGTTGAGGTCTGAATCAGTTAGTGTTTTCATACTTTCTTCAAATAATTGTTGAACTCGGTCCATGTGAATTTGAACGTGCTTGGAAGATTCAAACTGTTTCCAAGTGCCATACGTGGAGTGGGGGTTGTGCGAACGATGTAGGAAACCTCTTTTCCCACCTGTTCGGTTTCGCATCGCCACACATCCGTGAAGTAAGCCCCTAACTGATTCTGCATACTACCGGGAATGAGGGGTTTGTAGTTGAGAACACCCGTGACTTCGTCCTTTTCAACGGCTTCGTGAGCACACACAATAAACATCTTGCCCATTGATTTGCCGACGGTGATGAGACGCGTCAGCAGGATTTTGAACGGTTGCCAGTGGGTCATTTCCATGACCTTTTCACCACCCACAGTTAGTTTGGTGCCTCCATTCGCGATGATGTGATCGATGAGGTAGGTACAAACGTCGGTGAGGTTATCAATAACGATTGTTTGGATTTCGGGATTCTGACCCGCGGCTTTTAGCAATTCCGTGAGTTGAGTCCACCGTTTTTCGGGGGCGGCGTCGATGTAGTCGTAGAAGAATTTCTTGCCAGGATGACGAGCCACCGCATTCTGCAACTTGCGATCAGTGGAGATAAAGTAGGGTGTGGGGAAACACATCGCTACGTTTGTTTTACCTGCCAGTGGCGGGCCGACCAGCAACAAGGCGAAGTCGTTTGAGGGTTTGAATTCGGTATTACTTTTCATTGAGTAGGTTTATTTGGATGGTTAGGTGAGTGCGGATGTTTCGATATGCGGCACGTTGGCCGGTTTTAAACCCCAAAAGATATTGGGCTTCGGGGGCGTCGGAGCGCACGATGTTAACAAGCTGTTCGGTTATGTCCGAGATGTCTTGTTCGACTGATGCGCGGAGTTGAACGAGGTTTTCCTGAATTAATTGGGGGTTCATTGATTGAGGGGAGACCATTTGTTGTCTTGGAACATATGACTATAGAGGAGTGCATCCCGACCTGCGGCAGGGATGCTACACACATCGAAGTATTGACAGCGTCCGTATTTGCCCACGCACCATTTGGTTTCACGGGGAAAATACCCGCGATTTAAATCCCGTTCGATGTCATCGAGGAGATAGTCGAGGTTCAAACGCCACTCGACTACCTGATCGGGGTCGACGAAAAAGCGTTGCGTTACGAACTCGTAAGGCACGCCCGTTTTGGTGGGTTTGCGACCGCACAACGCATCGATCACAAACCCCGCGAGGGGGATTTGCAGCAGGGTTTGCGTGGCCCACATATAACCCAGCATTTGCTGCGAGTTCGTGAACTCATCGAAAAACCTCGGTCCCATCATGGAGGTGGTTTTGAAATCCCACACGTAGCATTCGCGGGATTCGGGGTTGATGGCGATGCGGTCGATTCGACCTGTGTAGATGACGTGGAAGGTTTCGCCTTTGACGGTCATCTTGCGGAGTGGAATAGCGAACGGGAGTTCGAGGGCGAGCTGTGGTTCACCCGGGGTCTGTTCGTATTTGAGGGTTTCATACATGTCCAGTTGGCTTTTGAGATAACCTTGAAACATGTTTGATAGTGCGGCTTTGGTGCGCCATTCGTCGGGTTCGGGGTTGTAACCCGCGTCATCGAGATAGGCATAAGCAGATAACAAACACTCGTCGAGGGAACGTCCCCGATAGTGAGCTTCGAGTGCTTTGTGCATGGCACCCCCGAATAAGAGTGCCGCTTTACCCTCGGAGAGCACCCGCTTTTTCACATTCGAGTATTCGAACGAGCGGCGGCAGGTGGTGTAGTGTTCGATTGCGCTGTTGTCAATGAACATGTCAGTCATA
>JAAOEI010000411.1_pt1 | contig 16588 bp, 15 predicted proteins | sample 7059261 | NCBI WGS metagenome assembly JAAOEI01 (sample SAMN14008812, study PRJNA610033) | viral metagenome | isolation source: viral particles filtered from seawater | place: China: Hangzhou Bay, Yangshan Deep Water Harbour | collected 2017-10-31
CCTGCACTCGACCGGCGGCGTGCGCGAGATTCACACGCTGACGATTACGACCGCCAGCACGGCGACGAATAACTATGTGGTGACGCTCCCGAACGCCTCGACGGTCAACGTGACGGCCACGAGCAATAGTTCGACGGTCAAGACCGCCTACGAGATCGCACAGGGCACGTTTCCGGGGTGGGATGCGGAGGCGAAGGGGTCCACGGTGATCTTCGTGCGTGGGTCGGCGGGTCCATCGGGGGGCAGTTTCAGCCTCGCGCAGACGGGCGCGGGCACACCCGCCGCCGGGACCGATGCGACGACCCTGGCCGGCGTGGCGTCGTCGGATAGCTGGGTGCCGCAGGCGTCGTGGAATGGCGACCCGTTCGACGGCACCGGCCCCTCGGGCGTGACGCTGGACCCGACGAAGGGCAACGTCTACGAGATCGGCATCCAGTATCTCGGCTTCGGCGCGGTGACGGTCAAGATCGAGGCGGCGCTCGCCGGGAACAATCCTGACTTCGTCGTGGCGCATACGTTCCCCTTTCAGAACGCCCGCACGTCGGTCACGCTCTCACAGCCCGCCTTTCCGTTCACGGCGTCGGCGGTCAACACGGGCACGGCGGCGAGCAGCACGAGTCTGTCGGTCGGCTCCTATGCCGGATTTGTCGAAGGGCAAAAGAAGAGCGTGGGGCCACGGCTGACGTACGGGCTGGCCCTGTCGGTCACGTCGAGCACGTCCGCGTATGTGCCGATTTACACGATCCGCAACAGCCGAACCTTCGGCGGCCGAGCGAATCAGACCGTGATCAATCTGATCAGCATCGCGGCGGCGGCGAAATCGAACACCGGCCTCACAACCGTGCTGATCATTCGGAACGCCACGCTCACGGGCACGCCGAACTTCGCCGCGTTTGCGACCGGCAGTTGCACCACGTATGACACGGCGGCGACGGGCTGCTCGTTCAGCGATAACAACCAGGTCATCTTTGCGATGACCCTGAGCGAAGCGGATAGTGCGTTCGCGGCGTTTGCGGACGAGATCACGGTCCAGCCGGGGGAAACGATTACGGTGGCCTGCCGCAGTGTCACGGCGACGGCGACCGTCGTGGCAGAACTGAATACACGGGAGGATCAATGATCCGCGCCGGAGTGACTACAGGGAGGGAGGACGCATGAGCGATTCAGCACCGATTAGTACCGTCACCGAGAGCGCCCCGACGTCCACCGCGGAAACGGCGGCGAACGTCATCGACGCCTTCGAGGCCACCGAAACACGGGACAGCGGGGTCGAGATCAGCAGCGAGACACCCGAACCCGCCGCCGAGCCCACGGCCACGCCGTCGGCCACGGCGGACCCCGCCCAGACCCCGGCGGTGATCGAGAAGCCGCTCAGTGAGGCCGAGAAGCTGTTACACGAAGCGGGCTATAAGTCCGCCAAGAAGCCGGACGGCCGTGACAACTACATTCCGCACTCGAAAGTCGTCAAGATCATCGAGAACGGGATCAACCAGGGGAAAGGCGAGTTCGGGCAGCGGTATCAGGCGCTCGAAACCGAAACCAAGTCGCTGCGGGAATACGTCGAGGAGATCCGCGCCGACGTGCTGGGCGACCCAAAGGCGTTTATTAGCAAGATCGCGCAGGTCGATCCGCGGTATCGGGCGTTTCTCGAGCCGCCGGCCGCGCCCGCCCAGACGGCGGCGCCGGATGCGGAGATGCCCGCGCCGGATCTGCCGCTCCCGGACGGATCGCGCACCTACAGTCTCGAAGGGCTGCAAAAGCTGCTCGAGTGGAACACCGCCCGCACCGAAGCGCGCCTGATGCCGAAGTTCGAGGAACGGATCAAGCCGTGGGAGGAGCGCGAGCAGCGGGAACGCCAGCACGCCCAGCAGCAGGAAGCGATCCAGGAGATCCAGACCCGCACCCGCGGCCAGATGGAGGAGGCGCAGACGTGGCCGATGTTCGGGAAGCTCAACCCCGACGGCGTCACCCTGACCGAGTTCCAGGCGGAAGTCCTGGGCGAACTGCGGAAGGACCGGGAAGCGGCCGAGCGCGCGGGCCGGCGCCCCACCATGACCCTCCGGCAGGCGTATCTGGAGGCGGAAACCCGCTATAAATCGGCGGATTACCACGCCGTCCGCGAGCGGGTGCTGAAGGAGCTGAACGGCGCCCCGAAGGGCACGGCGGTGGCGCGCACGGGTGGGGATGCGCCCAAGCTGCCCGCCGCGGCCTCGACGTCGGACATCGCCGCCCGCACGCTGGCGCGGCTGGAAAAAGGGGCTTGACATCGCCAATAGTAGAGGTGTATACGTAGTATCCAGGCACCGCAATACCTAGTGCCTGCCGGCCGCGCTACGGCCTTATGTAGCATCAGCGTCGTTCTAGGCGCCTGCCGCCTCACAGCAGGGTTTCTGGCTTTCTCGGGCCTTACCGAGCCAACCGGACAACCTTTTTCACTGTGAGAGGGCAGACATGGCGATTCCATTTACTCAGCTCGTGGCGGCGACGTTTGACGACGTCGTCAACGAGAAGAACAAGGCGGCGGACGGCTGGTCCGATTCGTCCTTCCTGAAGACGCTGGAGCGGCTCGGCGGGGTCAAGAAGATCTCGGGCGGCGCGACCCTCCAGCTCACGCTCGACTACAAGCAGAACCCGGCCGCGGATTTCCTCGCGACCGATGCCACCTCAACCTCCACCAGCAAGACCGAAGTCCTGACGGCGGCGAGCTACAGCTTGATCCCGCTGGTCGTGCCGGTGAACTGGACGTTCTTCGATGAGGCGGTCAACAGCGAGAAGGCCCAGAAGGTCGATCTCGTCACGTCCATCGTGGACAACGCCCTGGCCTCACACGATCAGGCGGTCGAGGATGGCATGTTCGGCACCACGGGCGGCACGGACGGCTTCAACACCCTGATCGACATCTACTCGGAAAACGGCGAGGGCACGGTGGGCACCATCGTGTCGGGGACGGAGACCTGGTGGAAAAATCAGTTCAAGGACTGGGGCACCGATACCGGCGCCACGCTCCTGGCTGACTACACCACGCTCTACAACTCGTGCGCGAAGGGCAGCGGCGGACGCAAGCCCAACGTGATCGTTGGCGGGGCCGCGATGCACGCGCTCTACGAGGCCGCGTTGACCGCGAATCAGCGGTTCGTCGGCGCGGATAAGGCGTCGGGTGGGTTCACGGAGTTGGCATTCAAGAACATCCCGTATGTGTTTAGTTCCGAATGCCCCGCCAGTGAAAACGCCTTCATGTTCAACACGAACGACACCAAGCTCTTCGTGGTGATGAGCGCGTGGCGGCAGCGTCGGGCGGTGCAGGACCACACCAACGCGGCGATGTCGAACATGAAAATCTTCAGCGTCTGCCAGATCGCGACCCGCAATCGGTCGCGTGGCGGCGTGATCTTCAGCTAAGGGAAGGGGACAGACATGGCTTATTGCGTAGACGCCTCTCCCGCAGTGGGAGAGCACAACGAAGTTCACGCCACGCAACAGAACCCGCTCGGCGCGGTGCGGCTCTTCTCGGACGGGAACTACTACATCTACCTGAAGGGCGTCGCGTCCTGCGTGGACGGCTCGGTGGTGGTGTATCAGCCGGGGGTCTGGACCGCGGTGCTCGTGGCGACGACCGTGAAGGGCAGCGTGGCGATTGCCCAGGCGGCGGTGGATGCGGCCACGGAGTATGGCTGGTTCCTGCACATCGGATCGGACGTGATCACGGTGCGGACGGCCTGCACGTCCAACACGGCGCTGTTCGCGGGCGGCGTGGCGGGCTACGTGGATGTCACGGCGGTGAAGGGCGACCAGATCATGAACCTCTGGATTCGCAACGCGGCGGCGGCGGCGGGCTCGGCCCAGATTCAGATCGACCGGGCGTTCATCGGTCAGTCGAACGAGTCCACGGGCTAACACAGGGAGACGGCTGGGCGGGGCGCCTGTCCAGCCGTCCTTTTCGGGAGGAGGCGTTACGGCCAAGTCCGTGATCATCGGCGGGTACCGTCACACCGTCGAGAGTCCGCGCTATCACTTTCCCGACGCGGAGCTCTGGCTGCAAAGCACCAGCGCGCGGGCGTGGGATTGGATTCTCTACGATTGGTCGCGGTGGTTTGACATCCACACCGTGGAGCCGCAGTCGTTCTATCCCGGCATCAAGGCGATGCGGCCGGACGTGCTCGCGTGGTACCACAAGCAAGGGAGTGAGCGCCCGATCTACATGACGACGCACTACCCCCAAATCCTGGCGAGCCGCGCGTATCCCATTGAGCGCATCACGGAGACGTTCGGGACGGGCTATTTCGGCTGCCAGTTGGACTATATGGCGGCGCTGGCGCTCGAGGAAGGGTTCGACCGCTGGATTCTCTACGGCATCGGGCAACCCTACTGCCACGACCGCACGAGTGACGCCGCGGAGAAGTGGTGGCACTTTCACGGCACGTTTCTGTATTGGCTCCGGCTGGCGAATAAGCGCGGGGTTGAGATTCTCTTTGATACGCCCGCCTCGAACCTGATCACGCCGGACATGATATTAGACGAGGCGCACTATCCCACGCCCCCACCGAATCCCCGGCGCTACGGGTACGACATGGGCGCGGAGTTTGAGTTGTGATCTATCCGCCCGAATTTCGGCACCCCGCCGCGAAGGCCCAGACCGCGCAGTATGCCGCCGCGTGCATCGCGGGGTTGGCGCCGGGGCGCGGCGCGGTGGTGCAGGCGGGCGGGTGTTCTGGGCTGTGGCCGTTGGCGCTGTCGCAGTATTTCGCGCGCGTCTATACCTTTGAGCCGGAGCCGGTGAACTTCGCGTGCTTGCGGGCGAACGTGGCCGCGGCGCCGAATGTCTCTGCGTTCGCGGGCGCACTGGGCGCAGCGAGTGGATACGTGGGGATGACCCGGCCGAAAGCTGGCGCCGGCGTTTGGCGCGTTGAGGGCGACGGCGAGATCCCGATGGTGGCGCTCGATGGCTTCCTCAGTGACGTGCCCGTCGATGCCCTCGTGCTGGACGTGGAAGGGTCGGAAGTGCCGGCGCTGGTCGGCGCGCGGCGACTCATTGCCGCGTATCGGCCTCTGGTGTGGCTGGAGTGCCTACAGCACACCGCCGCGATTGCCGGCTTTCTCGCCGCGCACGGATACACGCAGCCCCAGCGAGGGATCGCCGGCGATTACTACAGCATCCACGCCTCACGGATGCATTAAAGGAGCGATATGGCACGACAGACCGTCGAAGACACGCAGGACACGACCAATGACCGGATCGCCGCGGTGCTCGAGCAGCTCGCCGCGAACGCGCCCGTGCAGGAAATCGGCTACGGACACCCGAAGTATCAGGAGCGGCTGAAAGCGGAAGGGTTCATGGACGCCTTCGCGGCCCCGGTGTTCCAGAACGGCCGGGAGGCGCAAGCGCGCGGCCTGAAGCCGGACACGATTGAGCGCGCGCCGAAGCTGCGGGCGGGCAAGTATCTCGGCGGCAAGGTGGAAGTGGCCCTCGATAACCGCAACCGGGTACACCTGATCTATAAGTCCTCCGACGTCACGGATCGGATGCGGATGCAGTCATGGGCGCCGTCGTTTGACGTGCTGATCGAGAAAATCTGGACCGAGATGCAGGCGACCGCGGCGTAACTGTTCTTCCTCGACCCCTGGGTTATGGGCCTTCTCCGGCAGTCGCCGGGGCGGGCCTTTTTTTGTTTAGGTAGGCATGGACGAATCGCAGACACCTGATCCCGCGGAGATGTGGACGCCGTGGGCGACCCGGATCGCCGCGTCACGGAAACGGCGTGAGGAGCGGATCGGGGAATGGCAGGCCAACGTCGAGCGGCGGGCGCCCCGGAGCATGGGCGGCGCGTCCGACACGTACAAATCCATCACCGTGCGGTGGGATGGCGTCTCGGTCAACCAGGACTGGCCGCTCACAAAAGCCAAGATCGCGCAACTCTATTCGCAGACCCCCGAAGTTCGCCTGACGCCGCTCGATGATCGGTTCCGGCCCGCCGTGCCGGTGTTCGGGCGCGAGCTCAACGGCACGATTGCCGACGCGAGCGTGGGGTCCACTATCGAGGAAGTGCTCGCGGATGTCGTGAATGCCTCCGGGATCGGGGCGGTGCTGGTGTCGTGCGAGACGCGCACCGAACCGCGCGAGGTGCCCGAAATCGACCCCGCCACGTTGACGCCCGAGCAACAGGCGATGCTCGCGGCGGGCGCGTTCGAGATCCCGATGGTCACGGTTGACCACACGGTCGATATTCAACACCTCGCGGAGCGCGTGAGCCCCGCCGATCTGCTCATCCCGTCGGATTTCACCGGCAGCAACTACGACCACGCGCGCTGGCTGGGACATGACGGGCGCCTGACGTGGGCGCAAGCGGTGAAGTCGCTCGGGCTCACGGAGGCGCAGAAAGAGAAAGTCCTCGGCACCGACAAGCGCGCGGGCGGCACAAGCCAGAGTCTCAACACCGATAGCGCGAAGTTCCGCGATACCGAGGTCGTCAACTACACCCAGATTTTCTACTGGCGGCACTTCTACCACGAAGACGAAACGAGCTTCAAGGCGTTACAGCGCGTGGTCTTTGTGGAGGGACTGGACGAGCCGGTCATCAACGAGCCGTATACCGGACAGCAGCGCACGGAGGATGGGCGGCTGGTCGGGGTGATGAAGAACCCGATCCGCGTCCTGACCCTCACGTATGTCAGTGACGAAAGCCTGCCGCCGTCGGACTCCTCTATCGGGCGCGGCGACGTGGACGAGCTCGACGCCTTCCGTGACGGCGAACGGGAGCAGCGGCGGCACTCCATCCCGATCCGGTGGTTCGACACGAACCGTGTCAGCCCCAACACGAAATCGCTGCTGGAGAAGGGCACCTTCCAGGGCTTTATCCCGACGAATGGCCCTGGCGACCGGGCGATTGGGGAAGTGGCGCGGGCGTCCTATCCAGCCGAACGTCACAAACTCGAAGACAACGTCAAGAGCGACCTGACGGAGAAATGGCAAGTCGGCACCAACCAGGCCGGCGCGTTTGCCTCGGGCGAGCGGAGCGCGCGGGAAGCCGGGATTATTCAGCAGAACTTCCAGCGGCGCGTCGGGCAGGAGCAGGACAAGGTTACGAAGTTCTTTGTGGGCATCGCGGAGGTGCTCGCGGGGCATCTCGCGCTATATGGGACGTTCGATCTCCCGGATGAACTGGGCGAGAACCGGCAACTCATCGCCAATGCGTTCTCCTACTCCGTGCGGGCGGATTCCACCGTGCGGTTGGACGCCCAGCAGCGCATCGAGCAGATCACCGAGTACGTCAACCGATGGGGGCAAAGCGGATACGTCAACATCAAGCCGCTGGCGGAAGAACACGCCGAACTCATCGGACTCTCAGCGGAGAAAGTCGTCACGGACCCGCAGCCGAAGCCGCCGGAGCCGGTCAAAGTGAGCGTCAGCAACGCACTGGATCTGAATGATCCGTCCATGCTGTCGCTTCTGGTGCGGACGCAGCAGGCACCCACGCCCGAAGACGTCACGGCCACCGGCAAGCTGCTCGAGGCGTTGCGCGCGTTGGGGCTCGGTATTGCGCCGATGGCACCGCCCGTCCCGCCGCAGGGCGGGCCACCCGGCGAAGTGGCGACCCCTGGCATCCATAACGCGGACTGGCAAGAGCAGCCCCGCATCAACAAGCGCGATCAGGATGGTGGACTGTGATCTGTGACCGCTGTTATCAACCGCAGGACATCGGGGAGCACGGCGTCTATCTGTGCCCGCTCGAGCCGCGCCGCCGCGCGCCGGTCGTGCGGCCGGACTCCATCCCCGGCGGGCTCGTCATCGAGCACGGCCTCTGCAACGACGACGGCACGCCGCGCACCTACTACTCGCACTCCGAGATCACGCGCGAGTGCGCGATCCGCGGGCTGATGCGCTGGACCGACGTGTATACAGAGGACAAGACGAAAGATGCGCGGGTGCGCGCGGACTGGATGCAGAGCAGCGAAGCGAAGCGGGCGAAGGCGATGCGCGATGAGCAGCGCCGGGAGCGGTGGGCGGTGCGCCGATGACCTTTACCCAGCTACAGACCAAGGTTAAGAACTACTGCAATCTGACGAGCACCGACGCGGACACGCGGATCGGGCTGGCGATCAACGCGACGTATCGCCGGATCACGTCGTCGCTGGGCCTTGATGCCTCGCGGTTTGTCTCGCGCACGGTCGCGATGACCGTCGGCGTGCAAACGGTCACGTTTACCGAGATCGAGAAGATCGACCGTATCCGCGACGTGACCGACAGCGCAGCGATCCGGCTCCTGACGGAAACCAGCATCCACGAGATCCAAGCCACGCAACCAGGCACGGGCGAGCCGGTGCGGTGGGCGCTCCAGAACACCGACGCCGACTCCGTCGTGGCGAAGTTCGACACGATCCCCCAGACGGCCTACAACCTCACGGCGGACGGCTGGACGACGCTGTCTGACCTGAGCGGCAGCGATGAGCCGGTCTTTCCTGAGTCGTTTCACGACATCCTCGCGTGGTATGTCATCGCGGAGGAACTGCTCAAGAAGGAGAAGGACAAACTCGCGGACAAATACACCGCGAAGGCGGAAAAGCTCCTCGCGGAGTTGCGGTTCTATCTGGCGGATTCTCCGACGAAGGACACGCGGCAGGGCGGGGCGAGCGCGTCGTCTGCCACGGGCGCGTCTGGTGGCAGCAGTAACGTCGGGCTGTCGGCCTACACACAAACCGGGCTGATTACCTTCGACCGCGACCCGTCGGCGCCGTTCGCGGTGACGGACACCTCGGCGTATGTGGCGAACCTGTACGCCGAAGGCGTGGGCAACCTCGCGACCGATAAACTCGTGGGCCGCGATACCGCCGGGACGGGCGAATCGGAAGCGATTGGCGTTGATACCACGCTGGAGTTTACTGGCTCGCAGGTGCTTCGTCGCGCGGCGCTGACCGGCGACGTCACCGCCTCGGCGGGGTCGAACGCCACCACGATTGCAAACGACGCCGTGACGTTTGCTAAGATCCAGAACATCGCGACGGATTCGCTGCTCGGCCGCGATGCCGCGTCCACGGGCGACGTCGAGAACATCCTACTCAACGCCACGCTGTCGATGGATGGGGCGGGCAACCTGCAACGGGCCGCGCTGACTGGCGATGTCACGGCCAGCGCGGGGTCAAACGCGACCACGCTGGCGAATACCGCCGTGACGCCTGGAAGTTACACACTCGCCAGTATCACTGTGGATGCAAAGGGTCGGATCACGTCGGCGTCAAGTGGGGCGGCGTCGTCAATTGATCCAGTGGTCTTCTTGTCCACGTCCTTTGAGACGGCGGGGCGTTTCGTCAGCACGGTCACTGGAAGCGCGGTGGCGACGTTCAACACAACCGGCGTGCTGATTGATACCGCGACCACAGTGAACGGGTCCTCCCATGTCGCATGGCGCGTGCTCGGTTCCGGCAACACGAACGGCGGCGTGTTCGGCGCGTACCCCTGCGAGTTCGGCTGCCATGTCGAGCTCGACACCATCGGCACCGACATGCAGACGTTCTGGGGGCTCGGGTCGCCAACAGTGGCGGCGGCAGGGATCACCTACACCGTTGACCACATCGGATTCAAGGTCGTGCGGGCGGCGAGTGGCACTACATCACTGTTTGCCACGCAAGCTGACGGCACTGAGACCGCGTCATCGGCACTGACCACAATCGCGGCGGGTGACTCGCTCGATCTCGCGCTGCGCGTGAACAGCTCCTCTAGTGTGGATTACTGGTGGCGGAAGAACGGCGGCGCGTGGTCCTCCATCACGAACCTGACCACTAATATCCCCACAACCGCAGGTGTCCGAACCTGTTCGTTCGCGGTGAGTAACGCCAACGTCGCCGTGCGCGACGAAACGATGTGCGCGGGCGCGTACTTCAGACGATGAGGATCAATGGCTGAACGGTGGGACGAACTCAACGCGGATGGCATTTCCCTGAGTGCGCGCGACGGCGCGCCATTGACCACGAAACAGAAGGACTGGTTGGCGTTCTTCGCGTGCAGCGTCCGTGGCCGCAATGTGGCGGCATGGAATGCGCTGACGACGCCACAGAAGATCGCCGCGACGTTAGCGGAATTGGACGTCTGGAAAACGCTACGCGCGTGGACGGACACCAATCTATAAGTCATGCCTGACCTCTCGATCATCTCGCTTCGTGGCGGCATGAACAATACCGATCCCGCGATTGCGCTGCCGGACGATCAATGCACGCTCGCGCAGAACGTCGAGTTCGTGGATTCAATGCTCGGGGAGCGGCGCAAGGGCACCGACGCGATTGATCTGCCGTCGTTCCTGAGTGCGCGCGACCGCGTGACGTTCCTGTTTCGGCACTTGCCGACGGCGGACGAAACAGCGGCGCAGTTGTGGGCGCTCGGCGTGTCCGGCACAACGACCGCGAAGCTCGGCTACAAGACGACGACGTGGACCGAAGTGACCATCTCAGATACGCCGCTCCTGACCGGCTTTTCGCAGTACCGCTGGGACGCCGTCACGCTGCACGGCAAGATTCATTTCGCGTATGACAGCGACGTGGACCGGCTCCACGTCTGGGACGGGACGACGATGCGACGGTCAGGGCTCGCGGAACCAGCCGCGCCGACGGCGGCGAACGCGGGCTCGGGCACGCTGTCCGGCACGCGGTATGGGCGGGTGCGCTACGTCGAAGTCTCGGGATCGACGGTCGTGCGGCGCAGCGAGCCGAGTGACGTCCTGACGTTTGCGCCCAGCGGCTCGGGCGCGTCGATTACCTGGACGAAGCCCGCCGCCATCAGCGAAGGCGAGACGCATTGGGAAATCGAGCTATCAACGGATAACTCAAACTTTTACCGCATGGCGCGGATCGTGGTGGGCACGACGACGCACAGCGATACCGTGGTGTATGCCACGGGCTATTCCTCGACGGGCACGCTATCGGAGGACACGGGCGACTATTCGCTGGCGTGGAGCGCGCGGTACCTCACGACGGACGAGGATCGGCTGATCTGGGCCGGCAGCTGGGAAGACGCGGCGTTGGCCTCGCGCGTGGGTTGGTCGCCCGTGTTCAACGCGACCGGCGACGGCAATGACGAGCGGATGGAATCGGACACCGATCCCACGCTCGACCTCGACACCTACGAGAACGGCCCGATCACGGGGATCAGTCAGACGGTGTTCGGCGCGATCTGGGTGTTCAAGCAGCACGCGATCTATAAGCTGACGCGCAGCGGCAAGCGGACGGCGGCCTATACCGCCGACAAGTTCACCGAGGCGCTCGGGGCGATTCATGGCTCCGTCGTGTCCGGTGTCGATGAAACCGGCCAACCGTGCATCTACTTCCTCGATCTCGAGCAGGGGCCGTGCCGGATTGGCGTGGGCGGGATCAAGCGGTGCGGGGAAGACCTCCGCGCCACCTGGACGACGCTCAACGTGAACGCAACGGCGGTGGCGTGTTCGTCCTTGTATTACCCGGCGAAGAAACAGGTGCATTGGAATCTCGCGGTCAGCGCCGGGAACACCCCGACGACGCGGATCGTGCTGCATACCGACAAGTCGCGCACCTTTGCGGACGGCGTGCGGAAGGGCTGGGCGCTCTGGACGGGCAACATCGCCAAGGCGCTGACGATGTGCCTCTACGCGGACAACATTGACGACAACACGGCGCGGAGTCTGAAGCTCGTGCCGTTTATCGGCCTCGAGGGGCTCGGCCTGGTGCATCGGTGCGACACCGGGATCGCGGACAACAGCGTAGCGTATGCGGCCACGATCACGACCAAGCCGTACGCCATGACCGGCGTGATCCATCAATACGAGGTGCGCGCGGCCGCGCTGATGGGGAAGGCCGTGACGAGCGCGTCCGTGGACGCCAAGTGTATCCGGGACTTCGGCAAAGAAACGACCGTCACCGTCTCCGCGGTGTCGTTCACGCCCACCGCGAGCGAAACCGAGATCGTGGCGGCGATGGATAACTTTATCGGGGCCGAGATGAAGGTGGGCCAGTTTCAGTTCGTGGATGTGACGTCGCCGCTGGCGCAGTGGCAACTCAATCGCTTCGATGTCGTGGGCGAGGCGGGGCAGGGCGCCTAGATGTACTCCCTCAAGTTCCGCGAACTGCTGATGGAGACACCGGGGCTCTACGAGGAGCTTGACCTGTTTGTCAAGCAGCTCGTGTCATTCCTGCTCACGGAGCACAACGAAGACGGGACGCATATTGTCGATGACCCCACGACGGACGTGGCGGCGGCGAGCCTGCCGTATGTGACGGTCGGGAACTCCTCGGGCCTCAGCGCGGAGCGGGCGCTGGTGGGCACGTCGGGTGAAATCGACGTCACCGACAACGGCGCGAACTCCACGGTGGCGATTGGGTTGCCGGCGGCGATCACGCTGGCTACATCGGTCACGGCGCCAGCGGTCGTGGGGAGCACGTCGGCCACGGCGCCCACGGTGACGGCCTCTAGCGAATTACTGATTGGCGGCGCGGCGGGCGCAGCGACGACGGCGCGGGTGATCACGAAGAAGGTCACGGGAATCGCGGACAACACGCCCACGGACGTCCTGACGGTGACGATCCCGAACGCGAACCACGCGGGGGCGCTCCGGCTGCTGCTGCTGTCCAGTAACGGCTCGACGGATGCGTTCGAGTCCAGCCGCGCGGCGCAGGGGCTTGTGGTGTTTCAGCGCAATACCGGCGTGGTGGCGGTGGCGACGGCGGCGGCGATTGCGGACGGTGTGATCGCCACGAATGCGACAGGGGGATCAGCCACGCACACGCTCGCCTATGCCGTGAGCGCGGTCAGCGGCGCGGCGGGCGCGGCGAATACGTTTACGGTCACGGTGACGATTGACGACTCGGGCAACCTCGGGTCCAACCAAGTAGTCGCGATGGCGGAACTACTCAACGCCGAGGCGACCGGCATCACCATCGCGTAGCGGAGAGACATTATGTCCATGACAGAAGGGGAAGCACTCGAGTATCTCCGCAACCTTAGCGGGCGGACGGGCGCGTCGGTGGAGCAGTCGGACGTGCAGCGGCTCACGCAGACCGACGGCGACGATACCGGGCGCCTACAAGCCGCGTATGAGAGCCAGTATGCGAGGCGCGGGGCGTCACAAACCGAGGGCTCAGGCACCGACTCGCAAGACCTAATGCGCGGCGGGTACGGCTCGGGCCGGGATGAGAACCAGGGGGGGGCTCCCGCGTCAGGGGGGCGTCAGTCAGGGGGAAGTCCGTCAGGGGGGCGTCCAGGTGGGGTGGCGCCCTCGCAAGCGTGGAACGCGGCAGGCGCCGCGCCAGCGGCATCCGTCGATCCATTTCCCTCTTGGTACAAAGACCTGATGCAGTCGCAGGTCGCGCAGCAGCAAGCCGAGAGGGCCGCACAGCAGCAGAAGGCCGACGCGCTGTATGGGCAACTCGACACGCGGGCGAAGCAGGGGCTCCAGATCAACGCCAGCGACCCGATCATCAAGGGGCAAGTGGACGCCTTCAGCGCGCAGGGCGAACGGGCGCGGCGCAACTACCTCAGCGACATCGCGGAGCGGTCGGGGCCGTATGCCAACGTCCGCGGCGAGCAGCGCATGACCGCGGAGAAGCTGGGGCAAGGGACGAGCGCGTTTCAGGCGGAACTCCTCGGGCGGGAACTCGGCGCGCGGCGGGATGAGATCGCGCAGGCGTTGTCAGCGCAAGGCGCGATGCTGTCCGGCGATCAGACGCGGAACCTGCAAGCGCAACTCGCGCAGATGGATCAGGCGATCAAGGAAGCCGGGATCGGGATGCAGGGCCGCGGGCTCGATCTCCAGCGCGATCTCGGGTTCTCGGATCTGGCGCTGCGGGACAAGCTCGGGATGGGCGGGCTCGCGCTACAGGGGCGCGGGCTGGACATTCAGCGAGAACTCGGGCTGGGCGGACTGGCGTTGACGGGGCGCGGGCAAGACATGTCGATGGATCAATTTCTGAGGGAACTGGCGCTCCGTGAATGGATCGCCGGGGATAACTCAGATCGCGCATGGGCGGGGAGGTAGGGGATGGGCTTTTGGTCAACGCTCGGAAAAATCGGGCTCGCGGCGGCGCCGGTCATCGCCGCTCCGTTCACGGGTGGCGCGAGTCTAGCCTCGCTGCCTGGGGTGCTGAAAGCGGCGGGTGGGGTGGCGGGTGTGGTGGGGGCGGGCCTCAGCGGTAAGGCGAAGGATGACGCGAACAACCGCGGGGCCAAGTTCGATGGGCAACTCGAACTCCAACGGCTGCTGATGGAGGGCGACCGCGACTATTTCAACCAGAGCGTGCAGCGCGAGGCAGAAGGCCGCGCGAGCGGAACGGATGCGTGGCAAAAGCTGCTGTCGGCCCAGCGCACCCTTAGTCCGGGCGCCCGTCCACAACTCGCCGGCCAGTATTCCGTCGCCCCACGACAGGCGACCGACATGGAGCGACAGGGCGCGGACGCAATGACGCAGGAAGTGATGGCGCGGTTGACGGGGGGCAATCCGATTGCCGCACCGACGCGGCGCCCGGTGACGGCCGACGATAGCGCCGTGCGGGTCGATCCGCGGCTGCTGGACGCGGGCGGGCTGGAGAAGACGGCCGGCTGGCTGGCGCCAATTCTGACCGCGCTCGGGCAGAAGCGAACGACCGCGGGGCCGATGGATGAGATCCCGAGGCCAACCGGCAACATCGCGGGGGCTGGCATCAACGCGGGCGGTCTGTTCGGGACGTCCATGTCGCGCGGTACGGGGACTATATTCCACGACCCCAACAAACGGAGGACGTAGGACATGCCCCAATTCCAAGCGGGCGGCGCGAACGACGCGATCACCGCGTTCCTGATGCAGCGCGAAATGGAGAACCGCCAGCGGATGCTCGATGAGTTGACGCAGCGGCGGCAGGCTGAGGCCGACGAGGACCGCAGGCGCCAGATCGAACTACAGGAGCAGCGGTTCAACGCGGAACAGGCGCGGCAACAGCAGCAGGACGCGCTAGTGGCCGACGATCGCCAGCGCGGGCTATCCAAGGAGCGTGATGAGCGCAACGTGCGCGGCATGATGGCCGAAGCGATGACGCAGGGGCCGCTGACGCAGGACTCTGCGAACACGATAGGGATCATGGCACTCAGCGAAGGGATGCCGGTGCCGGAGCAGGTGCGGCAGTATCAGGCGGACGCGAGGGCCGCGCTGGCGCGCTCGGCTGGGCTGGCGGACTACGAAGCGAAGGGAATGATCGACGCCAGCATCGAGGCGCAGGCGCCGGCAGGCGATGACCGCTACCGCACCGTGGGTGGGTCGATCTTCGATACCAGCAATGAGCGGTTTCTAACACCGCCACAGCAGCAGGGCGGTGGGCGCGGCGGCGACATGAGCCCATATACCCAGCGCGGACAATCGCGACTCCTGACCGCCATTGAAGGGTTGGAACCGCAGATCGGGCCGGATACGGTCGGAACGTGGCGCGCGAAGGGGGCGCGGTCGGTGCAGGGGTTCACGCCTGGTGACTCGAATCCAACCGTTGATTTCGATGCGGCACTCAGCCAGATCACGGCGCTCATCGGCTTTGACGAACTGAACCAGATGCGCGCGGCGAGCAAGACGGGCGGGGCGCTGGGCAACGTGTCAGATCGCGAGTTGAAGTATTTACAGTCGGTCGCGGGCGCGTTGGACCCGAACCAAACTGAAGCCGCGTTTCGCGCGCAGTTGGGGAAGGTGAAAGCCGAGATCGAGCGCGTCGTCAACTACGGCATGGGCGACCAAGGTGGACGTGGCGCGGGGGGTGGACCCGGACCCGCGAGCGGTCCTCCTGGCGGCGGCGACGGCTGGATCACGCTCCCCAATGGCGTGCGGATTAGGGAGAAGCGGTAGTGCCTATCTTCGAGGTTGAGAAGGACGGCAAGGTCTACGAGATCGACGCGCCGGATATGAATACGGCCATGTCGGCGTTCGGCTCACCGATGCCGGATCAGCGGCAGGCCACGCCTCCACCCCCATCCGCCACGATTGGGATGATGGCGCCGAGCACGGCGAAAGGCGATCCATACCCCAAGGCCACCGAAGACCTCCGCGCTGCGTTGCAGTGGGGCGGGAAGGCGTTGATGAATGCGTTCGGGATGGGGGCGCCGGGTGCGTATTCCCCCGCCAATGAAGCGGTGGACAACCCCGGCCTGACGCTGGCGACGGCCGCGATCCCGCTGGCCGCGCGGAAGGCACCTGGAATTATCGCGAAGGGCGTCGGGCTTAGCAAGGAACGAGCCGGGGCCAATATGCAGGCGGCGCTTGAAGGCGGCAAGGGTCTTCGCGTGCCCACGCCACCAGCCGCGCAGGATGCGGCGTTACGAGCGCGCGACCTGACGGGTTCTCGGAACGCCGAACTCAACGACTTTTTCGATCGGCTGACGAACCCAAAGGTGACGAAGTACCGAGGCGACGATTTGTCGGTGCGTGAAGCCCAGAAGTTCGTATCGAATTTCGGGGCCATGTCGGCGGATGACGCGATGAAGCTGCCGCCGACAGCGCGGCCAGAGATCGCGAAACTAGCACAAGAACTGCGCGCCGCGCTACAGGGCACGCTCGACACCGTCGGGAAGGGCGAGCAGTACGCGAAGGGCGTCAGAGAATACCGGCGAGCCTCACAGGTTGCG
>JAAOEI010000412.1_pt1 | contig 16573 bp, 23 predicted proteins | sample 7059261 | NCBI WGS metagenome assembly JAAOEI01 (sample SAMN14008812, study PRJNA610033) | viral metagenome | isolation source: viral particles filtered from seawater | place: China: Hangzhou Bay, Yangshan Deep Water Harbour | collected 2017-10-31
GCTGCATTCTACAGGGGCTCAGGCTATGGGGGTAGCCGGATTATTCTTGCGTTCAATACACGCGCTCTCCGTTCATTCCTCCGTAAGATGATAGTCCTTCTCAACTACAGCATGATAGACCTACTAGATGTAGGATTGTGCCATGCGCTTAGTAATCATTACTAGGGGGAATGACGGGCGCAAGCGCAAAAGCCCGCGAGTGCGGGCCGAGAGACAGAGAACAAAAAAAAGCCCGCCGCATTGCGCGACGGGCCGAAGGGGACTAGCTTGCTAGGTTAGGCGGCTTTCTTCTGCTGCATCGGCTCCGCTGCCGTGGACATGCGGGGCGTCAGCATGTAGCCCAGTGCGTTCAATTCCTTGCCGAGTCTGGCGCGGAACGCTTGCTTCTTGATCTCGCGCTTGAGAATCGAGAAGAAATCAGGCGCGGCCGCATCGACCTTCTGCTCCGCTGACTTCTCGCGCTTGCCAGACTTGCCCTTGCGAGCGAGCCCGAGCGTGGCGTTAGCGGCTTTGGCGAGCTCATCCAGATCAGCATACGCCTTGCCAGCAACGCTGCCACCGCAGACGAGAATCCGCACCGCCCGCGTAACGTACCGGCGGAAGGACTCATAGGTCACGTCGCCCTGAAAGGCATACGCGGGCTCCAGCATGGCATCGACGAGCTCGGCGGCTTTGACGGCGCGCGGCTTGTCGATCTCCCGGATCAGCGCGTACTGCTCGCTGGCAATGGCCTTCACCGCGTCCCACACGACGCCATTCGCCTCTTCTGCTTGCGTGAGGGATTGCGTCAACCGTGCGACTTGCTGCTCGGTGAGGGTGATATCAACTACGTGGTTCGCTTGCTTCGTTGCCATGGTGTACTCCTTGTAGATCATCGACACGCGGGATTGCGTGTCAATAGTAGGACAGGGACGCGTAGCGTTGGTTCCTAGTAATGCGTTACTAATATCGAAGTTGTTTTGATGGGCGGATAAGCTGGGCTAATAGCCTTGGCATGGCCGGGCGGATGATAGTCCCCAGATGCGCGGCAGCGCGGGCAGCCGGACTGAATCCCAAAGCGAGGGTGAGGCTGGGCCCGGTCTACCAGTAGATAAGAATATAAGTGATTGATAATATAGATTGGGGATTCCTGGTTCTCGACTGAGTGCAGGTACTCGGCAGGGGGGTAGGGGGGGAAAACTTCTGGGGGTCCACAAGTGAGATACCCACTTTCCTACGATATGTGCTATTTTTGGCACTGGGGAGGGGTCACAGATGAGTCCGTAAGGCCGTGGTGTTCGCTGTGGAATGAACCAGAGGCTCCACAGCTCACACAGTCCCCTCGGGGGCCTGTGTTCGTCTGGGAGCTACAGTACAGTATTACAGTACAGTATTACAGTATACAGTATATACCCCCTAAAGGGGTATATATACAGTACAGTACAGTACTTAGACAAGTAATTCTTTAAAAAGTTCACTACTTTCTTAAAAATATTTATCACGTCTTAAAACAACAACTTACGTCTTTAGCCCAAAATAGTGCTTGACAAAACCCCAAAAATGTGGTATAATATACGTACAGATGTGGGAATTTGCCCACGACAAACACATAAAGGGGGTCTCATGGGTAAATTGCTCGCTTTGGTTGCAGCTGTCGCCTTCTCAGTCCAGATCTACGTTGAGAACTTCGTCAAAGATTCGATTGTAGTCATGTATCCTACCGTCCTGTCTCTGGACACCGTAGGGTCTGGTGAGAACATTAGCTGCACCGGAGTGGCAATTGGTCAAACCCACCTCCTCACCGCTCGGCACTGCGTCCAGCATCCGGGCGAAATCGCCGTCAACAAGAAGTTCAAGGCCAAGCTCCTCAAAGTCAGCGAGACTCAGGATCTGGCCCTGTACCAGCTCGTGGACGGGAAGTTTGACGCCTACGCCCCGCTTTTGCTGCGGGACGTAAATCACCTCGAAGACCTCGTTTCAGTGGGCTTTCCGATTTCCGAGAACATCGGCCATTTCGTCACAGAGGAGGGTAAGATGCAAGGTCTTACCACCCTGAACGATGGCAAACACTTCTACCTCATGAGTGTGCCGATCTATCCCGGAAACAGCGGAGGGCCCATTTTCGTTTGGGACATGGGTCGCTGGCGTCTAGCCGGGATCTCTGTCGCCATTGCTGGATTCATGACGGCCAACTGGACCATCCAGCTGGCCCCTCAGTTGTCGTTTGGAATGTTCGATCTTAAGGAGTTTCTCGTAGAGGGAGAGTAATGGGAGCAATACAGCGTAGGAACAAGCACCGGGTTCACGGGCTGGCTTGGGACGACGAGAAGCGGATTGAGGTAGCCACGGCAGATGTCATGGGCCTCAAGACCCCTCAGATCCAAGCAGCCACAGGAGTGGCAGCCGGTACCGTCAAGAAGTGGCGGCAAGAGGAGTGGTACCAAGACCTGATCAGAGAGATCCAGAACGAGGACGACCGGGAGGTAGATGGCAAGCTGACAAGGCTGGTCAACAAGTCCCTAGATGTCATCTCGGACCGGATGGAGAACGGGGATTGGATGTGGAACTCAAAAGAAAACAAATTCGTTCGCAAGCCTGTCTACATGAAGGATGCGAACCGAGTAGCAACTGACTTGATCAACCGAAGGAACCTGCTACGTGGCAAGCCGACCTCGATCTCCAACAAGGAGCAGATGTCGGACAAGCTGCTGGCACTCGCTGAGCAATTCGCTCGTTTTACGTCTGCAAAGACAATACAAGGAGAAGTACTAAATGATGCCGAAGCGACCGATGCCGGGGATGAATCCCATGGCACTCATGAAGCAGAAACTGGCTCAGCGTCCGGGGATGCCACCGCAAGGGGCAGCAGCCGGGGGCATGATGCCGCCGATGGGGGGCCGTCCCCCGATGCCGCCTCAAATGGGCGGCGGGATGCGTCCTCCGATGCCGCCGATGGGCGGTCCGGGGATGGGGCGCGGAGCGCCGGGAGCGATGCCTAACTCCCGTCCGGGCACTATGCCGGGAACGCCGGGTGGTATGCCGGGTGGTATGCCCGGAATGGGTGGAGCGCCGGGTATGGGCCAACCGCCGATGGGTGGTGGACAACCGCCGATGCCGGGCCAGATGGACCCGCGCATGATGCAGCTGATTGACATCCTCAAAGTTCTGGGCTAATGGACAACGTACGTATTCGAGAGCAGCTAGACCAACTCTGGAATGCGTTGGTCGAAACTGAGTTTCAAGACAATGACTCCACCAAGGGTCCCATGGTCTACGGCGAGGGTGCAACCCCCCAACATCCTGTGGAAAAGTTTATGGAACCGGACCCACTGGAGTACGTACACCCAGCTGAAACTAACGAGAACTTCGGGTACGAGCACCCTACTGCTTCTCAGGTAGACCCTCGTATGAACAAGCTGATTGAGTTTCTGAAGGAACGACAGAGGCGGATGAAGGGCAAGCGGAGACTGATGATATGAAAAAGGGCGCTACTGATACCACTCAAAACGTACAGTCGTGGACCAGTGAAGATGACGCCCAGACCCTCGAGGAACTGGAGCAGCTTCTTATGGCGATCCCTAAGCATCAGTATGACCCCGGTCAGATGACGTTCCATCAGGCTCGCCAAGCGCGAAATGACGTGGGTAACAACCTCGTTGCCCAGCGCCGTGGTGCTCTGGAAGATCGCAGGTCATCTACTCGTGAGATCATGCGGGACAATCCTGCACATGGTCTTGGGATGATGGTAGCATCCCCTGTGGAGATGCTCGTCAAGTACTACGGGGACAAGACAAAGGGAACCCCGCTTGCTGGTCCTGAGCAAAGCTACATGGGACGCTCTGGGTACTTTGATCCGATGGCTAACGTCGGAGCAGCTTGGACAGGAGGTGGACAGGGGATTAAGGACCTGTACCAAATGCTCCTGAAATTGGTGGACTGATATGCCATGGATGAAAGACGGTAAGAGAGACTACCGCCGTGAGTACGATCTCTACCAAGGCAAAAAGAAGAATATTAAAAAGCGCTCTCTTCGCAATAGCGCACGAGCCGAACTTGCCAAGATGGGGAAAGTTAAGAAGGGCGACGGCAAAGACGTTGACCACCGTAAGCCTCTGTCTAAAGGTGGTGGCAATAGTATTCGGAACCTGCGTGTTCGTTCTGCTAGCTCTAATCGAAGCTTTCCTCGAACTCGTGGGGGGAGAATGAAATGAGGAGAAAATCATGTGGGTAGACGTTATCAAGACGAACAAGCCGCTGCAAGCCAACACAAAGCCGATGCTCGATGAGCCCGGCTATATGTGGCGCATCAATCGCGGCACAATCCTGTCACCGTTTCTGGATAAAGACGGTTGGTATGGAGACACCCCGCCGAAGCTGACGGTTTGGATGGAAGACAGGACTCGTCCATTTTTCTCTTTTCGAGTTCCCATTTGGCCGGGCAAGCACCTGCGGGGCTACATCGGCTGGAAGATCTACGGGATCATTGATCACTACGTTCGCAACTGGCTGCACCCGATGCACCTTGGCGGACAAGCTATGTTTTTCTCTATGAGGCTAAGTCTAATCGACGCTGATCAGAAACAGGGATGAAAGAACTAATTCTAGGCTCGGGCCCAAAGGGGGCCACTAAGAAGATCTTTGAACCAAACAGACCATACGAGAATCCAGTAACACTAGACCTGATGGCATCCAACAAGCCGGATGTCGTACACGATCTCAACAACACAGACCTCCCCTTTCAGGATGAGGAGTTTGACGAGATCCACGCATATGAGATCCTAGAGCACGTAGGCAGGCAGGGAGATTGGCAGTTCTTCTTCGACCAGTTTAACGAGTTCTACAGGATCTTGAAACCGGGCGGGCGGATATTTATCACCGTTCCACAAGAAACAAGTGTATGGGCATGGGGAGATCCCGGACATACTAGAGTACTGCCAAAAGAAGTCTTTTCCTACCTAGATAAAGATAACTATGGTACGGGCGACGCGAGAACTGATTACTCTGCATACTTGGACGGGAGTCTAAAATTGATCCATGTAGAAAGTTATGCGGGAGGGCATCAATGGGCTATTGCCTTGGAGAAAGTAAATGCTGACGGCGGAGGTAATTGAGGGCTTTGTAGGATCGGTCCTCGCCAAGAACTTTGACAAGCCTGCGCCAATTCCTCAATGTCACAGGGAGTGGTGGCAGCTATGTACCAGCAAAGAGCGTTTTGTAGCAATTGCGGCACCTCGTGGACATGCGAAGTCAACAGCGATAACTCACTGTTACACTTTAGCGAGTGTCTTGTTCAGGCAGCGTCAATTTGTCCTTATTGTGTCGGACACCGAAACGCAAGCTGTACTGTTCTTACAGGACATCAGAAAAGAACTCGAGGACAACGAGGACCTAACGAAGCTGTTTGGGCTAAAGAGGGACGCCCGAAATCGCCTCGTTATGACCAAAGATTCGGAATCTGACATCATTGTTCAGTTCGAAGATGGTAGAGAGTTCCGCATCATGGCAAAGGGCAGCGAACAAAAGGTTCGTGGCCTGAAGTGGGGTTCTAAACGACCCGACCTAATCATCTGCGACGACCTTGAGAACGACGAGATCGTGCTAAACAAGGACCGCAGGGACAAGTTCAAGCGGTGGTTCAACGGCGCACTAGTGCCGTGCCGCTCAGTAGACGGGATTATCCGCATCGTGGGTACCGTACTGCACCTTGACTCCCTGCTGGAAACGCTGATGCCAGAGGAACACGACAAACGGACGGTGATCACGCCCCTAAAGGTGTGGTCAGAGGGCCGACGGCAGTGGAAAGCGGTCAAGTACCGCGCCCACGACACCAACTGGGAGCAGTTCTTGTGGCCTGAGAAGCACTCCAAGAAGGAGCTGTCGGAGCTGTACAAGGAATTAAGCAAGCAAGGGCTGGGGGATGTGTACTACCAAGAGTACCTCAACATGCCCATCGACGAATCAAACGCCCTGTTCAGGCGTTCAGACTTCCTCCCGATGAAAAAGGAGGATTATGGCAAGCCGATCAACATTTACTGTGCGATTGACTTAGCGATCTCGGAGAAACAACGCGCGGACTGGACGGTATTTGCCATTGGTGGAGTGGATGCGGACCGAAGAGTGCAGATTCGTAACATCATCCGTGGGAGGATGGACGCGAAGGAGATTGTGGATACCATAATCGCCGTGCAGAAGGTCTACAACCCCATTTGTATCGCAGTTGAGGACGGCGCTATCGCTAAATCGGTTCTTCCTTACCTATACGACGAGATGAGCCGAACGAATGTCTACCCCAACCTCGAGCTATTGACCCCCTCTAAGGACAAATACACTAGGGTGCGGGCCATGCAGGCGAAGATGAGGGCAGGAGGCGTCAAATTCGACAAAGATGGTGAGTGGTATCCACGCCTAGAAGAAGAGATGACGCGATTCCCACGAGATCGACATGATGACCAAGTAGACGCGATGGGTCACTTGGGATTCGTCATCGATAAAATGATTGAAGCCCCCACAAGCGAACAGCTTGACGATATTACAAAAGAATTAGAGTTGGAGCAATCGCGCCAACTTGAGACAATAGGCATGAACGCGGAGACAGGATACTAATGTCAAAAGAATTAGAAGCTGCTCTAGAGAAAGCAAACCTCGTAGACGAACTCGACGAAGACGAGCGGGCCAAACTCGCCCGTCAGGTCGTGGACGGCTTCGAGGCTGATGCTATGTCTCGTGAGCAATGGGAGAAGCAGGTCGAGAAGTGGACTAAGCTTGCTATGCAGGTTGCGGAAACCAAGTCGTTCCCGTGGCAGAACGCCGCGAACGTCAAGTTCCCGCTGCTCAGCACGGCAGCTATCCAGTTCTCCGCCCGCGCGTATCCGTCTCTGGTCCCCGGTAACGGCAGGATCGTTGGAGCGCGTACGGTGGGCTTTGACCCCCAAGGCAAGAAAACAGTCATCGCTAAACTGGTGGCTAAGGATATGTCTGCCCAGTTGCAATTCCAAATGCAAGACTGGGAAGACGAGTTTGACAAGCTGCTGATCACGGAAGCCATTATCGTGTGCGCCGTCAAGAAGACGTACTACGATGCCCTGACCCAGAAGATCAACAGCTGCTTTGTGCATCCGTTGGACATCTATGTGGACTACTACGCGGAGTCGTTGGAAAAGGCCGACCGCGTAACGCAGGTCTACACCATGTCCAAGAACAATCTTCAGGAGTACGTGAATGCAGAACTCTTCGATGTACCAGAAGACGGTCTGCCTGATCCGAAAGAAGTTTATCGAGTGGGGAGTCGCCAACTGGTCCATGGAAACCGCGATGCTGGCACTTCTGATGATACTGTTATCCCTTACCTCATCCTAGAGCAACACGGATGGTATGACCTCGATGAAGACGGATATGCAGAGCCATACATCTTCTACGTAGACTACGCTAACAACCACCTTCTCCGCATGGTCGCCCGCTGGGACAGCAAGGGCGTCAAGCAGGACCCGGAGGGCAAGGTGATCCGGATCGAACCGATCCAATACTTTACGAAGTTCTCGTTCATCAAGTCGCCCGACAGCGGCTTCTATGACGTGGGCTTCGGTCTGCTGCTGGGCTCGCTCAACGCGTCTGCGGACACGTTGCTCAACCAGCTGCTGGACGCAGGAACACTGCGGAACCTCCAAGCAGGATTCGTGGGCAAGGGTCTACGCCTCGGCGCTGGCCGCATGGCGCTTGCTCCCGGTGAGTGGAGAGAGGTGAATGTCACTGGTCAGAACATCAAGGACAACATCTTCCCGCTCCCGCTCGGAGAGCCCAGTGAGGTTCTCTTCAAGCTTCTGGGCATGATTGTGGAAGCTGGCAACAAGCTGGCATCCGTTGCGGAGATCTTCACGGGTAAGATGCCGGGACAAAACACCCCGGCGACCACCACGATGGAAACGGTGGAGCAGGGCATGAAGCTGTTCACCGCTATCTACAAGCGGAACTTCCGGGCTCTTGAGAAGGAGTTCAAGAAGATCTTTAGGCTGAACGAGATCTACCGTACAGACGAAGAGATCCAAACGGTTCTGGATCTGCCCGAAGAGGCAATCCAGCTTATGGAAGGCGGAGTCAAGCAATTCATGTACTCCTTCGACGGCTACGATATCTGCCCCGGAGCAGATGCGAACATCGCTACCCAGTCGCAGAGACTCGCCAAGGTTGAGCGCCTCCTTAAGATGCTCCCGCTTGGGATCAACAAGGAAGAGGCACTCAAGCGAGTATTGGATGCCGACGAACACGAAAACATTCAAGCACTGCTTCAGAAAGAAGAGACTCCTCCGCCGATTGAGGTTCTGGAATTCCAACTCGAACAAGAGAAGTTCGCGTACCAGAAGGAACGGGACCAAATTAACGACATGGTGGAGAATGTACTGAAGATTGCCAAGGCAGCTGCCGAGAAAGCCAAGTCTGCCCAAGCGAAGATGCCGGAGGCTCCCGAAGCTGCGGAGCCTGATGATGGGGCTGATCTGGACCGGCTGATTAACCAGATCACCGAGATGGAAGCTCGCATGGAGAAAGAGAAGGACCGCGAGCTTGACATGAAGAAGCACGAACTTACTGAAGAAACCAAGCGGCTTATTGCTGCTGGTAACTGGCGCTCTCAGGCTAAGCAAGCCTCGATGGCGGCAGAGACGGCCAAGAACGCCGCTGATGCAAAGCTAAAGGAGCAGAAAGCATCCAATGCCAATAGAAGTACCGGAAGGGGTAACTAAAGATCGCTTTGTCGAGTGGAAGCTACACCCAGTCACAAAAGCTTTCTTTGATCAGTTACACGACGCTAGAGAAGATATGAAGGTAATTCTAAGCCTGAAGGCAGGCCTAGACCAAGGAGCAGATCGTTTTAATGTAGGATACATTACAGCGATTACAGATATGTTGGAGGTAGACCTTGCAGAAGAAGATCCCAATAGGGGCTCGTATTCTCCTGAAGCCCAAGATTGAGGAAACCACGGAGAGTGGTATTATTAAGGTTGTTGACAAGCGTAGAGCATCCATCGATTGTGACGTAGGACAGATTGTTGCTATCGGGGATAAAGCATTCGGAAGTCATCCGCTGGATTACCGCGACGACGATGGAGTTATCCACGCCCCGATCAAACCGGGAGACTGGGTATACTACTCGAAGTACGGTGCTAGGAAGGTGGAGTTTGACGACGAGCCCGATGTGAACTACATGGCTTGCAACGACGAAGATATTCTCATGAGGTTAGAAGATGAGTGAAGAAGATAAAGTAGTAGTAGAAGAGAATCTACAAGAAGCAGTTGAAGAAGAAGCAGCAGAAGAAGCAGGTACTGAAACCCCAGAAGAAGAAGTACCGTATATCTCGCCCGCTGAAGAGCAGGCACGAGAGAACGGATGGGTACCCAAGGACGAATGGGTAGCAGCAGGTCATGACCCTGATGAGTGGCGGTCAGCACGGGAGTTCAACGACCGTGGAGAACTGATCAACTCCATCAAGACACTGAATCGGAAGGTTCAGCAATATGACAAGGCCCTCAAGGCTTTCGCACAGCACCACACGAAAGTCTATGACAATGCCCACCAGAAAGCACTGGAGGATCTGAAGGCCCACAAGAAGTTGGCTATTCGGGAAGGTGAGCATGAGTTGGCGGAAGAGATCGACGAGGAGATCGAGCGCGAGAAGCAGAACTACATGCAGCAGCGACAAGCTCTGCGTGTGGAGGCGCGAGATGCCGGAGCCCAGCAGGAAGCAGCAGAGTGGGCCCGTAAGAACACGTGGTATCAAACCGCTGAGGACATGCGAGATGCTGCTAATGGTTTCATGGTAAGTTTTATCCAGAAGAACCAACGGCAGGGTAACACGGTGACCCGGCAGGACGCCCTTGACCACGCTACGCGGATGGTCAAAAAGACGTTCCCGGATAAGTTCGGCAAGAAGAGAACTGAAGCACCCGCCGCGACTGGTGTTCGCGGGCGACCTGTACGTAGTACTAAACAGGATAACTTCCAACTCACCGAAGAAGAGACTCAGGTCATGAAGACCCTTGTCGCTACTGGTGAGATGACCAAAGAACAGTACATCAAAGAGATTAAAGCAATTAGGGGAGCTAAATAATGGCTACCAAAAAAGTAACTGAGAAAGAAGCAACGCCCAAGAGGGTTAAGAGAGTGCCACTAGGTAGGCCGCGTCATATCACGACAGTGGCTGATCAAGATCCCAATTACGTATATCGCTGGGTCAATGACAAGACGGATCGCATTGAACGCGCGAAAGCAGGCGGGTACGAAGTTGTGACCAAAGATCACGTTGTCGGTGAAACCACTTTAGACGGTGGGCAAAACCCAAAGTACGGGTCCGCTGTCGCCAAACAAGTGGGCGGTGGGTTATGGGCAGTCCTCATGCGTATCCCCCGCGAGTACTATGATGAGGATCAAGCTGCGAAAGAAGCCGACATTAAGGCTATGGAGCAGCAAATGGTCCGGGATGAAAATAAGAAAGATGATCGCTACGGCAGCTTTGGCTTCAAGGCTGACCCCCGCAATCTCTAACTCTTAGCTTCGTCTCCGGTAATTTCTTAACTTCTCTTAGGAGACGATATAATGGCAAACGTAGATGCAGCTTTCGGGCTGCGCCCCGTTCGTCACCTCAATGGTAACCCGTGGAACGGCATGACGCGTATGTACTACGTGCCGTCCACGGACAACAGCGCTATCTACATTGGCGACCCCGTGATTCACGGTGGTACCGCTGGTGCGGCTGGCACGGTTGTGAACGGCATTGACGTTGATGGTATGCCGACTGCCGACGTGGGTGCTGCTGCCTCCGCCAAGTTCCTTGGTGTGATGGTTGGCCGCCTGCCGAAGCAATCGGACCTCAGCGTTCTGTACCGTGTGGCGTCGGAAGACACGATTATCCTCGTGTGTGACGATCCCTCGGTCGTGTTTGAAGTACAAGAAGACGGCACCCTCGCGGTGACCGCAGTTGGCCTTAACGGCGACCTGACCTCGTTCGGTGCTGGTAGCACCACCACGGGTCGTTCCGCTGTTGAGCTTGATAGCTCCACCGTTACCACGACCGCTACTCTGTCCGTTCGTGTTCTTGGGCTCGCCAAAAAAGAAGGCAACGCAGTCGGCGCAAACGCCGTTTGGGAAGTCATCTTCAACGAGCACGAGTACAACTTCGGTACGCTGGGCGTCGGTACCTAATCGGGAGACATAAACCATGGCTATTAATACTGGTAATTTCGCCAAGGCACTGTGGCCCGGTGTAAACAAGTGGTACGGCGAAGGCTACAAAGAGCATCCGGTCGAGTGGTCGGAGATTTTTTCGAAGAACACCTCGCGTAAGGCGTGGGAAGAAGACGTGCTGGGTTCGTACTTCGGGCTGGCTAGCATCCTCGGTGAGGGTGCGTCGGTTACGTATGATACGGCGCAACAAGGCTTCATCACCCGCTACTCGCACGTCGAGTACGCTCTTGGCTTCATCATCACGAAGAACATGATCGCTGACGATCAGTACGACGTGATTGCCAAGAAGCGCGCTAAGGCGCTGGGTTTCTCGATGCGTCAGACGAAGGAAACGATTGCGGCCAACATCCTCAACCGTGCCTTCAACTCCAGCTACACGGGCGCGGACGGCCTCGAGCTTTGCTCGACCGCCCACGTTCACGTCGCTGGTGGGACGTGGCAGAACGAGCCGACGACGGCGTCTGACCTTTCGGAAAGCGCGCTGGAGCAGGCTTACATTGACATGGGTGACTGGGTAAATGATCGCGGCCTCAAAATCGCGGTGCGTCCCAAGAAGCTCATCGTGCCGACGGAACTCGAATTCGAAGCTGACAAGCTGATGAAGACCGAGTACGAAGTTGGTACGGCCAACAACACCGTGAACGTCGTTCGTTCGAAGTTCCCCGGTGGCGTTTGTGTCAACCACTACCTGACGGACGCGGACGCGTGGTTTGTCCTCACGGACGCCCCGGACGGCCTGAAGTACTTCGAGCGCGAGGCGGACAGCTTCTCGCAAGATAACGATTTCGACACCAAGAACCTCAAGTATATGGCGCAAGCCCGTTACAGCTTCGGCTGGACGGACCCGCGCGGTATCTACGGTTCGCCGGGTGCCTAATCGGTAGGTAACTAAGAGTTTCGGGGGTCTCTCCAAAACCCCCACTTCTTTTATCATTAGTGCTGGCGGGTAATACCGCTGGTGGAGAAAAAACAAATGGCTACTGGCACTAACTTCAAAAACGGGATTTCGACCCGTAACAGATATAGCGGCAACGTTGACACCGCTACGAAACTGCAATACAAAGACGCTGCGAATACCAAGCCTGTCAAGAAAACGGCAGTGATTCACTGCATCGGTTCGGAGGCGGACAACGCCGAACGAACCACGGCCTTCACCTTTCCGGCCAACGTCGTGGTTACGGACGTCTACATTAACGTCCTGACCGCTGACGCGAGTGAGACGGTTGACATCGGTACCGAAGGTACGTCGAACGATCCCAACGGCTATGCGTCGCTTCTGTCGCTGGCGTCTACGGGTATCGTGCGTCCGGGCGTGACGGTTACGACCGGCTCGAACGAGTCGTACTTTTCGGCGGCCACTCGTGGTGCCCTGCTGGCGACGTTTGTCGCGGGTTCGGACGTTACGACTGACGTCGGTACCTATGTGGAACATCCTCACGTTCTGGCTACTGCTGACCCGGTGAGCTACACCTGCTCGGCTGGAACCGACACGGCTGTATTCGACATCATCATAGAGTACGAAGATATCGTCTCTGAGCAGCTCTAAGGGAGGTTCCTATGGCTACTGGAACTAACTACAAAGGCGGGGTTTCCTACCGCACTAAGTACAGCGGTAACGTGGACTCCACTAACAACTATGAGCGGAGAGCCAAGACCAAGCCTGTACACAAGACCGCTGTGATTCGCTTTGAGGGCGCAAGCGCCGCAGGTGAGTTTGACACGGGACTGACAATTAAGGCTCCCTTTATGATCCGTGGGGCTGCGATGCACACGTTGAGCGCGGAAGCGCAGTCGTCTGTGGCTGTGAGTCTTGGTGGTAACGCAGCGTCAGGTGATGGGGATGACCCGGACGGTCTGATTGCCTCGCCGGAACTTGCGGTTGGGTATCGACCGGCTATCCGAGGGCGCGTAGTTACTGGGGTCAATGAGAGCTACATTAATGGGGTTTCTGTTTCCGACACCACAAAGTGTCCGGCAGGTGTATTGCTCGGAACCTTGGTTGCAGGAAGCGATGTAACTACCGATGTTGGTACTCTTGTTCATCATCCGTATATTAGCGAAGTAGACATGCCGATCACCATTACGACGGGCGGTGCAGTCACAGGTAAGTGCGACTTCATCATCGACTACACCGAGTTTGTGCAGGAGGACAAGTAATGATTCTTCATCGTATTGACCTCGACGTTGCCAACGCCAATTCGGCTGGTTACGCGGATGATGATGCTGCCGGTGATGCCGGTGCGCTGACTCTCGCTGCCACCAGCGCTGGCGATGGCTTCGCTCACAAAGTTATCTGGACCCCGGCCACTGGCACGGGTGTCTCGGGTAACATCACGATTGTGGGCACGGATGCGGATGGTAAGGCTCTGACGGAATCTCTTGCCACTAACGGTGCTAACGCCGTTACGTCGGCTGGGTACTTCCTGACGATTACCTCCATCACAAACCCGACCGTTGGCGGGAACACGGTTGATGCTGGCTGGGTTGACGAAGCTGTTAGCCCGACTTATCAACTGGACGCCCATTCACAAAGTGCTGCTTCCCTCAAGACCATTGTTACTGGCACGGTGGACTACGACGTGCAAGCTCTCATTGGCGTACGAGTCGCAGACTACGCGGCCCCGCAACAGACGGGCCCGTGGGTTCCGATCACGGCATTTGACGGTAAGACGGCAGCTGTAGAAGGCTCAGCCCCACTTGGTACCTCGGCTATTCGTATCCTTACGAACAGCTACACCGACACGGCTGAGGTCCAACTGTACGTAGCACAACCGACTGGTAATGTCTAAACTAACGCTTGATGCAACTGGAAGTAAATTGATGTTGGCAATTCCGGCGGGCGATGGAAACATCCCCGTCCGGAGTGCCTATGCTCTAACCAACGCAATACTGAGGCTCCACCAGATGGGGCTTACATGGGAACTCCACATGCACGAGTTCAACTCGCTTGTAACAGGAGCGCGTAACGGACTTGCTAAAGAGTTCCTGAATACCGACTGTACCCACGTCCTCTGGATTGATAGCGACATTATCTTCAAGTCAGAAGACTTCGTTAAGCTGTTTATGTGGGCACAGCACTACCCGATAATCGCTGCACCTTACATCACCAAGAACAAGGATGATCCTCGCTTCGTGATTAAGAACATGAGCCTTCGGCCCAATGAGCATGGGCTACTGGCAGCGGATGGCATCGGGTTTGGCTTTACCTGTATCCAGCGCAAGGTCTTTGAAGACATTGCTTCGGACCCCTCGATGGACATGTTCGCCACATACGTCGAACGGCTGGAAGATGGTAGCACGAATGAGGTGGGAGAGGATATGCACTTCTTCCGCATGGCAAAAAACAAGGGGTACAACCTGTTCATTGATCCTAGTATTAGGCTCATCCACAGGGGTATCTACGATTACGAAGGCGACTTAATGGAGGCAGTTAGACGTGCAACAAGGACCAGCTGACCACGCCGAGCTAGGCTCGTGGAACGTATACTGTGACCGATGCAGGCGTAAGTATAAAAACTACGACCTACGCAAGGAGTGGACTGGTCTAATGGTCTGCGAGCGGTGCTGGGACCCCCGGCACCCTCAAGACTTTATTAAGCCGGCGAAGGAAGACATCGCGCCGGAATACGCTCGTCCGACAAGAGGTGAGATTGATGGTGGCCCAACATACACATCTGCCGGAGTCCAAGAGTCGTCAATTCCGACTGGGACCTTTACAAGTAACAATAACACGCTATGAACATCAAAGACGCAGTACAACACATACCCGAGCAGGCGAAGATCGTTGGAGACGTTACTAGCGTGGCTACCGTCTCCGCTACGATTATGGGCTGGCTTCCAGCCGTCGCAGCACTGGTCACCATCATCTGGACGGGTATCCGGATCTTCGAAACTGATACTATACAAAACTGGCTTAAGACGCGTAAGGAGAAGTAATGGCAACCTCTGGTTCGTACGATTTCAATACGACCGCTGACAACTTCATCAAAGATGCCTTGTTGCACTTGGGCGTCTTGGGTACTGGGGAATCGGTTGCCTCCGCCAAACAGACGGAGGCTCTCCGCATTCTTAACTACCTGTTGAAGTGGATGGCTGGTCGTAACATGCCGCTGTGGTCGCGGAAGCGTGGCGTGATCCTGCCCACTACGGGCCAGAACTACATCGCCAACGGCACTCGCACGGTAGCATGGGATGGGTGGGGAACCACTACTCTGTCCGCCGCAGCCGCTGGCGCACAGGCGGATATCGTCGTTACCGCCGACGTTGGCTTTGATGCCAGCGACGTTGTGGGTGTGGAACTGGACGACGGTACAATTCAATGGAGTACCCAGAGTGGAGCGATCTCCACGCTGACGGTGACTCTGGCTGACAACTTGAACGGCGCGGCTGCTTCTGGCAACCGGGTTTATGTGTACACGCCCGGTAGCGTGATCACGACCCCGATGCAGCTTTACCACGCCAACATCCTCGACAACAGCAACAACGCCCGCTGGCCGATTGAGCTGGTGTCGGAAAGGGATTACTACGGCCTTGGCGATCTGACCAGTACGGGTACTCCTAACCAGCTGTTCCTTGACGTGAAGCTGAATGACGCTACCTTCTGGTGGTATCCTCGCTGGACAGCTTCCAGCATGGATCAGGTCATCGAGTTCACGTATCGAACCACATTCCAAGACATCGACACGGTTGGCTCGGATAACCTAGATGTGCCGCAAGCTTTCCATCTGCCGGTGGTGTTGTATCTTGCCCACCTGCTGTCGGCCAACTACGGTGTAGACGCTAACGAGCGCAAGCTGCTGCTCGCTGAGGCGACCAGCTACTACGAGGAAGCTCTGGCGTCTGTGACGCAGACCACCTCGGTCTTCTTTGGACCTGACTATGAAGGGATGAATCCCTATGCCGGCTCCTAAGACTCAAGTCGTTCGGGTTCCTCTTGTTGGGGTGTACCAGAACCGCTTTGACACAGATCGAAGTGGGGTACCTCCCGACCAGCGGTTCAAGAACGTCGTGTTTTCGGCGTACAAAGGACCTCTGGATAAAGAGGTTATGGCTACCGTTGAGCGTAGGCCCGGCCTAGGACTCTACCTCACTAACCCGACGTACACAAACATACCGTATACCGAGATGCTTGTGCCCTCCTCTGTGGACATTCCTATTGTTGCCCTAAGCGGCGGAGAGATTTGGTATGCGGACGACTATAGTCTAGGCACTGTGGCAGATGATGTTGCCTCCATGTCCGAGGGTATTCTGGATGCTGGATTGAACACGGTTGTGTTTATGTGGACGAAAAGTAACGGAGTCTACTACTACAACACGGGCATGGATCAAACGATAAATACTCTTACGGGTGATGTTTCATCC
>JAAOEI010000413.1_pt1 | contig 16558 bp, 23 predicted proteins | sample 7059261 | NCBI WGS metagenome assembly JAAOEI01 (sample SAMN14008812, study PRJNA610033) | viral metagenome | isolation source: viral particles filtered from seawater | place: China: Hangzhou Bay, Yangshan Deep Water Harbour | collected 2017-10-31
CCGATAAAATCTACCCCATCAAGGAAACCTAAATCACGCCAGCCCACCGGATCCATGTTGGACAGCAGCGCCGTGCCTGTAGACAGCACCTCGAAAAACCGCATGTTGAGGTCCTGCTTAATGCTGATGTTAAACCCAAGCTTGGCACGGCAGAACTGCAAAGACATCTCCTCAAAGAACACATTGGTAGCAAGCCAGCTGTTGGGAAATGCCCGGAACAGGTTGTCCAGCCACTCTACGCGGTTATAATGATCTTTTGGGCAATCCTTCCAGTCGCTGTTTAAAAAGCCCACAAAGGCAATGTCGTAGATCTTCTCCGACGGTATCTGCACATGCGCCTCAGGATGACAGCCTAACGGCAGCCAATGTGCATTAGGATGCCCCAACTCTTTCATCTTGGCGGCACCACCCTGCTGTGCGGTAAACACATGCTCCATCTGCTGTGCCATGGCAAACCTGTGATCAAACCCCAGGTGCGTGTCTATCGCCCAGTAAGCACAGGGCTGGGGAAGATCCGGAACCCCAAGGTCATCACGGCCATCATCAATGTAGATATAGTAGTCATGAGACTCATAAGGTGGCGCCGTCTTGCGTATAGGCTGCCCTGATGGAAGGTAGTGCCAGACGTCCACACCAAGAAGTTCCAAGCTACGATAACAGTAGATAGCCGTGCCGTTATTGCGAATCGTGTTATCATATATAATGCCGATGCTCATGATTTCCTCGCTTTTATACAGAAAGATATACCCGGCTTTACACGCAGCGTCTCCTCTACCTGGAAACCTTCATATGTAAGCACCTTTTCCAGCGTCTCAGGGGTATACGCATGCACATGCTCACTATCCAGCATCATCGTAGAAGTAACCTCCTCGTTGGGACAGACAATATAAAGATCACCATCCTTTTTCAACACCCGACGCCACTCACCAAGAGTCCGGAAGGGATCCACCATATGCTCAAGTAAGTGCCGAGCGATAAGATAGTCCTGCGACTCGTTATCTACCGGCAGCTTATCAGCATCCCCAACAAGGTCCGCCACAGAAGCCACACCACGGCGCCCACCACTATCACCGATATCACCAGCACCCACACGATCCACACCCACCGCAGTCTCTACCGTCTTATTAGCACCACAACCAATGTCAAGGCCAATCCCGCCGTTCACACGAGCACGTATCCAATCCCCTTCCACATCCTCCATCTGCGTCATAGGATTAAATGCCCATGTCCAACATTGCAAAGTCTCAAACCACCAGGTCACACCATGCTTGCGGATAAGCGCGTTGTCTGTTGCCAGTCGCTGCTCCGTACTATTCCAGTACTCCCCATGAACGCGCTGCCCCGTCTGGAACCCGATGTGGTGAATGTATGCGCTGCGATCTACCAATAACCCATAATCTGCCTTGCGCAGGCGGATAGACAGATCAAAATCATCGCCACCGGGCAAAGTCTCATCCCACGGATCAGGACTCGCGATCTTATCAAGCGCCTCCGTACGAATCAAACAGCAAAAACCGATCAGAAGACTCGTCAGGAACATCGGCGGCATATGGTGGTTACTCAAATTCTGTGATCCCATCACCACATTACTGGAAGGACCTACCGCACCGATATAGTCATAGGCCAGCATGTACTTCAGTAGGGTCGTCAAAAATGACCGGTGATAAGGCAAGAATATGACATCGTCATTTAAGATAAGGGTATACTCGCTATCCATAAGCCCCATGTGATACGCCTTGTTAAGCGCCCCCTGCCATCCACGGTTGCCACCCATGTCATGCACATGGAACACACCCTCGATCGGCAAACGCTGTCGCAGGAACGTATCGTAGTCGATGCCACCCTCGTCTGTAGCCATCCCGTTATTAAGGATGTGGATCTTATACGGCGCCTCCACATACCTTATAAGGCTATGCAGACATCCTACAAGTTGCTCGGCATTGTTCCACGTGGGGATGCATATGTTGATATAGTTCTTCATGAGGTCGCCACCTCGCGCTCCATCAGCTGCTTGGTCTTCTCATTCTGCTTGATGCGCTCGTGTATCTCCTGTGAGGAATCAAAGAACGCTTCATCATGCCAGAACATGGGGAAATTGGGCTTGTGTGCCGTCCATATGCTACTGTCACAATATATGTCTATGCCCGCCTCGTAGCACCTGCGGCAGAAATGGATGTCCTCGCCAGAGCCCTGGGCATTAAACCAGTTGCGGTCAAGCTGGTTAAATACATCCATCTTTATAAGCACCACACCCGCACCATGCGCATCACACCGGAACAGGGTGTTGCGCGGGTAGTCCTCCATCCAGTCCGAATCGATCCTTGTCTCACCCGTAACTGGATTGGTCTTACTATGCCACTTATACACCACCGGCATAACAGGCTCACGTGCCGTAAATGCCAGGGCATATACCACCGGCTTCTGATGACGGTATAGCCGCAGCAACGTCTCTTTGGCAAAGAGCATGTCGTTGTCAAAGAAAAACACATAGTCGGCATCATACTTCTGCGCCAGCTGCACGCACCCTTCCCGAGCCTGTCCCGGCAGACTGTTCTTCACCTGCTTGCAGATTATAAACTCAAAGATCGGATCATCTTCTTGAAGCTCGGCATCTCCCGTGTCAGAGGCAGGATCAAGCGGGGGCATATCCTCATAAAAACCTTCAGGATCCCAATCTTTCCCTGAATAATAATTTGCCCTTAGCTTTTCTCTAATCCAAGCCCGTTCCTGCAGCCTGCCGTAATACGCCATATGAGCAAAATACTCATCGAACGTATGTACATCAGGACCATCGTAGAACGGCAGAGCCAACGCTATCCGGACGATTGGGGTGCCCGCTTTTCCCGTTCTACCCGGCGATGCTTCATGCCCGTTGCCAGTCCTAAAAACTCCCATATAGTTATGCTCCTTGCCAACACCTGGGATGATGTTCCCTTGTGGAAAGTACGAGGGCAAGCCACATGCTTGTCCAGTGACTCATCCTCACGAAGAAGGCTGCCGCATGAGCAGCGATAGAACGTATAGCCCCTTGCTTGCTTCTCTTTATACCTCTCCCACCACATCATGCGACATCCCTCCGTCCGTTCTACATGGCACGCACCCAGCCAGAGATATACGATCCTGCCGATACCGTTACCGCCGCAGATTCCATGCAAAGCACAGGACCATAAGCCGTAACAAGACCAGCAGACGATACGCCAAGAGAGGCCGCAGCGCCCGGTCCCAACGGATCACCCGGATTGATAGTGATAGACGTGCCAAGAGCAAATGTCTGCACCGACTCGGCATATCCATAGGTTATAAACCGCCCAGGCTTCGTATCAGCGATATCCGCCTCAGCGATACCCACAAAAAGACGGACTTCCTCTGCCGTTACATTAACAACAGCATAACCGGTATTGCTACTGGCGGTCGTTACAATATGGCCGCTATTACCCTTTGTGATAGTCTGACCAGCCACATTAAACCACATACCCCAACCCTGCTCTACAGTACCGTGCCTGTGAAAATTCTGAAATTCCATTGTTCGTTTCCTTTCCACTCCCCGGCTACCGACGATATCCTTGGGTAGCTATCGCTATTACACTAAAAACAACGATAGTTGCCACCAGGCGTACTCACCGGGGTGGGATAATTACGCTGTACCCCTGCCGACAATGATAATGTCACCATCGACATCGGCAGACGTTGTGAGTGTTACCGTTGCACCAGAGACGCTCGCAAGATGCTCTACAGCGGTCGTCGCCGATGTATTGGTCACACGAGCTTCCCTGACAAAGGCCATACCGGACGCGATCGTCCCCCCAGTAGAACCGGAGGTATTCAAAAACGTCCACTTCGCTTCTATAAATCCTCCCGGAAGCTTCTGCACATTGCCAGGAGCCGTCGATCTTGTTGCCGTAAATGCCATCATACACCTCCATTTAAGCAACGATGCCACTGTATACTGTATTCCAGCGAGGATTCTCACATACGACCTGCGCCTGCAGCAATGTCAACGCCGTACGCGCATCTTGATTCCAAGGCTGCTGGAAATTACGAGGCGTGAAGAACGCATCAGGATGCACCGCCACATGCCACGTATCAAGCGTCAAACCATAAATACGACCAGCCGGGGCATGCTTGGTATGGACAATCGGCACACCATGGATCATAATCGTACCCAGTCCTACCTCGCCACTGCCACCAGGCTGATAGACGATGGCATTGGACATGCGGTTAAACACATATCCCATTTCCGTGTCGCCAGTGAAGTACACATCTATCCCTTCACCGCCACCTGGAGAAGCTTCAAGCTTCATGGCAAACAAATCTTCCACACCACGCTGCGAGAAGGAAGGAGCCGTTTCCGTGACCGCCTGCGATGTCCCATTATAACGGTTACGGGCAAAAGCATTGTCCGCAATACTACGGTCGATACCCGCCATAGTGCCGGAGGTGGGATCGGTGCCGATGTAATAAGGAATGCCATGGAGCACCAGCGTATCCGCTACCACAGAGTTGTTCTGTCCCCAGATATCAATGGCGATAGCGCGCTTAAACGATTTCACCGTCTGACCCGTTTTGTTCCGCAATATCGGGAAAAGAGACTCTGGACCTCCACCGTTTATACGCTCGGAATACCCATCGATAGTGGTAGAAGCCGCATACTGCGTCCAATCCACCATGCCACGGGTAAACCCTTCCTGCGGCTTCGTTGATATGACACCATACCGGCTGTAAGCCTGCACCGTGTCATTGAGTTCATACTCAATCTCGAAATCAAGGCTGTTACCGCTACGGACCTTCTTGAGGCGCCCGGTAGCTTCCACATCGTCTTCGTTAAATCCTTCCTGTCCCACACCGAACATAGCCTTCAGCTCCGGCAGCTTGGTATGAATACCGTCCGCCACCTGCTCCGACAGGAGATGTTCGTGCAGAAACGAGAGCGTCATATCTGTTTTATAGCTCTCAGCAGTCAGTGATAAAGAACTATTAGGCATTTTTCATCCCTTCAAGTCAGACCCTTGTTTGCCGGTCTAACCGTTGTCTGAACTGCCGCGCCGCTTCCATCATAGACTTCTCGGTAATCCGCCCCTTCTCGTCATGTATTTTTATATCGTCCGTACGCAACGAGCTTTGTGACCGGGGTCTGTCCGATGAGGCATTGACCCGGCTGCTCAACTGATCTCTTGTTTTCCGCTCTTTAGCCACTGCGCCCTCCGTTCTGGAAGCCTTGTCACTAAGCCCTTCTACTATATCATTGTACTCGGCAACAAGGTCTGGATTGTTGGCATCGTAATTGGCAAGCCTTATCGCCCGGAGAAGCCTGTTCTCCGTTCTTTTATCCAGGGTAGCGCCATACTCGTTACGCAAATTCTCAACGACAAGCCGTGCCTGTTGCTCCAATGATTGCCGCTGCGTCTGCTGCGTTACTTGCTGCGCCTGCTGGAATGACTGCGTCTTACGGATAACCTTATCCAGCTGATCGTACTCCGCTTGAGTAAGTCCCAGTTCATCCGGCTCAGTAGACTGTGGAGTCGGTGTTGTTTGCATAGACTGTATCTGCTGCGTTAAAAGCTGTTGCGCCTGCAGCATCTCAGCCCTGAGCTTACTGATCTCCGTGCCGTGCTGACCATCTAACGACCGTTTGTAGTTGGCGAGGATATCCCTCGCACGCTCCGGATCGTCCTGTATAAGCGCGGCTACGTGATCTAAGTCACTTGTCGGAGTGACCCCGGCGGATCCATTGGCGGACGTGTTGGCTGTCGGACTCTCGTCGGACGCCTCTTCTATCGGCTCGGTATCGGCATCAGAAGAAGCGAGATTTTCTTCTACCGCCTCTTCTGCCTGTTTCCAATTCATGGTTTTATCCTTTTTGCTATCTACGCAAAGGTTATTGTCAAATGCCCGTTCTTCATCTCAAAACCAATGACGCTCTCATTGGGTACCTGTCCTGCTATAGTCATTACACGTGTCATAGTATCGGTGCCGTTCATAGGGGCTGTCCCATTAGCAGGAGGCAAAGGCTCCACAACCTGCACTTCTGGATGAAGCGAGAACTGCTCTGCCACCTCCTCCACCGCCTGCTTGGCCTCTTCTATGGCTCGGGCACGCATCTCCGGGGATACATATTTAGGATTAGGCTTGCGGATATTCTGATACATATGGCTACTCCGGAATGGCATATTTACCACACTGCTCGTCTGTGAGGCATCCTGCACCGGTATGCGCTCTACGATATACTCCGGTTCCTGTGGCGTCACCTGTGGGATCTCAATGCCGTTTATCACCTCTACCTCAGGCTCTGCCTGTGGCAATGCGGGAGCGCGCCCTTCCATCTGCGCCTCATACATCTCCACCATCTCCTGGGCACGCTGCTCATCCAGCTCGGCCTTCCGCTGATTAAACCGCGCCTGTGCCGTGCTATAGTCGAAGCGCTCTTTATCCTTCTTGGGCTCAGGAGGGATATAGATGTCGTCACTATCGTCGTAGGTATATGCATCTTGAGGCTCTGTCATGCTACCCGCTCCATCTCTGTTTTACAGTATGCACGGCCACGGTAGGTGCCCTCCGGGCGGAGCATAGCCTCCACAAGCCATACATCACCGCAATCAAGGCACTGCGTCTTATATGTCTGCTCGTGATCATATCCCTGTACCAGCTGCCCCGCAGAAAGGATAAGTAGCCTTCCCGTGCCACCAGACTCCATACAGGAAGGACAATACTGCCACGCATACTCGATACGGTCTACCTTCACCACCTGCGACCCTTTACACTTCTCACAGTAGTAAGTGACCTCCAGCGTATCCTCATTCACAGACACCGGTCGCATCTTCTCTGCACACTCCAGCGGATCCTTATCCTTACCACGGTCTATAAGCTCTTCGCAAAACACATCCATGCTATTCCCCCTTTATACCTGTATCTATGCCACCCGTCCCATCTGGGATCGGCTTATCTTCCCTTGTCAAGCCTTTCTCCACCTCAGAACGGTAGTATTCGTAACGGTCTTTCACATAGTCCATGGACGGCTCTTTAACAGACTCCTGCGCCGCCGTGCTCCGCGAGAGAAACTCATCGGGCTTGACATCCACCTCATGGACATCCATATCCTTCATAATCTGCCGGTGCTGCTCCCGGGATTCAAGGCGTGCTCCCAATCCCATATCGTATGCTCCCATGCCGTTGTTATAGACATGATTTGTCACTGCCGGGAGCATGATGTTAGGACAGGTGGCACGGCTAATAACGGGGCGAAGTTCAACCGTGTCCTTACATTTAGGACAGGAGAACATTACGCACTCATCTACCTTGCGTTGTAGAAGTAAAGCAAACCCGCATTCATCATGTTCATACCAGTAAAAAGGCATACCTTGTTTCCCCTGTTAATTATGGGAGCATGCTCCCGACTTACCCTGGATTTATCTCATTGCTCGTGATAGACTCAGGCGTACCTTCTGTCTCACCAAGTGGGAACAACAAAGCATTGCGCCGGCGACCCTGCGGGGTATTGGGCTGCATCTGCTCGGTCATCTGTATATGCTGCAATGCCACCTGCAATACCATCTGTAGCTGTTGCAACTGCTGCATTGCCAGCTGTGCCTGTGGTGGCACCTGCTCCGGTGGCATACCCTGCTGCATAAGCTGCTGTACCCGCCCTGTTATCTGGTTAAGCTGCATGAGGTCACGTTCTATATCACTGACATAAGCCCGATGCTGTTCCAAATGGTATGCAGTATCCTCGCCTTGACGCGGCTCTACTGGCTGCCCCTGCGTGAATGCCATGTGCTCGAGTGCTACCGCCTGTTCCGCATCGGCAACGGGATCTTTAAAATACAGCTCCGGCTGCAGACCCATAGTCTTGATGACATGTTTCTCCAGCTCTCGCTCTCCATCACCCTTCACATTGGGGCTCACACGCATCTCATGCAGGGCATTTATCGCGTTGTTGAGGTCATTCTGCTTGTCTCCGGGCAGTGGGAGGTTTACACCCACCTGATAGTCCCCTATAAGGTCTGTGCGCTTAAAGTCCGCCCATTGCAGTTTCGTACCAAAGATAGGCACTATCATCTGCTCGGGACCAAACTCCCGCGTGATCGCCATAAGCTTGCGTTGTACATTTACCAAGGCGCGGCGTAGCTTCTTGGATATCCCTCCCATCACCACCCCCTGGCTACCGGATACCTCACGTATTTCTGTTGCCGTCGCCCCGGTTACCTGCCCGCGACCGGGGTCCGATAGACCAACCGCCTCCTGCACAGTCTCCTTGAGGACTTCTCTCGTGCCAAACAAGGACGGATCCAACACAGCAGGTGGCACAGCAGAGAGCACCCGCTCGTCATTGGCTTCTATCACGGCATCCATCTCACTGTCCTGTATGTCGGCTTTCACCTGCGCGGAGTTCTCAGGGTTTTCGAGACGGTCCTTCACGAGTACCCACTTGTTGCTCGCATTACGGGCATGTGTCCCTATGCGATGTGCTATGTCACTATCCATCTCTTGCGGATGTTCGAGGCGTGCGACAAGCCCCGGACCATGCAGCCGCTCCGGTACGATATCCAGCCGCAGGGCTTCCAGAGGATATCCCTTCATAAACCGGTATTGCTGTGGCTGCTTTGGCCTGACCGGATCCATCATGCCATCTATCCATGCGCTATACGTACCATCAGACTTATCATAGTGATGCCAGATGTCGATTACACCCATACCCCGCTCTGTGCGTGTCCTATCGGCTTCCTGGTCATCGAATGTCATCTTCGCTTCATCGGTGATGTCTGTGGGCTGCACGCCATCCGGATGCCGGTATGCCGGGTTTTCCATCCACTCATCAAACAGCATACGTGACCGCTCCAGGACATACCGCGATTGCTCGAATATCATATGTCCCCCATCCCAGAATATGTCACGGGGGGATACCCTGTATATAAAGGGCATATCCGGCTCGGATCCTTCCTGCGTAGGCGACCTCGTGGGCTCCGTCACCGTCAGGAGATCCCCATGCTCATCGATATGCGCTTCTATCACTTCCCGCACCAGATCTGCAAATGGCGATTGCTTCAGCTCTTCGGATTCCAGAAACTGCTGATGCATGGGTATGTGTGTGGCATGCCTGTCGTCTTCTGCCACTGTCGGTGATATGTCCCCTTCCATCCATGCGGCTTCTTCTGCTCTGGCATCGGCTTCTGCTGTCTCCAGCTCCCGCAGTTGGCGCTCACTGTTATAGGCTCTGCCCATCCCCACCTTCCAGAACCCTATGGGGTATACTATCGCATCTGTTATCACCAGTTCCGTCTGCTCGTTGCCTTCTATCTGTCCCCACAGCCAGTTCAAATAGGCGGTCACACCTTCAGAAGCATCCTGATAGCGCGGCTGCATCGCCCGTGCAAAAAAGTCCGGTTCATCGAACAGCACCGTGGATACCAGCTGCCGTACGGAGCTGTGCACGATGTTCGGCGCCAGCTTCATCTTGCCGTCTGTCCACTCGTTTGTGAGCAGCGCAAGCCACCTGTCATACTCGGCGTCACGGTCTTTCTTTTGTCTCTGGGCAACGGTTATCCGCGCCTGGATCACTTCTGCTGTGGGCACAAGACTTCCTCCGAAATGAGTTCAACCATTTTTTCCCATACGTCCACATCAAAAAGCAATTCCGACTCATGGAAATCACTATCTCTCATCCTTACCCGAACCTGTTGAGTTTCGATTATTCGATGTATTTGAATATTGCCTTCACCACCAAAGATACCATCATCACCAGTTGTCGGGGGGAGGATATATTTAAAGAAATCCATCATGCGCTCCTCGCATACTTGCTGCTGCCGTCTATAGGTTCATCGTTGCTGATGAGGTTCGCAAACGTATGTTCTTCCGGTGCTTGCACATCCTTCGGCTGCCTTGCCTTATTCAGATACATCAGCGTATACCGCATGGCATCAATAGCATGGTCATCGCAGTCGCTGTCGATACGCTCAGCATCGTTCTCATCGGTAATGGCATTTACTATCTCATTTATAAGGTTACCACAGCTCTCGAATATATGCAGCCTCGGTGGCACCACCCCATCGGTATACATACGGTCATGCACCACCCGCAGACCCTGTATGATATCGTTGTTGGCCCTGTTACAGAATATCCCGCGCCGCTGCAGTTCCTGGCCGATCGTCTTGTCCGTCTTCAGCACGGCCCGGTTACCCTCGTACCATATGGACGGATCGGCTATCGTCTTGAAGTTACTGACCTTGTATCCATCTTTTTCCCATCCCATAGCATTGCGGATGCGGTGTATCCTGTCGGCATGGAAATCTATGGTCTTCTCACGCACATAGTGCTCGGCGGTAAAGTACACGTCACCTTCTGTATCTTCCCATGCCCAGAGAGTCGCAAATGGGGCCCGGAATCCGTAATCGAGGCCCTCTACGCGTGTGGCATGCGACAGTTTCAGGCGCTGCAGCGTCTCCTTCTCCTGTGACCGGGGGATCACATGCTGCAGGTTGTTAAACTGACTGAAAAAAGAGCCCATCACCACCGACCATGCCGCCACGGGATCGGGATTCAGCAAAGCTTCCCGTATCTGGGGATTTGGCATGTTGGCGATCGCCGCCGGGTATTCCTCATTCAGATACGGATTATCACGGTAGCTGGACGGTATAAACATCCGTGACCATGGTATCTTCTTGCCTTCCACCTCGTAGAAGAAATTATGCTTCACATTGGGCTCACAGCGCATGATAAACCTGTCCCGCACCCATGGAACGCCTGGACCGATCGGATTGCCGGTGGCCCGCATAAACACGTCAAGACCACTATTCTCTGGTACACGGTTCCACGGCATGATCCCACCATACTGATCCTGACTGAACTGCGGCAGCTCATCAAAGGCTACATATGCCAGCTCATGGCCCTGCCACAGCAGGTAATCCTCGGTATTATGCATATGTGAGAATGTTATCTTGCCCCCATCTTGCCATTCCCACTGGCGCCCCTTCTCAGATGCCCTGCCACCCTGCGATGGGTACAGCTCATAGGCATAGCGTATAAGCTGCTGCAGCTTCCGCTCTTCGGCCTCGGCGCGGGTCATGGCGAACCCGGCTCGCTTGGCCAGGACGTCGAGCAGCACCGCATGGTATAACGGGTGGTGGCATGCCGGATATCCCAATTTTGCCACCTGATATAGCCCCATGGCGTCTACCACGACCGATTTGGACTTGGAACCGCCTGGTAGCCCCCCAAAAAACACTTCCCGGGCGTCGGAACGCAAAAATAGCGACTGCTGGGACTCTTTGCCGTTCTCATCGGGCGGTATGGGACTAAAAACACTCATTTTGTACTATCGCTTCCGTTTTACCGGCTTTTTGCGCTTCGATGCCCCCGAACGAGGGTGCTTAGCCAGCTTTTTAGCCACTTCAGGCTTATTTTTGTGTAAAAATCGTCTCTGTTTTGCTGATTTAAATGGCATGATCACTCTTTTCAGCAAGGGACCACCAAATACCACTATTTTTAACTATCTTTTTTCGTTTCAGTCGCTGTAATGCCTTCGAAATAGGTGGCACTCTCACCTCTCGATAGTCCGAAACGGGATTTATGACCTGACCAACCATAAATGCGGTAAACGCATCACATGACTCGCCGCCGAATCTCCCGTTTATCAAGCAGACCAGCACATCATGATCCAAATGTCCATCCCAATAACTCATATATCCCTCGTTACACCCCATAAAAAAACGGCCACAGGAGGACAAGGCTCCTTGCAGCCGTCTTAATCTGGGGACATGCGATGCGGATTCCGGGGTCCACACCACTTATCCTGCACTTATCAGTGTTACAATACCTTCAGTTTTACAGCACCTCGTAGGATGCCACCTTGAACCGCGTGGAGCCAACCCTTATAAAACTGCCTACCACCGCGTCAGGATCCACACCGGGGCCTATCACCTCTTCAAATACCTTCCCGCCGGCACTGGTCCAGGCGATATGCACAACCGATGAATCGTCTATATCCACTATCGCCGGTTCATCAACGGGAACAGTCACCAGATATGGCGTCCTGCACTGCGGACATGTAATGTTGTCCGGCTTATCGTAAAATACCTTGGCGCCGCAATCACATATGTAAAACATATACTATCCTTTCCCTGCTCAGGACCTCCTGGCTACCTCTCCGGCAACAGATCCTTCGCACCAGACGCCCCGACAGGATTCACCTCAGCAAACCGATACCCACACGCCTCGTAAAAACTACGCATGTTAACAGGGATGTTGTGGATCATCTCACCACCAGCCATGATCACCATCGAGGCTATCCCGCAATAATCCCCACCCATCTTCTCAATATAGTCGTAATCGGGCTCCGTTACCTTGCGTCCTATTAGCATCAGTAATCACTCATGTTGAAATACTCGTCCTCGGATAAATGCAGCCGACCATCGTCTCACTATCAAAAAGATCTCCTTGGTTGAGAGAATCATAGTTTAATATAAATACTTCCTTTCCTTTATATCTGGAACCTTTTTTTAGGGTTCCATTTTTTTGGTCATCTGTCCTGTTAATTGTATAATTCCATTCTTTATCATACATCGCGAAAGTCCACGTATACAATTCTCTTATTTCTGGACTATTATCATAGGTTATAAGGAATTTTATCCTATTAGCATTTTTCTTTAAAACCTCTTGTAATCTATAATGATCTTCTTTGGCAAAAGAATGGGAATAGAATTTATCTTGATCAGCATTGAAATATGGAGGGTCTATAAATAAAAAAGCCCCATCTTTTGCTTCATCTATAACATTTTCAAAATCGAGATTAGTTAATTCAACCCCTTGGAGCTTGTCTGAAGTTCTTAAAATATTCCTTCCCCAATTCTCAGGCCGCATGCTGTATTTATCACCGTAACCAAAATAACAATTCTGCATTTTCATAATACCAGAATATGATGTTCGATTTAAATAGTACCATCGTATGGCTCTTTCTATATCATTTTTTGGTTTAAATTCATTTTTATAATATGCATGACGTTCTTTGCTAGCTTCCTCTCCATCTAAACCATCAATTAACTTATTTGGATAATCTTTGATAACTCGATAGCAATTTGTCAAATCTGAGTCTATATCATTAAGCCAGTTTTCTTCTACTTTAGGCTTAGCAAAAAAAATAGAGCCACCTCCTGCAAAGGGTTCAATATAGACAATATGTGGAGGAAGATGCTCAAGAATCAATTTACGTGCATAAAATTTCCCACCGGCATACCTAAAGGGAGAGTTAATTACTTTATTCACTCAACAAATCCACAACACCCCTGTCATCCAGATAGCGCATCGTCAATCCTCACCATAAATGTCCCAAAAGTATCAGGGGCAGACTGGAAAAATTCCTGCAGCTTCATGGCATGAAAAAGATGACTATCATCAAACACAACCACAGTGACATACGACCCATCCAATAGACGCTCGCAATCCACAATTCGACTCGCCGCGGACACATAATTATAAACAGACATCGGGATCAAGTCCTTCTTTGTCCCTTCCAAAAACAAATCCTTCATCTCTGCTGTGTCTGGCATCAGCAACCCCTGTTTTACCTCTCTCTTTCAGAGAGAGAGGTAACTCCCTCATATTCCAATTATTCCGACCTTTCGGTCTTTCTTGTCAAAAGTAACCGCTTTAGCGGCGTAAGTCTCGCGCGCCTGCACACGCGTGCGTATAAATTACAATAATAAAAGATTATAGAAAGACAATGTAGGTCAAAGGCTAAAGGCGACTATCGTAAGAGAACTTACGATGACTATCACTATGATAGGTTAGTCGCCGACCAATCGCAGTGCCGATAGTACAAACTATCAGCACCCTGATGTGCTACAGTCGTAAACCTCGAGGTGAGCTTTCCGCTCATTAAAGACCATACACCGAGAACAGTCGAGACTGGTTCAGTTGACACTGTGATAACAGCAGAGACAACCTTTGATAAGAGAACAAAGGACAATGGCCCCCTCGAAATATAAAATTGAGAGGGCACAAGATATGGATACGGACTTCCGCCACCGCGGGTGTCGAACGATCTGGGCGCCTGTGCGTCGGCCTGGCCGCTGCCGCTGCTGCCGGTCTGCCGTAAGCCCTTATGTGCCAAGAGGATCATATCGTCACTTCGCATAATGAGTATTATGTAAACTTAGATATCGCCTGTATCGATGTCATATGACGTCGGTAAGGGCTTGAGGCCGTCACGCTGCTCGATCGCCTCTGAGCCCTTGCTAGGTATCTCTATGATCCGCACAGTGTCGGTACGCTCGATGGTCGTCTGCTGCTGCGAGCGGGATGTGACTCGGCCTGATAGCAATTGGAGAAGCTTTGTCGCCGTATCCATCGCCTGGGCGATGTGTCGCAGATCCCGGGCATCGCCATTTTTATCGTTCGCTTCGGACTGATATCGGTCCACATTACCCTGCCAACCGTCCAGTATTTTGGGGATTATATCATGCTGAACGCCAGCATACAATTGTTCTATGCTGGCGTCTACATTGGCCTGTACTGGCGTATCGAGTATTCCTTCGGGTTCACGTTCGAGCGCTCGTTTGACTACACCTCTGGAAGTGTTGAGTAGTTTAGCAATTGCGTACTGGTTCGGCTCTCCGTCGGCATGCACTATCACTTGGGCGAGTTCGCGTATTTTGCGGTATTTTATGGGATCTGCTCTTCTAGGCATGGTTACGCCCCATGGTTAGGATATATGAACATAATAATATACATATAACGTACATAGTCAAGGATAAAGTGTACAAGACTGTGTACAAATGAGTATTTACAGTGGTTTACGTTGCCAGGTTAAAATAATGGTAAGAAATCTAAAGAAAAACGTTGACATATCGTATACAGGGATATATATTGGTAGGTGTAATAGATCCTTGACAACATAGACCACGGTATGGGCTTCACGGCCGAAAGGGAAACGTGGCGAACACACACAGACCGGAGGATATTATGACGTATCGTATTATTAGAAAATATCGGCCATGCAGTTTATTTGTAGGATTGCCAAACGAAACAAAGTTGATGGAATATGTAGAAGATGATTGGAACGACTGGTTGGAAGCCGTCAATGTATATCGCGAGATTGTAAACCAATCTCCTGCCCATATGGAATATGTTGAATTAAGAAAAACCTATTCTGATGCGACCAGTGTTACCATTGTTCATTACGATATCAATACACTATAACCTTCCTGTCGTAGGCACCGACGTTAACTGTGCCTGAGAGGGGTTTATTATGTTACACCAAACGACAGCGATACAAGTGGGGACGGTTTCTCATGGTACGTTACGCACAGAGGATTTAATTCCTGTATTCTTGGATTTACTCAGAGAAATCGATCCGGATTGTGCTAAGATGATCATCAATGAATACGACGTGAAACACAGCGGACACGAAATGGTCAACGATTTGATTGATATCCTGAACGAATACGCCCCTGACTATTGTTATTTTGGATCACATGAGGGCGACGGTTCAGATTTCGGGTTCTGGCCTGACATGGATTTAATAGAAGATGCAATCCATGACGGCGAATTGTTCACAGATAGGAATAAAGGATTGCCTGCAATAGAAGTTAATGATCACGGCAATATGACATTGATAAACGACTACAATAAGGTAGAATGGTCAATCGTTTAGCCTTTCATGTCCCGGGCATGACGTTAAAAGGCCCGGAGGATATTATGAAATACCTAGTACGTTATGACAGTGAGATTAGTGCAGGTTGTTATGTGTTTGACGATTTATCAGAAGCTATTAAAACGTATCGTGAACACAGATATAGCAAACATCACATTTCGGCAAGATTGATTGACGTGTCAGAACACCCCGATATCACTATTTTGTCACATCGGCATATCAATCCCAATCCATTTTACAGATGCAACAATAAATAACCTTCCTGTCGTGGGCCCGGACGTTAAACGGGCCCGGGGATATTATGACGCAGTCCGTTTTGATAAGAGTCGAAACCGAACGTTACAGCGCTGCTCCGTTAACAGATTTAGAGTTATTAGAGAGCCGGATAATTGAACCGGCCGGGCTCACTTATATCAAAACGCCCGTATGGGTTCGTGAAATGAATATGGGCGCCCACGTGCTATCTATCTATTATTTTGATATGTACCACGACGACGTGGGTTTTTTATGGGTTCATGTCGGCCGGATCGGTAACACTCACTGGTTAAAATACAACTATACCATCCCACATGACCTGCCGGCGATGGATCCGGAGCCCGAAGTAGAACAAACGTCATTATTCTAACTTCTCAAGCCATGGGCACTGGCGTTAACTGTGCCCGGGGATATTATGAAAACAGATTTCATGATTTCTTTAGAAGAATCCACTGGCTTTATAGTGGAGGATATCGTTTCGGGGACCACATTAGAAGCCGGAACGGAATATATGGTGTATTTTATGAACGGGCGTATAGGACATTACAGTCCATCTCCGTTCAGAAATGTAAAAATGGATGATACGGTTGAGGTTTTTCCTGTATCATTATAATCATATGGGAAGCTGGTAATTTGTATCAGCTTCCCATTTTTTTTACTCAC
>JAAOEI010000414.1_pt1 | contig 16554 bp, 21 predicted proteins | sample 7059261 | NCBI WGS metagenome assembly JAAOEI01 (sample SAMN14008812, study PRJNA610033) | viral metagenome | isolation source: viral particles filtered from seawater | place: China: Hangzhou Bay, Yangshan Deep Water Harbour | collected 2017-10-31
TACGAGGACGCGCCGGAAACCTTCGACAGCCTCTGGGGCAAGCTGAGCCGAGACACCCGTGACGGGTCGGGCCGTCAGCACCGCGCTCCGAAAAGCGCTGGCGACGAGGTTCGCTTCTCGATCATGCCGAGCACGAACGAGCAGGTCCGCGCCAACAAGCAGCTGATCGCCAGCTACCGCGCCGAGCATGGCTGCTCGTACACGGAAGCGTCGGAAGCCCTCAAGCGCGCAGCTCGCGCCTAGACCCCACCTGATCACACTTCACCACCCCTTCGCCTGAGAGCGGACAAATGAACGAATACGGAATCGGATGCACTGACGCGGGTCTCGCTGATCCTACCCCTGGCGAAGACCTTTCCTCGTACGTCGGACACGGCGCGTACTTCGACGGCACTGCGTGGCAGGTCGCCTCGCTGACTGACGCCTTCGTCACCGCTCAGCTCGGACGAGACGAGCACGTCGGAGTCATCGTGCAGGGCGCAGAGACGAGCGAGAAGCTGGAGCTGGCCTACCCGAGCCTCGGAGGCTTCATCGAGGCCAAGGCAGGCACGGGCGGAGTCACCGACGGCGACTGGATCGTCTGCGAGTACGCTGCGAGCGGCACCGACCGTGGTCGCTTCATCACCGCCTCGATCATCCAGCCGGGTCAGTTCATCTGGGGCAAGGCTCGATCGACCGCTGCCGAGGACGCGCTGTTCACCCTCGACCTCGGGCTCTGCTTCCAGGCGACGTCTGCTCACGCTGTCGCACCGACAGCGATCGCCACTGCCGGCGATCACACGCTGACCGCCGACCAGCTGTTCTCGGTCGAAATCGCCCGAGACCCGTCTGGCGGAAACCGCACCGACACTTCGGACACCGCTGCGAACATCATCCTCGCGATGACGGCGCGCGGCCTGCCGGCGAACGGTTCGTCCTTCCGCGCGAAGCTGACCAACACGGCAGACGCTGCGGAGTCGATCACTTTGGCGGCGGGCTCTGGAGTGACGGCGACAGGCACCGGCTCCGACCTTGTTGTCTCGCAGAACGAAAGCGCGGTGCTGGAGTTCTCGAAGGTGTCGGCAACTGTCGTCTCCATGATCGTCATCAAGGACTAGTTCCTCAATTTAACCCACCCACCACCGAGTCACGAAGCCAATGGCAGACAACATCAGCAGCAACGCCGTCACCCGCGAGGACCTCGACGGCCTCTTCGCCGAGCGACAGGGCACCAAGTCCGCGCGCGGCCTCGAAGTCGCCCCCGCCCTGTCGGTGGAGTCCGATCAGGTCGAGTGGCACCACTGGGACGAGAATTCGCTCCCGTATACGGCAGGCACCCAGAACGCCTTCGTCAAGAAGGGTTGGAAGGGTCAGCCGAGCCGTGGCGGTCTTGCCATCACGACGGCGACGGGCTCGGTGGACTTCTACCGCTTCGGCGACATGACGTTCCACGAGAAGGAGATCGCGAAGTTCGAGAATCGCGGGATCGACATCGTCGAAGAGTACGCCAAGAAGATCGCGCGGCAGGCGTCGAAGCATCACGCCTACACGATCGGCCAGTATCTCTCGAACTCGGCGAACTACCTCTCCGCGAACGTGAACGGCTCGGCGGTCGACGTTTCGGATGCGACGACCGATCTGATCGGCGACGTGAACACCGGCCTCGCCCAGCTGGAGTCCCTCGGAAGCGACATCGAGGACTACAAGGTGTGCGCGGTCTACCCTCGAAGCACTGCTCGAAACCTGACGCAGCACAATCAGGTCCGAGACTACTCGGCGATCTCCGACGACGCCACGCTGAAGGTGGGCTTCTCGCCTCGTGGCGCTGTCGAGAATTTCTGGGCGAACGCCTTCGAGATCCCTCTCGAGGGTATCGCCTACGGCGGTCGGACGCAGAACGCTGCCGGGACGACGGCGGAGCACATGAACCAGGACATCGCCATCGTGCTCGTCTCGCGAGGCGACATGGAGGGCGGGTTCATTCGCACCCCGACCTTCGGCGAGGAAGGTGCGCTCGGTCGCGTCGTCCAGTACACCCCGGAGAAGTTCCCGAACTCCATCGGCGTCTACGTCGAAATGGCCTACGGTGTGCTCCGGCCGGACAACGCTGGCCGCTTTGGCTACCTGCTCGATGACGTTTCGAGCTAATGGCTGAACCGACCCACATCTACCTCGGGCCGTGCTCGTGCGGCTGCACGGTCGCCGGCAAGCGCTGGATGGTTCGCCCGGGTGACCGGGTGCCATTCGGCGCGGAGAGTCTCGACGCCCGTGCGGCCAAGCGTCTCGGGGAGTTCTTTATCTCCCTCGACGAGTACGACGAGGACGCGCCAGTGGGCGAGGCTTCGGCCCCGCCGACCGGACCGGTGTGGGCACACCTCACTGTTGCGGAGCTTGCCGAGCAGGCTCAGGGCTTCGAGGCGTTCTCGAAAGCGGGCCTAGAGGCTCTGTGCCGCGTCGGTGGCCTGAGTCCTATGGGAACCACAGCCCAGCTTCGGGATCGCCTTGCGAGCGATCTGGAGGCGTCTCTCGGCGACGAAGAGGACGAGCCTGCAACTCTGGACGACATCGAGAAGATGGACCCCGAGTTCGGCTTGCCTCCCGAGGAGGACTGATGTCCGAGGCCGAGTACCGGTATCGGAACGTTTACCCCGCAGGGCCGTGTACACTGGTCGTGCGGGGTGAACCCGTTCTGCAGGACCAGTTCTCGGACTGGGGTCCACGATTGCCGGAAGGCACTCGGGGTCTCGATCGCGGCTGGCTTGTTGAAGAAAGTCGACCCGGCCCGGTCGAGCCCTCAGCCAAGTCGGCAGCTCGGTCGAAGGGAACATCGTCGAAGACCAAGGGACGCTCGAAGAGTAAGGGGTGAGCCGTGGCGCTGTCCCTCAACTACTTCGGCACGACCTTGGCGGCGCTCGCCGCTGAAGGCTTCGGCATCACGCTGGACGCGGACTCTGTTCCGACGCTCACGAACGGCCAAGCCGCATACAAGCGGCGCGTCGGTCGCGTGAACGCCTTCGTCCGGTCGCTGAACATCGAGCCGGACGGGCTCACTGACGAGAACTCCGAGACGTTCCAGATCGCCGCCCTAATCTGCGAGCATCTCGGCAAGGCGTATCTGTACGAGGCGACCCGCCCCGACGATGATGGTCGAGCGATGGCGGCACACCATCTCGATCAGGCAGCGAAGCTGAAGGACGAGCTACGCAAGCGCATCCGAGAAATGGGCGAGGAGGCATCGAGCACGGCTGGCAAGCTGCAAACGTCCGCCACGACCTCTCGACGGAACAACAGAGCGAAGCGGATGCTCAAGGAGGACCGGCTGTCGCGTTGGATCAACAAGGGCGAGCGCCCATGACGACCGGCTTCCTCACGCTGAAGACGACCGGGGGCGAAGTTCAAGAAGCGATCGAGATTGCAATCTCCGCGCTCGATGATCTCTCGCCTTTGTTCGAGCTGATCCACCCGAGCTACCTCGCAAACGCCAAACGCATGTACGCGAGCGCGGGCTTCGGAACTTGGCCGACCTATGAGCAGGCCGAGGGACCGCAGTATCCTACCGTGAAGGGTATGATCCTCGGCTGGGACATGACGGCGGCGGACCTCCTGCGATGGGACTGGAAAAGCGGTCGCGAGCGACTCTATCCGTCGATGACTGAGGCAGGGCACACCCACAACGTCGCAGACATTCAACCCAGGCACGCAGAGTTCGGGACGGATGCGCCGGGGGCGCTGAACCATGAGCGCGGCACCGGCACGGGTCCCAAGTGGGGCGGGTCGAAGCCTGTCCCGCAGCGCCAGCTGACGCTGACCGATCGACGGTTCTTGGAGGACGTGCAGGAAGCGACGAGTCAGTTCGCGGGATTCGTTGCTCAATCGTTCGGGCGAACCACGGTCGGCATGACTTCGGCGGACGTGGTTTCAACGGTGTCGGGCGCGCGAGGGTTCGGCTTCCCAACCTTAGCGTGACACCATGGCGATCCCGACGACAAACGGTGCCACCGAGGTTCTGAACTACGTGGAGAGCGTTCTCGGGCTCTATCTGTCCGACGAGCTGACAACGCGCAACGATGATCTCACGCTCGCCGTAACCGTCCCTGACCGATACCGGCGCATCAGCGAGCTGCCAGAGCAGAAGGTCGGAACACAAGCGATCATCGCCCTGACGGGCTCGAAGACGATGACGCGACACGACTCCGCAAAGCGCCAGCTCGACCTTCTCGTGGCGCTTTCCGTCTCGGGACAGGCGGTCGGTGGAATCTCGCAGCATGCGAAGCTCTCCAACTCGATCTACGTGCTAGCCGAGGCGGTTGAACTCGTCCTCCACTCGTACCTTCGAGAGTCGGGCGGCTCCTCAACTGCTGGCGTTATCCGCTACGAGCCAACGGCCATCGAATACTCGCCACCGTTCACGCTCACTTCAGGTGGCGTCTGGGCGCTCGCGGCGAATGTGCGCGGCGTCATCCATCAGAATCCGTACCGAATCACCATCTAGCCCCCACGAGGTCACCCAATGGGCACAGCAATCACCACCAAGCGCGGCACGTTCTACGCCTACTTGCAGTCGAACAACGCAACCGTTTCGAGCTTCACTGCTCCGACCATCACCACCGACGCGATCCGCGTCATCGAGTGCAACTGGACACTGGAAGGCGGGTCGATTGCTCGCGACGGACACGACGAGGCGCACGACGGAGGTCTCAAGCCGCTCGCTGGCCCGGTGACCCGGGTGTGCACCGTCAAGGTCGAGCGTCGATCGAGCGTGTCCTCTGGCGACGCCTCGACGTGGCAGCAGAACGTCTTGTGGAGGATGTGCCCGCCAATCGTCGTCGACGACTCCGGGTCAACGATCGCGATCACGCCCACAGCAGGTCGCCTTCAGGGCTTGTTCGGCAGCTATGGGACGATCGCCTACTACGAGCGCAACGGAAAGCGGAAGGCGGCAATCAACTGTTTCGCCGTGCCCGTCAGCACCGAGGGCGAGGCAGGCGGGATCATCGTCGACACGTTCGAGATCCGAGGGCAGCCCGTCAACTCTGCATCGGCAGCCGCTAATGACGTTGCACAGATTTCAACGCACCAAGTCACCACGCCGGGAACCGGCTCGGGTTCGTTTATCATCAAGGACGACACCGGGCGGAGCGTCACCGGCACCTACGCTGCTGGCGCTACGGTGAACGACACGGCGACCAATCTCGAATCGGCGGTTCAGACTGCTCGTGGCTCGGCGACGTGGTTCACCGAGAGCGTGGCAACGGACACGGTGACGTTCACCAGCGGCGAAGCTGGGCGACCGTTGACGATCACGATCACCGTGCCCAGCGGCGGAGCTGCAACGGATGCAACCACGACGCCGAACTCGAACTTCTCCACGTACCCCACGTTCACGAACGACTCCGAGGTCCCGACGGTGTTCTTCGGTGCTACCGTCACGCATCAGGTCGAGGGCGAGCACGTTCTGAACATCTCGAAGTTCGCGCTGAACTACGGCTACACCCTGACCCAGAAGAAGATCGGCGGCGACTCAGCAGGCACCAACACCGGATACGCCATTCCGCGCGTTTCGGGTGCAGCTGCTCCGACGCTGGCTGTGTCCTGCGATGCGCAAAGCGGCGCGGACTATGATGTCGACGAGAGCTGGCGAGCCGGGACGGCGGTGTCGTTCACGCTTGTCGAATCGCCGCACACGATCACCTGCCCGCAAGGTGTGATCATGGACCCAAGCGAAGGAGAGAACGAGGGCGACCGATCGTGGGACTATACGCTTCGGCTCTATTCGACGGGCTCCTCGACTGATATGTGGAGTCAGGACTTCGCCTGATCCACATTGGAGGACCCATGCCCATCACACGAGCCCGCGACAGCTTCGACGTCATCTGCGACGGTGTGCGCTACGAGCTACAGGTCGAGCGCCTATCGAAGACCGAGATGCGACAATATGTCGCAGCGCTTCAGCCATCCCTCGACGCCTTCGAGGCAGCGCAGGAGCCTTTCCTCGTCGAGCGCGCGAAGGCAAAGCAAGAAGGGCGCGAGCCCAACTTCTCGGGGCTTCCTGAGATGCCCGACATCTCGGAGGATCTGTTCTCCGTGACGCTGCCGGTGATTCGGGCTCGTGCGGTGTCGCTCACTGTCCGAGACGGTGAGGAGGTCGAGGTCTTCGACGCAGCCGAGCGCCGGGACGAGTTCGACGAGTTCGTGGACGCCTGGGTGCCCGACGGTGCGGTCATCATGTGGGGCCGCTTGATGCGAGAGGCGAAGAAGGGAAACGGGGTCGCGCGCGCAGACTCGCCGGACTAGCGCGCGCGGTCACCAAGCCGGACCAGAGATGCTGGGATTGCACCGACACAACGAAGATCACGAGGTTCTGCCCGATGCGGCTGGATCACGAGGAGGCGCGACCAGACGATCACCTGGAGCGCCCGTGTACGTGCGATGCGTGGTGGGTGCAGACGGAATCTCGGAGGCGAACAGAAGCGCCTCGTGTGCTTGGTGGCATGAATCGAGATCCCGAGCTGCTCGCCCCTCCTGGGACGTGGTTTCCCTTCGTTCGAGAAATCGCTCGAAGCATCGAGTCGGACCCGGTTGGGACTGCGGACCGAGTGGATCACGAGACATACGACCTCGCCCGCCAGTACCTGAACGAAGAGGCGCGAGCGCTGAAGCGCTGGGACGAGTGGAAGGCACGCACCGGAGATTGACGTGGCGCGCGTAGTTATCGCAATCGACGGCGACGCTTCCGGGGCGGAGCAGGCGCTCGAACAAACGAAGGACGGGATCGAGGATCTCGACAGTTCGACGAGCAAGGCCAGCCAGGGATTCGGTCGCCTGAACACGGGGCTCGTGAATTTCACAGCGGGTGCCAACCTGATCTCGATGGGCATTCAGGGGCTCCGCAGCGGGATCGACATTCTCTGGGAGTCCACCGAGCGCTTCTTCCAGTCCTCTGAGGACGGCCAGGAGAAGTGGGAAGCGCTTGAACGCCAAGGGCGCGCGCTGAAGGGTCTGCTGTTCGAGCTATTCATCGGCACGAGCGACCAGAACGAGGCGTTCGAGAGGATGGGCGCGATGCTGGGGGACCTCGTTGCTGCCGGTCGCGGTGCTATTCGAGTCCTTCAGCCGCTTGCGAACCTGATGCGGGGCGCGTTGTCGATTGGTGCGCGTGCTATCGCTGCGGCGTTTGGCGAGGCGGGCTCGATGACGACGGCATTCGCAGACGCCACGGAGTCAGCTCGCGACGAACTGGCCGAACTGCAAGCGCTATTGGCGCAGCAGAACGACACGATCTCTGAATCGCTGGTGACCCTCAGTCACTACGGTCGAGCATCTGCCCGCACGGTTGCTGAGAGTGGGTCAGCAATCTCGGCGACTCTCGGCGGCTGGGAAACGTTCGTCACCGAGACTACGCGCGGAGCGGACGAGGCTACTCGGGAATTCATTCGCCAAGCGGATTTGATTCTGGAGAATGCAACCAGCATCGCGGATCTCGATGTTCCGGTCCGTGGAGTGTTCGAGGAGGGCACCGCCGCTGGCATGCGGGTTGTGGTGAGGGAGGTCGACTCTCTCGCCGATGCAATGGCGGGCGTTGTTCTGGAGATTGAAGGGCGGCAGATGTCCGCGCTCGACGCATACATGTCACAATTAACCTTTGCGACCACCCTGCTGGACGAGGAGAACGCCGCACAGAACCGCGCAGAAGAGGCGATCCGGTCCTCGTCCCGTGCTCGCGAGGAGGCTGTCGAGACCTTCGGCGGGCTCGGCGGTGCGATGGGCATGACGTCGATGATAGCGTTCCAGCTCGCGACCGACGAAGCGTTCTTGGCCTCTAACATCGAGGCGACGACTGCTGCGGCGAACGAGCGCCTGATGGCGGAGAAGATTGCTGCCAGAGATCGCTTGACTCTGCTGGCTGAGGAGATGCTCCGCAAGGACGAGGCAGCGAAAGTGGAGGAGGCTACACTGCTCCGCATGGATGCACTGAAGGAAGCGCTCGACGCGAAAGAAGAAGCCCGCGAGGCCAAGCGCAGCGCGCGAGTCAAGACCGCGCAGAAGGGCTTCGAGGTCGTCGCGGGCTCGGCGACGAGAATGGCGACGCAGATGGTCAAAACCGGAAAGCAGTCGCGAGAGGAGACGCAGAAGATGATCGGCGACGAGCTTGTGGCGCTTGGTGCTGCCGGTGTTGCGAAAGCTGCCATGATGCTTTTCACGCCAGGGCAGCAGGGCTTGGCGGCGGGCCTTCTGGCTGCGTCGATCACTGCGATGGCGCTCGGCGCTAAGATGGGAGCCAGCGCCGGTGCCGGTGGTGGCGGCCCTGCTGCTCCCGCGTCGACTCAACAGCCGCAAAGCGTGACGAACGTGACCTTCCAGAACAACTTCGCGCAGATCGGCAGTCGCGAGGCGTTCCTCCGAACGACGGGCGACACATTCCAGCAAGCGGTCGACGAGGGCTACATCGCAATCCCGAGAGGTCGAGGCTGATGGCGAACTTCCCTGTGATCAGTCGTCAGATCGCGCTGACGGGCAACATTGGCGTCGGCACCCCTGGGAGTCCGACGGACGTTGACGTGACCACGACGGGCGTCTGGTCGTTTGCTTCGGAGGCGGACGGGAGTCCCTCGACCGATTCCCTTGCAAAGCACCTTGGCGATCAGATCGGAACGCTCGGCGGGATCACGTATAACAACGCCAACTCCGAATACGACCTCGTGGATCAGACGTTCCCGATCTACAAGCTTCAGTTCACGACCTCGAATCAGCTTTCCGTCGCAGCGGGCGGAGCCAGCTCAATCACCGTGACGGACATCGGGGTGGATGGCACGATGACGAGCGGCATCCCAGCAGGCGGGACGGCAACCCTGACCAGCGAGATCAACTGCCTCGGGTGGTGGTCGGCTGGCATCGAGCTGACGAAGCAGTACCGGCCGGATCTTCACGAATACCGAGACTTCGGCAGCGTGTACGACGGAACCGCAGACGAGACTGAATACCACGGGCGGCGGCAGAGCTTGCGCCTGCTTTGGGAGCAGGTCGAGGACGCCTGCGTGTTCCTTCATCGAGCGCAGGACGCAACATACGCCTCTTTGGCAGGTCGAGACGTTGATGACCCGAACGGGCTGTTGAACGACCCGGACGGGCTCCTCGAATACTTTTGCCGTGGCGAGACGTTTCGGATCTACTTTGGGCATGGCGACTACCTGACGATCCGAAAGCAGGAAGGCGGGCGGATTCGAGAACTGTCTGACTGGGTGCAGGAGTACCCCGACGACCCTCGACGCTCGACCGTGAACATGCGCGGGTGGAAGGTGGTGTCGTAGGTGGCAGCGATCTCGACAAACGATCGCGTCACTGTCGTTCGCTTTGAGGGAGTCGGCGCTCGAATCAGCGGCACCAATCACCAGTACGTCTACCGGACCCCGGGGCCTGCTCTCTCGTACACGACCGCAGCAGTGACCGCCGAGGCGCTCGTAAAGCACCCGACGATCGCACCTGCTCGCCTCGATCCGCTGGAGCCGATCGGCTTCGGTGGCGGTGTTTCGTTGGAGTTCAACTACGACAACGACAACGCACTGGTCACCGCGCTCGCACGTCGCACCCTTTCACCACTGAAGGGCAGCCTCAACGAGATCGTCACCACCACGGCATACGTCGAGAACACTGACACCTCGATGGTGGTTTCGTCAGACGTCTCCTCGGTGCTGAGCGCTCAGGACTTGATCTGGTTCGGCACAAACGTCGCGAGCGTGTCGAGCGTTTCGACGACGACGGTGAACATGGTGCTCGGCCAGCTCGGCTCAACCGCCGAGGACGTGCCCTACACCGGGACAGGCGTGCAGATCTTCACCTCGTGGCCTGACCTCGTGGGCCGTCGGGTCGAGATTGCGACCTCGGACGCAACCGTTGGAAGCAGGTCGGGCGAGACGGTCATCTACCGGGGAGTGGTCGAGGCTGTCGTGCCTGACGGTCCGCGCTTGACGATACGAACCAAAAGCCGAATGCAGCAGATGTTCGGCGACGGTGGGCGGAAGTTCTTCGCGCCGCAATCGGTAAACGAGTACGCAGGCTCCGCCCGTCGCATCGAGGGCTCGATCGATGGCGGGTACTGGGAATACCAACGGAACACGCTCTGGGGCGACCCGACATGGACCTACCACCGACTCGTCTCCGAGGACGAGAAATGGATGGTCGTCAAGATGACGGACAGCGGCGTCGGCGGCAGCCTGTATCGGCGCTACATTCCAGACACGAGCGGCCCGAATATCGTGCAGATGGGTCGGAGCAAGGAGGTGTTCAGCCCCGATCGCTGGGACGAGCTGTGGGAGGATGGGTTCGGCGTCGGCGCTCTGCGTGCGGAATATGCGTGGGTAGCCGACAGCCAAAGCCCTTCGGACATCCTTCTCGACTTCCTCCAGGGAGACGGCTTGCCGTGGTCGGTGTGCATGCGGCTCGGGAGTGACGAAATCGACGCCACCGCAATCGCTGAAACGGTTGACCTAGCCGCCGACGCAATCGGCATTGTCAGATCTCCAGGCGTGCCGTCGGCGTTTGGCGACCTCTTCGTCATGCCGTACTTCGAGCCAAGCTCAGAACGAATCGCGGAGATCATCGCTGACGAGATCCTCGGTCCGCTCGGCCTCGCCCTGGCTCCCAACAAGGTGGGCGTCGTGACTGCGGTCGACTTCCGTCAGGTGTTCTTCATCGACGACACGGTGGCCAATGCGGACATCAAAGGCTCAGGCATCGGAGCAACGCCGAGATCAACGAAGACGGTCACGCGGTCGTGGACGTTCTCCGCTGAGATTGACGGCACGACCCGCACGCAGATTGTCCACAGCGTGCTCGCGACGATGTTGCACGGCGGCGGAAAGGAAAAGCAGTACGATCTGACGATCCTCGGCACTCAGTGGAACCTGCACGCCCTGAAGGAGCGCGCCCGAGCCCTGACCGCCACATACGAGCGCGCGGTGCCCGAGGGTGGGTTCTCGGTCGGCTCGTCGATAGATTCCGACGTGGGCAAGGTGCTACAGGTCACCTGCTCGTCTCTCCCGGGTGACGACGGCGTTCGCGGGAGCGACTCGCAGCGGTTCTTCGTCACTGAGTGGGGACGGGACGCAGGTGGGCCTCCGACACTGCGCGGGCTGTTCCTCGGCACGGACACCGGAGCGAAGTGGGCACCAGCGGCTCGCGTGCAGTCGTTCTCCTCGGGACAGTTGACGTGCTACGAGCAGGTCTTCACCGACCCCGACGAGGCTGACGTGGACGTCGAGAAGTTCGAGGTCGGCGACGAGATCCACCTGCTCGACCAGTACGGGACGCACAAGGTGGGCCCCAAGGCAATCACCGCAATCTCACCCGGCTCGAATAAGATCACAGTGAGCGGAATGGGAACCGCCGTGGACGGCGACTACATAATCCTCGCAGCTTACGACGACACGGGTCACGACAACGACTGGACGTGGCTCGCAGACGACTCGGCTCGGCTCGGCGCTGCAAACGACACTGCACCCGTTTGGACCTGATAGATGGCTTTCACTGTACCGAGCGAATGGGAGAGCATCGACGGGACGCACAACGTCGCACCGCGCGCGCCGATCGTCAGCGGCAAGACCGGGAGCTATGCGTTCGACGCTCTGATCGCCAATCACCACTTGGTCCGCGCGACCCGCATGTCGTGTGCGCTCTCGATGGCGAACGCGGACGCCTGGACGAATACTGCTGGCCCGAGCGGCGGCGTGGCAAACTGGGCGAGCTTCGGCAAGACGAAGATCGAGACGCAGGATGGGTTCGATGGGCGTCTGGAGGTCACCGTATGGGCTGAGGACTGCGAAGCCTCGGGCGGCGTGTACGTTGCAGTTTTCAACACCTCGGACGTGCTCCAGACTAGCGTCACACTGACGAACACGACGGGCGGGACGAAGCAGGAGCTGACCGGCAACCTCAACGGGCTGTCCGCCAACACTGAATACATGATCGAGGTCCGCTTCGCCGCGAGGACCTCTTCGTCGCCGGTCGCGAAGTTGTACGGCGTGTTGGTCGAGCCGAGAGAGCTGACCTCCAGCACGATCGACGACAAGCTGAACGATCAGCGCGCGAACGATGACGAGTCCGCCAGCTCGCTGATCCCGTTCCGAGTGCGGGAGCATCTGATCGCCTCGATGCGAGAGCGCATGCCGCATTGCACGCACTCGTACCCGGACGAAGCGAAGCTCCAGATGTCCGCCCCCGAGGTGTCGACCCATCCCGACGAGTGGTGGGGCATACCGATCCGCGTGCCAGTCCCTCGGGGCGTGGACGAGATCGGTGTGCGCTTGCGGTACAATGTCTCGACGGCGAGCGTGAAGGTGCGGCTGCGAGTAATTGGCGGGGACATTGGCTCGGCGGTCACGCTATCGACGACCGGCTCCGAAACGCTGTCGAACGAGCTGACTGTCTCTCTCAGATCGGACGGGTCGAGAGAGGCGATCCTGATGGTGTCGTTCCAGTCTCAGCGAGGCTCGGTGGTCGCGGTCGCGAACGGATCGTCCACATCGGACGGCATGGCGTCGATCAAGCACACGATCTCGCTGCTGTCCGGCTCGGTGTCGAAGCACAACGTGATCCTGAACACCGGGGAGCCGGCGACCTACATCGGCTCAGTGAGTGGTGGCACCAACCTGACGATCTGGCCTCAGCGTTGGCCGGTCGACCTGTACTTCAACGGCAACGTCTATGCCCTCGGGACGATCAAGATTCACTCGATTGGCGTCGAGCTGAAGGGCCACTCGACCGCGCTGAGGAACTTCTACGTCCCATCCACGAAATCGATCAGCGTCGGCAAGGTGATGCAATACGAGTCGGTGCAGTACCTCGCGGCAGCGGCATGGGAGATCTATTCCAGCTCCGCTCAGTGGTACGCGATGCGACCGACGCCCTCGGTGCTGACCTCTTTCTTCGGTGTGTCCGAGGCTTCCGGCGCGCCTGCCGCTGGAGCGGTGTTCAAGCGACGAGCAGACTCGGAGGGGGTCGAGGTGTGGCTGCTCGTGATCTCTGATCGGCTGGGCGTTCGCTCAGTGGATAGCGCGGTGACGATCCGAAACCGCACCGGGTCCGTCACCACATCGCTCACCCTTCTCGGGACCGTCGGCGACGAGGCGTTCGGCGCTCGCGTGATGGGCGAAGAGTTGGCGGCAAATATCGGCGGCCTCACCGACGGCTACGGCACGACGGATTGGGGCGCGCAAGACCTGATCCGCGAGTCGGAAGCGGCGCGCCTTGGTGTGATCACGGGCGTGGTCAACTGGCCCGCAGCTTCGAGCGTAGGCGACGTGCTCGAAGTCACCTGCACGGTCGGCACCAACGTGCAGCACGTGTTCGGAGCGAGCCTGCGAGAGTACGTCAGGCCGCTCGTCATCTAGCGGCTAGAGCAGGAGCGAGAGCTGCTTCTCAAGTCTGCCCGAGCCCTTGCAAGCTGGGCAGCAGTGCGGCCCCAAGATTCCAGGCGCGTTCTGCTCGATGAAGTCGGCGAGCTTCGAGGCTGGCCCGTGTCCGTGAAGTCGGACGGAGGCGATTGCGTCGAGGACCTCTTTCGGCAGAACCTCCGCAGCGACACGAGGTCCCGGCCCCTGCTGCTTCTCCGCTCGCTTCGACTCTGCCCCGTGGGCCTCAAAGTACGAAATCGCGTCAGACGGCGCGTAGGCGCGCGCGACCCACACGGTCGCCTGCCTACCACTCGAAGTCCATCTCCGTCGCTTAGAATCGAACACAAGGCCGGCTAGGACTAACTCCCGACGCCGAGCGCTGGCGGTCTGGTGTCGGTAGCCCGTCCGGTGCTCGATCTCATCATCCGTCAGCCCGTCCCACGCTGCGGCTCGAATCTCATCGAGGACCCTTTGGCGCTTTGCTGGCAGCTTGCCTCGCTGCGAGTCTGCTGCGGCTTTGCTCGTCTCGGAGCCCGGCACATAAGGCGCGCGCTTGGATAGTGGCTTGGTGCTCATCGACGCCTCCGAATCAGTGCTGCCCAGTTGATCGCGCCATCGATCTTCGACTGAGCGCGCGCGGCAGCCATCGCGCCTTGCGTCGACCCGAAAATCGTCCGCTGTTCTTCGTTGTCCGCGCAATCGAGCGTTTTGCCCAGCGCTCTCGAAAGTGCGAGGAGTTGGCCTTCGGTGAATTTGATGGTCTTCATCATCGGTACCTCCGAATCAGTCGTTGAAGATGCGGAGTCCGCCAGGGGTAGCCTCAGCGGCGATCGCGTTCGCGGCGTCGAAGTGAAACGAAGCAACGCCGTCATCGCAGCGAAGCGTGCGCGAATAGATGTAGGTCGCTGTTCGTCCCGTCCGCGTGGACGTGATTGAGGCGAGGCGCGGCATCGAGCCCGGACGAATGCCGGCGTCGGACGCATCGACGGACAGCGACAAGGTGTCCGGGCAGTACGAGATGAGGCTGGAAGCGATAGCGTGCATTGATAATCTCCGTTGGTTGGTAGGTGGCGTTGATTTACTTGGCGAGAGGTCCGCTCGGTGCATCTTGCCAGCGGGTGACGCCGTTCGCTCGGGCGAATGCCGAGTTCGCATCGCGTCGCATGACGTACCAGGACGTCGTCCCGTCGGCGCGCGTGATGCGATAGTGGTGCCCAGAGTCGGGCGTCTCATCGCGCTCGATGAGTGCAGCAGGCGAGGTCGCGATGGTGCGGAAGGTTTCGGTCGTCATGGTCGGTCTCCGTGGTTGGTAGGTGGTGCTCTCTCGAACGTGAGATGACTATACACCCCAATTCAGAAGTTGCAACAATTAAATTGCACTTTTCTCAAAATATTTCGAGCGTCCGCTGGTGAAGTTGCCCTCGACGCCTCCGCCGAGTTGCTCAGCATCTCAGCCGCGCCCTACGATGCCCGCGACACCCACCCCGAAAGATCATGGCAAGCCTGTACGGTTCCCAAGACTTCGCGAACGCCGTCGTCGGCACCTTCGACACGGACACGAGCAACACGATCCCACTCCTCTCGAACTTCCCAGGGAAGCGGGTCGTCGAGTTGTTCGTCCTGGTAGACTCTGGGACCGCTGCTCTCCACGTTGGAGCTGCGGAGGGCGTGAATTCTGGACTGGTCATCCCGGCAGACGGACTTTCGTACTCCCTCGGACGAGTCGACCCACGTCAGGACCCGCTGATCGACGGCGCTGGTGGCTCGCAATCGACCGGCGACTGGCTCGCAGTGCCGATCACCGAATGAGGCCCCTCGTTCGATTCGGAACGCCGCCTGCCGTTGCTTCTCTGAGCGGCGCGCGCGACTCGTGGTCTGATGGCACCAACGATGGCGACTATGGGCTCGCCGACACGGGCGCTGTCTATCGATGGAAGGCGGCGATCTCTCGCTGGGTGCCTTCGGGGGTTTACGCCAACACGTTCACGCAGCTGGGCGCGACGCTAGGCGCATCCACGTCCCCGACGGGCTGGACGAAGATCGGCACCGGGTTCTCGACAGACGGGACCACGTTGACGATCGGCAAGTCTCCGAACTCGGACCAGAGCTATCTGCGACGGACCACGACTGCGGGGTCGGTGCTTTTCCTCTCCGGTTGGTATGACTGCTCGACGCTTTCTGGCACCGCTGCCGATGCTGCGATGGTCGCCCGGTATCAGAACGGGACGAAGGAGCGCAGCTTTCAGCTCAATTCGAGTCGGCAGCTGACGTGCCACGGCTCCGCTGAGACGGGCGTCGATGACGGCACGAGCCTCGCCACGCGGAAATACGTCGAGATCTACTTCAGCGCGGCGGACGGTATCAGCTACGCCTACGTAAATCAGTCTCCGGTGGCGAACGCTGGGATCGCATACGCGGACGGAGCGAGCACAGCGAATAACCGGCTGGAGCTGGGGGACGCTAGCTCTGGCGGAACCGGTGTGGGCAATTTCGAGGACTTCGCAGCCTTCGTTCTGACATGACGCCCTCGGAGCGCATGGCCGCTTGCGAGCGCATCACGGGCGACGTTGATCCGTGGGAATTCGCGGCGCGGATCGGCTCCTCGAAGGAGGTGGGCGACTACCTCGACCACTTCGGGGAATTTCTCAATTCCTGCGGCGTTCGGCACTTCTCATCGCTCGAAGTCTCCACCCCGTCGAAATCGTCTCAGAACGTCGCCAGTCGAACCGGGGCGACTCGTTCGATGTACCGGGGGCAATTCGTCCTCGTGCTCCCCGTTTGGCTCTGGACGCCCATGGGGGCGGTGGTAAAGCTGGCCGACGAAGTGCGCGAGGCTCTCGGGGCCCCGGTCACGTTTCGCAACGGCGTGCGCCCGTGGTGGATTAATCAGCAAGTCGCCAGTTCGGGCGTAGCGTCCGATCATCCCATGACGGCGGCGTGTGATCTCGATTTGTCGACGTCCGGCGACCTTAAAGCGGCGCACGAGGCCGCGGACGAGATTTACCACCGGCACGCCGAAGACCTGGAGATCTCGCTAGGGCTCGGGGATACGGTCGTCCATTTCGGCATCCATTCCCCCAACGGGCACCGTCGGTGGTCGTACTAGTCGCCAGCGTTCTAGGGCTCGCCGGATGTGCTGACGGCTGCGAGTCGGTGTCGGTCGGTTGCTGGGAGTACCTCACGGCGG
>JAAOEI010000415.1_pt1 | contig 16552 bp, 22 predicted proteins | sample 7059261 | NCBI WGS metagenome assembly JAAOEI01 (sample SAMN14008812, study PRJNA610033) | viral metagenome | isolation source: viral particles filtered from seawater | place: China: Hangzhou Bay, Yangshan Deep Water Harbour | collected 2017-10-31
ACAAAAACGTGATCGAATACATTAAGAATAGTGATAAGAAATTCATCGTGTCCGACGGTATGTTCGATGTTCCCGAGCTAGATAATGTGATCCCTATGGCATGCGCAGCTAGCTACCCAGCACAGGTATCAGATTACAATCTCTTTAAGCTGAAAAAATATGCCGATGTATCTTTAGGGTTTGGCTTTTCCGACCACACGCTAACCTATTCCCTGGCTCAAATCATGCGTGCTCATGGATGTACATATTTCGAGAAACACGTCAATTTCCTAAGAAACAGCAAATCACCCGATGCGTGTGTGTCAGTAGGGGCTGAGCAATTTGCTACCTATATCCGAATCATCAAATCTACTGAAGTGGGTAGGCCGAGGGTCACAAAAGCTACCGCTCGACGTCTTTGGGGTGATAAATATGATGAAAAACTTAAACGATATGTGAGGCCTAAGAAATGAGTAAAGCTGATTGAAAATCACCCTCCACAAATTCCAGGAAAAAGCTTTTTTATCCGAAAAGCAGATAGTGATAAACGCGGCAGGGATTCAATCAGGTAAGACGACCACCGGGGGAATCTGGCTTCATAACCGAGCGATGGAAATAGAGCCCGATCATAACCTAATCATTGCTGCCCCCACGTATAAGATACTCAGCCAAGCTACCCTCCCACGATTTTTAGATTATGCTAAGCAGTTCGGCAAATTCCATAAAGTCGACAGCATTTTCAAATATCACCATGGTCCCACCGTTTACATTCGGTCGTTGACCGATCCCAATGCAATGGAAGGGATAACCGATGTTGAGGGTGTTTGGCTCGATGAGGGAGGGCTTATCAGCTTGTACGCATGGGAAAACATAATGGGCCGCGCAGCATTCAGACAAGCTAAGGTCATGGTTACGACGACGCCCTACAGTTTGAATTGGCTCTATCAACTATGGAAACAGTGGAAAGCTGGCAAACGTGATGATGTCGAGTTTTTGACCTACTCGTCCATCGATAACCCATACTTCCCCAAAGCTGAATTTGAACGACAAAAGAAATTGCTCGACCCGGTGCGGTTTGCCATGAAGTATATGGGTGTATTCGGCAAAATGGAGGGCCTAGTCTATCCCGAAGTAGTTTACATGGACCCGATCAAGCTGCCGGCAGGGACAAGATATTTTGCTGGTGTGGATTGGGGTTTCACAAACCCTTTTGCAATCGTGATTCGGGCAGTCACTCCCGAGAATTTACACTACCGAGTTGATGAATATGTCAAATCAGGGCTAGATATCGATGAATGTGTTTTTGCTGCCAAATCCATGACCAAGCTATACCCAGTTGAACTATTTATTTGTGATCCGTCCTCACCTGCCAATATCAAAAAGTTTAATAAAAAGCAGTTAAAAGCAATTGGAGCTAACAACGATATTCTCGATGGGATCGATACCCACCGCACGTTAATGAGATCTAATCGGTTCTACGTGTTTGAGGAGCAAAACCCATATGGCGTAGAAGAATACGAAACGTACCACTATCCTGCGCCAAAAGAGCTGGGCCTTGACGACGATGCGAAAGAACCTGTTCCGGTAGCTAAGAATGACCATACGCTAGATTGTGACAGGTACCTAACGATGTATATCGAGGGCTCGGTTTCCGATAAAAAATATGCTGCGGTTCCTCATGATCCCCAAGCTATGCCTCGGGACGCAGTGAAACGGTTGGAATGGCTCAAAAAAGGTGGTAGTAGCCGAGAAAGGAGGTACTAATAAATGGAAAAATGTGAACATTGTGGCAGAAACCAGGCTAAGGTTATAACCGATAACTCAGTGGTATGCATGAATTGCGGAAGGTATGACATCAAAAAGGATGATTGATCAGGCTAAGAAATGTCAAAACAGCCAGCATGCATAATTGATGTAAATGGATGCCTTGGGGACACGAAGCAACGTGAGCACTTCATCGCGGACCCTGATAATCGAGATTGGAAGGGTTTCTTTAATGCCATGATGATAGATCGTCCAGTAGACATGGTTCATAGGTTTACAAATGCTTTAAATGACTGGCCATACTATTCCCACGCACTTCTAATCACTGGTGCCCCCGAAATATATCGACCGCTCATGGTTCAGTGGTTAGATACCTACGAGGTCAAATATAACAAGCTTTATATGCGTCCGAATGGAGCATATATCAAGGGCTATCAATTCAAAAAAAAGCTTTATGAAGAAACCATTCGGCATGAATACGATGTTGTTTTGGCCCTGGATGATAAGCAGGAAGTTGCCAATGTTTGGCGGGAGTTCGACATTCCATGTTGGCTAGTCGCCGAATGTCCCTATCCAAGACGCGATTCTCAACCTATAATGGAGCAAAATCATAGATCCACTACCAGGGGCAATCGCCGCTCATACCAACGCGGGAGGGCTCCCAGACCGAGGTAACAATGGCCTCTAACAAAGTAAGCCAATGAGCGGTAACAGACTATTAAATAAACTATTATGTGATGATTCATTTTTGGTTGACGAGGCTAGCGTACCGTATATCATCCGCGACATTATCAACATGAACTGGTGGAATACTTGCGGTTATCTGCTCGGATATACCAACAACAAGCGGCTCTCGGCCGATGCTACATTTGACCAGAAAATGGCGGCGATCCTACTTAAAGAGTTTTATCGGTACAGAATAATCAAAGACGCCGATCCTAACCGACTGTTAGCGGAGTGCGAGGATTACATTCTTGGAAAAAAGAAAGCCTTGAAGCAGCTAAGCATGCACTCGATGCCCTATAGACGAAATGATTCTCAGTATTTTCATAAAAACGGTAAACCAACTTTTGTTGATTGCACGTCCAGAGCCACCTCCGCATGGAAATACATAGGCCAAAATGGGTATATCGATTTTGATGGTGTTTGCAGGGTGATAGACGGTAACAAGATCATAGACTTTCTATGTAGCCACTCAGGCATGCCCAACAGCCTTGAATACTCACGTCTGTTTGCTCAAGGCACTAACCAGGTGAAGGAGGAGATCTTTTCGCAAAGAGACGAGCAATACACCGTTTCCCAATGGGTAGTTAAATTAGGTATTGAAGTTATTGCCTCTAGGCAATGGTTATATGACGCCATACAAGATGTGAAGACTGACCCTTATAAAAACAATGAGAAGAAAATGTTGGCAGAAGGTCGGTTAATAGGGGTTAATGAAGCCCTATATGGGTTTAGTACGATGGCCAATAAAAGTCTTATTAAGGCTAGTGGTGCTAGTCGTGCTAGTCGTGCTAGTGATGCTAGTGGTGCTAGTAATGCTAGTGGTGCTAGTCATGCTAGTCGTGCTAGTGATGCTAGTCGTGCTAGTCATGCTAGTCATGCTAGTGGTGTTAGTAATGCTAGTGGTGCTAGTAATGCTAGTGGTGCTAGTGCTGCTAGTCGTGCTAGTGATGCTAGTTATGCTAGTCATGCTAGTGGTGTTAGTAATGCTAGTCGTGCAGGTGACGCTAGTGACGCTAGACGTGCAGGTAATGTAAGTAGTGCAAGTGACGCTGGAACAATCAACACACCGGATCAACACACCGCTAACAATTGGTATGAAGTGAAAGCAGCGATAGGACCACTATCTGGACTAGACCACCCACCCATGTTCCTTAAAAGGAAGTGCGGTATGGCTGGCAATTGGAAAATAAATGCGGACCTGGTGGCAAAATCTCAACTAGGATGGTTTGATCCGTTTATGGGACATGGTACAAGCCCTTTGTATGCGAAACGACACGGCAAGAACTACGTGGGTATTGAGATCAACCCCGATTCTATGAACGGATTTCTGTTACCGTACGTACAAAAAGCTGTAACCCTCTATGGCGATCCTAACGCAAGGGTAGAGCTTCGCCTTGGAGATTCGGCCATGTTTTATGCTGATCTAGTTAATAGGTTTGACTTGTGCTACACAAGCCCGCCTTACTTTAATTTTGAGGACTATGGCTTTCACAATAAAGTCATTCAAGACTGTATCGATTACGACGAGTACCATAGGCGAGTAACAATACCCGTCTTCTCTAATGTATTAAAATACTTGATTGATGGTGGTGTTTTAGCATTACAGACTGAGAAAAATAAAACGCTTAAAGATAAATGGGTGCAGGTCATAACCTGCTTAGGCTTCACACTATTAGACGACACCATAACAGGGCAGGAAGCCAATAAATATTCAACATTCAGTAGACGAGATCAAAGCCTATTAATTTTTAGGGCTCCCAGACCGAGGTAACATATGCCCCCTAAACTAGCTATTGGCACTGCATCGTTTGGATTGAAGTATGGAATAGCTGGTTTGAAGAAAGTGAGGGCCCCGGAAGTTGGTCGGATCTTAGCAACCGCCGCTTTAAACAGAATTGATGTAATAGACACGGCACACCAATATGGAAACGCTCTTGATGTCCTGGGGCGCTACTCAGATTTGATTGAAAAAAGAAATTTCCGAGTCGTTTTAAAGATCCCGGAAATTCCAGCAACAGTCACTTTTCAGCAACTAGATTACTACCGTGATTTGATTTTCACAGATATCGAAAAAATGCGATTGGCAACGGTAGACACGTTAATGGTTCATAATGACGACGTATTGCTAAGTCGAGGCGGCGAACTGGTTTATGAAATATTGCTAAGCATGAAGCAATGGGGGGTCTGCGATAAGATCGGAGTTAGCGTATATGAACCTCGGTCACTAAAGAGTATAATAGACATATATAATTTTGATGTGGTGCAATTTCCAACGAATATCGTCGATCAACGGTTTCTCTCATTGGGAGTGGACTATATGAGTGCGGTAGGAATCGAAATGCACGCGAGAAGTTTGTTTCTGCAAGGCTTGCTGTTACTTCCAATGGAGGGATTGAAGCATTTACATCGGGGGCACCTTGGCAAGATCAAAAAAGTATCGAAGAAATTTGGAGGTGACATGCTGAAGGCATGTCTAACTTATTTGAGGCAACAATTTCCCATTAACTATGGTGTTATCGGAGTGCATTCGGTAGAACAATTACAGGAAATAATTAACGTTTATAGCAGTATCAACGTCGTATGTGACTTTGATCAATATGCGATCGACGACAAGGGCTTGATCGATCCTAGGGAGTGGAAAATTGGCTAATTCATTAGGTGATTTGGAGTATCAAAAATTTGATGACGACGGAGCCGTTAAGATCAAGGAGCAATCACCACGCCAAATCGAGGACTTGTTAGAACGGCAGTTAATCGAGCTCAAAAGCATTAATAAGCATTTAGAAACGCAAATTAAATATCTTAGTCAATTTTTTATGGGTGGTATTTTGGATGATCATCTTGACCATGAAAATATTTAAAAGGGAGTCATAAAATGGCAATTATTGAATCAGGTGGTGTCATACCTCATAAATTAGTCGTCAACAGTGAGGGTAGGGCAAACGTTCAAGCCCATGAGATACCGAACGCCGATGCAGAAGCGATAGCAGGGAATGGTTACAATATTAACACCGGTGATATCACTCTTACCAATGCCACCAAAATCACTGCTATCTATCTGAAAAATACTGGCACCAAGGACATAATCGTCACCGCATTTATCTATTTGACTGGAAATAGTACCGGTGGATCAGCAACGACTGATTTCCTCTATACGGCCATAGTTAATCCAACTGCCGGTGATATTATCACCAATGCGAATGATGTAGATGTAAACGTCAATCGACGAGTTGGTTCATCCAATACATTGACTTGCCAAGCTTATAAAGGCGCTCAAGGTGAGACCGCCGTTAGTGGTGGGTCAACATTATTTGGAACGAGGCTTTCGGGAAGTGGTCGGCAATCGATCCCCTTTTTAGTAGCACTCCCGGCCCAGCAAAGCCTAGCGGTGGACATTACTCCGAAAACATCGAATACCAATCTAATTTTTCAAATTGCTCTAGCATGTTATGAGCGCAATTTAGGGGACTAATATGCCAGCGGATTTCCATTTACGCGGTGGCAGGACGAACGCTAAGGCTAAGGTTAGTTCTTATGGGGAGGTCATCGTCGCCCCCTACGATTACTCGACTAGCTATTTCCAGAATATGGGGACGGCAAACACGGCGTACAATTTTATTGAGCCAGTTCAAGATAAGTTTTTTGTTATCCGAACCATAATCTTGCAAGCTAATAAAAATGTTAACGCGACTACTGGCCAGGTCGTCGACATTTACGAAGCTGAAAGCGCTACAGCTACAACTATCGACAAAAGACTGGTTGAGGTGGAAATGATCAAGAACGACCGATTTTTCCTTACTGGGCTCAATATTAGAATAACCGAAGGAAAATTTATAAACGGTAAAACTGAGGACGACGACGTACTTGTGACCGTCGCAGGATTTTACGTCGATACGATGGGGGGTTAGTGTGGCTCAAAATGGTGATAATTTAAACAATCAAGAAAAATTGACGCTGCATCAAACTCGTAGAATGGAAACACTATTGAATCAATTGATAAAACAAGTGGAGGAGTTGACGAAAGCTGTAACAGCTAGTAACGTGATTGACAGACTATCAAACCTTACTTCCAGACCACCGATCCAAGCGGTCATTGAGGGCAACAGCGACGATTGGCGGGAGCTTTGATTACCTCCAAAGTAACCGCCAGCCCTCTTTTCAAATCCTGATAAACGATAGCCCACCGAGAACACCAGTAATAGGCCCCAATTCGGGATCAGAGAAATTATGATTATTGGTTAAATAGACATGGGTTTTCGCTAGTTCACCAAATGAATAGGTTGGCATTGGGCTAACGGCAAGATCATCAATGGCAGCAATGATTAACGATGGACCGGTTCCAGGTATTTCGAACGACAAGATAGTTGGTTCCATTCTGAGGGCAGTAAATGAGTGGGTGACGGTGAATGGCTCAGGGATTTCGAGTAAAGCGACATCAAATTCCAAGGGTGTTACTAACAGCTTCATTTTGACACCCGATTTAGGATTCCGATCTAGGTAGCGCGACCATACTTGTAAGATGCGCCCAGGCTTTTGAATCGTGAATCGATATTTCCAAAGCCCACCCGATAATAGGACAGGTTTTTCTGGGTTATAATTTGGGGCATCGGGTTCGTTTATAATGGATCCCGAAAAGATCAGGACTTGGGTCACTCCAACGATATCATCGGTGTCTAGGGTGAATTCGTTAGTCCCATCAAATGAATATTGAGGGTCAAGGGTCTGGAAATCGGCAGCATTCATGGTTAGAGGGATCAGAAACAAAAGGGCACACAGGGTTTTGATGATTTTCATGTTTATCTCCTAAGTAAAATTAATGGTACAATTGTAAATATCACCTAAATTGATTCATACTAAAATCGGTATTATAATGTTTAGAAAAATAATTTTTGCGATAATATTGCTCAAGACAAACATAGCGTTGGCTAAGCCAAAGTTGGTTGAGGAAATCAAAAAGCAGATTTGTAAATGTGACAAGCCTGATTTGAGGAACCAAATTGATTTTGAGCTATTCCATCAACCATACCTTAAGGATAGTATTTTTTTATTTATTGACGATGAGATTAGATTGAACGAAATTTTTGCAAGATCGCAGGTCAAAATTGTTTATCGGATAACATTTTAATAGGAGTGCCTATGTTTAGATGGATTTTAATAGGTTTCGTGGTGTTTGCGACCATGTCAAAAGCCGAGGACTTTATAAGGACCGACGAGGATTATGCTTTCAATACGTTTGACGACTTCAGTAATTGTCGTACTACTGACATGGCTGAAGTAACGGTATTGTTTGTTCAGGATTCCCAATTCACGAACCTAAACAGAAAAACCGAAGATTGGGTTAGATCGGTTAACCACTACTACGAGAATTCCAGGGTGCATATAACCTTGAGGAAAGTGGGTTTAGTCGATTATCGTTTCCGGGGCAATTCGATGAGAGAAAAACTCAAGGAGCTTAAAAATAGCTCAAAGGTTGGAAAACAACGGAATAGGTTTAGAGCCGATTTCGTGATTGGTATCGTGGACAAGACAGCGTCCGACGGGATCGTTGGTATGGGCTATATTGGTATTTCTGATCAATTCGCTTACTCGGTGGTTAGAAATTCTGCCGGACCCGTTACAATTGCTCATGAGCTAGGTCATAACATGGGTTTGGATCATTCGGTATTGCAGGGGAGCAAGGGAAACCCATTTAGTTGGGGACGTGGTCATGGAGTTAAAGACAAGTTTGCTACCATAATGGCATACGCTCACAAATATCCTGCACCAAGGGTCCATGTTTTTTCTAACCCTACAATTCGATGTAATGGCCTACGATGTGGGGTAGGTGGGGATCATCGAGATAGTGCCAATTCTGCCCGTGCCCTCAACTGCGTCCGATTTCACATTTCCAAGCACCGCTAAGTTGGTTATAACTTAGTCAATTATTCGAAGAACAATCTGTAATTTATTTGGAGCGGTAGGCCATGCGCTATCCCTATTACTGTTCTCAGTGCGACGCTGAGCATGAAGTTGTTAAACCAATGGAAGAAATCGATCGGGTCGAAAAATGTGAATGTGGGCATACCATGGCCCGTAAAATCAGTGAAAAGATAAGTTTTAAAAATGAAAAGGTAGCCGATAACCAGACTTATTTTCATCCAACGTTGGGGTGTGTGGTGAATTCTAATTCACAGGTTCAAAGAATAGCGAAAGAACGAGGTTTTATCGAATTGGGCAATGAAAGCCCAGATAGTGTGGTTAGCCAGAAATCCGACGGCTACTCATTAAGTGATCGAGATTATCACGATGTCATTGGTATTGGTGACGTTAGAGGGGGTTAAGTTTGCCGGAACATTATCAAACCGAAAACCAAGCGACCGGTAGGTTAGAAGAACATCAAAGCGCGGCTAGGGATAAGGGCACGACTGCACCAGGTAAAGCCGAACAAAAGGAAAGTGCGAAGCGAATCGTCAAGATGTGTGAGAAATGGCTGACACAGGCTAAGCGCCATCGGGCACTGTTTGACACTAACTGGGTTAGCAATGTGAAATTTGTTGAAGGGAAACAATGGAGGGAACGCAGACCTAGCTACCGACATAGCGAGGTTTTGAATCTTACCCATGCAGCCATCCAGACTATTATCCCAATTCTCACCGATTCTCGACCAAATATTGAAACCCTACCGCAAGAACCTTCTGATTTTGAATTTAGTGAAGTCATGACCCAAATCTTACGTGCCAAATGGGACATGTTAGGTTTTTCCCAGATTGTCGCCGAGGGTATCGTCGATTTGGCTTCAATTGGCACCGTGATATCCAAACAGGAATGGGACGAGGACGCGAATTTCGGACTAGGTGAGTACGAATTTGAATTGGTCGACCCATTGCATTGTTTTCCCGATCCCAATGCTAGGGACATTAATGACAAATTCTGTCGGCGTTTCCAGACTGCCGTTGAAACCGATTTAGAGGAGGTAAAGCGCAAGTATCCTCAATATGCCCATTTGCTTAAGCCCAACGTTGGCGATATGCCGATGGCTCAGCAATCAAGAATCGAGACGGAAGACGATTATAGGGTCAGGTCTGTTTCTGATTTCGATATGCTGATTCAATCCCACCGACCGATTGACGCAGACCGGAACAATCAAATCCTATTGGTAACGACGTATTGCCATAGTGATGAGGTTGAGGAGTACGAAATCTGCGAGCAAGACAAGGATGGGAATGAAGTCAAGAAATACCAAACCAAAAAGAAATATCCCAACGGTCGCAAAATAGTTCACGCCAACGGCATTTTGCTTGAGGACGTGGAAAACCCATACATTGACGGGAAATTTCCGTTTGCTCGCGGCATCGATCACATTAGACCGAGAACGTTTTGGGGAATGGGCGAGGTCGAGCAATTACGCGGCCCCCAAGAGATGATGAACAAGCTAATCAGCTACACGATGGATGTCCTCATCCTGATGGGTAACCCGATATGGATTGTCGATACCGATTCTGGGGTCGATCCCGATAATATCGTCAATCAACCTGGGCTAGTGGTCGAGAAAAACCCACAAACCGAGGTTAGGCGGGAAAGTGGGGTTCAACTACAGCCTTTCATTCTGCAAACGATGGATCGGATTAGGGACATATTTGACCAAATATCCGGTGTGAATGACGTATCAAGGGGCGCGACTCCCAGCAATACCTCGGGGGTGGCTATCGATATGCTCCAAGAGGCCGCACAAACAAAGCTAAGGCTCAAATCACGGAACGTCGAGCATTGGTTAACCCAAGTTGGAAAACAGCATGTAGCTCGTATTTTGCAGTATTACAAGATCCCTCGAATAGTCAGACTGACTGGCGATGAGAATGACGGTAAATATTTCCGGGTAGCGATCGATGAAAGGGTCGACGAGGAAAACGAAAATCAAACCGTGATCCAACTCCAAGAACTGGGTCGCAATGAAGAAACCGGCGAAATGGTCTCAACCGATGTCCGAGAGATAGTAGCTAAGGGCAATCTTGACGTGATGATTGGAACCGGAACCGCACTACCATTTGCCAAAGCGAAACGTGAAAGTCAGGCTATGAAGCTGTTAGAGCTAGGTATCTACGACGAGGCCGACTATCTCGATGATATCCAACATCCTAAGCGCGACAAAATCCTTCGCAAATTACAGCAACGAAAAGAAGGCGAGGCCCAAGCGGCTATGCAAGAAAACCAACTAGCACAAGATCAACAACTTGAGTTGGAAGGAATGAAGCAAGCCGGACGTATGCAAGGCCAACAACAAATTTGATTTTGATGACATAAGAAAGGTAAACTATATGAGCGACGTGAATGAACAATCTAACGAAAGCAATCCTGTTCCAGAAACCTTGGATGAAGCGAACGCTTTGTTTGATTCAGTAATGAAGCCCGATGTAGAACCACAAGAACCTACTGAGAGCGAACCTACCGAAGACAATTCAGAGCCGAGAGAAAACCAAGTAAGCGAGGGGTCGGAACCTTCGGACGATGCATCATTCATTTTAAAGCATAAAGAATTCGAGAACGGTGAACGGGAGTTTTCAAGGGACAAAGTCACTGAGTATGCCCAAAAGGGTTTTGATTACGAATTAAAGATGCACCGATTAAAACAGGAGCGTCAAGAATTCGAAGAAAAGATGGCCGACCTAGAAAGCAAACAATCAGAGTTTTCGAAAAAGCGCGAATACTGGGAAAATATCGATAAGTATATGGAAGAAAACCCAGGGTTCGCAGAAACCGTTAGAAGTGCATGGGATCAGAGACAAGGCCAAAATCCCGCTAATTCGTCCCCTGAATATCAAGCTCTGCAATCAACCATCGACAGTTTACGCGAAAGGTTGGATGCCCAGGACAGAGATAAACAGGAACGTAGCGAGAAAAGGGCTCAGGAAAGTTTCGTTAAGAGTACGGTTGATTATAAGGAAAAAAATTCTGATTTTGATTGGGAAACCAAGGATGAATTCGGAGATTCCTTACAAGATCGTATCGAAAAGCATGCAGTTGATAACGGAATCAAAAGTTTTAAGGTCGCGGCTAATTCCTATCTATTTGACCAACACTTGAAACGAACAGAGTTGAAAGCGAAGGAACAAGTAGCCAAGGAATTACAACAAAAAAAGAAAAATGGGCTAGGGCCAATCACCGATAGGTCGACGAGACAAACAACTGAATCCTCAAATTTTGCATCGATGTCATATGAGGATTTGGCAGGTGAGGCTCTACGGGAATTAGGTATTAACTAACTATTCAAAGGAAATTAAAAGATGGCACTTACATATGATCAAATTTCCGCAATCACGGAAAAGAAGTTTATCCCAAAAATGGTGGACAATATTTTCAATGTGAACGCTCTACTTAAGAAACTAAAGGCGAAAGAAAAGCCGCAATCTGGTGGTGATAAAGTTATCGTTCCATTGGAGTACGCGCAAGCTACTGCTGCTGGTTGGTACCAAGGTGCCGAAACCGTCGACACGACAGATAATGAAGTAATCACCGCCGCCGAGTTTGAGTGGAAACAACTCTACGCGAATATCTCAATAACTCGTCGGGATGAACTGCGAAACAGCGGCGATGCGGCTAAAATCAACTTTGTTATGTCTAAGGTTAAAAACGCCGAGAAAACCATTCGGGACACATTAAACACCGCTCTTTTCAATGACGGTTCAAACAGCAAACATATACAAGGTTTGCGATTAGCCGTTAACACTACTGGCACCTATGGTGGAATCGCTCACGGTTCCTATTCTTGGTGGAATGGCCAGGTTGATAGTACCACTACCGTGTTGACTTTAAGTGCGATGCAGGGGCTCTATGGTGATGCAGGTGAGGGTTCTGAATACCCCAACTTGCTTATGTCCGATCAAGATATGTTTGATCGATATTGGAACCTGTTACAGCCACAACAACGGTTTGCCGACGAGGGTATGGCGAAAGGTGGTTTTAAATCACTTCTATTCAACGGACAACCCTACGTTGTTGATGCAGCTTCGCCGGCCAATCACTTGTGGATGTTGAACCTAGACTATCTGGATTGTTACCCTCACAAGGATGAAAATTTCCGTTTTGAGAAGTTCATAAAACCAGTAAACCAGAATGTCAAGCTAGCTAAGATCTATTGGATGGGGATTGTAGCTTCATCTAACAACCGACGTCATGCTGTAGCTACTGCAATAACAGCTTAAGGAAAGGAGATTTAAACTATGACACACTACGCTAATCGACCAGTTCTTTTTGCTGGAAAATCAATGGTAACCACTACCCTTGGTGCTAATGATCCCGAGCCAGGTTATAGAATGACCGACGGTGACGAGGACTATGTTTTCGTTTACAACGCTGGAAATTCGGAAATTCCACCCTCATACGGCTGTGTCATGAGCGCTGTTAGCGGCTACTCGGTCACACTGTCCTCGACTACTTCAGTCGATTTTTTGGTCGGTGTTTGCAAGCATGCCACGATAGCGACGGCTCAATATGGGTATGTAGTCACTCGCGGATTTTGCCAGATTGAACTAGGTACTAATAACTCAGTAGCCGCTGGGGGCTTAGTTCAATTGGGAGCGGACGGAACCTTTGGGGATCATCTTATCTCAACTGGCAATGTTGGAAATGCTGTAGGTAAGGCCATGGGCGCGGCAGCATCGGCCGCTAGCGCAACCGCTTTTATTAACGTCTACTAATGACTGCCCTTCGGGGCATTCTTTTTTCTGCAAATTTATAAGAAGGTATTTGTATGCGACGTACATTAGAAATGGATTTGGAATTCTTACCCTATCTGAGTGAACCACCAGTTCAACCTGAACAATTGCATAAACAATCAGTTAGCAATGACGATACTACAATTAAGTTTTGGCGTGATACTTGGGTCAAAAACATGGCCGCAAACCACAAAACTCATGGGCCTTTTAATGAGCAGCATATTGGCATGGAGTGGGGAAAATATCGCAATCAACCTGCTATCGTTTTGGGCTCGGGGCCTAGCCTGAAAAATTCGATTGAGGCTTTAAAAAATAATGTCGGTGAAAACCGTATACCAGTTGTTAGCTGTTTACATAATTTCCACTACCTGATGGACCATGGCATTAAGGTTGACCTATGGGTAACCCTAGACGCTGGTGAAGTCACACTTGAGGAAATAAGTGAAGGAGGAAAGAAAACACCGGCCGAATATCTGGAAATGACCAAAGATCAAGCCTTAGCTGCATTCGTATCGAGTCATCCCAAGTTAATCGACAGTTGGAACGGTTATATCCTTTGGTATTCCGCAGGTATTCCCGATAAGTCGATTCGTGATGAAATGGAAAAAATAGAGAAGTTTGAGATTTACCTGTCAAATGGGGGCAATGTTCTCGGAGCGGCTATGTATATAGCAAAAGCTTTTTGGGGATGTAATCCCATTGCTTTTAGCGGTGCCGATTTTTGTTTCGATTACATTAAAAAGTTTCACCCATGGGATAGCAAATATGATGGTAAACTAGGTAAACCAGTCATCCTCAATGACATATTCGGTAACAAAGTATATTCGTGGCCAAGTTATATCAACTACAAGTCTTGGTTCGAAGGTGTGTCTATGCGATGTCCCGGGCAATGGTTTAACGCAAGTGAGGGGGGGGCACTCGGAGCATATCCCCAAGGGCTAATACCTTCGATCCGACAAATTACAATGTGGGATTTTATCAGACAGTATCAAGTATGTGAGGAAATGAAGTACATGGCGCAAAACCCAACGAATGCTACGGAACCTAATTTTAATGTTCCGAAAGTTCTATTTTAGAGGAGATTAACAATGGCATACACTACCGACCTAGTTTTCAAGACCACCCTAGGTCATAAAAGAATGTTCGTATATTCCTGCACGGCCGACGCCGCGACTGACAACATTGGAACAGATTTGGGAACGGTTGATTTTGCTTGGTATCAAGCGCAATCATGCACGTCTACCGGATCACGAAATCTTGTCTTTGATACCGGTGCTACTTCTACTGCTATTGCTGGAACTGTTGGTGCTAGTGGTTTTGTCAGTGGTGACGTTTTCACCTTATTTTGTGTAGGACGATAATATGGCCGACAATCAGGTTATTAAGGTATTCAGCGTCGACGTTAGTTCAGGTGCTACCTTGTCATCGGCCATTGACTTGAGCCAAGGTTGGTCAACCATTAACCTGAAAATCCCGTCATTTTCTAGTGGTTCAGATATTTATATTCATGCTGCGGAATCAGCTAGCGATACGTTCGTGAGGGTTATGCACCCACCCATCAATAGCGCTACGGTAGCGGTGAATGATTTTATAATAGCAAGCGGATTGAGTGCTCGGGTGATACCGATCCCGGTTGGAATTCAGCATATGAAAATCGAATTATCAACGGGACAGACTGATACGACAAGCACGTTTGAAGTAATTTGTAAGACATAAGGAAAACAAAAATGAACGTTAAAATTTGGAATGATGGGCCAATCGATCATATTGAGGAGTTTTTAGGCGACAAGATTGTCATACCTCGGGGTGAGTTTATCGAAATGCCCCGGAGCAAGGCTATCAAGTTTCTGGGTACCTTCCGACCGTTTCATCGAGACGGTCATGTGATGAGCCAGGGGTTGAAACAGTTGAGAATGGAGGAGGACGCTGAAGCGAAGGCCGCAAAATATGATCAACCTTTCAATTTCCAAGCTAGCGACGGCGCGAAATTTCGCACTAAGCAGGGATTGAAAGCCCATGAGGAAAGTTTGACAGTAATTAGTCAGGGGTCGAAAAATGTCAGAAAAGCCGCCAAGTGAACCTATATTTCCGCTGAACATCAAAGGGAAGTGGAAAGCTGTTCTCACCGATGAGAATGGGGACGAGAAGGATCGGGTCGAGGGCTATAACCTGGTAGTGACCAATGGAGTTGAGCGACTAGCCCAATTTCTAATGAGTGCGAACGCCGCCGCTACTACGTTTACATTTAATTATATTGGCATAGGTACCGATGCGACCGGTGAGGTAGCAGGTGATACCGCGCTCGGGACTGAATTATCCCGACACACTGGAACGGTTAGTTATATCTCGGGAGCTATTTACCAAGTTGTGGCGACATTTGCGGCAGGTAGCGGCACGGGGGCAATAGTAGAATACGGACTATTTGACGCTAATAGTGGTGGGACAATTTTCTCAAGGGATACAGAATCGGTCATTAATAAAGGTGCGGGTGACACCCTTACAGTGACCGCCCAGTATACGTTTACAGGGTAACCGATGACTGATTACACCCAGACCATAACCAACGCATTTGTCGTGTTTGGTTCCGATACGACCTACCTTTGGAATGGGTTTAATTGGGGTACTGGGTATTGGGGAACAGATGAGGACCTTGACATTGATATTGGCAAGTTGGTTGGTGAATCATCAACGATAACGGCTAGCCGAGTTTTTGACGCTACTCATATACAATCTGCCCAAACAACAACAATATCTGAATCTTTATCATTTGATGTTGTTCACACTCTGAGTGCTCAAACCATTACTGGCTCACATGTTTTCGATGATTTGTCCTTAAGCGATGAGGCTGGTTTTGAATATGTATATCCCTCAAGGACCACTAATCTTGTTACAATAGCAAGTGGAACATTTACCAAAGTATCTGATGGAACGGATTCGTTCTCAGCATTCGCAGCAACGTCAACCAGTTGGAATACCGTCTAGGAGGTATTAATGACACCGTTGGAAGTAATCACCGCTGCGAGGCAATTCCATAACGCGGTCGGTGATTCATTTTGGAGTGACGCCGAGCTCTACAATTATCTATATTTTGCTGCATCTAGGTTGGCGACCGAAGCGGAATGCATTGAGAATCGATACACAACTAGTAGCGTGGCAAGTCAACAGGAATACACCCGACCAACTAGGGCCTTTAAAATTAAACGTGTGGAATACGCTAACCAAAAGTTGGACGTAATTGACTTTAGGGGGCTAGATAGTGTTTACCTCAATTCTACGACTACAGTCACCGGGACACCTCAATACTATTACGAATTCGATGATGTCTTGGGACTTTATCCGATCCCTGATACTGCCGACGATACCATTAAGATTTACTCCTATGATTATCCCAG
>JAAOEI010000416.1_pt1 | contig 16518 bp, 23 predicted proteins | sample 7059261 | NCBI WGS metagenome assembly JAAOEI01 (sample SAMN14008812, study PRJNA610033) | viral metagenome | isolation source: viral particles filtered from seawater | place: China: Hangzhou Bay, Yangshan Deep Water Harbour | collected 2017-10-31
GGGGGTGTGACAAGTTGTCACGGCAGGGATCCGGCGGCCAGGTTGTCGTCACGCAACTCGAACTCCAAAAGATCGATGTAGGTTCCGCCTTCAGCGCGCTTCAACCAGACCTCTACGTGGGTCACGGTGTCGGCGCGGTTGACCGCCCCGTCGGTGTTCGACCCGCGTTGCTGGCCTGCGGCGGCGATGTTCGTGTCGGTGTTCTGGGGGATGTCGGCGATGCGGACCCGGAGGTCGCCGCCGCCGTCGCTGTTCACCCTGAAGCGCCAAGTCATCCCGACCATGTGCTGACGCGGCATGACCGGCCACACCAAAACCCGGGTGTAGGACGCAGACGTCACCCGAAGGCGTTGAGCCGGCCAATACTGGCAGGGGATGAGCTGGCGGCCAAAGTAGGCGCAGGCGTGATGCTGACCCTCGACAATGTCTTTGACGTCTTGGTCGTGGTGACCCTCACCCGCACGAGCGAGCAGGGTTCCGACGCCGTCAGGGAACGAGCCGAACGCCGGGAGTTGCTTGGCCATTACGTGTCGCTCCCGCGTGCGCCGACGATGAGGACGCCCCGCAAGTACAGCGCCGGCTCGTTGCCGATTCGGGCGTTGGTGCGACCGAGGATGTTCACCGTGGTTCCAGGGTAGGTCGCCCCGGAGTCTGGGACGTGATGAATCCATCCGGTCTCATAGCGAGGGCGAAGCGGCAACTCGGTCGGCGAGGGCCACGCCGCGGGAAGGACGTCCTGCCAAGCCGCGCCTCTAGCGATGTTTCCCCGCCGGCCTCGAAGGTCGGTGTATCGGGCCTCGCCCGTGGTCGAGCTGCCGCCGCCGACGTCGTCCGAGTCCACCCTCCACGTCAGATCGACGCCGCCGTGCCACCCCGTATCCAACTCCCACATGCAGCGCACCATCAGGACTGTCGCTTGCGGGGTGCGGTCGAAGGTGAACGACGCCAACGCTGCGGGAGCCCCACCGCCCGACGCCACCGCCTCTTCAAGCGTGAGGTCATTGACAAGGATCCGAGTGCGACTGGCTTCAAAGTGCCGCAGGTTTTCGAGCCACTTCCGCCACGGCGAACCCAAAAACTCGTTCTTTGTAAAGCAGTCGTTGTCGGCGACAAAGCTGTACCAGGGGATGCGGATGCTCACAGCGCCCCCAGGTTGCCGGAGAGCGGAACCTCTCGAAGGACCGCCGAGTACAAGTCGGCCGAATAGACGTCCTTGTGCTGCCACTCCACGTCAACGCCCCAGGGGAACTCCCGGGGATCCCACGGTGGCCAGAAGATGGCCGTATCCCCGGCGATGGCGGTCTGTCGAACGGCGAGGACGTCCCGCCATTCCATGACCACCCGAGCATTCGTCCGGTCGTAAAGTTGGATAATCTTGCACGGTGGCGTAGCGAACCCGGCGAAACTGCCGGCCGCCGCCTGGATCGTCGTGGGCGTCACAGTACGGACGCTGTTGGCACCGCCGACGGTGGGTGATCCATAGGGGTGAGCGCGGACGATGACGCCGGCCATCGGCGGGGTGTCGGCCTCGAAGCCGACCCGCATCGTCAGCGGACCCACCGTAACCTCGCTCCCGGCCCCGCCGTCGATGTGCTCGACGACTGACGCAGCATCGACGTTGCCGCCGTATGGGAGCCACGGGTCTACCCAAGGAATATAGGTATGCACGGCGTTGGCGTCGGGCTTCACCCTCACCCGCCATTGTGCCTCTCGGACTCCCGGCGTCGTCGGGATTGGCCACGGCCCAAGCCGAGTTCCGTGGTAGCGGCAAAGTTGCGGGGGATCCTGAACGCTCCACCCCTGCGCCACCAGCGTCCGCCGCAGCATGGCGAACAGCGCCCGGTCGTTGCGGGCGAGTTGACGACCCAAGGCGCTCGAGCTGGGCACACCTCCGTCGTTTGCATAGCAGTCTTCGTCGAGGGCATTGACCCCGCTCGTCGGGACATCAAGTCGTCGGGCCTCTTCAGCCATCAGCCACCATAGATGTATTGCCCATCGCCGTTTGGCAGGAGTTCATCAGCGTCGTTCGCTTGCACAACGTGCCGCTTCATCTCGTCAGTGTACGTCGTGGTCGGGTTCGCCCCGCTGGCGTAATGGGCATACACCACAAAGTCCCCGGCGTTCGGGACCACTGGGACGGCGGCCTCTAGAAAGTCCCCGCTCATCCTGACTTGGTTTGCCGCCGGGAATGATGAAATCGTCGGCTGCGGATTGTCCGTCGCTCTCACCTGTAGATCCGAATCCAGAAGCATCAACGTCTGGCCGACCACAAAGCCCTCGGCGTCGGTGTCGGGAACCTCCCCGCCCGCATCGGGGGCGGTGTGAATGTTGGCATCCAAGGTCAACGTCTTCGTGCTCGGAGTCCACGCCGACACCTGGCCAGCGGGAGACCAAAGGCCCACGTTCCGACTCGGGATCAACATCAGTTCCAAGACCATCACGCCCGAGGACAGGTCGATTGAACGACCGACCACGATGGCAGGGTGCTGGGTAAATCCACGCGTTCGAGTAAAGGGGTTCGGCAGCGTCGTAATGGTCAGGGCGACACCCTGGGCCAACGCAAGCTCGATTCGATGGAGGCCGACATGGGCAACCACTCGCGGGAGCGGCGTGTGTAGCCAGTCCGCCAGCAGCGACATCCGAGACAGGACCGCGATCTCGGAATCGAAATCGTCGCCGAACCAGCCAGCCGCAAACTCGACGTCCCCTGTGACCTCCGGGTAGCGCTCGGCCTCCGGTGCCTGCCACGTCAGGTTCCGGCCGTAGTCGCCGGTCTGCGGATCCTTCGCCCATGACCACGATTGACGGATCGTCGTGTTGGCGAGAGCCCCTTGCATCATCGCAGGGGTGACCGGCTGTCCGTTGACCGTATCGACGAGATCCTGTTCGGTGAGTTGCGGAACGTTGGCGATTCCGGCGTAAAGGTCGGCGATGGCCGTGAGTGCTATCTGACCGTTCTCGTCGTGCGACAGGAACCACCCCAGCGGGGCAAGGATGTTCTGCTCAAGCCACGGCCTCAAAGCGATGGGCTTGCCCTCCCACCCGAGGACGAGATTCTTCATGGTGAGGCCGCCGTCCCGCTGCTTCACGCGCCGGAAGCTGGCCAGATCGACGTCGGCGACATCCACCCCCGCCGCCCAATGTCGGGGGAGCGTGTCCCAATCGCCGTTGGTGCCCGTGCCGGTCGACGTTATCAGCGAGAGCATGATGTCCACGGGATGCGTGGTCTTGATGCCGCCGAACTCCGGCCAGAACCATGGCGGCGTGGTCTCCCCCGTCCTCGATGAATCGGGGTGCGTGATAATCACGTCGTGGAATGGCCAGGTGACCTCTTGGCCCAACTCCCGAAGGGTCAGGCCGATGGGGCGTAAGCCGCTTGCCACCAACTCGAACGCCCCGTGTTTCGGAGCGCCGATCTCACGTCGGTGATGGACGTGATGCAGGTTCGGGCCAAGCCGAGCAACGAACTCCTGCTTTCTTGAGCCGGGAGCCCCGGAGTAGTCATACTGCGGCTCATCGACGGGGAGCCCTCCCGCCACGGGCTCGGGAAGGCGTACTCCGATATTTACCGACTCGTCGTTGGCCATCCAATCGTTGACGAGCTGACCCTCGGGGGTGTCGGCGAACCGTGCCGTCAACGAAGAAACAAACTGTTTCCGCCCGATCGAGACGTCGATACGCCCGAGCGACGGGACGCAAGAGAACGTCCACCCGTTCCCGCCGTCGTGCTCCCAATCGTCGATGACCCCCCGGAAGACGCGAACCGCCTGGCCCTCGGCCAACGCCTGCGGGTCGCTGACGACGACGCCGGCCCCGGCATGGGAGCGGCGACGGTCGAAGAGGTTGACGAACAGGGAGACGGGGCGGCCGAGGACGAAGCGGGGGTGGTCGTATAGCCACCCCTCGCCGCCCTCGCTATCGATGTTGTGCTCGACGGCCGCCGTGTCGTAGACGCCACGGGTGACGGTGATGGTGTTCGCCCCCCCGTCGACCTCGGTCACCAAGACCGTCTCGGAGCCGATGTGCAGGGACTGATTGGCGACGATGCCCGTGACGTCGAAGAGGGTCCATGTGGTCGCCGTGCGGGACACCGAGGAGGCAAGACGCCATGGGCCGTTGGCGTTGACCTGCGTCTCAATCGCCATGAGGTCGGTGATGACGTCGGACGTCTGCCAGCCGTGCTCCGTGTTCTTCTGCGACTGAGGGACGTCCATCAGCGAGAACGTCAGGTCGCCCAACCCGGTCACCCCGTGGCGAAGGTCGATGGCTTCGCTGATGACGCTGGGCGGAACGATGAGCGACGGGTGGAAGGCGTCGGCGTTCGCCTCGGTGTACCCGTGATCCTCCGGGTCGAGGGTGCTCCACTTGTAGGCGTTCTGATACGCAGCCACCGAGGCGTTGAGCCGGCGACCCCAACCGCCGATCTGCACCCACGCCCACCAGGGGCCGCCCTCAAACGCAAGCTCGCTGGTGAACGTCCCCGCCATCAGGCTTGATACGCCTGCATCGAAAACTCGATGTTGTAGCGGCGGATCGTCCCGTGCGGAATGGTCGCCGGCCACGCCTGGATGGCTTCGGGCACGTCCGGATCAGGGACATAGGTCTGATAAGTGCCGGGCGTGTTCGGGAAGTCCCGACAAAACTCGTAGCGCCCGCCCTGCGATAGCCACGCCTGGAACCGCTCGAAGGCTTCGTTTTGCCTGATCTCCTCGGCGGTAAAGACCTTATTGGGCGGCAGGATGTCCACGAGGATCTGGCGCTTGGTCACCGACCCCCACCGCTGGGTCCGCGTCCGGCCGTTCATGATCCCGGTGACGGCGCTGCGGTAGACCGGCACCCGCTCGGAGTCGTCAACGTAAGCCTGCTCCGGGTGCCACGCGTTCCCCACCTGGAAGTCGCTGGAGATGCTGATGGCGCTGGAGGTCAGGCCGGCATCGAACCCAAACAGCGTGCGGTCCGCCGTGGTGTTGGCGTGCGACCAGTCGAGCTGCACCGTTCCCGCAGACGCAGTGATGGTCAGGGTGCCGTTATCGTTCAGGGCGACGGTGTAGGTCTGTCCCGACCCCGTGGCGACGGCGGCGGTATCGAGGGCGTCTTTGAGGACTTCCGCCAGATCGTTGGCCGTGGCGTCGTTGCGCCAGAAGTGGTCGCCCTCGGCCATCGTGGCGTCCGCTGCGCCTGACCCGTCGATGTAGCGAACCACCTTGTTCGTGGAGTCGAGCGTGGCAGGCCAGCGAAATTGCGGTGTCGTTCCTGCTCCGGGCATTACGTCCTCACCATGCGGGCCGATTCAGCTCGGCGGATCTGGCCCGAAGCCCGGCGACCTGCCCGACGCCCTCCCACACCGCCGCCCATCGATCCGCCGATCAAGCTACCTGCGATGCCGATACCGCCACCGACAAGGATGCCGAGCGGGCCACCCAACGACGCAGCCGCCATCTGAGCGAGCATCTGCAAGACAGCCATCGTGATCCGCTCCGTGGCGTTCTCCGAGTCCATAGCCGCCGAGGCAAGCGCCGAACTCAAGTTGATCGCCGAATTGGCGAGCATGTCCGCGCTGATGGCCGCTTCTTCCTGGGCATTCTTCAACTCTTCAGGGGGCCCCGCAGCCTCGAAGGACCGCCCCGGGCCGGCGAGCATCCCCGCCAGTTCTTCTTGGAACGGCGAACGACCTACCAGTTTGTCAAATTCGGGGAAGTCGCTCTCGGCCAGATTGTCCGGGGCTAGGTTGATGGCGGCCGGACCAGAACCGCCGCCGCCAACGCCTTGAGGTCTGCCACCTCTGCCACCACCACCGCTCAAGTCGAGCGTGGGGAACGAAAGCCCGTCCACCGCATCACCCGACCCCTCGACGTTCTCTCGGAACGTAGTCCACGCATCATTGAGAGCGGTAGTCTTGACTTCGGCGGCGGCGATCCCATCCGCCATCTGATCGATGATCCCGTCCATCTGGATCAACGCTTCGACGGCGGCCTTGCGCTCGGACTCGTCGCCCGTCGCTACCTGCCACAGAAGATCCAGCCGCTCGATGATCGGAGCCACCGCCGCAGCCGTGACCATGAAGAGTTGAATTAGCCCCGAGACCGAGTCGCCCATCAGGAGAAGCGCTTTCGTCGCCGCCCCGGTGATGGTGACGAACGCCGCCGAGATAGCCTCCCCGTTATCCTGAATGTGCTTCTCGAGGGCCTGTAGCCCCCGCTCGAGCCCCCGAAGCCCCTGGGCGAATTGACCGCTCTCCCGGATGGCGTCTCCAAATTCCTCGACCACGTCACCCAGGCGGTTCCTGACCTGCGCCATAGCGAGCGCCGTGTCGTCGATTGCGGTAGCAGCTCCGCCAAACGTCCCGGACAAAGCATCGACCACAACCCGGGTGCGCTCGGTGGCGTCGAGGGCGGCGAACGTCTCTGACTTCATCCCCCGGAGGCTGGGGATGTACCGGGTGAGCGAACTGATGTTCCCGGCGATGGCTTGGCTGACGAGACGGCTGGCGGCGTTGAGCGGCATTTGAGCGCCCTCGGCCATGTCCTGAACCGCACGGGCCGCCGTGAGCGTATGGGAGCCATAGGAGCCCGTGAGTTGCACTAGGTTCGTAAGCACCCTGCGCGTCTCGTCGTCGCCGTACCGTGTCGTCGCTTGCTGGTGGGCGGCGAACTGTTCAATAGACTCGCCCGCCTCGGCGTAGGACGTCCCCGCAGCCTTCAAAGCCCGGTCAAGTTGAGCGATGCCCGTAGCCTGGTCCGAGGACGCCTTGACCGCCCTTGTAGAGAACGCCAGGAAGACGCCGCCCGCGGTCGACACAGCCCCGAAGGCCACGGCGACCTGATTGAGGCCAGCCCGCATCGCCACGAAGGCCGACGTCGCACCCTTCGACGATCTCGAGACCCCGGCGAAGACCTGGGAGACCTTATCCTCCCCCTTGATCCTGATTTTGAGTTCGCGAGTCGCTCCCCTCGCCATCTACCGAACCCCCCGCATCAGGTTCCGCCCCGCCGCCGTTTGACGCATCGCGGCGTTGCTCTCCCTGCGCTCTTTTTCGATGCGCCCCACCTCATGGCCAACGATCTCCATCGCGCGCATGTAGCGAGCCGGCCACAACGCAGGCGTGGGCCCGTAAAAGGGATGACCCGCCCGGTGGTGTCCGTACATCTTCAGGTATGAGTGCAACCGCGGCGGAACCACGTTGACCGGACAGTCCCAGAACTCACGCCGGGAACCGTTAGGCATCGCTACCTCGAAGGGCGGGGCCGCCGGCCGGGGGTTGGGCTCGAATCGGGAGCACCCGCGGTCACGCTGCGTCTGTGGTCGACATTTCGCGCAATCGAACGTCCCCGGTTTCGCCGCCACCATCCCCGCCCCGAATCGGAGCGCTGCCTCGCTCGTCCTCCTCGTCGAGATCCGCCTCGGCCTGAACCGCCGCCCCAAGCTCACCGAGCCAGGCGTAGGGAAGGCGTCGAACGAACTCGATGCGCTCGGCCAGGTCGCCGGTCGCTGGGAACGTCTGCGCCACGCCGCCGCGGGTGATGCCGTCGACACGCCGAAGCGCTCGAGCGACGACTCCCACTGCCAACGCGTCGAAGTCGAGGGACTCCTTTCGGTGCTCCCCCTCCCCCTTGACCACCGAGGCGGATGCACGGGCGTCCATAATGTCGCCCGCCGTAGGCATGGCGAAATGGAACACGGGCGGCTCAGGCGTCCCCCGATGAGCCTCGAGGACGTAGCTGCGACCCTCGAGTTCCATCAGGTCGCGACCAAGCTGATGTCGTCGTTACCCGTCGGGATGCCGCCAGGAGCCTCACCCAACAGCCGACAATCGAGGATGTTCATCACCCGGCCGTCGTTGTCCCCGAACTGGATGTCATCGATGACCAGATCGTTGAGGGTCAGGGTGTGCTCGTTGGTCGCCACGCCCGAACCGATGGTCACCGTCGAGGAACCCGACAGCGTCCGCGACGTCCACCGCGTCCAGAAGTCGTCACCGTTCGGGTTGGCCTTGGCCTCAAACTCCAGCGACGCCGCGGAGCCCGGGTCGTCCACCGTGCCCCGTCCAACGATCTCCCAAGCGGCGATGCCCTGCGCCCCGACCGTGAGCGACTGCCGAGGCACGATGCGGTTACGCATGTCCACGACCAACGACCCGCAGTGCCCAAAGACGCCGGCGTCCGGGTCCTCCGACCAAGGCGTGAAGCCCGTAGCGTTCACGATGGCCGGGGCGACGTCGTCATCATAGTCGGGCGTCGAGATGGCCCGGTCCGACGGCGCCGTGTACAGCCCGAAGAACTCGTACTCGATGCGAGCGGGTTCCCCAGGCGTGAAGACAAAGCGGCAGTTGCCACGGCAGCCGAGGACCACCGCCACCACCCCATCAATCTCCACCTCGATGGCTACCGACTCGAAGCCCGTCGCGACCGGAGCGTAGGTCTGCACCGTCGCCGCATACGACGAGCTGAACCCGCACGCCCGAAGGAACGGGTCGTAACAGGGAACCTCGGTCCCGTCGTACTCCGTTGCGTTGCCGCGCATGTACTCCCAGAACGTCAGCCGCACCGACTTCCGCCCGATGACGGACGCACGGGTCGGCGTGAACGTCGGGGACATCACCGAGCGGGCATACCGCTCCGACTCGTAGGTGATATCAAAGTCGTGGACTAGACGGGCGTCGGTGGCGGCGTGGGTCGGGTCGGACCCATAAGTGGCCTCCACCTTGGCCAAAAGCACCTTGCGTGCGTGAAGTGGCATCGTCCCTTCTCCTCGGTCCCTGTCGCGGGCAAACGCAGGGGGTCAACGCCAGCGGGGAGCAGACTACTCCTCGCCGGCCTCCTCGGCCTTGGCGGCCTTCTTCTTCGGTTTGGCCTTCGCCCTCGCCTTCGGCGCAGGCTTTTCGGCAGGCAGGCGACGAAACTTGCCGTCGCCCAAGTTCTCCCACAGACCGCCCGGAAGCGGCCCGTCTACTGATAGGTCGTGGCTGTCGCTCATGCGGTGTAACTCTGCCTCTCGACGGCTTCCAGCTCGATCTCTGCGTAGTGGCAGAGCACCCCTCGAATCGTCCTCGCCTCAAACACCGTGCATTCCGGGGCGGTCGCCTGCTCGCACGTACTGGTCAGCGTGAAGTTGCCCCGCAACTGGTCCCGCACGTTCTCCACGATGGTCCGAAATGCAACCTCCGTGGTCATCGATGTGCCGCTCCCAGGGTCGTCCAACGCGTACACGCCGACGATGCGGATGCGATGCCGCGACCGCGACAGGTTCGTCATCGACCCCGTGACGTACTCCTCGCTTGCGCCGTCCCACGTCACCATCCACGCGTGCGCCCTGCTGTTCCCCGCGTCCCTGAACAACGCACGAAACTCGGCCTCGTTCGCCGCCCACCGAACGCCGTCGTGAACCTGCGAGGCCGGCGTGTCCGTAGCCGCGGCGACTTCCGTCCGCACGGCAGCTAGGATGTTGGCGAGCGGCATCCACTACCCCTCCGCCCGACGAGCTGCCATAAGCGCCGTCTTGACCTCGGACAGAAGAACCTCGCCCCTCTTTGAACCAATCTTGATCTCGACCACGGGAAGACCCTTTGTCGCCCGACCCGTCGCCGCACACTTCCCGGCCTGGCCGAAGAACGGCAACCCCGGAACACCAGCGGGCTTCTTCGCAGCCATCAGCGCCGATCCATTGGGTAAGTCAACCCGAAGAGGTCAATTTCAAGGTCTCGATCAGAAGCGCCCGTTGCCTGCATCCCTATGACCAGATGCATGGTCGAACCTGCCGCCGGATAGTTCGTCGTGGTCAGCGTCGCCGTCGACGCGCCGCCGTTGGCCGACAGACGGAACGTCAGCGCCGCCGTCCGTTCCATCGTATAGGTCACCCAATTCGTCGTGTCCTGGGCGATGATGGACGCCGAATCCTCGGCCGCCGCACCCAAGGTCCCGTCTTTGATCACCCCGTAGACGTTGCCGTCAACCGACGCCTGACTACGGAACCCGATAAACTTCGTGGCATCCGTCGTATTGACCGGGTCAGCGTGGCCGGCGAAACCACACCACCACGTCATCGCAGTCGCATCCGCCACGTAGGTCCGAACGGTCAACACCGCACCCACCGGGAAGTCGGCGCTCGTGAAGTATTCACCGCCCGTGCTGATTCCGTAGGCGCCGGCCCCCGCCCCGATCCCGCCCCGAACGCCGATGCTTCCGAACTTGTTACCCGTCCCGGGAACAGGAACCGTCCGAAGGATCGACCCGTTGTTCCCGTCGATGGCTTGCGCCGCCCAACCGAGATCACCGATCTCGCCGTCCTCGATGTTTCCCGTGGCGAAGTCGTCCCAAAGGTTGACGTAGCGGCGTAGGTCGGTTTTGACCGGCCTGACTCTCGAAGCCCCGACAATCACTGCGCAAGATACTCGGCGTTATCCCCAGCGACGTCGGCTGCGGCATAAACGGCATTGGTGTTGTGAACCCGCATCGTCACAGAGTCGCCCGGGTCAAGGCCGAAGCCCTCCGAAGCCCCGGATGCGTTCGTCACGTCCGAGCCGCCGATGTAGATGCGACCGGCGTTGTCAATGTCGGCCCCGACGACCACATAGGCGCACCCGGGCCGACTCGGGAACTGCGTCCGGTCGGTCGCCCCGGCGGCGGGGATGTCGACCACCCCCGAAAGCACGTTCAAGGCAAGCGGAGATTCCGCAGAGTTCGGCATCTTCTAGTCTCCTAGCCTCGCCAACCGGGCGACGGCACGGTCACCAGCTCGGGCGAAGATCCCCTCAAGGGCGGGGATGTTGTCGTCAAACGCAGGCCCCAGAAACGGCTTTGGGGCGATACCACGGCGCACGATGCGAAACCGCAGGTTGTTGGCGAACACCGCCGATTGACCGGCGCTCATGCCCAACTTGCGCTCCGCCCACTGCCGCAACGGGCCGAACGGCGGCATCCGCCCCCCCGGCCTTACACCGAACTCGACGGGCGCCCCATACTCCAAGGGCGTCCCTACCTCGACCACCCGCCCCATCCCATCCCCACGGGCCGCCCAGGCGATGGAACCCCACAGCCCGCCAGTGTCCACCGCACCCACCTTGCGGGCGTTCAACTTGGCCTCGGACTCCAGCATCATCCCGGCTTCGACCATCGCCTTCGCCACTTCCTCGGCCACGATCTCCATCGCCTTATCATCGAAGGCGTCAAGGAAGCCCTCGACCTCCGACAAGTCAACGGTGAACTCGCTCGCCATCAGGTGGTCCGTGGGCCATGGAAGATCCGGCGCTCGCCCCAGGCGAAACCAGGATCCACGTCGTGAAGGATCATCGCCGCTGTCACGTCTCCGGACGCATCCCCGACCCCCATGTGCTCCTCGTACTCCCGCTCAAGGGCTTGGGCGAGGTCGAGATACCGCCGGGGCGTGCCGCCGTAGTCCACGGCATCCGCTGCGATGGTTGAGTCAAAATCGTGGGTGTGACGGGCCGCAAGCTGTCGAAGCAGGATGGCCGAAGCCAGCGCCGCCACCGCAGGGTCGTCCTGCACGATGACCGACGACGTCCCCGCCGTCACAGAATGCGGGATGGTGAAAATCACCCGGATCGTGTCGCCCGTCGGCGGCGTCAGGTCGTAGAACCGGATCTCCAGCCCCGCCGCCAGCCGCTCGATCCCGTAGCGGTCGGGCTCAACGATGGTCGGGACTTGATTCCCCGTCGGCGTCTCGATGGAGCGGATGACGCTGAAGCCATCCACCCAACCGGCCGGCACGTCGATGTCATAGGAGTCGTCGGCCGCGATCTCCGCGACCGTCTCCTGCGGGCGGTGCCGGCTGTACCGGGTGACCGCCGCATCGATCGCGTTGTCCTTTTCGCCGCTGGCGATGAACGCACCGCCACCGTCCGCAGCCGCATCGCGAATGCGCTCGTTTATGAGCGCTCGGAAGTCTCCGTGGCCGGAAGCGATGGCGTCACCCCCTTACGGGTTACTCTCGATTACGGAAGGTCGTGACGAACGTACCGGCGAGCCTGATGCCCGTGCCGACCTGCTCGATCTCGGCCGACAGGTACGCCCCGGCGGTCAGGTCGCCAGCCGTGCCCGTGGGAGCCCAGACGGAAACCACGTCACCCTGCGTGTCGTCGGTGCCGGCGCCGTAGTCCCGGTTCGCCTCCTCGGTCGGGTTGTCGAACGAGGAATCCCGGGAGTCGATGTTGATGTTCTTCGTATTCGTCGCGTCGCCGGTGTGCGCCAGCGCGGCCACGAACTCCACGGACTCCACGGTGACCGCCACGAGGGCGTCGAGAAGCACGTACTGAACGGTCCCGGTAGCAGCGGGAACGTCCACTGTAACGTAGGTCCTCTGCGAGCCACGAAGGTCGTCGGTATGCGGCATCTGCCTTTCTCCTGTGCAGGGGAGGGGGCGACCCTATCGGCCGCCCCCCGCCCCGGTTAGGCCACGACCTGGCGGTAGTAGCCGCGCCAGTCGAGCGTCTTGACGCCGTAGACGTGGCGGATCTTGTATTCCACGTTGTCGCTGTCGAACATCGCCGCCTGGGTCGGCGAATCAGCGACAAACAATTCCGGTTCGGATCGGCCCTGCCAGAAGCCAAGTTCGATTCCCGGCACGCTCATCGGGTCGGCCGCCAAGAACCAGTTGTTCGCGTCCGTCCAGTGCGGAACCGTGATGACCTCGATGTTCACGAAGTCTTGCTGGTTCGGGATCGTGGCGTTGGCGTCGGCCGGGGTGGCGCCGCCGACGGGCTCCCAGAGGCTCGGCCCCGGAGCGGTCAGCGACAGCGCCAAGTGCTTCAGCTCGTGCGGCACGAGCAGGTACTTCGGCCGGGCGGCGTTGCCCAGAATGATGCTGGTGTCCCCGTAAGCCGTCTGGTCCATCATCGCCACGATGGCGAGCCGCAGGTTCTCGGCGGTCAGGGCGTTGGTGTTCGTGTTGTTGTGGTTGGCGTGGAAGAGCGTCACGCCGTCGTACATATTCCCGTTGTCAGTGAAGACGTCGAAGACGGCCCGGAAGAGCGTCTCGCTGGCGGCACGGCCCAGGCGCTCGGGGATCCGGCGCACGAGGCTCATGTCGTCGTTGGCGATGGTCTCGATGGTCAGGCGCTCGATGCCGCCCCGCTTCGAGATCGTGTAGGTCTCCTCGTCATCCCCGGGGCTGGTGAGGCTCGGGTAGTTGGCGCTCTCCGCCACCGTGCCGAGGGTGCCGTACCCGCCGAGCATCCCGCGCCGCTGGGTGCGGAAGTCACGGATGTTCTCGACGGTGACCAGCTTCCGCCAGTCCTGCCGCTCGGGGAGGTTGTAATCGGCCTGCATCTTCCGAGTGATCGAATCACCAAGGATCTGGCCGAAGGTGCTGGAGATGATGGCCTCCTGCACCCGACGGAACCCCTGACCGAGAGCGGGCTTGCTCTCACGGGACGCCGACCACTTGGGGTCATGACGCCAGGGCTTCGACTGCGCGGCCTGCTTCAGCATCTCCTCATAGGTGAGGTCGATGCCGGGCACCCGCCCGGTGATGTTGAAGGCGGCCTCGTGCAGACCGTTGAAGGCCGGGACGACCTCGTCGCCCAACTTCAGGTCTCGGCGGGCGAACATGCCGTCCATCGCCACCTGATAGCGGTCCAACTTGTCGCTGCCGGCGGTGGCGGCCTCACGGACCGAACCTGCGCCGGTGACCTTCGGCACGCCGAGAGAAGCCAGGTAGTCCCGCTCGCCCTTGATGGCGTCGTCGGTCTTGGCCTTGGCGTCCTCGACGGACTCGTAGGTGCGCTGGGTCAGCGATTCCACGAGGCGAACCTTCGTGGCATCCGGCAGACCGGAAGCGGCGACGCCGGAGCGAACCGCCTCGCGAGTGGCGATGATGCGGTCCACCTCGTCGGCGGCGGCCTGCGCATCGAACGCCGGAGCGGCGGGCTCGGGGGTGGACTCCTTCACGGGAGCGGGCTCCGGGGCGGGAGTCTTCTCCACCGCCGGCTCGGGCACGAGTTCGGTCTGATCGGGCATCGGTGATTCTCCGATTGAAGCGGCGATGCGCAGAAGTGCGCCGCCCGCCGCAGGGTGACTGACCACGTCAAGCGTGGGATTGGGTGCGATCTCGATGACGTCGAGCACGCCGTCAATGGCCTGCTGCATCCGGGCTCGGGCGTCGATGCTGAATCCGAGGAGCTGCCGTTGACCGGCCTCCCAAACGCCCTTGAAAAGTTGCTTTGCCCACGGTGCGACGACCTTGAGGCGGGCGATGACGCCACGCTTACCGTTGGCCTCACCGAACCGCGCGCCTTCGAGAGCGCCGATGAGGTTGCGGACGCCGCCGCCACCGTCGCCCACCTTCTCCTTGTCGCCTTCGGATAGATGGTCGAGGAGGCCAGGCTTGACCTCGTAGGCGTAGACGCCCTGGCCGTTGAACAACCCGGCGGCCTTCTTGAGCACGTCGGCGCTGTAGCGGCGGCCGTTGGCGGACGTGCCTTCCTCGATGACCATGACGTCCCAAGCGGACCCGTCGGGGGCCGCCTCGGCAATCCACATCAGGGAGCCATCGATGGTGGTCGTGATGTCGCCGTAACCGTCGCCCTCGGGGGCGGGAGTGTCGGCGGCAGGGGTGTCAGGCACGGGCAAACGGTCAGAACCGTTTTTTCGACAAGTGCAACCGCTTTTGCAAGCAGGGGGTACGCAGTACCCTTCTACGCGTTTGGCCGTTGCAACCAACGGCGTTTTGCTTCTGGAAATCGGACCATCGCCGTGACCGTCAAAGGGACAGCATGCCTGCGCAGCGTGTCGAGAACCTGGCTCCGAATCTCTCGTGGTCGGAAGTGCTCCGCGGTTCGGGCTACGACGACGTGGCGAGTCTGCCGGAGGTTGTGCGCGACAACATCGAAAGCATGGCGGCGACGATGTTCCAACCGCTCCGAGACGAGCTTGGGTTTCCTCTGTCTGTGCTTCCTGGCGGCGGTGTGCGCTCCCCCGAAATGAACAAGCGGGTCGGCGGGGCGAAGGCGTCGCAGCACCTTGCCGGTTGCGCCCTCGACCTGCGTGGCCCCAGCGAGAAGCACACCCTCCAGATTTACGACTGCGCCAACCAGATGCAGCAGAGCGGCCGACTGCCGAAGGGCGGCCTCGCCCTGTACCTGCGCAAGGACGGGTCGCCTCGCTTCGTCCACGTTGACTGCCGGGGCCGTCTGGCTCGGTGGAACGGCGGCGCTCGCAAGATGGCGCTGGCGTGACCCCCTGGGACAACCCCCCGATGGGTTACGCCATCCCCGAGTGGGCTGCGGTGGTGGGCGTGAGTCTCATTGCAGCGCTCATCAGCGCATGGATGGTGTGGCGGTGGCGCAAGTGAGGGAGGTGGCCTCCGTCGTCGCCCTCGCCTTGCTGGGGCTTCTCTGCCTGGACTTCGCCGCCGAGGCAGCGGTCAAGGAGCAGGAGCGGTCGAGGGCGGAGGCTGCGGCGCTACAGGCGCTTGAGGCTGCGAATCTGGCGCGGGAAATTGCGGCCGGTGCGGAGTGGGCCGCCGTCGAGGCTGCATCCAACCGAGACTCGGTGTGCGCCTGCGAGTGGTCGATGGTCCAGGCCGACCCCGACTATCACAAGTTGATGGACAAAGTGATTGTGCGCTGTCGCACGGGCGACGACTGCACGGTCAGATACGCATGGGCGGGAATGAAGCCATGAGCGTGAACGGAGCGGAGATCACCGGGGATGGGTTTAGCGTCCCCGCACCGAAGGAGCCAGGCATGTGGGACAAGCTGGACAAGATCGCCAAGGTCGCAATGCTGCTGGCGCCAGTCTTGTTCTTGGCCGCTCAAGCGTGGTTGGACGCCCGCTATGCGAAGGCCGAAGAGGTCAAGGTGAAGGCCACCATCCAGCAGGTCGAGGCGGTGGAGAAGCGCTCCAAGAAGGCCGACGACGAGTTGGAGCAGAAGATCGACGAGAAGTTCGACCAGATCCTATGCCTGCTTCAACGCGACGACGGGATGGGTTGGGTCAACGGCAAATGCCAGAAGGTGAGGTGACCATGTTCGGTGGATTGAAGAAGTTGCTCGGGTCGGGGACGTTTTGGCTGACCATCGTGGGCTCGGCGGTGTACGCGGGCATGGTGATGGCCGGCGTGCCGGAGGAGGTCGCGCTCAAGGTGCTCGGCCTGTTCGGGCTGAACACGATCCAGCGTGCGGCCAAGGACATGGGCAAGGAAAAGGCCATCGCCAAAGCCAAGTCCGACCTCGTGTCCAGCGTGGCCGAGATTGCCGGCGAGTCTCCGTCGAAGCGTGCTGCCGCCCTGCGTGCCGCCGCCCTGGGTGAGGACGAGGCCGACGAGTCTTGAGTGGCGAGGGGGAGGGCGAACTCGCTGGCTGCGAGTCAGTCTCCAACGAGTTTTGCGGGTGCCTCGACTGGCGCTCGTTCGAGGCGATGGCGGCCCGCTCCAAGATGGTGAGTGACGGGACGTGCGTTGTGCTCCAGCAGGGGCCGCCGCTTGGCGGTGTCGAGGCGGGCGCCTTGCTGGGGCTAGGCTTCCTTGCCGGATGGTTTATCTGCTGGTTGCGGTGAGGTAGCGACC